>ENA-UERK01000066-UERK01000066.1-human-gut-metagenome-genome-assembly--contig:-NODE-66-length-89156-cov-33.072262_pt1 | contig 89156 bp, 78 predicted proteins | sample MGYA00242957_ERZ507957 | MGnify/ENA primary metagenome ERZ507957 (study PRJEB26167, sample SAMN06115538) | human gut metagenome | host: Homo sapiens | place: China:Heilongjiang | collected 2015-11-06...
CAAGTGAACCGCTACGCTCAAAGCGAAGTGGTCACTTCCGCCGTGAAGACCACCCAACTTCACAAGATTGTCGTCATTTACAGAGGTACTGAGATGGTGGTGTGCGAAGAAGTTAATAATCAATAACTCCCATTTACATTTTCTCTCTTCACCCAGCCATATTCAAATAGGAATAAGCGCTATTCAAGTTGAGAACAAACGCTATTGTTGTTAAGAAAAAACTCTAATAAAATTAAATACAATGATTAAAGCAATGATTTTGGCAGCAGCCGCACTCACCATGAGCGCCAATGCTGTCGATGCACAAACTATGATTGAGAAAAACAACATCAAGGTAGAGAATCACCTGATGACTCCTGAGGCTCTTTGGGCAATGGGACGTATCGGCGGTGCCGAGGCTTCACCCAACGGCAAGCAAATCGTCTATCAGGTAGGCTACTACAGCGTAAAGGAAAACAAGAGCCATCAGATGCTCTTCGTGATGGATGCCAACGGCAAGAACCAGAAGGCATTGACCACCGACGCCAAGAGCGAGAGCGATGCTACTTGGATGAACGGCGGACAGAAGATTGCCTTCATCCGTGAGGGCCAGCTCTGGAGCATGAACGCCGATGGCTCCGACCGCAAGCAACTCACCCACGACAAGACTGGCATCGAGGGCTACAAGTTCTCTCCAGACGGCAAGAAGGTCATCCTCATCAAGGAGTTGCCTTACAATGGCACTATCCAGAAGAATCCTTCCGACCTTCCTTTGGCTACCGGTCGTCTGGTCACCGATATGAACTATCGTCACTGGGACCACTACGTGGAGAGCATCCTTCATCCTTTCGTAGCCGACGTGGCTGAAGACGGAACCATCAATGAGGGCGAGGACATCCTCAAGGGCGAACCATTCGAGTGCCCAATGGCTCCATTCGGTGGCATCGAGCAGTTGGCTTGGAGCCCAGACTCCAAGTCTATCGCCTATACCTGCCGCAAGAAGGAAGGCGTTCAGTATGCCATCTCCACCGACTCAGACATCTATCTATATAATATAGGTACGCGCGAGACCAAGAACCTCTGCAAGGAGGCTGGCTACGTGGAGCCTAAGATTGACGCTACCAAGAGCATGAGAAACCAGGCTGTGAATGCGCCTGAGAATCTGAAGAACAATCCTGGTTACGACACCAATCCTCAATTCTCTGCCGACGGCAAGTACATCGCATGGCAGAGCATGGCTCGTGATGGATATGAGAGCGACCGCAATCGTCTCTGCGTATATGACCTCGCCACAGGTCAGAAGAACTACGTGACCGAGAAGTTCGACTCCAACGTCGAGGGCTTCACATGGAACAAAGACTCCAAGAGCTTCACCTTCATCGGTGTATGGCATGGAACCTTGAACCTCTACCAGACCAACCTGAAGGGCGAGGTGAAGCAAATCACCAACGACTGGGCTGACTACGGAAGCGTGGCTCTCGCCAACAACGGCAACAAGATTCTCGCCACCCGTGCTAGCATGTCTCATCCTATCGACATCTACATGGTGACACCAGGCAAGGACAGCAAGAGCACCAAGGTGGAGCAGATTACCCATGAGAACGACCACATCTTGAACCAGTTGAACCTCGGCAAGTGCGAGCAGCGCTGGGTAAAGACCACCGATGGCAAGCAGATGTTGGTATGGATTATGTTGCCATCCAACTTCGATGCCAACAAGAAGTACCCTACCCTCCTCTTCTGCGAGGGTGGTCCTCAGAGCCCAGTGAGCCAGTTCTGGAGCTATCGTTGGAACATCCAGATCATGGCAGCCAATGGTTATGTTGTCGTATTGCCTAACCGCCGTGGTCTCCCTGGTTTCGGCAGTGAGTGGAACGAGGAAATCAGTGGCGACTGGACAGGTCAGTGCATGAACGACTACCTTTCTGCCATCGATGATGCAGCCGAGAACTTGCCTTACGTTGACAAGGATCGCTTGGGTTGCGTAGGCGCCAGCTTCGGTGGTTTCTCAGTATATTACCTTGCCGGTCATCACAACAAGCGCTTCAAGGCATTCCTCTCTCACGATGGTGCCTTCAACTTGGAGAGCATGTACACCGACACCGAGGAGGCTTGGTTCTCCAACTGGGAGTATGATGACGCATATTGGAACAAGGACCAGACCGCCAATGCCAAGAAGACTTACGAGAACAGTCCTCACAAGTTTGTTGACCAGTGGGACACTCCTATCCTCTGCATCCATGGCGAGAAAGACTACCGCATCAATGCCAACCAGGGCATGGGAGCCTTCAATGCAGCTCGCTTGCGTGGCATCCCTGCCGAACTTCTTATCTTCCCAGACGAGAACCACTGGGTATTGAAGCCACAGAATGGTATCCTCTGGCAGAGAACCTTCTTTGGCTGGCTCGATAAGTGGTTGAAGAAATAAACAGACTAAAAAGTAAGCATACACATCAGTAAGCATACTACAAATCGAGAAAAGGGCTATCCTCACGGACAGCCCTTCTTTTATTATACAAAAACATTATGAATTTTATTTAATTAGCGAACAAGATTCGATATATTGTTATTATCTACTTTTTACTAATCTATCTAAAAGTTTCAAATCAGCTATAAGTCAAATCACTTATAGGCGAAGCCTCTGCTTTTCACGGTGCAAAGATACAACGATTTTTTGGATGCCGCAATACCTAAAAATGAGGGTTTTGCGACAATACCTAGTAATGATGATAGTTTTGACTCAGCTTTCTCCATTTTCTTTTAGACGGTTAGGACGGTCATTTTCTGACCAAAGAAGAACCTTGCACATTCTGATTTCCAGCAACTTGCACGACATACACCGCCGATGGCAGCCCCGAGAGGTCGATGCGACACTCTTGTTGCCCCACGCTCATCTTTTCAGTTTTCAGTTTGATGCCAGCCGTATTATAAACAGAAACCATTAGCAAAGAAGTGGCAGGAGCATCCAATCGCACGACAACTTGATCGCCCTCGACACCCATCTTGGCACACTTGGGCTGATATTGACTAATCTCGGAAATGCCATCCAACTGCAATGCAGCCAACAAGCCACGATAGACATCAATCTCTCCATATCCCCAATCATTATTCGGCACCTCACGACTCTCATCCAAAGGCTTGCTCGTCTTCTTGATAATCTCCATCACATCCTGGCGATTCAGCGTAGGATTGGCTTGCAGCCACAAGGCAACTGCTCCACCCACCACAGGCGATGCCATCGAAGTTCCCGCATTATTATTCCATGCATACGTGCGACCTTGATAATCAAAATGAGCCACGTCAGAATTCAAGATGTCATTCGCCGTCGGATGAGATTCCTCATAAAAGCTACTATATGAAGCCACCACATTACTGCCTGGAGCCACCACGTCTGGCTTGACAAGCCCTGCAAAAGTAGGTCCTTGGGAGGAATAATCTGCCAAGCTGCCAATGGGCCTTACCTGGACATTTTGCTTGTTGCCATTCAAATCTATCGAATAAGTATGGTTGATGGTTGCCCCAACGCAGATGACACTTCCAAAAGCCGATGGCGCATTGATGCTATGCGTGCCATCGACATCAGTCAGACTGGGATCGACAGAGCTAACGTACATATTGCCTGAACCATGAAATACCTCCACATCCGCATCAGCACCCATTGTTTGATAAGAAATATAATTACCTGTGCCTATCTTCTCCTCGTCATCAGTCTTGACAATCCAGTCATAACAGATTTCATCGGGATGATACACAGACGGATAGGCACCGATGATCAACTCATATTGCTTGCCAGCCACTACCAAGTTGACAAAATAGGTTGAATCAGGCGCCTCCAACACCTGCTCGCTAGTCACATCTATCGGGGTTGGATGAGTCTTGCCTTCATAGATACTAGTTCGGAAAGTGAAGGGCTGAGCCGACTTGGCGATATGATACACGTAGGAGCGAGAATTATTGGCAAAGAAGCCAGCACTCTCCTTCCCTACAGGCTTGTGCATATAGTATTTCAAGTGTCCATTATTACCAGCCGAAGAAACAATCACATGCCCCGGAATGCTCGTCAAGCTATCCAACACCTCATTGTACAAGACATCCTCGCCATCAAAATCCTGACCTGCGCCCTCACTGAAAGAAATGACGCATGGCTTGCCAACTTTGTCTGCATAGTCAAAGATGTACTTGAAGCCAAGTGCATCCATGGCATAAGTAAACTTACTAAGTTGTGACGGAGCGATAAGTGCTTGATTCTCAGATGTCGCATTAGCTACCAAACAGATGTCGCTCTCGTATGCCATGCCATGATATTTGCCTGGCACCACCATAGGTACACCCTCGCCACCACTGCCTGCCGCTATACCAAGCGTATGAGTGCCATGCGTCTGGTCATGCCCATCTGTGGAGCAGCCCTGAGCCAGCAAGGCCTCCTCACCCACGAAGTCCCTTCCCACAGGCAAAGTGCTCTGGAGAGTATCAGAAGAAATCATGTCCCAAAGAGCCTTGATACGATACTCCGACATACGCATATCATAGAAATTGGGATGGGTTAGATCGAAACCAATGTCCATTATACCCATCACCACCCCCTTGCCGGTATATGCTTGCGGAAGACTTCTACCTTCATAAACAGGGATGGCGTTCACCTGCACAATGGCAGAATCCATCGTACACTTCGTGCTCATATTAGCCTCAATACGAAGCACCTGCGGAAGAGAAGACAACCTTGCCAGTCGTGACATAGGAAGTGAGGCGATATACACGTTACCCCACCGAGCATACGTCCGACATCCTTGACTGCGCAAAAGATCGGCATCGGCATGTGCCAACTTGACGAAAGCCGTCGTGAAAATTTCTTCCTCTGGTTGTTTAGGATGAAGACTCTTGGATTGCAAAATCGTTCCTCGCCTCTGTTCCGCCCTCTGTTCCAACACATAACGACGGAGCATAGGTGATAACTTCGACAGACAAGCTTGCTGGGCAAAAGCCATTTGCCCTGCCATCCATCCGAGCAATATATAAATAAGAGTTCGTTTCATGGAGGCAAAGTTAAGGGAAAACTGGCAAATAAGCAAATATTTGGGAAAAGAAATCGAGCGAAAACAAAAAAAACTGCGTGCCGGCAATACCAACACACAGTTTCTATCATTTATTCTCTCTCTCTTTAATATGTATTCTTATCAATTACTTGATGACGCCACGGTTCTTGAGAGTAGTGTTCAAGAGCATCAAGTACTTGCGATACTGCTTGTCATTGAGGATTGAGTGCATGTACTTCAAGTCCTTGTTGATAGCCTTACCTACCATAGCATCACGCTCCTCAGCTGGAGCAACTGCTGCGTTCATCATCTCTGCAGAGAAGTTCTTGTGAACATCTGCTACAGCCTCAGCCTGATCGATGTTGAGAGCCAAAGCGTCAGCCAAGCTGCTCATGTTGATGTTCATGTTGTAAGCTGCTGTTGCGTTTGTTGCGCTTGCGTTCTCATCTGCTGCAAAAGTAGTTGTCATACTCAACAATGCTACTGCCAAAACTACTAACTTCTTCATAATCTTTTTACCTTTCTTTACTTTGTGAGCCTCATCATTCGCACGGCAAATTTTGATTAAGTATGCCTTTGCGTTGAACATGTCCCATACTCGATAGAACGGCTCGTTTTACATTATCCTAAAAACTTAACTTTGTCATTTTCTTTTTGACGCTGCAAAGATACGAACTTTTCACTGTGTCCGCAAACTTTTCTGGGAAAAAGTGAGAAATTCTCACCATTTCTTGATATAAATCAAAGGAATATGCTACAAATCCGTTACAAATCGTCATTTATTCACGAAATAGGCTTTCAAAATGAAAGGAAAAGCAAGAGATTTCCTACTTTCCCTACTTTCTGGGCAAACCATTCCTCCTTATCGGCTATACATCCCTACCTACCCCATTCTAAAAATGTCCCGACATTTTTAGAAAAACCTCGGGACGTTTTTCCAAAAACCTCGGGACGTTTTTGAAAAAGCCTCTCGTGGTTTTCAGAAAGCCATAGTTGTAAAATCCTCAAAGGTAGCCCCACAAGAGAGAGAAAAAACACCATTCTATGGATATTTCGTCTTTTTTCTTCGTCTATGTCGTTTTTTTATTGTACCTTTGCATATCATATAATTAAAATAATGTATATGGAAGAACAAAATCATATAGATAAAGCTCTTGCTTTCATGGAAAGCCTGGAGAAACTGGGCAATCAACTCAAGGCGGCTGAAGACCATCAGAAACTGCTGTTGGCAAGAATGCTCGACCTGAAGAAAGAGGAAAAGACCGACTCTGAAGAATATGCTCACCTCTCCCAGCAAAGCAAAGGGCTGCAAGACCTCATCGACAAATGGCGTCCTATCTACTTGGAGCGAATGGAGATGGTGAAAGGCATCCAAAGAAGAAAGCGCAGCAAGAAATAACCCTCCCCTCTCATCCATAATAATGAGAGACGGAACAGACAGAAGACAATAATAAAAACAAGATAAACAATGGAAACAAAAAACAAATTTATCGTTTTGTCATACTCTTTGTATGACACTACAAAAGGTGACGATGGTAACGAGGAGTTGATTGAGAAGACACAGGAAGATCGTCCTTTCATCTTCGTCAGTGGCATGGGAGCTACCCTCCCTTCTTTCGAGGCTCAGGTAGTCAACCTTAACAAGGGTGACGAGTTTGACTTCGAGTTGACTCCAGACCAGGCTTACGGTGAGCACATCGAGGAGCGTGTCATCGAGTTGGACAAGCAAATCTTCACCATCAATGGTCAGTTTGACGCTCAGCACGTACAGGTAGGTGCAGTCCTCCCTCTTCAGAACGAGGACGGAAACCGTTTTTTGGGCCTCGTCCTCGCCATCAGCGATGACAAGGTGAAGATCGACCTCAACCACCCATTGTCTGGCAAGAAGCTCAACTTCTGCGGCGAGGTTTTGGAGAGCCGTGAGGCTACAGCCGAGGAAGTGGCCCACATGGCTAAGCTCATGAGCGGCGAGGCTGGTGGTGGCTGCGGTGGTAACTGTGGCGACTGCAAGGACGGCGGTTGCAAGGATGGCAACTGCGGTGAAGGCGGCTGTGAGAACTGCGGCAAGTAATCATATCGTACTAAATACAGAATGGGGCTTATGCCCCATTTTTTTAATCATATCAATATAAAGATGAGAAATACATTTGGCAATCTCTTTACGCTCACCACTTTTGGTGAAAGCCATGGCGTGGCGGTCGGCGGTGTCATCGATGGATTCCCTGCTGGCATCGAAATCGACATGGATTTCGTGCAGAGCGAACTGAATCGTCGTCGCCCTGGACAAAGCCACATCACCACTTCTAGAAACGAGGCTGACAAGGTGGAGTTCTTGAGCGGTGTCTTTGAGGGGAAGTCAACGGGCACCCCAATCGGTTTCGAGGTACGCAACACCAACCAGCATTCTCAGGACTACGAGAACATGCGTTGTCTCTTCCGTCCTTCCCATGCCGACTACACCTATCACGAGAAGTACGGCATCCGTGACCATCGTGGTGGCGGTCGCTCCTCTGCTCGCATCACCATCGCTCGTTGCGTAGGTGGCGCATTGGCGAAGTTGGCACTCCGACAGTTGGGCATCAGCGTTACCGCATATACTTCACAGGTAGGCAACATCGCCCTCGACAGAGATTACCACAAGTATGACCTCAACACGATAGAGGACAACATCGTGCGCTGTCCAGACCAAGAGAAGGCGAAGGAGATGGAAGATCTCATCGCATCCGTCAAGGCTGAAGGCGACACCATTGGCGGTGTCATCGCTTGCGTCATCAAGGGCTGTCCTGTGGGATTGGGCGAGCCTGAGTTCGACAAATTGCACGCCCAGTTGGGTGCAGCGATGTTGGGCATCAACGCCGTCAAGGGATTCGAGTACGGTGAAGGCTTCGAGGGCGTCACTACCAGGGGAAGCGAACAGAATGACGTGTTTGCTCCTGCCGACTCTTCATCTGCCAATGCCGTAACTCCTACCGATGGCAAGGACATCACAACGCTGACCAATCACAGTGGTGGCATTCAGGGTGGCATCAGCAACGGACAAGACATCTACTTCCGAGTAGCTTTCAAGCCTGTGGCTACCATCCTGACAGAGCAACATACCGTTGACCTCGAAGGCAACCCAACCCTTCTGAAGGCACGTGGTCGTCACGACCCATGCGTATTGCCTCGTGCCGTACCAGTCGTGGAGGCAATGGCAGCCATGGTCATCCTCGACAACTATTTATTGAATAAAACCGTGAAATTATAAGGAGTAAGCTTCATCATAGAACGAAGCTTACTTCATAACGCAATGAAGCCTACTTCGACAAGCATCGAAGTAGGCTTCATTTTTAAGAGGCTTACGCTGTCATTTGCTTCAACTTCTTCAAGAGAGCAAACATAACTATAGCACTGATCAAACAGAGCGCAATCAAAATACCCCAGTTATACATCAAAGGAATCTTATTCCAAAGCATAGATGGGATTGAACTCAAATAGTTACCGATAGCTGTTGCTACAAACCAGCCACCCATCATCAACCCCTTATACTTAGGAGGCGCTACCTTAGAAACAAAGGCTATGCCCATAGGAGAAAGCAGCAACTCTGCAAGAGTCAAGGTGAAATAGGTGGAAATCAACCATCCTGGAGACAAGACACTCTGGGTGTTATCCCCCAAATCCACTGGCGAAATCAAATCAGTCGAAGCTAAGGTAATCACACCAAAGCCAAGAGCTGCCACCAACATACCCCAAGCGATACGAGTTGGAGCACTCACTTCCTTGCCCTTCTTGGTGAGTGTACCAAAGAACAGCATGCTGAATGGAGTCAATGCGACAACAAAGAACGGATTGAACTGTTGGAAATCAGAAGGCTGACCCATCGTAGGATTCTCCATTCTCATAAAAAGCAAGATGGCTACCCCCCACAAGACAACAGTTGAAATACCACAAATCATCTTATTCTTGGTCGTCTTCGCCTGGAATGCGCCAAAACCAGTGTAAACAGATAGTGCGATGAGAGCCAAGCTAAAAATATTAAACCATACGCGCATACCACCGCTCACGGTCAAATTAGTATATTTTTTGGCAAAAAAAGTCAAGGCAGAACCATTCTGATGGAAAGCCATCCAAAAGAAGATAACAACTGCGAAAACAAGCAACAAGGCAATGACACGATCTTTCTCTTGCTTTGGAGTAAGAACCTCGACATTGCCCTCCTGCTCCTTGGCTTGCTTAGCTGTAACGTCAGCATGCTTGAACCATGAACGGCAAGCAAAATAAATGATGGCAGATACGACCAAGGAAACGCAAGCTACGCCAAAGCACAAGCCATAAGCACCATAAAGTGCCTTCAAATATTCAGGATTGGTATTGGCAGCATCATACACGAAGCCAAATTGACCGAGATACACATTCGTTATCCACTTCGCCATAGAAGGTGCGAACATAGCACCGATGTTAATTGCCATGTAGAAAAGGCTGAACGCATCGATACGACGTTCTGCATACTTGGGGTCATCATACAAGTTACCCACAAGAACCTGCAAGTTGCCCTTGAAAAGGCCTGTTCCCAAAGAAACACAAGCCAAACCTGCAAACATGGACACCTGACCAGTCGTGTCGGCATCTGTAGGAATTGCCAATCCCAAATAACCTAGGAACATTGTGACAAAACCGATGGTAACACACTTGCCATAACCAATCTTATCGGCAATCATACCACCGAAGAGAGGTGCGAAATAAACTACAGCCAGGAAGATAGCATACACCTGTCCTGCCTGCGACTCTGTCCATCCAAACTTAGCCTGCATGAACAACGTAAAAATGGCGAGCATGGTATAATAACCAAAACGCTCACCCGTATTAGCCAAAGCTAACGCATAAAGACCTTTAGGTTGATTCTCAAACATAATATAATTTATTTTTAATTGTTATTTGCTTTATCAAGTAGCTTGCAGCTACAGTTTGCAAAGATACGGAAAATCTTTGAATATACAAACATTATGCAGAAAAAACCTCTTTTTCGGCTAACTTTTGGCGCAAACCTTGACAATTTCACGTCACATTTCCACCCAAACAAGCATAATGCGCTTCCCGTAAGAAGAAAGATTTTAAGAAAAATAAACAAGAAAACTGAACATTTTCTATTTATATTACAAAGAAGTTGCGGATTTTTTTGTAATTTTGCACCCCGAAACCCCAGAGGTGGGTTGTTAGGACATTAGAATACACATTTTATTTAGGTAAAAAGAGATTATCATTTATGAGACAACTTAAGATTAGCAAGAGTATAACCAACCGTTCCAGTGAAGCACTCGACAAGTACTTGGTGGAGATTGGTCGTGAGCCTATGGTCTCTATCGACGAGGAGATTGAACTCGCACAGAAGATTCGCAAGGGCGGACGCGAGGGTGAGCGTGCCAAGGAGAAATTGGTCAAGGCCAACCTCCGTTTCGTGGTATCTGTGGCAAAGCAGTACCAGCACCAAGGCCTTTCGCTTACCGACCTCATCGATGAGGGCAATATCGGTCTCGTGAAAGCTGCCGAGAAGTTTGACGAGACTCGTGGTTTTAAGTTTATCTCATACGCCGTATGGTGGATTCGTCAGAGCATCCTACAGGCTATCGCCGAGCAGAGCCGTATCGTTCGCTTGCCTCTCAACCAGGTAGGTGCGTTGAGCAAGATTCAGGCTGAGATCAGCAAGTTTGAGCAGGAGCACCAGCGCAAGCCTTCCGTTTCTGAGTTGAGCAAGATCACCAACATGGAGGAGACCAAGATCGACCAGACTATCAAGGCTGACAACCACCACATGAGTATCGATGCTCCATTCGGTGGCGAGGACGATGACAACGCCATGGTCGATGTGATGGCCTCTGGCGACGACACCCGTACCGACAAGCAGGTGGACTTCGAGTCTATGAGCAGCGAGTTGAAGCGTGTGCTCGACGCAGTGCTCAAGCCTCGTGAGCGTGACATCCTCTGTTACTGCTACGGCATCGGCTGCCACGAGAAGGGTCTCGAAGAGATCGGTAGCGAGTTCAACCTCACTCGTGAACGTGTTCGCCAAATCCGCGAGAAGAGCATCATCAAGCTCCGTGAAAGTGGAAAGATCAAGATATTGATGAAATACTTGGGTTAAGAAATATAAAAAGGCTAGCAAAATTTGCTAGCCTTTCTTATTTCTATTTGTTTTGTACGAAGTTTCCTTCCTTATCTATCAATCCCGACATGCCATCCTTGACTGCCTCAAAATAAGGGTACTCGTCACGGAGACAAATCTCATCATAGATGAAGTCGGCTACGACCGTCTCTTTGCCGTCAGGAAGAACCAACCCCATCTTGCCACCTTTCTCTGCGATAACCGGCATGATACTCAAGTCATCATTGTAGATGTAACAGGTGCGAAGGAAGTCGTACTGAGGCGAAAGCATGACCTCGCCATTGTGATTCTTCATGCCAAACTTGCCGTCTTGCTCAAACACCTCATGATACTGGATGTATTTCTCCTTCAAGCGAAGATAATAGAAGATCATCTTGCGCTTGTCGTTGACAAACTCCAACATGTATTGGAAGGTGTCGCAATAGTTGGCTACCGAACGCACAAGAATCATCTTGAGGTCCAAGCCATCGAGCGCCTTGCGGTTGAGGTCGATATACTTCGCTATCGCCTTCTCCTTCTCTGGCACCGTCAAACTTGCCAATCGTTTCTCAAACTCCAACATGGCAGTCTTGGTACCCGACATACCTTTGATATATCGGTGAATCTGTCTTCCCATTTCTGCACAAACAAACTTGTCTATCTCTTGCTGCTCTATCGGGTCAGCATACTCTTTTATAAGAGCCTCAGGTGTCGTGTTCATGGTTAGTCCTTTCCTTTATATATTAATAATGTGTAATTACTTCTTAATGTTAGGTTGCTGCAAGCCATATCCCTTGCGCTTGTCTTCCCACATCAGGAGGAGCGAGATGATGATGGCTACCACACCAAAGAGGGCGAAGATGGTCATCGTCTCTGTATAGTCGATAACGCCATTGGCACCCGTGTTAGCCTGGTTCACCTTACCAATCCAAACAGGTACGAGAGCCAAACCGATATTCTGGATATAGAAGATGAGGGCGTAAGCAGTACCCAACAGCTTCATTGGGATAATCTTAGGAACAGATGGCCACATGGCAGATGGCACCAAACCGAAGGCGATACCCAATACCACCATCACTGCCACAGCAAGAATCCATGTGCCGAAAGGCAAAGCGAAGATGATGTGTACGCAAGTGAGGAGCACACTACCGATGAGCATCAAGGTTGCTCCCTTGCCATACTTATCATAGATACTGCCAAACAATGGGGTCAGGAAAATGGTACCGAATGGCAACATCGCAGGTATCAAGCCAGCAACATCCTCTGCCACACCATACTTGAAGATCATCAACTTGGTAGCAAACTTCAAGAATGGGAATACACCTGCATAGAACATCAAGCAGAGCACTGCCACATACCAGAAACCTGTTGTGGTAAGCAAGACCTTCAAATCAGAGAACTTGAATCCTTCCTCTGGCTCACCCTGAACAGCAGCCGCTGAAGCATCCTCCTTCTTGTCCATCACGCAATAAACGAGGAAGACGATAACACCAGCGCAAAGCAATGCGGCTCCCAAACCTACAGAGGCAGAAACACCACCCATCCACTTGGCGAAAGGAAGTGCGAAGCCCAAGGCTCCGGCTGTACCAAGACGAGCCAAAGCTACCTGCACACCCATGGCAAGCGCCAACTCATGACCCGTAAACCACTTCACGATGACCTTGCTCACGGTGATACCTGCAATCTCGCAACCCACTCCATAGATAGAGAAGCCCAATGCTGCCAATACCACCTGTGTCTGGTAGGTACCGAAGAATGGAACTGCGATAGTGCCAGTAAAGTCGTGACCTACGGCATACCACTTAATCAAAGCACCACCAAACATCAAGATGGTGGACATGATGCCCGTGAAACGGATGCCAAACTTGTCGAGGATAATACCACCGAAGAAAAGGAGCAGGAGGAACACATTGAAGTAGCCGTATGCTCCAGAGAAAAATCCATACTCATCCGAAGACCAACCGAGTCCTAGGCCACCATCTTCTTTGGCAGCCGTCAACAGCGGCTCCAATGGTGACATGACATCAGTAAAGAAGTAGCCAAACATCATCGTGAAGCTCACGATGAGGAGGGCTGTCCAACGAGCAGACTTAGAGTCGCTCAGTTTTTGTTGAATTGCTTGTGTTGTCATTTACTATTTATTATTTATCATTTACTATTTACGTTTCACTCCCTTCGTTCGGGTGATGTCGAAGAGATACCCCAGCTTGATGACAATCTGTCCGAAGTTACTCTTACCGAAGTAATCCTTCTTGGAAGAACCATAGATATTGCCCAGTCCATAGTAGTAACGAGCCTCCAGCAAGAAGTGTCCTACCTTCGGGATGCTATACTCCGCACCCAAGCCCAGGGCGATACCATAGTCAAACTTCTTCTCTACTGCCATCGTATCTTGTGCCATGATATTGTTGACACGGTCATTATCGGTGGCTGGCATATTCTTCACATCGAAGTTAGTTTTGGTCGATTCACTGAGATACAAGCCAAACTGTGGTCCGGCATTGACAAAGAAGTTCAGACCTCGTGTCTCCCTACCCCATGCCAAGTGAGCCATGATAGGCAACTGGATATAGTTGATGGTACGCTCGTATGCCATCGCCTCACCCGTTTGCGAGATGATGACTGGCGCATTGTTGATGTCGAGAATCTTCTCCTTCCATCCCACCTGCGAATAGTTCACCTCACCATAGATGGAGCAGATGGTCTTGAAATACTTCTCGCACACATAGCGATAAGAGAAACCGCCAGTGATACCCCCATGCTGCTTCTGAGGGATGTCGGGAGTAAAGCCCACGCTGCTCAACACATAACCACCGTTGGCACCGACAGAAAAGTCGTTGCGGTGCTCACCTATCTGAGCCGAGGCCTTCATACCCCCCAAGAGGAAAGCCGCCGTGAGCAGCACCCATATCTGATTCTTCATTTATTATCTATTATTTATCATTTGTTATTTATCAATACGTCACCGCCTCTATCTGTCGGTTGAAGGTATAGTGTATCAACTGAAGCACCTGATTGCGGTAGCCACCCTTCTTGGTCTTCTCGAAGTGAAGCGGAGTCTGCACCGGCTGATAGTTCACCTGCGACTTGTCTCCCGTAAAGTCCTTGCCATACTTGTTGACACCCTGGATGAAGAACATGGCGTGGTCGTAGCCAGTGATGGCAAAGCGAGGCATCGCCACCTGCATCGGTTGATGGAACCAAGTATTGTATCTCCGCTCTAGGTCGATGACCTTGGCAGAGTTGGCATTATAATAAAAGGTAGAAGGGATATAAGTATCGTACTTATAGAAACGATCGAGGTTATACTTCGCATACATCAACCACTCGGTGTAGCCGAAGAGAGAGACGACTGCACCAGGGTACTTGGCAGAGAACTCATCCAACTTGTTGAGCACCTGCGTCAACTGTGGTGAACGACCGGTATTGAGTACTACGACATTTTGCTTGGATGGAACAAACGCCTTAGCAAAATAGTCGAGCGAAGAATTGACATTGGTAATATTGTAAGCGATCTTGCGCTTCTCCAGTTCCTTGCGAAGACCAAAGGTAAAGTTACCCTTGCGAGAAGTCGTATCATTACAATCCACAAAGATAGGATGCACATTCTTGAATCGGTTCAAGAATGCCTTGATAGTAGCATCATTGAGCGACTCTGGAGCTTGATACACCTGGAAGATTTCCTTGGTGCGCTCCACGTTGTCACCATTGATGGAGAAAGGGATGACCATCTTGATGCCATAGTTCTTGCAGAAGTCTGCCAAAGGAGCCACTTGCTTGGTATAAAGAGGACCAAAGATGAGGTCGCAAGAGTTGGCTCCTTCTTGTACCAAGGTGGTACGGATGTCAGCATCGATAGGCACGTTCCAAGCATGGATATTAGTAGAGATACCTTGCTGCTTCAGTTGTTCGCAAGCCATCAAGATGCCACGATAATACTCCACCATTCGCTTACCATCGCCATCTATATCATGCAAAGGAAGCATCACACCCACATTCACCGTGTTGGCTTTCTTCGCTACAGTGGTACGCTGCGTAGTAGCAGTTTTTTGGGCTGTAGTTTTCTCAAAAGGAATAAAGAGCGTAGCACCTTTCTGCAACATGTAGCCTTCCTTCTTCATCTCAGGATTGGCGTCCATCAGTTCAGGGAGTGTCAAACCATACTTGTTGGCGATACCGAAGACGGTATCTTTCTTCTTGACTGTATAGATGTCACGCCATTTGGTGGTCTGGGCGAAGATGCCCAATGAAAGCATCAATCCCAAAATCATGATGAAATATCTCATTTTTTGTCTCATATCCAACTAATTTTATGATTTCATTTGCAAAAATACAAAAAAACTCTCATTCAACCATACTCTAATTCGGAAATTTGCGCTATCTTTGCAGAAATTTACATAAAGACATGAAATTAGATACGAAAATATTGACACTTTTGGTGCTCTTGTTGGGCTTTTGCCAAGTCAGCAAGGCACAGGACTATCCCTCCATCACTCCGTCGATGAGCATCACCACAGCTGATGGAGAGACCATCGATGACGACAACTACTCTGGCTCCGCCCCTATCAAGGTGTCGCTGAAAGCCAATGCCAACGACGACATCGGATGGGACAGCCACTACGAGTGGCGCATCTTCCACGACAATGATACGGTACCCTATATAATAAGGTATGAGGAGAACACCGACCTGGAGTTCAACCAATCGGGCTTACACCGCATCTTCCTCTATGCCAAGTTCACCAAGGATGGCATGACCCTCGAACAGAACAACGAGGACTCACCTCTCTCCATCACGGTCGCCGAGAGCATTCTCCAGATGCCGAACGCCTTCTCGCCCAATGGCGATGGCATCAACGACATCTACAAGGCGAAGGATGGCTACCAGAGTCTGACGGAATTTCATGCCTATATATTTAATAGGTGGGGACAGAAACTCTTCGAGTGGACCAATCCTGCAGATGGTTGGGATGGCACCTACAAGGGAAAGCCGGTGAAGGATGGTGTCTATTTCTGTCTGGTCAAGGCAAAAGGTGCCGACGGAAAGACCTACAACATCAAGCGGGATGTCAACCTGCTGAGAGGGTACATCGAAAACTCAACTACAAACGAATAAGAGCAATGAACGCAGAAGACGAAAAGATAAATGTGTGGGGAGCACGCGTACACAACCTGAAGAACGTGGACGTGGAGATTCCCCGCGACTCACTGACAGTCATTACAGGACTTTCTGGTTCGGGAAAGTCATCGCTTGCCTTCGACACCATCTTTGCCGAGGGACAGCGCCGTTACATCGAGACCTTCTCTGCCTATGCCCGCAACTTCCTGGGCAACATGGAACGTCCTGACGTAGATAAGATTACAGGTCTCAGTCCGGTGATTAGCATCGAGCAGAAGACCACCAACAAGAACCCTCGTTCCACCGTAGGTACCACTACCGAGATTTACGACTACCTGCGCTTGCTCTACGCTCGTGCCGGCACCGCCTACAGCTATCACAGCGGCGAGGCGATGGTGAAATACACCGAGGAACAGGTCATCGACATGATACTCAACGACTACCGAGGTCATCGCATCTTCCTCCTCGCCCCACTCGTTCGCCAACGCAAGGGTCATTATCGTGAACTCTTCGAGAGCATGCGCCGCAAGGGTTACCTCCACGTTCGTGTGGATGGTGAAATCATGGAGCTGACGCATGGCATGAAGATAGACCGATACAAGAACCACAACATCGAGGTGGTCATCGACAAGTTAGCAGTCAAGGACGAGGACGAGGAACGCATCCGCAAGAGCATCGCCACCGCCATGAAACAAGGTGACGGCATGGTGATGGTCATCGACAAGGATGCAGCAAACAATGCATCTGACAAGAAAGCCAGCAAGGACCAAGGAGCCAAGATTTTCTCCAAACGACTGATGGACCCCGTGACTGGCATGGCATACCAAGACCCAGCGCCAAACATGTTCTCCTTCAACTCTCCCGAAGGTGCGTGTCCTCACTGCAAGGGTCTCGGCAAGGTGAACCAGATAGACATCAAGAAGGTGATACCCGACGACAAGTTGAGCATCCACGAGGGTGGCATCCTTCCTTTAGGAAAATACAAGAACCAGATGATTTTCTGGCAGATAGAGGCTTTGCTGGAGAAGTATGGCGACACCCTCAAGACTCCTATCAAGGACTTGAGCGAGGAAGCCATGCAAGAAGTGATGTATGGCTGCCTGGAGAACGTGAAGATCAGCAAGGAGAAGGTACACACCTCCTCCGATTACTTCTGTGCCTACGATGGAATCATCGACTACCTGCGCAAGGTGATGGAGAGCGACGATTCTGCCAACGGCAAGAAGTGGGCAGAACAGTTCATCTCCACCATCGAATGCCCAGAGTGCCACGGACAGCGACTCAAACGAGAGTCCCTCTCCTATCGCATCTGGGACAAGAACATCTCGGAGGTGGCTTCGCTCGACATCGACGAACTGCGTGATTGGCTCGACCATGTGGAGGAGCATCTGCCTAAGATGAAAGCGAAGGTGGCTCACGAGATTGTAAAGGAGTTGCGCTCACGTGTCAACTTCCTCTTGGATGTGGGCTTGAACTATCTCTCGCTCAACCGTCAGTCGGCTTCCCTCTCCGGAGGCGAGAGCCAACGCATCCGTCTCGCCACACAGATTGGCAGTCAGCTCGTCAATGTGCTCTACATCCTCGACGAGCCAAGTATCGGTTTGCACCAGAGAGACAACGAGCGACTCATCAATAGTCTGAAGGAGCTTCGAGACATCGGCAACACGGTCATCGTCGTGGAGCACGACCGAGACATGATGCTTGCCGCCGACTATATCGTTGACATCGGTCCGAAGGCAGGACGCAAGGGAGGCGAGGTCGTCTTCCAAGGCACGCCAAAGGAGATGTTGAAGACCCAGACCATCACCGCCCAGTATCTCAATGGCGAGATGGCAATCAAGGTGCCAGAGCACCGACGTGAGGGCAACGGCAAGAGCATCATCATCCATGGAGCCAAGGGCAACAACCTGAAGAACGTGGATGTGGAGTTCCCTCTGGGCAAGCTCATCGTGGTGACGGGAGTGAGCGGTTCGGGCAAGTCAACGCTGGTCAATGAGACCTTGCAGCCTATCCTCTCGCAGCATTTCTATCGTTCCCTGAAGAAGCCAATGCCTTACGATAGCATCGAGGGCATCGAAAATATAGATAAGGTGGTGAATGTCGACCAGAGTCCTATCGGCAGAACCCCTCGCAGCAACCCTGCCACTTACACGGGTGTGTTCAGCGACATCCGCACCCTCTTCGTAGGATTGCCAGAGGCGAAGATTCGTGGCTACAAGCCAGGTCGCTTCTCCTTCAATGTGAAGGGCGGTAGATGCGAGGCTTGTGGCGGAAATGGATATAAGACCATCGAGATGAACTTCCTTCCCGACGTGATGGTGCCATGCGAGGTTTGTCACGGCAAGCGATACAACCGAGAGACACTGGAAGTGCGCTACAAGGGAAAGAGCATCGCCGATGTACTCGACATGACCATCAACCAGGCTGTGGAGTTCTTTGAGAGCGTTCCACAGATCTTGCAGAAAATCAAGGCTTTGCAGAGTGTAGGCTTGGGTTATATCAAGTTGGGACAAAGCTCCACTACCCTCTCCGGCGGTGAGAGCCAGCGAGTGAAACTCGCCACCGAACTCTCGAAGCGAGATACGGGCAAGACGCTCTACATCCTTGACGAGCCGACCACCGGACTTCACTTCGAGGACATCCGCATCCTGATGGACGTGCTCCAGAAGCTAGTCGATCGAGGCAACACGGTGCTCATCATCGAGCACAACCTGGATGTCATCAAGCTCGCCGACTACATCATCGACATGGGACCGGAAGGTGGACGTGGCGGCGGTCAACTGCTCTGTGCCGGAACACCAGAGGAAGTGGCGAAGAGCAAGAAGGGCTATACCCCAAGATTCCTGAAAGAAGAACTAAAACGATAAATATTATGGATAAGTTACCAATGAATGACGTGCCGATGCTTGTAAGTGCCATCAACTTCCTGCTTCGTGACCACGAGTTTGAAACATTAGACGAGATTTGCTACCACTTCAATGTGGATCGCAAGGAACTGGAAGAGAAAATGGCAAGCCAGGGCTTCGAATGGTCGGAGGAACAGAAGAAATTCTGGTAATAATTTAAAAGAGAAAAGAAAATGACTACAAACTTCACAAAGCGACCCTTGTATCGTGAAATACAAGACTATGTATTCATCGCCATCGGCATGATTTCATACGCAATCGGATGGAACATTTTCCTCCTCCCTACCAACGTCACCGCCAGTGGCTTGCCTGGTATCTCCTCCATCATCTATTGGGCTACGGGATGCCCAGTACAGATTCCTTACGCTATCGTCAACGGTTGCCTACTCATTGCCGCATGGATGATTTTGGGCAAGAAGTTCTGCGTGAAGACCATCTATGCCGTTATCGTCGTGACGACCATCACCTCATTTCTCTCCCAAGAGGCTGGCAACATCCACGTACTCCAGACCCAACCACTTTGGGCTGCCTTTCTGGGTGCAGTTTTCTGCGGATGCGGAATCGGATTGGGATTCTCGGCAGGCGGTAGCACAGGCGGAACCGACATCGTGGCAGCCATCGTCAACAAGTACCGCGACATCTCCCTGGGTCGTGTCATCATGATATGTGACATCTTCATCATTTCCTCCAGCTATTTCGTCGTACACGACTGGGAGAAAGTACTTTACGGTTACGTGGTGCTCTACGTCCAGGCATTCTGCATCGACCAGGTAGTCAACAGTCGTCGCCGTTCCGTCCAGTTCTTCATCATCTCTAAGAAGTACATGGAGATTGGCAAGCGCATCAACACGGATGCCGACCGTGGTGTGACCGTAGTAGATGCCTCCGGTTTTTATTCCGGTCAGGAAGTCAAGATGCTCTTCGTGCTAGCCAAGCAGCGCCAGTCTCAGACCATCTTCCGCCTCATCGAGGAGATAGACCCTCACGCTTTTGTGAGCCAGAGTGCCGTGATTGGTGTATATGGCGAGGGCTTCGATCAGATTAAGTACAAGGCAAAGAAAAAAGAAGAATGACAAGATTCTTTACCACTCCATGTGACACGAGTTTCTCAAAAACAGATTGGAGGGGACTTTTTTATTACATTCTCCATCGTCTCCTCCAATTTTTCTCATGCTCTCCTCCAATTTTTCGTCCTCCAACAGAAATACAGGCATTAAGCAAGAAATTGACACTAAAACACATGGTGGTGATACCAAACATACCACTTATACGCCTCACAGAATGGAGAGAAAAGATAAGGTATTGATAATCAAGTGGAGACAAGAAAAATGGAGGAAAACACGGTGACATCCTCCAATATAGGTAGTAATTCAACAACACCCCTCACTTCACGTTACATTTGTCAACCTTTTTCTTTTAGCAAATCTAAGAGATGGCATCATAACTCTCGAAGATTACTATCCTAAAGCTAAGAGATAGACCTCTAAAGCTAAGAGATAGACTCCCAGAACTAAGAGATAACTGTGCCAAAGCTAAGAGATAAAACGCTAAAAGCGGCGAGAACACCAAAAGACACACCAATTGTAATATATGTTTAGGACATAGCCTCAACAATCAACTTGATGATAAGGTTGTTCTCGAAAATGAACTTCTAAAAAAGTATTCATAAAAGCAAACAATAAACAAATCAGCTTTTTACCAATACCTTTACCTTCATAGGACAAAGCAACCGCAAATCTGCCAATTTTCACACTAGGATAACTACTAAATTGCTTAGAATGAGGGAACAACTTTTTCACACGTTTCCATGCTGAATTAGTCGCATCCATCTTTGATACTTTATCATTTAAGAGACTATAATACGCAACAATACATCCTTTGTCTTCAAGTATGTACGTGTTAGCGATTTTCTTTTCAGCGAAGAGTTTCGCATCATTTAGCAAGAAATCGTTCAAATCGGCATCACCGCAATCGAACGATTTCATTTCATAATCGGGAGTTAAGATTTTTATTACCATCCTCTAAACCCTTCAAAAGTTAGATTCCATTCTTTTCTAACAGCAGCGGCATCACGCATAAGCTTTTCACGATTAGCCTGACGCTGCTCCTTACTCATACGCTCCACACGCTTCATTTCTTGGGTGAAGCGCTTGGCATCTTTGCCGAATAAAATCGGCGTTTCTCTTATCGGTCTTGCCATAATATATCCTCCAATTTAGTCTTTTTGTTGCAAAATTACGATTTTCTCTTGATACCGCCAAATAATTCATGCCCTTTTATCATTCTCACGAAGGAAAATTTGGTTATATCATCCAAAAGTTGTAATTTTGCAAAAAAAATCAAAATGGAGGATTTGAATATGGCAAAAATAACAAGAGAAGAAGCAATCAGACGCTGGAAAGCAGCCAAAGCTACCAAGAAAGCGATGATTGAGAAAATGCAGAAGATGCTTTATGAAGATTATAAGGCAAGAACTGGTGAAGAGCCTGTAAAATTCAACATATTATAATGAAGAATCTATCTCTAGAAAAAATCAATTCTGTATCACCATATAGAGTTGAGTTCGATTCAACTACAGGCTTATATAAGTTTGTAAGCGACTTTGGCGTAAACTTCGGCATTGCATTTGAAGTAAACGATTTACTGCTCAGTGGTGAATCATACCAGTTTGGTCTAACCAATTACGAAGGGAAACAGTCACCACGTGATCCAAAAGTTAGAGAAACCATTTTGGCTACTGTCGAGGAATTCTTCGCAAAGAACCAAGCAGCCTTACTCTATATTTGTGAGACGGGTGATGGAATGCAAAAAATGCGCAGTCGGCTCTTTTCTTTTTGGTTCAATATTTATAAGGACCACGATGAATATCTCTTTTTGCCTCAGTTGGTGTATGACGAAGAAGACAATGAAAACTATGCAGCTCTGATTATTAAACGAGACAATCCTCACATTCTCGATTTAGTGTCAGAATTCACCAATACAATAGCTCTTCTTAATGAAAAGCCAGGGCAGGAATAATAGTATGATATTTGCACAATTAAAATAAAAGTTGTAATTTTGCAGAAAAATTCGGAAAGATGGAAAGATACGACAAAGAAAGATTGGTGGAGATCGTGCTCTACGTCCTCAACAAAACGGGTGAGCTAGACTACTACACCCTCTTGAAAACCATATATTTCGCTGAGCTGAAGCACTTGGCGAAATGGGGACAACGCATAACGGCAGACGATGTCTGCGCTATGCCCTACGGTCCCGTACTCTCCCATTTGCTCGATGCCATTAAGGGCGACTCCCATGAGTCTGAGCTATCACGAATGCTGAAACCAGCCTTCAAGTTCGCCTCAGAAGATGCCTCCAACATCATGCTTCCCTTGCGACAAGCCAATGAAGACTACCTCTCTGAGTCAGAGAAAGAAGCCTTGGATGCCTCCATTCAGGAGAACGCTTCCCTCAGTTTTGAGCAACTCAAAAACAAGTCGCACGACAAAATTTGGCAGAAGAACTACAGAGAAGGAAAAGGCAAGAAAGTGATTGCTACGATGGACTTGGCAGAATCCGCCCATGCTTCCGAGGCGATGAAGGAATACATCAAGGAGAACTTGGAGATAGAAAGGGCTCTCGCATAACTCGATATAGGAGAACACAAAACAACATCCATTCAAGCCAACTAATATAAAGAAAAAACAATCGTTTTGCAAAAGAAAAGCAATAAAACTACATAAAATTTGTTCATGTAAAAAGAAAATATTACTTTTGCAGAAAATAGACACAAAGGAGATTATTATGATAGAAAGCATCTATATATCAGGCTATAAGTCAATCCGAGAAATGGATTTACAGTTAAAGCCTATCAATATACTTATCGGAGCCAATGGTTCCGGTAAAAGTAATTTTATATCTTATTTCAAGTTGGTTGACAGCATCCAAGAACAAAGGCTGCATAATTACACCATGAAGAACAATGCAGAAGACTTGGTGTACTTTGGCACAAAACATACCCAAGAAATCCACTCTTCCATCGTATGCAATGACAGCCAATATTCATTTTGCCTTCAACCAAGGGCAAACGGAAGCATGTTTATCGCAGAAGAGAAATACTCAAACGGAAAGGAAAAAGGAAAAATGTCATTTTACACTAACTTGGATGAAAGTCGCATTTTAGATTCCATCACTCCAGTTTCTCCACAACTGAAGAATCACCTTAAAGGTTTCAAGACATACCATTTCCATGATACAAGTGAGACATCGACAATGCGGTTAAAGTCACAAATCGATGACAACCACGGTCTCTCAAAAGATGGTGGGAACCTTGCCTCTATACTATATCTTCTGAAAGAAACCAACCCTCTAGTATTCAAACGTATAGAGATGGTAATCAGGTCTGTGATGCCATATTTCGAAAAATTCATATTGACTCCATCACCTTTGGACCCTACAAAGATTGCGATGCAATGGTCTGACAAAAATTCACCTGATAAATACTTCAGCGCTAAAGACTTGTCCGACGGAAGCATACGTTTCATTGCATTGGCAACGCTATTGATGCAACCTTCACTTCCAGAGCTAATTATCATCGACGAGCCTGAATTAGGCTTGCACCCTCATGCCATTAGTAAACTTGCTGGACTAATTAGGTCGGCCTCACAACGTAATTGCCAAATTATCATAGCCTCACAATCTGCTGACTTAATTAGCAATTTTGAAGCAACCGAGATTATCACTGTTGACAAGAAAGACGGTGCAAGTATCTTTAGCCATCTAAACGAAAAGGAATTAAGTAAATGGCTGGAAGACTATTCCCTTGGCGAGTTATGGAGTAAGAGCATTATCAATGGGCAACCAAGATAGAAAAGACATGAAAAGATTAGTTATCATAGTAGAAGGAGAAACCGAAGAAGCTTTTGTCAATCAACTTCTTATGCCATATATTTGGCACTGCGGATATACCAATTCCATCCAATGCTTCAAACTAAAGCATTCTGGAGGAGGTGTTTCAAAGTATAATCACATCAAAAATGATTTGCTTAATACCCTACATGAGCATGCCGTAATAGTCACAACGATGTTCGATTATTATGGCTTGCCAACGGACACTCCTGCCTACAAAGAGACGACAAACGTCAACGACCACCTTGAAAGAGTAAAGCAAATTGAAGTTTCCATTCAAAAAGACGTCCTTAGTGAAATGAACAATAATGACAATATCCTCATTCCATACATTCAATTACATGAGATTGAGGCATTAGCTTTTTCTTCAACCAAAGGATTTACGGAACTTTTTGATAAAAGAGAAGCTGACTTAAAAACTTTAGCGGACATTATCGAAGCTTACCCCAACCCAGAGGACATCAACAACAATCCAAACACCGCACCTTCAAAACGACTTCTTAAAGCAATACCAGGCTACGACAAAGTACTTTATGGCGTAGGCATTATGGAATGCATTGGAATGGAAACAATCATCTCGAAATGTCCCCATTTCAGAGAATGGATAGGAAAGATAAAAGTTCATCTGACAGAATAACTAAAATTACGATTTTCTCTTGATACCCGCCAAATAATTCGTGACATTTCATCATTCTCACGAAGGAAAATTTGGTTATATCATCCAAAAGTTGTAATTTTGCAGAAAATTTCGGAAAGATGGATAGATACGATAATTTTACCATATACTTCGCTGAGCTAAAGCACTTGGCGAAATGGGGACAACGCATAACGGCAGACGATGTCTCAGAAGATGCCTCCAACATCATGCTTCCCCAAAACAAGTCGCATGACAAGATTTGGCTGAAGAACTATAGAGAAGGCAAAGGCAAGAAAGTGATTGCCACGATGGACTTAGCTGAATCTGCCCATGCTTCCGAAGTAAGAGGAAACGACAATATGCCTCCTATACCAAGATTTGGAATGCATAAGTTATTTGTTTAAATCGAAACAATACATACTTTTGCGTCACCGATAAAGAGGGTTTCAAATTTGAAAAAAGCACAAGTAGGATTCTTAAACAAGTATTAATGATAATATCATAAGTCAATGGATAAATATTTTAATATAAGCAATGTCTTCGCTAAATGCAAGGAAAAGAAAAAAACTTTTTTCTTTGGTTGGTTAGTAACCATTATAGTCTCTATCATTTGGGTCTTACCGCAGCCAAGATACTACGTTTCACAAATGTCGCTTGCACCAGAAACTGGTGAAGCAAAAGAAGGAGGTGGCCTATCTTCTATTGCTTCAAATTTCGGTATTAACATTGGAGGAATAGCTTCTACCGATGCTATTTATCCACAACTATATCCAGAGTTGTTTAAGTCAACGAATTTTATGGTTGGACTTATGTCAATAAAAATAACCAGCGAAGATGGCAAATCTACGATGGATTATTACACCTATCTTACAAAACATCAAAAGAAGAACTCTTTATTGGCTTTTTTTTCTCTCATAGGGAAAAGTATAAAGGGCTTTTTTTCAGCAGACGATAGCAATAAAAAGAATGATAAAATGATAGGAGCTGATCTAAATCCTTTTAAACTCTCAAAAAAGGACATGTCGCTCATTGAAGATGTACAAAATAAAATACAATGTATTTATAACAAAAAAAATGATGTTATATCTATATCTGTTAGAGACCAAGACCCATATATCAGTGCATTGCTTGTTGATAGTGTTACTGCACATCTTCAAACATTTATAGTTGAATATCGTACAAAAAAAGCTAAAGTTGACTATGAGTATTATAAAAAAATAACAGCTGAATCTAAACGTGCTTATGAAATAGCGCGTCAAAAATATGCTTCTTTTGCAGATGCCAATCAAGAAGTTACGCTGCAATCAGTCAAGGCTGTCGAAGATGATTTAGAAAACGAGATGCAGTTGAAATATAACATGTATTCCGCCATGACAACGAGATTGGAAACTGCTATGGCAAAAGTTCAGGAAAACACTCCTGCTTTTACTGTGCTCAATAACTCAACCGTCCCAACCAAACCAGCAGGTCCAAAACGTTCTCGTTTTGTATTAGGCATGTTGATCTTTATCACTTTTATAATGATAATATGGTATTCTAAAGATGAATTCAAACTATTAATCAGAAATTCAGAAAACAAGGAAGAATAAAAAACCCTCAAATATAAGGTATAAAACAATGCTTGATAAATTTAGAAATAATAGTTTAATAGAGAACATTTTTTCTCTATCAATACTTAATGGCCTTAATCTGATACTCCCTTTAGTTACGATTCCATATCTCGTAGCCACGGTAGGAAGTTCGCATTATGGCATATATTCTATAGTCTATTCTATTGTACAATATGCTTTGCTTGTCAGTAATTATGGTTTCTCATACACCTCGACAAAGCAAATAGCTCAGAACAGGGAAAACATTGACACGATTTCTTGGATATTCAGCTCTACAATATTAGCTAAAATTATTCTTTCTACAATTTCTATTATAGTATGTGCAGGAATTGTATATTTTTTCTTCCCTAATTATATGCTTGTATACCTGTTAGGATTGGGCATTATCATTGGTGATATTATCAATCCTGTATGGCTTTTTCAAGGAATGGAGAATATGAAATATCTTACTGTTAGCAATGGAGTGGCTAAGATATTATTTACATTACTCATTTTTGTTTTTGTAAAAGAGAGTGATGATTATATTTATATTATACTTCTCAATTCTATCGGTTTTATGACAGGTGGAATAGTAAGTCTTTTTGTATCCAAATCGGTTTTCCACATTAAATTAAAATATGTAAGCATAAAAGATGCATGGAAACAAATAAAAGAAGGAGAAGTTGTGTTCTTCTCTACAGTTTTTTCTAACTTTTTCAATAACTCTTTTGTAGTAATTCTGGGACTATTTGTATCTGAATCAGGGGTTGGCATTTACGCTGCTGTTGACAAAATAATAAAAGCAGCAAAAATTCTTGTTGACCCAATATCTAATGCGCTTTTTCCCCATGTTTCAAGAATATTCAAAGGAAACAGAAATAACGAAAATGTAAATCGTCTTTTTCATTACGGGAAAATAGTAGGATGTATTCTTTTATTAATTACCATCATAATTGACATTGCTGCACCGCTTATATGTAATATATTCCTTAAGTCTATAGCAGAGGATAGTATCATGATGATTAGACTCTTATCCCCCGTTATTGTTCTTGGAGGACTGAACTACGTATTTGGTGTTGTTGGACTTATAAACCTTGGCAATCAGAAAACTTGGTTGAAAAACCTATTCATCTCTAGTTTAACTGGAATTATATTCCTTATTATTATGGTAAAAAGCATTGATATCATGGCTGCTGTTGTAGGTGCAATAGCTGCAGAATCGACTCTATTTATAATAACAATGTTCAAACTTAACAAATTAAAAAAGGAGGACTGCATATGCAGACTATGATTTTTGACATTAATTTATCTGGACACCACTTGGAATATATACACCATATCCATGTTGGAGCTGTTCGAAAAAAAGAAGAAAAATTTTTATTTTACCTTCCTTTGGAATTTCAAAAGAAAAAGGAACTATATAATTGGGAATCTTCCGATAACGTAGAATTTCGTTTTTTTTCACAACAAGAAATTAACACCTGTACACGCAGTAATATCTATGTAAATGCATGGCGTACGAGTATATTATTGAAAAAGAAAATTTTAGAAACTAAATGTGATAAAGTCTTACTTATTTCATTTGTTGAATTGCTGATTTTCATTGCTCTTTTGCTCCCTTCCAAGGTAAAAGTAAGTGGAATCATTTATAGTATATACCTCTATAATAAGGCACAAATGAGAATATCACGTCGCCTATTAGAATTTATAAGGTATCAGGTAGCGGTTAAAAGTAAATGCATTGAAAGAATGCTCATTCTTAATGATCCTTACAGTGTAAACAGGTTGAATAAGATATATTCTACAAATAAGTTTCAAATCCTTGTAGATCCAGTTCCGAATGTTGATTTTTCAAAATTAAAAAATCTTCGCGAAGAACTACATATTCCAACCAACGATAAGATATACGTGCATTTTGGAGGATTAGCGCGCCGTAAGGGAACGCTTGATATATTAGAAGCGATAGCTATCTCTACTAAAAAAGACATGCAATCACGTACGTTTATCTTTGCTGGAAAGATATATGATGAGATAAAGGTTGATTTTCAGACTTTACTTACAAAAGCTCGCAAGAATGCTAATATATTGGTATTCGATAGGTTTTGTTCTTATGAATATCTTTACGATTTATGCTTTACAGCAGATATTATATTAACACCCTATCATCTTACTAATCTTAGCAGTGGGCTTTTAGGTTACGCTTCGTTGTTTCATAAGCCTGTAATCGGTCCATCGGGAGGATTGATTGGGCAACTAATAAAAAACTATGGACTTGGTACCACTATAAATCAAATCAGTCCAAAAGAGTTGTTAAAAGCAATAAATCGTGATCAATATTCCAAAGTGGATTCGTCTTACGCAGAAAATAACACAATAGATATATTTATTAATACATTGCTAAATGTTAAGAATTAATATAACGCAAACAAAAAGACTAATGTCAGAAATGGGAATCGGCATGTCCCTAATATCTATTCCATTGGGCATGATTGTCAAAATCATCTTAGGCAATATGCTTTTTGGTAATCTATTAATGGCAGTGGGATTAGTCTTGATGTTCCCATATCACAGAATAAAGGAAGGAATTAAACTAAACCTTCTTACTGGTGTAATCTTATTTATTATCCTTGCATTCATTTATTATTTTCTTTCTGATTTTGACGAACCTGTATATCTTATATATATCGGGGTTTCTCTTATTTTTTCAATGGGAATCTCATTGTCTAAATACGAGGTAGACTTTAGTTTCGACAAGACAATCCTATTCATTTGGCTGTTTTCGTTGGTTACAGTGTTAGGAGGACTATATTGTTTTGCTTCGGGAACGCTTACTATTTTTTCAGGTATGTTTGACTTCAATGAAGAAGGAGATGCTATATATGATGGACTTACCATGGGAAGTGTATGCATCACACAAATGATTTCTTCATTTTATTTTATATCTAAAAAAGAAATCTCATCAACAAAACGCATTTGTCTATTTTTATTAATAATCATAGACTTTGTAGTGACGATAATGGCATTCAAAAGGACGCCATTGCTGATAGCAACACTTGTTATATTCTATTATTTACGTCGACTCGGCTATTTATCTATGACTCCCAAAAAAGTATTTGGAATACTCATGGTTATTCTTATTGCGGTCATTTATGTATTAAACAATAATGAAGTAAAAGAGGCTGTTGAATCTATCGTAGAGTACACTTATGAGGGTATCTCAAATTTGATAACAGGTAATCATACAGGACACGGTTTAACAAATTCCACAGATATGCGAATAGATAATCGCGATCAAGCGTTAAATATGATTGCACAATTTGATATATTAGAATATATGTTGGGCAAAGGATTTATGACATTTTGGTTTGATATGCCACTATTACAATCTTATCTTGATATGGGCGTTATCGGTTTTCTTTTATTCTTTTCCTATACAGTAATACTACCTTTTTATGCGGTTTTTTCAAAAAACAAGAAAAATGATTTAGTTTTATTTTGCGGGATGTTAGCAGTTCCAAGTGCAATTTGTAGTTTAACCAGCGGTCACCCCTACTTCCATTCTATATGGATGCACATCAGTCTATTATGCTTCGTGCTTAATGCAAATTACGAAAATAATAGCAAAAAACACATTAATAATAAAAAGGACTCTATTATAAACAGTACTCAGCATGCTTAACAAATTATGTATATTATTAATGCCTTTACTAATGTGTAATTAGTGTTTACTGAATAATTTATAACTCTCTGATATTTAAGTTTATATAACTTTATTTCTTCGTTTGTTTAACAAAAAAAATCGTACCTTTATATAGTTAATTCCATAGCAAGATGAAGATTTACGCTCCTAAATACAAGCAACTTGACCTCGGTTTGCTCCGCTCCTCCCTTGATGAGTTGGACAAGACAAACCGATGGGTGGCTCTCGGTGACCTTCTTCCATGGACTGAACTTGAGAAGGAATACAACTCAAGGTTGGACAATCAGAAGAAAGGTGCAGGGAACAAGCCGTCACGCATGATTCTCGGCGCAATGATTATCAAGCACAAACTAAACCTGAGTGATGCCGAGACCATCGAGATTATCAGAGAGAGTCCCTACATGCAGTACTTTTGTGGATTGCATGAGTTCACCGACAAGCCTATATTCGACCCGAGCTTGTTCGTCACGATACACAAGCGAATCTCTGAGGAAGAACTCAACAAGATGACAGTCAAGCTTCTAAACAAGCAGAAGCGTCTTCTTGAAGAGAAACGCAAGCGTGAGGAAGAAGAGGCGAAGAAGAATGATGAGGACCTGTCGACTCCGAAACCGGAGGATTCGAATGCCGCATCATTCACCGACTCACAAGGTCGCGAGCACAAGGGTGTACTGAAGATTGATGCTACCTGTGCCGATGCCGAGATGCGCTATCCGGTTGACGTTGACATTATACATGACGGCTGCCGCAAGGTTACCGACTATATTATGAAGGTGTGCGAAATGTTTGAACTACACAAACCATGCACGAACTACAGGCATGCACGTCAGGCATACCTTCAGCTTATCAAGAAAGCCAAGAAGAAAGGCAAGATGGAGCGTGATACTATCGGGGGTGATGCTCAATCACTTGCGCAAGGACATCCGCATCTTAATGGACTTGCTTGCAAAGAACAAAACGTACTACGAGAGCCTATTCCTATATGAGAAACGCACCTTGACTGCCATCCTCAAGATGTACCATCAGCAGGAGGAGATGTACAGGTCAAAGACTCATACTTGTGCAGACCGCATACTGAGCATCTTTCAGCCACACGTCCGTGCCATTGTCCGTGGAAAGGCCAAGGCAAGGACTGAGTTCGGGGCCAAGATAGGTGCAAGTATAGTCGCGGGCTATACGTTCATCGACCACCACAGCTCGGATGCCTACAACGAGAGCCAGGACCTCTTGCTACAGATTCAACTTTTCAAAGAACGCTTCGGCTACCTTCCGGCCACCATCCTTGCGAATAAGATTTACCTGAACAGGTCAAACCGAGATATACTTGAGGATTTTGAAATCCATTCATACTGCAAACCGTTAGGGCGACCGCCGAAGGATCCTCCTTCAGATGAGATGAAATCCAGAATGGTCAAAGCCATCGGGGAGCGCAATGAAATCGAATGCTCATTCGGTACTGGCAAGAGAATCTATCGAGCCAATGACATAAGAGCCAAGCTTCCAGATACAGCACGATGCTGGACGGGAATGTGCTACTTCGTTAAAAACGTGATGAAGTTCCTCAGGGAACTTTGTCTTGCCCTGACCGAAATCTGGCGGTTTTTCATCATTATCGTCACTATGAGGGTCTACGTCTGCAACCCTCTGTCTGTGAACAGATGATTATTCAGCAGACCCTAATTATAAGCCACATGATTTGACCTAAAATTATAGTTGATTTAAAATATCAAATGAGCAATAAGATTTTTTAACATAAAAAAATATCATAACTACATTTAAAAGAGTACTTTTGCAATCAAAATCATTATTAAATAATGGCTTAATTATAATTGAAATATTAAATGTTTATATTTTTTAAGTAATTAATTTACTTATTTCAAAAGAACTATGAATAATAAAATATGTATAATCACCAATATCGGAACTCACTACCGATACCCAATATACAAAGAAATAGCTAAAGAGTTTTCTTGTGATTTTTACTTAGGAGACCATGTGCAAACGCCTATCAAGACGTTTGACTACGCAACATTACCAGGCTACAAAGGAACTCTTAAGAACAAGTTCTTCCATCATTTCTACTGGCAAAAAGGATCTGTCAAACTTCTTAATGCCAATTACAAGTATTACATCTTAGATGGCGAACCATACTGTTTGTCATCATGGGTAATTTTGCTTCTTGCCAAGCTAAAGAAGAAAAAGACAATAGCTTGGACACATGGATGGTATGGTCGTGAAAGTTTTATCAAGAAATGCATCAAAAAAACGTTTTACAACTTACATGACAAACTTATGGTATATAACGAATACGCCATAGGACTCATGAAAGAAGTAGGCATTAAACCAGAGATGTATTGCATAGCAAATTCCCTCGACTCTGACAAAGAACGAGAAATTCGAAAGTCCATACAATACACATCTGTCTATAAAGATTATTTTGGCAATGACTATCCAACCATCATTTATTGTGGAAGAATCCAAAAATGGAAAAAACTGGAAATGCTTGTTGACTCAATTGCAGAACTTAAAGAACAGGGAATTAAAGTTAATGCCGTTTTTGTGGGGAAAGATGTCGAAAGCGTGAATCTACAGTCTTACGCCCAAAGTAAAAATGTAGATAAACAAGTTTGGATGTATGGACCATGTTATGATGACAAAACACTAGCAGAACTTTTCTATAATGCTCAAGTATGTGTATCTCCAGGAAATGTCGGACTTACAGCTATTCATTCTTTGACCTTTGGTTGTCCAGTAATTACACATGGAGATTTTCCATATCAAGGTCCAGAATTTGAAGCGATAAGACCAAACAAGACTGGAGATTTCTTTGCACGAAACGAAGAGAGAGACTTAACAAAGAAAATAAAAAAGTGGATTACCTTGTCTCCACAAGAAAGAGATAAAGTTCGTCAATGTGCCTACAGCGAAGTTGACAACAAATGGAATATCCATTATCAAATCTCAACTATAAAAAAAGTTATAACAGAAGAATAATTCGATATGGAAGATAGCTTATACATGAAATCAAGAACTTTTGTTAGAGGAAAAGTGCTTGATATATTAGGTTTGATTCATACTCCACAAAAAGGAATTCATATTCTGAATGGACATAGGACACAAGGAGAGAAAGAACCAGAAACATTCTATATGCAGCTCAAAGAACTTTCTAAATATGTCAAGTTTATAAACATTGAAGAAGCAATAGACATGATTGGCAAAAAAGTGGAGCCCACAGAACCTTTAGTTGCCTTCACCTTTGACGATGGCTTTATGGATTGTTATGACATATTTGCCCCTACTCTAGAGAAATTTGGAGTAAATGCAATGTTTTTTATCAATCCAAACTATGTAGAAGGTGACGAAGCGTACATTCAGCACTTCAATGAAGACATTGTAAGAACACCCAACAAAATGCCTATGCGTTGGAGCCACCTCAAAGAATTGTCACAAAGAGGACATATCATTGCGGCGCATACAATGGATCACTACATGATTAATTCGAATGATGTAGAAACCCTAAACTATCAAATCATTGGTTGCAAAAAAATCATTGAAGAAAAGATTGGAAAAGAATGTCCATATTTTGCATTTCCATATGGCAAACTAACTCAAGCAAACCAAACTTCCATTGACATTGCGTGCAAGACATACAAATATGTTTTTTCACAATCTGATTACAAAGAATATTTTTCCTTCAATGGGAATGTGATAAACAGAAGACATTTCGAACCATTCTGGCCAGTCAATCATGTTAAATACTTTTTAAGTTGCAAGAAAAAGTTCTAATGGCAAAATTACTACAAATAAATATAACTGCAAATTGGGGGTCACACGGAAAAATTGCAGAAGGCATAGGAAATATAGCAATCTCACATGGATGGGATAGCTACATTGCCTATGGTCGTTGGTTTAATCCCAGCAAATCTCATCTTTTTCATATAGGAAGTATGCTTGATGAAAGAATACATGGAGTTATGTCACGATTATTTGACATTCATGGTCTTATGTCAAAATATGCAACCAAGCAACTCATCACTTATATTGAGAAAATAAATCCAGACATCATTCATCTTCATAACATACATGGCTACTATTTGAATTATCCTATCTTATTCAAATTTCTTGCAAAAACTAACAAGCCTATAGTTTGGACACTACATGATTGTTGGGCTTTTACAGGGCATTGTGCTCATTATATGTATATAGGATGTGACAAGTGGAAAAGTCATTGCTATAAATGCCCACAAATTCACGCATATCCCAAAAGTGTATTGTTTGACAATTCCAAGAAAAACTTCGACTTGAAAAAGAAATTCTTTCTTATGCCACAACATCTAGTTTTAGTACCTGTGAGCAAATGGCTAGAAAAAGATGTTGAGCAATCATTTTTAAACAAACACAAAATAGCTCAAATATACAATGGCATTGACACACAGGCATTCGCACCAAGTACAACATGTGATGTCTTCACTAAGTATAAGATTCAACAAGGCAAAAGAATAATATTGGGTGTAGCATCCAACTGGTATAGAAAAGGATTAAATGATTTCTTCCAATTATCAGAATTGATAGACAATCAATATATTATATTCTTAGTTGGTTTAAATCAAAAGGACATTGATTCTTTACCAAAGAATATAATAGGAATAAGAAGAACTCAGAATGTTCAAGAATTAGTTGAACTATATTCAGCTGCTACAGTATTTTTCAACCCGACATGGGAAGATAATTTCCCCACAACAAACATTGAATCCTTAGCTTGCGGAACTCCCGTAATCACATACAATACAGGAGGAAGTCCTGAAGCTATAGAAAAAGGTACTGGATATGTCATAGAAAAAGGTGATGTGAAATCGGGCTTAGAAAATATAATTGAAATTACCAAGAATGGAAAGGCATATTATACAGACATGTGCCGAAACTCTGTTTTAAAGAGATTTAATAAAGACGAAAGATACAATGAATATTTTGATTTATACTGCAAAATGCTAAACAAATGACGCTATTTATGCAATAATCAAGATACATTAACGTTCTAATTAAAAAAGTACATTTATGAAAAATAATATCAAAATCGGCGTCGTTGGACTTGGCTATGTAGGATTGCCATTAGCTCGATTGTTTTCTACAAAATATCCTACTGTTGGCTATGACCTTAACACCAAAAGAGTTAAGGATCTTATGTCCGGACATGACATGACACTGGAAGTGGATGACAACCTATTGGCTGACGCTATCAACAATCATGATTTCTTATGTTCAAGTAATCTAGAAGATATAAAAGATTGCAATATCTATATAGTTGCAGTCCCTACACCCGTAGATGAAAACAACAGACCAGACTTAAAGCCATTATGGGGAGCGAGTGAAACTATTGGAAAAGTGATATCAAAAGGCGACATTGTCATATATGAATCAACAGTTTACCCTGGTGTAACGGAAGAAGAGTGCATTCCTGTAGTAGAAAAAGTTTCTGGATTAAAATACAATACTGACTTTTTTGCAGGTTATTCGCCTGAAAGAATTAACCCTGGTGACAAATTACATACTGTAGAAAAAATCAAGAAAGTAACATCCGGCTCCACTCCAGAAGTTGCAAACATAGTAGATGAGCTATACAATTCCGTTTTAACCAATGGAACTCATAAAGCTCCAAGCATTAAAGTTGCTGAGGCATCAAAAATCATAGAAAACTCACAGCGTGACGTAAACATTGCGTTTATGAATGAGTTGGCTAAGATTTTCAATGCCATGGGAATAGATACCCATGATGTAATTGAAGCAGCAGCAAGCAAGTGGAATTTCATCAAACTAAACCCAGGTTTAGTTGGTGGGCACTGTATATCTGTCGATCCTTATTACTTGATTCAAAAAGCTCAAGTATATGGAGTTTTGCCTAGAGTTATGTTTGCTGCACGAAGACTCAATGATGGTATGGGAGCATACGTTGCCAATCAGACAATAAAGTGCATGAACAAAAAAGGCATCATCGTAAAAGATGCAAAATTTCTTATCTTGGGTATTACCTTTAAAGAGAACTGCCCAGACATCCGCAACACGAAAGTTGTTGATATATATCACACACTTAAAGAATACACTGATGACATCACCGTACTTGACCCTTGGGCAAACCCAGAGAAAACACTTCATGAGTACAACATACAGATAGAAAAGAATTTGGACAATGAAGTAAAGTATGATGCTATCATTTTAGCTGTTGCACATAAAGAATTCCTCAACATCGACTTAAAGAAACATTTAAATGAAAATGGTGTAATCTATGATGTGAAAGGTATCCTTAACAGAAATATCATTGATGGTCGATTATAATTTTAGATTAAATATAAAAATTCCGTTGCAAAAATTTGCTTCTTACAAAATATAAGCATATTTTTGCAACGTTTATCTATAAATACATTATGGAAGATTTACAGACAATAAGAGAAGAATTTAATCAAAAGTTTATGAGCTTCTCAACAACGTAAAAAAGAACGCCTAGCCATCTTGGAAAAGGCGCTACGTAAAGAGTATTAACTCAGAACTGGCAAAGAGACTACTAAATTCAGCACATTGTAATGAATAAATTATCTATTGATAATCATTACATTAATGCTAAAGTTCAATACAAAAAGTTTTTTAGCCAGAGAGACATAACAATCATAATCAACAAGAATTATTCCCGCAACAAGAATACTAATATTGCTTAACAGAAGAGTTCTTCCACAAAAAGAAGTCTTGCAATTTGCATATCAACAAAATAAGTTGTACCTTTGCACCCATGAAAGTATCAATCATAACAGTGGCATACAACAGCGCAGAGACAATAGCCGACACCATCGAGTCCGTATTGTCTCAAACTTATCGTGACATTGACTATTGGATCATAGATGGTGTTTCCAAAGACAACACCATTGACATCGTCAAGGAATATGAAGCCAAGTCGGAGGGAAGACTGCATTGGATATCCGAAAAAGACAAGGGCATATACGATGCGATGAACAAAGGTATCGCTCATTGCACCGGTGATGTCATAGGCATTCTCAACTCGGATGACTTCTTCACATCCCATGATGTCATTGAAAAAATGGTGAATGCCTTTGAAGCAAATCCCCATACAGACATCATTTATGGAGATGTACACTTTGTCAAAGAAGACAATCTAAAAAAATGCGTCCGTTATTATTCTGGACGTATTTTTACACCTGCCTTAATTCGTTTTGGTTTCATTGCTCCCCACCCATCCTTCTATATCCGCAAGGAAATTTTTGAGCAATATGGAGTTTATGACCCCAACTATAAGATATCCGCCGACTATGAATTGATAGCTCGTTTTTGCCACATTCATAGAATTACCAGAAAATACATCCATCTTGACTTTGTTACTATGCGCATAGGCGGTGCTAGCACTAAAAACATAAAAGCTAGGATACTAGGAACAGAGGAAGATTTAATAGCTTGCAAGAAATTAGGTATTTATTCAAACAAGCTAATGATATATTGCAAATATTTTATTAAAAGCATTGAATCTTTATTAATCAGGAAGTAAACAACTACTCTTAAATTGCCGATTGAAAATCATTATCTATCGGCAATTTAAGCAGTAAGCAATAATTGCAACAATCTTTTATGCCTTTATACAATATTAATAATATCATGCCGTTAATAGTATAAATGATATTCGTTAAATTTATCAAATCAAAGCAAATCTATAATGGAACAAGCAACAATTCCTCCATACATAAAGATGAACAAGGATGTAAACAATCCTCGTTTTATCCCAGATGGAATGAATGAATTTGAAAGAAACATCAAGAGAATTGGCGATATGCTCTTGTCAGGAGTCAGCTTGATTATCTTCTCCCCTCTTTTTCTCATCTGCTATATAATGGTAAGAAGAGAAGATGGTGGTCCTGCCATTTTCAAGCAGCTGCGCATCGGTCGATTTGGACGACCTTTTTACATCTACAAGTTTCGTAGCATGAGAGTGGATGCTGAGAAGAATGGTCCACAGCTATTTGGACACAAGAAAGATACCCGCATGACAAAGATTGGTGTTTTTCTTCGTGATCATCACCTCGATGAGTTGCCCCAGCTTTGGAATGTCTTCATCGGAGACATGGCGTTCATCGGTCCTCGTCCGGAGCGCAAGTTCTACATCGACCAAATCATGGAGCATGATGCCCGCTATCCGTATCTCTACCAGATTCGTCCGGGGGTGACATCATACGCCACGCTCTACAATGGATACACCGACACCATGGAGAAGATGCTGCGCCGACTGGAGCTTGACCTTTACTATCTGGAGCATCGGTCATGGTGGTTTGATACGAAGATTCTTGTCAAGACCTTCATCAACATCGTGTTTGGAAAGAAATTCTGAAGATGATGGCAGAAAAAGAATAGCCGCCAGGAAGAGGATGATGACGCATCCCTTCCTGGCGGCTTATATTTATTATCACAAGCATCTAAAATACAGATAGACTAAAACAATACATTCATTAACCATGTCACTAAAGCTCCTAAAATTGTACCAATTACCGCACTGATAAATGCAAATTTATAATTGGCTTTTGTTTGATCCTTTGCATATTGAGCCGCATTGGACAAACCATCCGCATGATTAGCAATATAATCATCAACATCAGTATAAGCCATGACAGCCTTTTCATAAGCTTCGTATGACAACTCTTTATCAGGAAACGCCTTAGCTTCTTCCATCTTAGCTTGAAGTGCTAATAGTCTTGCTTCAGAGTGCATACGATTAAGTTCTGGCAAGAAATGTCCATCATCTACAATAGCTATGCAAACCTCTTATATTGCTGATAAAATTCAGATATTTTTCGTTCATATACTATCACAAGATATTTGTAAGCGTCAAGTATTGAACGAGTCAAATGCCCTTTAGCCTTTTTTACTTCCGCCAAGCAATCTGCCTCTGACTTGTCTGTCCAATAGCAACGTGACACGTGATCATTCATCGCACGTATCTCATTTAGAATCGGACCAGGAAAACTCTGATCTACAGTTTCTTCTAAAGCAAGCAGAGGTTTCAACTTATTGGTATAGACCTCATACAATTTACTGAGCTCATTTTGTACAACAGGCGATAATTGAGCAGAACAGATTACTAAATTATTATCTCCTTCCAACATTGCCAAATAATTTATTGAATTCTCCATCAATGTCTGAAACAACTTGTCCTGTAGAAAGAAGCATATTCCCACGATAAGACAATCCATCATTCACCTCGTTCAATTTGAGAGTAGTATGGTTATTTTTTTCAATATGACGAATAATGTCATCAGAACTCATTCGTTTGATAGAAGAAATTGGCAAACCCACCTTCCGCTCTATCAATGCATTGAAACGAGATGTAATTGTTCTATTCATGATTTAATTATTTTTATATACGGGCACAAAGATAGGATTTTTCTGCGAGAACACCAAAGGTTTCGACCTTTTTTGTTCGTTTTTGCTGATAAATCGAGAGAAACTGCAGAAAATATTTGCATGATTCAAAAGAATGGACACACCGACACCATGGAGAAGATGCTGCGCCGACTGGAGCTTGACCTCTACTATCTGGAACATCGGTCATGGTGGTTTGACACGAAGATACTCGTTAAGACCTTCATCAACATCGTGTTTGGTAATTTGCTGTTTTCAAACTCCAAGCATCTATCGTACGCTGGTCTTTAGAAAAATTAATCCCCACAAGGTACACCTTTCTTTTCTCATCAGCAAAAGAAGCGGCATAGCGATTGGAATGAATTTGATTTATTGCCACTCCTGCATCCTTGCCATATTTCAACTCGAAGATATAGACACTCTTGCTGGTTCGCAGCAACAAGTCAATCCTTCCATTTGAAGTCTGATGCTCAGGAACTATATCTGCCCCAAGCATACAAAATATAGTATATAATACGGCTTGGTAATGACGCTCATTATTATTGACCAACGTATATGGGAACTTGTCATAGAAAGTCTTCAGATGAGGCAAGAATGACTCCATGTCATCATGCTTTAAGATGGCATCATCATAACTTGCCACCAAGTCATCGTAGGCTCCATAAGCATCTGAAGCATAATAACGATAAAGACTTTCAGAAAAGCCCTTGCGAACCTCTTCATTTGGGAAACCCAACAGATATTGCTTTCTATCTGCATTGTATTCCTTTATGGCCAGATAGCCACTCTGATACAACACAGGAATTGGATCCGATAGTTTCTCCGTAGGAACATCAAAACGTGAAGCAGAAGCCCAAATGCCATCTACTTGCAACATATCAAGCCCTTTCTTTTGTAACAAATCCACCAAAACTGTAGGAGTTCCAGAAGAAAACCAATAGTTATTAAACGACTTGTCATCCAGCGCATTGATGATGCTATAAGGGTTATAAATACCAGGTGAAGACGCTGTAAAATGATAACCATCATAGTGAGCACGCAACGCATCCATAGCCTGGTCATACGAAATATGGTTGGCTGTCGCAAGGTCTTGAATTTCTTCCTTAAAGTTTTCTTGCAACTCCGACTCTGTAAAGCCACAAACTGTAGCATACTCATCCTTCAACGTCAATATCTTGAGAGTATTCAATTCACTAAATATACTCAGCTGACTAAACTTAGAAATGCCTGTAATGAACACAAAACGAAGATTAGCCTCTTGCTGCTTTAACGGACTGAACAAATCACGCATGATCTCACGAATTTCCTCCTGAAGCTTTTCATCCTTCATAGAATCGTGCATAGGAGCATCATATTCATCAACCAGCACGACAACTTTCTTTCCAGTCTGCTGCGAAGCTGAAAGGATGATATTTTTCAATCTACTGCTATAGACATCCGAATAGGCCTTATCTACTTCAATATGATAAATGCGCTCATACTCTGACAGAATTCCATCTAATGCCACATGCAAGTTTAGCAATTTGAAATACTTACTTGCACTCAAGTCTATATGAATGACAGGATATGAAATCCATTCTTTCTCCAAGCCGTCAATGTCAAGTCCTTTGAACAATTCCTTTCGTCCTTCAAAATAAGCCTGCATTGTTGACACCAACAAGGATTTTCCGAATCGTCGTGGACGACTCAGAAACTGATATTTGGCATAATGTGCCAACTCATACACCCATGCTGTCTTATCGACATACAGGTAATTCCCAGAAATGATTTCCGAGAAGGTTTGGATGCCCAAAGGAAACTTAGATTTCATATTTTCTCCTTTTTCTTGCAAAATTACAAATTTTATGCCATATCCACAAATATTTAAGGGGGAAATTTGTCTATTACAAAAGTTTTTTCACCACTGTAAAAGATAAACGTTGAAAAGGTAGTAAGTTGCTCAGGAGAAGATGCTGCGCCGATTGGAGCTTGACCTCTACTATTTGGAGCATCGGTCATGGTGGTTTGGCGGCTAATTTCTTACCATTTAAGTCCTAAGCATTTTACTTATTTAGCAAGAGCTTGACTTGATCTTGAGACATACCTACCGACTTGGCTATCTCCTCAACACTCATTCCTGAATTTGACAACAAAAGAGCCATTGTTCTCAACTGAGCCTTATTCTGCTCCAACTCAGCCTTATTCTGCTCCAACTGTTCTGCCTGCTCCGCCAACTTTTTTTCTTTCATCATCAAAGCTGTGTCACGATCCTCCAGAGCCTTGAAGTACTCATCCTCCACATTCATTTCTTGACGCAACTGAGCATTGGCGGCAGCCATCAAGAGACGACGAAGCAAATACTGCATGTCATCGTCATCATCAAACGGTGTGTCGTTGACATTCAAGACATGACGGTCCGAGCCATTCTTCTGTGACTGGTCAAACACACTTAATACTTTCTCCAATCGATTATTTACTTGACCATGAAGGAGAGGTATCTGTACGATGATGCTGTCATGGATTAGACTCTCCACAAATGGGTCGGGAATGCCATCGGTCACTACATTGCCGTCATAATCGTACGCTTTATGTTTGACATAGAGCACTGGCACATTGATGTCACCGACACGATGTCCCAGCAAGTAGATGGCTACCATCGGAATGGCATAGCCGTCCTTGTTGTTCTCGCTCGGCACATTCTCAGGGTTGCTGTACTGCGCACCAAGATATTGTCGGAAACGCAAGGTCTCCGTCTCCAACCACGTCTTCTGAAGTTCAATGAGAACCAAGCGGATGGTTCCATCAGGTTCCTTCACATGCGCACCGAAGTCTATACGAAACATAGAGATGTTGTCTCGCACGCCATTTGTGTACTCGTTGCGGCGCATTTCTACTGCCACAACCTCTTTCTTCAACAATGCAGAAAGCAATGTTTTCGCGATTCGCTCGTCTTCCATCAGGTATTTGAAGACTGAATCATAAATAGGATTTGCTATTTGTATCATCATAATTGATTAAAAAACTTTCTGTTAGCGCTGCAAAAATAAGCATTTTCTGCGAGAACGCCAAAGATTTCGACCTTTTTTGTTTGTTTTTGCTGATAAATCAAGAGAAACTGAGGAAAATATTTGCTATTATTCCACTACCTCCCAGTCTTTCAATCCCCTACTCTCCTTGGAGAACTCCAAGGCCAGGCAGGTCACTTTCTTTTTGCTCGCAACAAAAGCAAATCTTTGGATTGACCATGTACTTAGGTAGATAACAGCTATCCAAAACACTCATTTTCTTTTGAAAAAGGCGGTGCTTAGGATGAAAATCTACAAAGGCAGGCATACAAAAATCCCAGCCTATGGGCAATCACCACCCATAGGCTGGGCAGTCAATGCCCGTAGGCTGGGAATCCATTGCCCATAGTTATGGGCATTTTCCTACAAAGGCTAAAGTAATTCTTAGTGGTGCTCTGGAACAATCGCCAAATACACCAGGTCGTGATCGGTGAGATTCTCCATGTAATGAGAATGGTTCATCGGACAGTAATGCACCTGTCCCTGACGTACTTCCTCCACTGCATCATCATAATGGAAAGTAGCTGTACCGCTCACAACATAGATAATTTCGCAGTTGCCTTCATGCACATGAAGACCAGTGGATGCACCCGGACGAAGAGTGGAATACATGATTTTCACCTTGTCATCCACATAGTTACGGGTGTCGAGCTTGCCCTGTCCACCCTTGAAACCCTCCAAGTGGGCTTCCGCAATTTTCTCAAAATCTATTACCATCGTGTATTTAATTAATAATTAACAATTTAGAATGTATAATTATTCCTTTACTATTTCCGCTTTCATGATGACGATGTCCTCCAATGGGCGGTCGTTGTTGCCCTTGTCGGTGGCAACGTTTTGTATCTTATCGACTACATCCATTCCCTCCAAGACCTCGCCGAAAACGGTATAACCTCCATCTAGATGAGGTACTCCACCATATTTAATATAGCCATCTATCACCTGTTTGTTGGGCAACACGTATGCCTTGCCCTCTCGCTTCTCCTTCTCCACGGTATATTCCATCTGACGTGGCGAGAAGTTACGTCCCCAAGTGATATAGAAGTCGCATGGAGCTGAGGCAAACTTCGGATTCTCGTCGTCACCCTCACGAGCCGCACAGAGCTGACCACGCTTGTGATAGTACTTTGGATAGCGTATCTCAGCTGGTACAGTATAAGCGGTATCAAACTTCTCTTCCTTGCCCGGCGTCACCTTTCGGGTGGTAGGGTCTCCAGCCTGAATCATAAAGTTCTTGATAACACGGTGGAAGATACAACCATTATAATACCCCTCCTTCACCCATTTCAGGAAGTTGTCACGATGCAGTGGCGTATCGTTGTAGAGAGCGACACGGATATTGCCCATCGTCGTTTCGAGGAGTACTTCCGTACAAGTCTTGTCCTGATGCACCCCAGCCGTATCTACACCCTCGACGGCGATGCCCTTCAGCACCGTCACCTTGTCTGCGTTCATCACGTCTTGCGCCATCGCCGAGCCGAAAGAAAGGCTCAGCAGAAAACCTAGAAATAATCTTTTCATCATATCGAAAATATCTCAAAGGCGTCAGCCCTTTTATAATTTATAATTTATAATTTATAATTTTCCTCCGTTACTATCTCACCGTGATATGAAAGCAACCTTGCTTCACCTCATATTTAATATAGCAACGGTTTTGCTCACGGAAGTCGCGGAGCACCTCACTCAGCACCCACTTCAAGGAGTCGTTGCGCACTTGTCGACGAGGTTGCTCAGCCGTCTGCACCGTCTTATACCTATTATAACATAAATCAAAGGTGGTGCCATAGAGGTGACAGGAGTTCTCGGTGGCATTGCCATTGCGAGTACGGAGCTTTGCCACATCGTCCTTGGTACGGAGGATGCTCGTCACGATAATCTTGTGCAGTGGGATGCCCTTGATTTGCAAGGAATCGAAGTAAGCACGACCGATGTCTTGCAACAAGACTGAGGCACGGGGCACGAGATACGGAATGCTGTTCTTCAACTTATCGACGTAGAAGAAAGGATTGCTCCCCACATACACCAACCTACCCTTGCTGTGCTCAGCCTCATCACGATTTTGGACGGGCGACACACCATGCTGGTTGGCTGCCAGGATCTGCACATCCTGTTGGTCTGGGAAGGTATTGCCGAAGTGAGGCACGGAGAAGATGCGATGCTTCACCTCCTTGCCTTCCTTGTCGAAGAAGATGGAGGAGCCATCCTGTCGGGCAGTATCCGCCAAGGCGGGCGACTCCATCTCGTTGACAGATTCATCCGAGGCAGAACACTTACCAGCCGAGACAGAAGAATCGACTGCCACGCTGTCCTTGGCAGGAAGTGTAGCCACACGAGATTCAGCCACACGAGGGCAACAGAGTCTCACCATCGCCAGCAACAACGTTACGACGATGAAGCCCAAGAGGAATCGGTTCTTGCCCGACATCACCCTGAGCCTATTTATAATAATATGTATAATCTCCTGAAGAGTATATTTCGATTTCATTTTATCAAAGTCTAAACATGAAGACACTCATTTTACAAGCAACTGATCACAAGGCACGCAGTCCTTGGGTTTTGCAAACGCAAAGGTAATAAAAAGGAACGAAAAATGGCAAAAGAAGAAAGCAAAAAGTAGCCATCTGCCCACTTTTTTATATTATTTATCATTTTAAAAGCCAAATTTTACCAACAAAAGTATGATTTTGAGAACTTAAATTTGCACATTTCACGGAAAAGTAGTACTTTTGCAAGCGTTATATAATAATTGAGTTTAAACTATTTGATATTTTAAGTTTTGATAGAGAAGCATATTGTACTCGAAGACATAGACCCAGTGATGTTCTACGGAGTGAACAACGCTCACCTGCAGATGATCAAGTCACTGTATCCGAAGTTGCGTATCGTGGCACGTGACAACGTGCTTCGTGTGCTTGGCGACGAGGAGGAAATGGCGAAAGCGGAGGAAGACATTGAGCAGATGCGCAAGCACCTGGCCAAATATAACATGCTCTCGGAGGAAGACATCCTCGACATTGTGAAGGGCAAGCAAACCAAGGCGGACTCGGTGAAGGGAGTGCTGGTGTATAGCATCAGCGGAAAGCCTATCAAGAGCCGAAGCGAGAACCAGCAGAGGCTCATCGACGCCTACGAGAAAAACGACATGGTGTTTGCCGTGGGACCTGCCGGAACGGGCAAGACCTACCTCAGCATCGCTCTCGCAGTGAAGGCACTCAAGGAAAAGACCGCCAAGAAAATCATCCTCTCTCGTCCTGCCGTCGAAGCTGGCGAAAAGCTCGGCTTCCTGCCGGGTGATATGAAAGACAAGATAGACCCTTATTTGCAACCTCTCTACGATGCGCTCGAAGACATGATTCCTGCCGTCAAGCTACAGGACATGATGGAGAAGCACATCATCCAGATAGCGCCTCTCGCCTTCATGCGTGGACGCACCCTCAGCGATGCCGTCGTCATCCTCGACGAGGCACAGAACACCACCTCCCAGCAGATTCGCATGTTCCTCACCCGTATGGGCATGAACACCAAGATGGTCATCACAGGCGACCTCACGCAAATCGACTTGCCTCGTGAGCAGCGCAGCGGTCTGAAGGAAGCGCTCAGAATACTCGACGGCGTGGAAGGCATCGGCGTAGTTCACCTGGCACAGAAGGATATTGTAAGACACAAACTCGTCACCCGAATCGTCAATGCATACGACGCTTACGACAAGGCGAAGAGTGAAGAACGAAGAGTGAAGAACGAAGAGTGAAGAGTGAAGCATTCAATAGCAGAAACATTAAATTGAGATATTCAATCATTTCAAAGTAATATAAACAATGAAAGCATTAACAAAGACAGATTTCCATTTCGATGGACAGAAGAGTGTTTACCACGGTAAAGTACGTGATGTGTATAACATTAACGACGACCTCATGGTGATGGTCGCTACCGACAGAATCTCAGCGTTCGACGTTGTACTGCCTAAGGGTATTCCTTTCAAGGGACAGGTGCTCAACCAGATTGCAGCCAAGTTTCTGGATACCACAACCGACATCTGTCCTAACTGGAAGTTGGCTACCCCAGACCCAATGGTAACCGTAGGTTTGAAGTGCGAGGGCTTCCGTGTGGAGATGATCATCCGCTCCATCCTCACCGGTAGTGCCTGGAGAGAGTACCAGAAGGGATGCCGTGAGCTTTGCGGCGTGAAGTTGCCTGACGGTATGCGTGAGAACGAGCGTTTCCCAGAGCCTATCATCACCCCTACCACCAAGGCAGACGAGGGTCACGACATGAACATCTCCAAGGAGGAGATCATCGCCCAGGGTATCGTTAGTGCTGAAGACTACGCCATCATGGAGGACTACACCCGCCGCATCTTCAAGCGTGGTCAGGAGATTGCCGCTAAGCAGGGCTTGATTCTCGTCGATACCAAGTACGAGTTTGGCAAGCGTGACGGCAAGGTATATCTCATCGACGAGATTCATACTCCAGACTCTAGCCGCTACTTCTATGCTGACGGCTACGAGGAGAAGTTTGAGAAGGGCGAGCCTCAGCGTCAGCTCTCCAAGGAGTTCGTTCGCCAGTGGCTCATCGAGCACAACTTCATGAACGAGCCTGGCCAGACCATGCCTGAGATTACAGACGAGTACGCTGAGAGCGTATCAGATCGATACATCGAACTCTTCGAGCACATCACTGGCGAGAAGTTCGACAAGGCTACTGAGGAAGGTGACATCGCCGCTCGCATCGAGAAGAACGTAAGTGAGTGGCTTGCAACAAGAAAATAATGTATCAGCAAGAACAAATCAAGCCCTATGAGGGCACAGGAGATAAGGGAAAGTTGGTAGAGGAGATGTTTGACAACATCGCCCCTACCTACGACACCCTTAACCATCGTCTCTCTTGGGACATCGACAAGGGCTGGCGCAAGAAAGCCATCAAGCGCCTCCTCCCCTACGCTCCCAAGAAGATGCTCGACATCGCTACCGGCACGGGCGACTTCGCCATTCTCGCCGCTCAGATGCTCCATCCCGAACAACTCGTGGGTGCTGACATCTCCGAGGGCATGATGGAGATAGGAAGGCAGAAGGTGAAGCGCATGGGACTGGACAAGGTGATCAGTTTCGAGAAGCAAGACTGTCTGCACATGGGCTATGAAGACGAGACCTTCGATGCCGTCACTGCCGCCTTTGGCATACGCAACTTCCAGAACCTCGACCAAGGTCTCTCCGAGATGTGCCGAGTGCTGAAGAAGGGAGGCCATCTCTGCATCGTGGAACTTACCACGCCGGTCAGTTTTCCGATGAAGCAGCTCTTCCGCATCTACTCCGGTACCGTGCTCCCCATCTACGGCAAGTTGATTTCGAAAGACCAGAGTGCCTACGACTATCTCAACAAGACCATCGCTGCCTTTCCACAGGGCGAGGTGATGATGGAGGTACTCAAGAAGGCTGGATTTGAGAAGGCGGAGTTCAAGCGTCTCACCTTTGGCATCTGCACCCTGTATTTCGCAACGAAATAATCATTAAAAACAAAAATATTATGGACAAGTATGGACTCATAGGTTATCCCTTGGGGCATTCGTTCTCCAAGAATTACTTCAACGAGAAGTTTGAGAACGAAGGCATCAATGCCAAGTACATCAACTTCGAGATACCTAGCATAGAAGACCTCACCGAGGTACTCGACTCCAACCCAGAGTTGAAAGGTCTCAACGTCACCATCCCTTACAAGGAGAAGGTAATCAGCTATCTAGACTATGTCAGTCCCGAGGCAAATGCCATCGGTGCCGTCAACGTGATCAGAGTCATCCACAAGGGCAAGGACATTGTGCTGAGAGGTTACAACAGCGATGTCATAGGATTCACCCAGAGCATCGAGCCTTTCATCGAGTCGTTCCACAAGAAGGCTTTGATTCTCGGCACGGGCGGTGCGTCGAAGGCTGTGAACTATGGTCTGAAGTCGCTCGGTCTTGAGACCGTCTTCGTGAGCCGATACGAACGTCCTGGTACCATCCAGTACGACAAGATTACCCCTAAGGTCATCAAGGAGTACAATGTCATCGTCAACTGCACGCCTGTAGGTATGTATCCTCACGTGGATGAGTGTCCAGAATTGCCTTACGAGGCAATGGACAGTCACACCTTATTATATGATCTTATCTACAATCCTGACGAGACCCTCTTCATGAAGAAGGGAAAGGAGCATGGTGCTACCGTCAAGAATGGTCTAGAAATGCTGCTCCTCCAAGCATTCGCATCATGGGATTTCTGGGGAGGCAAAGAACAACTTTAAGTAAATTAAGAAAATGAGCAACAATAGATATATGATGCGCGGTGTGAGCGCAGCAAAAGAAGATGTGCACAACGCCATCAAGAACATCGACAAGGGTATCTTCCCACAGGCTTTCTGCAAGATTATACCAGACATCCTGGGCGGCGACCCTGAGTATTGTAACATCATGCACGCCGATGGTGCTGGTACCAAGTCTAGCTTGGCTTACATGTATTGGAAGGAAACAGGCGACCTCTCCGTCTGGAAGGGAATCGCACAGGATGCTGTGGTGATGAACACCGACGACCTGCTCTGTGTAGGTGCCGTTGACAACATCCTCGTCTCTTCTACCATCGGACGCAACAAGATGCTCGTACCGGGCGAGGTAATCTCCGCCATCATCAATGGTACCGATGAGCTCCTCCACGAGATGCGTGAGATGGGCATCGGCATCTACCCTACAGGTGGTGAGACCGCTGACGTGGGCGACCTTGTACGCACCATCATCGTTGACTCTACCGTGACTTGCCGCATGAAGCGCAGCGATGTCATCAACAATGCCAACATCCGTCCGGGTGATGTCATCGTGGGTCTGTCCTCTACCGGTCAGGCTACTTACGAGAAGAAGTACAATGGTGGTATGGGTAGCAATGGCTTGACCAGCGCTCGCCACGATGTCTTCGCCAAGTACTTGGCTGAGAAATACCCAGAGAGCTTCGACCACGCCGTACCAGACGAGTTGGTATATAGCGGCAAGTATAAGTTGACCGATGAGGTGGAAGGTTCACCTATCAATGCAGGTGAGTTGGTACTCTCTCCTACCCGTACTTACGCCCCTGTCATCAAGAAGTTGCTCGATGAGTTGCGCCCAGAGATTCATGGTATGGTACACTGCACAGGCGGTGCACAGACCAAGGTGCTCCACTTCGTAGGCGAGAACTGCAAGGTAGTGAAGGACAACATGTTCCCAGTACCTCCTCTCTTCAAGGCAATCCACGACTGCTCTGGCACCGACTGGAAGGAGATGTACCAGGTATTCAACATGGGTCATCGCATGGAAATCTATGTTCGTCCAGAGATTGCCGAAAAGGTCATCGCCATCAGCAAGAGCTTCAACATCGATGCCCAGGTAGTAGGACACATCGAGGAAGGCAAGCGCAGCTTGACCATCAAGAGCGAATTTGGAGAATTCAATTACTAAAATACTAAAATGGATAATAACAACATATTACAGAAACTAGACGGCTTAGAGAGCCGATATGAGGAAGTAAGCACCCTCATCACCGACCCAGACGTCATCGCAGACCAGAGCAGATACGTGAAGCTCACCAAGGAATGGAAAGACCTCGGCGACATCATGGATGCTCGCAAGCGATACATCAACTGTCTCAACGCTATCAAGGAAGCCAAGGACATCCTTGCCAATGAGAGCGACCCTGAGATGAAGGAGATGGCTCGTGAGGAACTGAACGAGAACGAGGCGCTCCAACCAAAGTTGGAAGAGGAAATCAAGATTGCCCTCGTACCTAAGGACCCTGAGGATGCCAAGAACGTACAGATGGAAATCCGTGGCGGTGCAGGTGGCGATGAGGCTGCCCTCTTCGCTGGCGACCTATTCAACATGTACAAGAAATACTGTGAGTCAAAGGGTTGGACCGTGAGCGTGACTTCCGTTTCAGAAGGAGCCGTTGGCGGTTACAAGGAAATCGACTTCGCCGTAAGCGGTATCGACGTATATGGTACCTTGAAATATGAGTCGGGCGTACACCGTGTACAGCGTGTGCCAGCCACCGAGACCCAGGGACGTATGCACACCTCAGCAGCTACCGTGGCTGTATTGCCAGAGGCAGACAAGTTTGAGGTCAACATCAACGAGGGCGACATCAAGTGGGATACCTTCCGAAGCTCAGGTGCAGGTGGTCAGAACGTGAACAAGGTGGAGTCTGGAGTTCGACTCCGCTACCCTTGGAAGAACCCTAACACAGGCGAGGTGGAAGAAATCCTCATCGAGTGTACCGAGACCCGTGACCAGCCAAAGAACAAGGAGCGTGCCTTGAGCCGACTCTACACCTTCATCCACGACCGTGAGCATCAGAAGTACGTAGATGACATCGCCAGCCGCCGTAAGAGCCTCGTCTCTACCGGTGACCGCAGTGCCAAGATTCGTACCTACAACTTCCCACAAGGTCGTGTCACAGACCACCGCATCGGCTATACCACTCACGACTTGAGTGGATTCCTCGCTGGCGACATCCAGGCTATGATTGATGCCTTGACCGTGGCAGAGAATGCTGAAAAACTAAAAGAAACAGAATTGTAAAAGTATGAACAGAAAAGAACTAGTAGAGCAAATCTTCGCCAAGAAGAGCTTCTTGTGCGTAGGTCTCGATACAGATATTGACAAGTTGCCTAAGTGCATTATCGAGAGTGAGAAAATCCAGGGTGCAGAGCCTGAGTTGATGTTCCGATTCAACAAGGCTATCATCGATGCCACAGCCCCTTACTGTGTGGCATACAAGCCTAACTTGGCTTTCTACGAGAGCCGTGGTGTAGAGGGTATGATCGCCTTCGAGAACACCATCAAGTATCTGAAGGCTCACTATCCTCACCACTTCATCATCGCAGATGCCAAGCGTGGTGACATCGGCAACACCTCCAAGATGTACGCCCAGACCTTCTTCAAGGAGTACGACCTCGATTCTCTCACCGTGGCTCCATACATGGGCGAGGATTCCGTGAAGCCATTCCTAGAGTACGAAGGCAAGTGGGTTATCCTGCTCGCCCTCACCAGCAACAAGGGAAGTCACGACTTCCAGCTCACCGAGGACAAGGACGGCGTTCGCCTCTTCGAGAAGGTACTGAAGAAGAGTCAGGAATGGGGCAACGACGAGAACATGATGTACGTAGTAGGTGCCACACAAGGACAAATGTTTGAGGACATCCGCAAGGTAGCCCCTACCCACTTCTTGCTCGTTCCAGGCGTAGGCGCCCAGGGCGGTAGCTTGCAAGAGGTATGCAAGTACGGCATGATCAAGGACTGCGGTTTGCTAGTCAACTCATCCCGTGGCATCATCTATGCCAGCCATGACGAGGACTTCGCCGAGGTGGCTGGTCAGAAAGCCAAGGAACTGCAGGAGCAGATGGCTGAGGAATTGGCAAAAATCGAAAGATAATATCAGACATTCATCCCCATAAAAATGAATGAATCAAGAAGGCGCAAAGCTTCACCGTAGAAAGTGGCTTTGCGCCTTTATCGTACTAGAAAAATGCCTTTTTATCCTAAAAAAGAACGGTTTGTGAGCGAAAAAAGTAAAATATTACAAATGAATGACAAGTATTTGAATCTTTTTTGCTATATTTGCACCAAATAAACGAAATAGCATGCAGATTCCGAGTTTCGATTTTGCTAGCTAAGAATCAAAAAGAATAGATAGATATGGAATTTACCGCTCAACAGATTGCCCAATTCGTTCAGGGCAAAGTGGAAGGTGATGAGAACGCTAGAGTCAACACCTTCGCTAAGATTGAAGAAGGTAAGGAAGGGGCAATTTCTTTCCTTTCTAACCCGAAATACACCCATTATGTTTACGACACTAAGTCGAGTGTGGTCTTGATCGACGAGACCGTAGAGTTGGAGAAGCCAGTAAGCACCACTTTGATTCGTGTGAAGAACGCCTACGAGTGCGTGGCTAAGTTGCTCCAGATGTACGAGTCTATGAAACCGAAGAAGACGGGCATCGACTCGCTCGCCTTTGTATCTCCTAAGGCAAAGGTGGCTGAGAATGTCTATGTGGGTGCCTTCGCATACATCGCCGATGGTGCCGAGGTGGGTGAAGGAAGCCAGATTTATCCTCACGCTTATGTAGGAGAAGGTGTCAAGATTGGCAAGAATGCTCTCATCTACCCTAACGTAAGCATTTACCATGGTTGCCGTCTCGGCGATAATGTCACCTTGCATTCTGGATGTGTCATCGGTGCCGATGGATTCGGATTCGCTCCAGGTCCTGATGGTTACGACAAGATTCCACAGATTGGTATCGTCACCATCGAAGACAATGTGGAGATAGGTGCCAATACTTGCGTCGATCGCTCTACCATGGGTAGCACCTATGTACGCAAGGGTGTGAAGCTCGACAACTTGGTTCAGATTGCCCACAATACCGACATCGGCGAGAATACCGTGATGTCTTCACAAGTCGGCATCGCCGGTTCTACCAAGGTGGGTCAATGGTGTATGTTTGGCGGTCAGGTAGGTATTGCTGGTCACATCAACATCGGCAACAAGGTGTTCCTCGGAGCACAGAGCGGTGTGCCAGGCAGCATCAAGGATGGACAGCAACTCATCGGAACTCCTCCTATGGACCAGCGTTCTTACTTCAAGTCGCAAGCCATCTTCCGTCGCTTGCCTGAGATGTACAAGGAACTGAATGAGTTGAAGAAGGAAATTGAAGAATTGAAAAAGAATAAATAGCACTATGTCAAAACAGAAAACATTAAAGGGTAGTTTCTCCTTGTGCGGCAAGGGTTTGCACACAGGTTTGAGTCTTACAGTGACTTTCAACCCAGCCCCAGAGAACACCGGTTATAAGATACAGCGTATTGATCTCGAAGGTGAGCCTATCATCCAGGCCATCGCAGAGAATGTGGTGGAGACACAACGTGGTACTGTCGTAGGAAAAGGCGACGTACGCATCTCTACCATCGAACATGGTATGTCAGCACTCTATGCCCTCGGCATCGACAACTGCTTGATTCAGGTGAATGGTCCTGAGTTCCCTATCCTCGACGGCTCCGCTGCCATGTACGTGGAGAAGATCAAGAGCGTAGGCATCCAGGAGCAGAATGCAGAGAAAGACTATTACATCATCCGTCATAAGATAGAGGTGAAGGATGACAATGGTTCTGTCATCACCATCCTGCCAGACGAGGAGTTCAGTATCACAGCGATGTGCTCCTTCGAAAGCAAGTTTATCAACAGCCAGTTTGCCACCCTCGACAAGATGGAGACTTATGCCGAGGAGATTGCAGATGCCCGCACCTTCGTATTCGTACGTGACATCATGCCATTGCTCCAGGCAAACCTCATCAAAGGTGGTGACCTCGACAATGCCATCGTCATCTACGAGCGCCAGGTAGAGCAGAGTCAGCTCGACCAGCTCGCCGACCACCTCAAGGTGCCTCACATGGATGCCACCAAACTTGGTTATATCCAGCACAAGCCATTGAAGTGGGAGAACGAATGTACCCGCCACAAGTTGCTCGACATCATCGGTGACATGGCATTGATTGGCAAGCCTATCAAGGGACGCATCATCGCTACTCGTCCAGGCCATACCATCAACAACAAGTTCGCTCGCTTGATGCGCAAGGAGATTCGCAAACATGAGGTGCAGGCTCCTATCTACAATCCTAACGAGGCACCTATCATGGACAACGTCCGCATTCGACAGTTGCTTCCACACCGCTACCCGATGCAGTTGGTGGACAAGGTGATAGCTATGGGACCAACCAGCATCGTGGGTGTGAAGAACGTGACGAGCAACGAGCCTTTCTTCCAGGGGCACTTCCCTGAGGAGCCAGTGATGCCTGGTGTATTACAGGTAGAGGCAATGGCACAGTGTGGTGGCTTGCTCGTGCTCAACCAGTTGGAGGAGCCTGAGCGTTGGAGCACTTACTTCATGAAGCTCGACGATGTGAAGTTCCGCCAGAAAGTAGTGCCAGGAGACACCCTCCTCTTCCGTGTAGAATTGCTCGCTCCAGTACGCCACGGCATTAGTTCGATGAAGGGCTACATGTTCGTTGGCGACCAAGTAGTGGCAGAGGCAACCTTCACTGCACAAATCGTAAAAAACAAGTAGTGAGGGGATATATTATTCATTCTTAATTATAAATTATTAATTGATAGAAAATGAATCAGATCAGTCCTTTAGCATACGTTCATCCTGAGGCAAAGCTCGGAGACAACAATATCATCGGTCCTTTTTGTTATATTGACAAGGACACAGTATTGGGCGACAACAATGTTCTGCAGAACAGTGTCACCATCAACGTAGGTGCCCGCATCGGAAACGGCAACGAGATTTTCCCAGGTGCCAGCATCTCCACCAAGCCACAAGACTTGAAGTTCCGTGGCGAGGTTACGACCTGTGAGGTGGGCGACAACAACAGCATCCGTGAGAACGTGACCATCTCTCGTGGTACTGCTTCCAAGGGTAAGACCGTGGTAGGCAGCAACAACCTCTTGATGGAGAACATGCACGTGGCTCACGACTGTGAGTTGGGTAGTGGCTTGATTATCGGCAACTCCACCAAGTTTGCTGGTGAGGTTGTGGTAGATGACAATGCCATCGTGAGTGCAGCCGTACTCTGTCACCAGTTCTGCCGCATCGGTGGATACGTGATGATTCAGGGTGGATGCCGTTTCTCACTCGACATTCCTCCATACGTTATCGCAGGCAAGGAGCCTACACGCTATGCTGGCTTGAACCTCGTAGGCTTGCGCCGTCGTGGATTCAGCAATGAGTTGATTCAGCACATCCACGAAGCATATCGCTTGCTCTACTCCAAAGGCGTGTTGAAGGAAGGTATCCAGGAAATCAAGAACAACCTTCAGATAACTCCAGAGATTCAATACATCATTGATTTCGTGGAATCATCTAAGCGTGGTATCATCAGATAAACAAAAATCACATAACATGCGGAATCTTGGACTATCATCACATAGCCCAAGGTTCCGCATATTGTTTTCATAGAATGAAGAAAATGAAGACTCTCGTTGTTGTTCTCGGCCCTACAGGTGTCGGGAAGACGGAACTATGCCTCACGTTGGCAGAACATTTGGGAACCCCGATTGTCAATGCAGACTCCCGTCAGATATTCCAAGAATTACCCATTGGAACAGCTGCTCCTACCCTAGAACAGCAAAGAAGAGTGCCGCATTATTTCGTAGGCAACCATCACATCGAGGATTATTACAGTGCAGCCATGTATGAGGCTGACGTGATGAAACTCCTGCAAAACTACATTTTCACCCAGCACGATACTGCCCTCCTGACAGGTGGCAGCATGATGTACATCGACGCAGTCTGCAAGGGCATCGATGACATACCGACTGTGCGTGACGACATCCGAACCTGGATGAAGGAACGACTCGAAAAGGAAGGACTCGAAGCACTCGTTGAAGAGTTGCACCAACTCGACCCTGAGCACTGGTCTATCGTCGATCAGAAGAATCCACGAAGAGTGGTACACGCCTTGGAGATTTGCCATCAGACAGGCAAGACCTACACGTCTTTCCGCACCGCCGAAAAGAAACAGCGTCCTTTCCGCATCATCAAAATCGGACTCAACAGAGACCGAGCCGAACTCTATGACCGCATCAACCAGCGAGTACTCATGATGATGGAAGAAGGACTGGAAGAGGAAGCTCGCAAAGTATATCCGAAGAAGGGATTGACTGCACTCAGAACCGTAGGTTACAAGGAGATGTTTGCCTATTTCGATGGGGAGATAGACCAAGCAGAAGCCATCCGACAGATACAATCGCACAGCAGGGAATATATGCGCAAACAGTTGACATGGTTTAAGAGAGATGAAGAAATCACATGGTTTCATCCCGATAACATTAAAGAAATCATAAATTATATAGATTCCTTGCTTGCATAATAAATAATTTTGCTATTTTTGCAAATAAAAACTGCCATTCGCAACGGGGTTACGTATATCGAAACCCTTGCGAAAGCAACAACAAGAAACAATATGAACAAACTCAAGACCTTTTTTGCCTGGTTGTGGCATAAAATCCGTTCTTTCTGGCCATGGTATAAGAGTTTATACCAAGGAAGAGCATGGTACACGAAAACATTGGTAGCAATAGCCAGCAGCATTGTCGCCTTCATCCTCTATCTGGGTGCTGTCGATATCAACTTCCTGTGGTTATTCGGTAAGTCGCCGGGCTATTTCTCTGGTATCTTGAATCCACAGACCAGCGAAGCTTCCATGATCTATAGCGCAGACGGAAAGTTGATTGGAAAATACTTCAACGAAAACCGTACTCCTGTTAAGTATGAGGAAGTTAACCCTGATTTCTTCAAGGCTTTGATTGACACGGAGGACGAGCGTTTCTACAAGCATATCGGTATCGACCCTATTGGCGTGTTTGGTGCGGCAAAGGATGCTTTCTTGCACCATGACGCTCGTGGAGCTTCCACCATCACACAGCAGTTGGCGAAGAACATGTTCCGTGTTCGCTCTCAATACTCCACTGGTCTGCTCGGCAAAATTCCATTGCTCCGCATCCTCATCGTGAAGAGTAAGGAGTGGATCATCGCCGTGAAGTTGGAGACAGTCTTCAGCAAGAAGGAAATCATCACCATGTATGCCAACACGGTGGATTTCGGTTCCAATTCATACGGTATCAAAACAGCTGCCAAGACTTACTTCAATACGACACCAGCCAAGATGACTACCGAACAGGCTGCAATCTTAGTGGGTATGTTGAAAGCAACGACCTTTTACAATCCTCGCACCAATCCAGAGAACAGTTTGGCTCGACGCAACACCGTATTATATAATATGATGACACACGGCGACCTCACCAAGGATCGTTACAACCAACTGAAGGAGATGCCTATCAAGCTCGACTTCAAGGTAGAGGAGAACTACGACGGACAGGCGAAATACTTCCGTGAGGCTGTTGCCAACTATCTGAAAGACTGGTGCAAGGAGGAAGGTTACGACCTCTATGCCAGTGGTTTGAAGATTTACACCACCATCGACACCCGTATGCAGAAATATGCCGAGGATGCTGCTCGCAAACAGATGAAGCAAGTGCAACAGAACTTCAATAATCACTGGAGCATCCATCGCACCCAGGCTGGCAAGGGAAAATGGCTCGGTGAGAATCCTTGGCAGGATGAGAATCACAAGGAAATTCCTAACTTCATCCAAGGCATCGCTGAGAGACAACCATTCTATAAGAGTCTGTTAGCGAAATTCCCTAACAACCCAGACTCTGTCAACTACTATTACAAGGAATGGGTTCATCCAGTCAAGGTCTTCGACTATGACAAGGGTTCGGTGACTAAGATGATGACATCAGAGGACTCCATCAAGTACATGACCACCTTCATGCACTGTGCTTTCGTAGCTATGGAACCACAGACTGGAGCCGTGAAGGCTTGGGTGGGTGACATCGACTTCGACGCTTGGAAATATGACAAGGTGACCGCAGAGCGCCAACCTGGTTCAACCTTCAAGCTCTTCGTCTATACCGAGGCGATGAATCAAGGTTTGACTCCATGCGACAAGCGTCGTGACGAATATATCTCCATGGATGTGTATGACCAGAAGAAGCACGAGATGGTGAAATGGACTCCATCCAATGCCAATGGTTCCTTCTCTGGAGACTCCATCCCTCTGAAGAGTGCCTTTGCCAAGAGTATCAACTCTGTGGCAGTACGTCTCGGTCAGGAGATGGGCATCAAGCGAATCATCGAAACCGCCCATAAGATGGGTATTCAGAGTCCATTGGATGACCAACCATCCTTGGCACTAGGTTCTAGCGATGTCAACCTCTTGGAAATGGCATGTGCCTATAGCACGATCGCCAACAATGGTATGCACCACGACCCAGTTTTGGTAACACGAATCGTGGACCGTGATGGCAAGGAGGTCTATTCGGGTCCTTCTACCGCCGAACAAGTCATCCCATACAAGAGTGCCTTCTTGATGCAACAACTCCTACAAGGTGGTATGCGTGAGCCAGGTGGTACGTCACAGAGTCTTTGGGGCTATGTGGGTGACTACAGAGACACTGAGTTTGGAGGTAAGACCGGTACTACCAACAATCACTCCGACGCTTGGTTTATGGGCGTCAGTCCGAAACTCGTGGTCGGTGCGTGGGTAGGAGGCGAGTATCGTTGCATCCACTTCCGAACGGGAGCATTGGGACAAGGTTCTCGAACGGCATTGCCGGTATGTGGCTACTTCCTGCAAGCCCTCTTCAAGGACCCAGCCTTCAAGGAATATCATGGCAAGTTTGATAAGCCGAAGGACGCAGACATCACACGAGATATGTATGAGTGTGCAAGTTATGTACCTAAGGCAAGGGTTGACACTACTCGTGTAGATAGCTCCGCCGTAGAAGAGGAAATCATCCTGGACGAGAACGGCAACCCAATCATCCGTGAGGTTCCTACAGGCGAAAGCAATGCTCAAGAGAAGAAGGGTGAAGAGACTGGAGAAAAGAAGGAAAAGAAGGAAAAGAAGAAAGCTAAACCTTCTGAGCAAGTCATCAACTTCGATGATCTCTAAGCTCCTCCAAGGAAAAAGAAAGAAATCGGGTGTGATTAAAACCATCACCCCCATAACAATAACAAACAGAGAATCGGCGACTTCCCTCTCAGAAGACAGAAGCTGTCGATTCTTTTATTTTACCGAGAACTTATGGCAGAGAATATAGATTTAGAAAACGAAGAGTTGCAAAACGCATTGCAAATCATACAATATACCCGTCGTTCCCTTTTCTTGACAGGAAAGGCAGGTACTGGTAAATCTACATTCCTGAGATATATTGCCGCCAACACCAAGAAGAAACACGTGGTGCTGGCTCCTACGGGCATCGCCGCCATCAACGCAGGCGGTTCGACATTGCATAGTTTTTTCAAACTACCCTTTTATCCCCTGCTCCCCAATGATAGCAAGTATAGTGTACGCAACCTACGCAACACGCTGAAATACAACTCCGAGAAGATCAAAATTCTCAGAGAGGTAGAACTCATCATCATTGACGAGATCAGTATGGTGCGTGCCGACATCATCGACTTCATCGACAAGGTGCTCCGCGTCTATAACCGCAACATGAGGGAACCTTTCGGGGGCAAGCAACTGCTTCTCGTGGGCGACATCTATCAGTTGGAACCTGTGGTGAAGGAAGATGACCGGAAACTATTGAGCCCTTACTACCCTAGCAGTTTCTTCTTCGATGCGAAGATATTCTCACAATTCCAGTTGGTGAGCATCGAACTCAAGAAGGTGTATAGGCAGAGCGACCCGGTATTCATCAACATTCTCGACCATATCCGAACCAGTCAGGTGGCGACCAACGACCTCATGCGACTGAACCAAAGAGTGGGTGCTGAGTTGGATGAAGGAGATTCCAAACTCGCCATCACCCTATCGACACGACGAGACACCGTTGACTTCATCAACGAAAACAAGTTGAGGGAGCTACCCGGAGAACCCACCTTATTCCGAGGCACCATTGAGGGAGACTTCCCGGAGAGCAGTCTTCCAACTCCTATCGAGCTCTATCTCAAGACGGGAGCGCAAGTCATCTTCATCAAGAATGACATCGACCACCAATGGGTGAACGGCACGCTGGGAACCATCATCGGATTCGACGACGACCAGGACAGTCGCATCTATGTCAGAACGGAAAATGGCGAAGACGTGATGGTAGAGCCTGCCTCGTGGAGCAATATGCGCTATCACTTCAATGAGACGGAGAAAAAGATTGAGGAAGAAGAAATCGGTAGGTATCTGCAATACCCTATCCGACTGGCATGGGCTATCACCGTACACAAGAGCCAAGGCCTCACCTTCAACCAAGTGAAGATAGACTTTACTGGCGGTGTCTTTGCCGGAGGACAGACCTACGTGGCACTGTCTCGCTGCACAAGCCTGGAGGGTATCAGTCTGCAAGAACCGATTCGACACAACGAGGTGTTTGTGAGAAATGAGGTCAAGCAGTTTGCCCGACAGTACAATGACCACAACATCATCAACAACGCACTGCAACAAAGCAAGGCAGACCGACAATATCACGATGCCTCGGTAGCCTTCGACAAGGGCGACATGCAAGGAGCCTTGGATAACTTCTTCCTCGCCATCCACAGTCGTTATGATATTGAGAAGCCTATCGCCAAGCGATTCCTGCGCAAGAAACTGAACGTTGTGAATGAGTTGAGAGCAGAGAACGAACATCTGAAGAAAATCATCGCAAAGAAAAACGAGGAAAAGAAAAAGCAAGAGGAATTTCTCAAGCGACTTGCCACAGAATATGTGGTGCTCGGCAAGGAATGCGAGAAAGAACACATGGACGAAGCCGCCATCAACAATTACAAGAAAGCCTTGGAACTCTGTCCATATCACCCTGAGGCAAAGAGAAGAATCAAGAAATTAGAAAAAAAATAATATGAATAAGAAGACAAGACTGAAAAAAGATCGCATCGCCATCTTATGCGTCATCATCATAATGATCGTTGGGTTCTCCTTTAGAGGATGCTTCCAGCGTTGCACGTCACCCAATACCGAATCAAAGAACACCATCCCGACCATCCATCTCAATGATTCATTGAGCAATGCACTGACGGAAGGACCGGCATACCACGAGATGGACTCACTCATCGAACGATACTTGAAACGCTGGGAAATCAATGGCGCCCAACTCGTCATCACACGCAACGACTCCCTACTCTATGCCCGTGGTTTTGGTTTTGCAGACAAAGAGAAAGGCATCCAGATGGAACCGAACATGGTGATGCGATTTGCCTCGGTATCTAAGTTGATTACCGCAGTGGGCATCATGAAGCTATACGAGATGAAGAAACTCCGCTTGAGCGACAAGGCATTTGGTCCGAAGGGCATCCTCTATGATACTACCTACTGCAACAGTATCAAGGACAAAAGATACTACGACATCACAGTAGAGCAACTGATGCGCCATCAAGCAGGTTTCACCAATAGGGCTGGCGACCCGATGTTCTCCACCCGATACATCATCATGCAGAATCATCTCAAGACGCCACCCGACCACAAGACCTTATTGCGCATTCTTCTGAAAAGAAATCTAGGTTTCACGCCAGGTGAAAGCAAGTACTATTCCAACCTGGGCTACATGATACTCTCTGAAATCATCGCCAAGAAGTCGGGCATGAAATACCAAGACTTCATGCAGAAATACGTGCTCCATCCGGCAGGATGCTTCGATATGCACATCGCTGGCACCTACTACAAGGACAGACGACCTAACGAGGTAAAATACTATATGCACCAAGGTTCGGTAAATGTATATGAGTACAACAACAGTGGCAGGATGGTACCTCGCTGTTATGGAGAGAATGACGTGCCTAGACTGGAAGGAGCGGGTGCATGGTGCGGTTCTACCGCCGAACTGTCACGTCTCATCGCCTCCATCGACGGCATGCCTCATGTCAAAGACATCCTCAGCAAGAAGAGCGTGGAATATATGACACGAGAACAACCCGACCATCATTTCTCCCTCGGTTGGAACTATACGGCAAAGGGAAAGCCTTGGATTCGTACGGGTTCACTCTCCGGAACGTCAGCCTTGGTTCTGAAATATCCTGATGGTCAATGTTGGATTCTCATCACCAATACTTCTACTTGGAAAGGACATGGTTTCTCCAACGATTCGATGGTTTTCTTCGAAAAGCTGAGAAAGAAATATATGGCAAATATGCCGAAGAGGGATCTGTTCCTATAAAAAAGGAAACGCCCCCAAAAGTCTTTCATCGACTTTTGGGGGCGTTATATTGTACATGAAAACGAAGTTTACTTGCTAATTTGACCCATTTTTGTTTCTTATTCCTTACGGTTCCAAATCTTCATTACTTTTCTTCGGATGGCAATGATATTCAATACCGAAACGATGAAGAAAAGTACTAATCCCAAGAGGATGGCTGGCAGCATGCTGCCCTCGTCAATATCAGGGAAGAGCGTCTCGATGAAGTCCATGTAATAAGAACGCAAGAAGAACAAAACGACCCAAGCGACAATCAACACCACGATGTTCAATCCCATCGTCAACAGTTGATAAGGCTTGGAAACATTGGCAGGACTATAACCTATCAGCAAAAGATTCTCCAACTTGGATGAGTTCTTCTGCACCAAGAGATAGATACTGAGCATCAAGATATAGAAACTCAAGATGGAGATCACCAATCCTACCACCATCACCATGGTTACCATCATACGAAGGAAGTAAGTGGTCTTCTCTGCATCAAGTTTGTCTGTTTCTACCTCATACCCATTCTCATCGAGATACTGGCTGATATTTTCATCCGCAGGATTGCCCACTTCCACAATCAGGCGAGTAGGATCACTATGGTCTTCTGGTGCAAACTCGTGGTTACTCCAGTCCATAAATGCCTGTGGCACGAGGATGGTATTCAATCGAGAAGAGAAGCCGATCACCTTGCCCTTGAACTGCTCTTTCTTGCCTCCAGCCTGAATGAAAATCTCAAAATCGATCATTCCGACCAAGCCATCGCTAATCTTAGGCAAGGAGTGACTTTGGGCAAAGCCGAAGTTATACATATTAATATAGGTACGAGGCAAGATGATAGGAACCTCCTTAGAACCTGGCTCATATTTCCAATCCTTCAAAGGGACATCCACGAAACCATCTGGTACACTCTCGAAAAACAATTCCGAATTGAGCACGTTGACACCATTGACACCCATAGAGGCATCCACCTTATACTCAGTAGAGGTAAACTTACCTACCTTCTTCACAAACTTTTGGGAAGAAACATCGTCTATCTCACTCCCACTGAAGGTATTGGTACGCCCACTGATGGTATTTCCCATACCGATCTTCTTGCTCATAATCAAGTAGTCGGCTTTCATAAAACTGTCCTGCTGGGTAAAGACAGGAAGCACGTCCTGATAGAACTGAAATCCGAAGAGGACGATGAGCATACCGAAGAGATTGGCAAAAGCAAAGCCTGCAAACTGAGGTATGCTAATATGTTGTCGAAGTAATTTCCAAACTAAATTCATCCTTGATTCCTTTGATAATTAAAAATTAATAATTAAGAATTAAGCAGACTCTTACAGTCTTACGACCTTTTCGTATGGCAAATCCATGTGCTTGCCGATACTTGTTACGATAACACCCGCTCCTTGGCGCTTCGCCTCCGTCATCATGATGTCACCCATGATACGAGAGTTATTGTCGTCCAAGTGACTGATAGGCTCATCGGCAAGGATGAAGTCGAAAGGCTGACAAAGGGAACGAATCATCGCCACACGCTGCTGTTGACCGAAGGACATACGACCAATCTTGGCATCCACCTTATCGGCGATGCCCAGCATATCAAACCATTTCAGGATTTGTTCCTTGCTTTGGAAATCCGTTATCTTGTTCTTGATTTCCACATTCTCCATCGCGGTCAGTTCAGGAAAGAGGCGCAACTCCTGGAAGAGATGGCTGATATGGCACTTGCGCATTTCCACCCAATCCTTCACCTGATATTGAGCAGTCACCTCATTATCAAACATCACGCTTCCACTATAGTCGTGACGATAACCTAGGATATAGCTGCAGAAAGTGCTCTTTCCCTTTCCACTGTCTGCCTCAACTAAATAAAGATGTCCCTTCTCGAAAGAGACATCTTGATTCCAAATTTCCGACTCCAAGTCTGTGCGTTGCGAGAAGACTTGAGGGAGAACCGAATGAAACTGAATTGTTTCCACTTCTTTAATGCTTTATAATTACTTTAATGTATATACTACAGAACTCAAGTTGCCGAAGATAGGCGTCAAGAGTGAGGTAACTGCCGACATGGCGGCATTACTGCTCACCGACTTGCCCAAGTTGATGACCATCGCCAATTTCTGTCCCACGATTTCCTTTCTAATCTCAGCTGGCAATGGATGATTGGACTCCTTCACGGCATAAGTGGCAAGGAGTTCGTCACTTCCACTATAGAACTGTGAGTCATCGGTCACACCGAAATAGAAAGAAGTTTTTCCATCCGTATAATAATAGGCGTTCTTGCCCCAATCGGCTATAGAACTTCCCTTCGGACATGATTCTTTCCAATAGCCAACATCAGCAAGCCACTTAGAATGAGCGAGTTGAGCCGCCATCGTCATCTTCAAGTTGGAATCAGAGAAGGAAGGCATCACAATCGCCATATCTCCATCCACACTTCTGATGATATTATCCATATCTACCGCTGCATTGATACCGAGCAAGAGCTGTTGAATACCCTTGTTGCTCTGCATCATCGGCAAGAACTGTGTGCCATTGACATTCATGAAGATACCTGCCATGGCATCATCAGGCATCGACATCACATACTTGCCCTTGATAGGACGATAGTTTTGATTGGCTTTCTCCAAGGAAGCATTGACTTCCGAATTGAAAGAGAAGGTCTTGCCCTTGATACGAAGCAAGCCATTATTGATGTTCATTTCAGCTGCAATGATAATTTGAGAGGCATCCGTTCCCTTAGGAGCACCCAAGGTGAAAGGAGCGATAAACTTCTCTGGCAGAGCCTGTGCCTGCGCCACCATTGCCATCGGAGAACTGATGGAGTCAAGCGATTCATATAGACGGGAACTTTGAATACCTTGTTCCTCATCTGCCTTCAGATACTTCACCATCTGTCTTTGCAACTCCGACTGAGCGTCGGCGACAACAGGGCCCATCACCAAGAGAGACTTGTCTGAGAATCCAATCAACCAGTTGTCTTTCAAGACACTGAAATGAAAGCCCTTGCGCTCAGATACAGGTTGGCAGACTTTCTGTTCTTTCGCCAATTGGGAAAGCCAGTTCTCCAAATCATCCTCGCTAGAGACCTTGGCACAAAGTCCCAAAGTTCCATCGGCAGTCTCGAAAAGATACAATTTCTCGGTGGCATCGATACCGCAATCAGCGACATCATCCACATGAAGCAGGGATTTCAAGACGGAAGCCTTGTCGGAAAGATGATTCCTTTCTGCCATTTTCTGCATATCAATGGAAATGAGCGCTGTACTGCTTTTTGGTATCGCATTGATATAATCAGAACCTGAGCAAGAACTCAAAAGCATGGCAAAAGCTGCCATGCAAAACATAAATACTCTAAATACTATCTTTTTCATAAACCATACTACTATATACGTCGTGTCAAATTCGCCATAGCCACAGACATCAAACCTGCAGTCTCGGTACGCAATCGACTGGTACCCAGACTAGCAGACTCATATCCATTGGCTATTGCCAACTTCACTTCATCCACGGAGAAGTCTCCCTCTGGACCTACGAGAACCGTCACGTCAGCATCCTCGTCATAAGGCTTCTGCAACTCCGTCATCAAATCGACCTTCTCAAATTCCTCGTAACAGTGGCAGATAAACTTGCGTCCCTTACGAGGTTGAGCTATAAATTCCTTGAAAGAAACCATTTGATTGACGATAGGTTTCCAAGCCTTGTGACTCTGTTTGACGGCAGAAATCACAATCTTGTCGAGTCTCACCGTCCGCATAGTTTTACGTTCAGAAAACTTGCAGTTGAGAAAAGAGAGTTCGTCGAAGCCAATCTCCGTCGCCTTCTCCGCCATCCATTCGATACGATCCATCACCTTGGTAGGTGCAATAGCCAAATGCACGTGTCCATGCCACGCTGGTTGCTGTGGCAAGACCTCCTTGACCTCATAGAGGCAACGCTTGGTAGCAGCCAAGGTAACTTCAGCACGATAGAAGTTGCCCACGCCATCCATCAAGTTGATTTCATCACCACTCTTGATACGCAAGACTCTCAAGGCATGCAAAGCTTCCTCGGTAGGCATCTCGTTCTCCTGTCCAGCATTGGGAACGTAAAAAAATCTAGTCTCTTTCATGTCATGTTTGCATTAAGATAAACACTTTTGGAAATAGAGGTACAATTCTATTTGGTGTGACGCTTGTTCAATTCATCACGCAAGTTGGATGCCATCTCATAATTTTCAGTCTCGATGGCTTTCTCCAAAGAAGTCTTGAGCAATTCCTCACTCAATACGGACAATGGCAAGCCCACTCTCGACTCTCCCATCTTGAAAGGTACCGACTGACGCAACATCAAGTCCATCGTAGCATAGATTGGCACATCAGACACGATAGAGAAAAGGATACCATCGCTACAACGAATAGGATAATGCTCATCAGATACAGAATCATAAATCTCTGTCTTATACTCACCGTTTTCGACATCGTTGATTCGTACTTCCAACTCAGAGAAAGGGTGACTGTGAAGGATGTTAGCCATCACCTGAGGATATAGCTTAGCCGTCTCAGGCTTTTTCATCATGTGCATTTGAATGATTTTGCGCATCTCCACATCACATGTCACAATCAGTTGGCGTTCCTGTCGCTCGTCCAAAAGTCCTAACAATGCGACATCATCTACACCCACAATCTCAGATATACCGAATAACTTCAATTTTACCTTTTCCATCTCTATTTCTCCTATAAATATACTGATTCATTTATACCATAACATGCCGCTTAGCTACCGACATCCCTTCGGTGTCGTTGGCTGAGCGGCATAACGATGATTGTCTATTTTCTAACTCAATTCTTCTTTGGCTGGAAAAGCAAGGCAAACAAGATGGCAACCACCAAGGCATAGCCAGCAAATATCAACCAGCAGCTCGTCCAGTCACCCATCAAGTAACCATCTGCATTAAATTGGCAATAGTGATTGATGACCTCACCAGCCAACAAGGTACCGACCGTTGCGCCCAAGCCATTGGTCATCAGCATGAACAAGCCTTGAGCCGAAGCCCTGATCTTGGCATCACACTTTTGGTCAACAAACAAGCCTCCCGAAACATTGAAGAAATCGAATGCCACGCCATATACGATGCAAGAAAGTACAAACAGGATGACACCAGGGAAGGCTGGATTACCCAAGCCAAAGAATCCAAATCTTAAAACCCAAGCCAACATGGCGATAATCATCACAATCTTGATACCGTAACGCTTCAAGAAGAAAGGAATCAAGAGAATGCAGAGAGCCTCAGCCACCTGTGAGATAGATACCAACAAGGTTGCGTTGTTGGCAGCAAATGTATCCACCATCGCTGGGTCGCCCTTGAAACTCGTGATAAAAGGTGTGGCATAACCATTGGTTACCTGCAAAGACATACCCAAGAGACAAGAGAAGATGAAGAACATCGCCATCTCCTTGGTCTTGAACAACTTGAAGGCATCCAAGCCCCAAACCTCAGACAAAGTTTGGTTCTCTTTCTTGATAATCTTGCACTGAGGCAAGCTGAAACAATACAAGAAGAGCACAAAACTCATCAAGCCAGACACCAAGAACTGGAAGTGGGTGTATTGGAACTTATGGACGTTCTCACTCAACAAGAAAGAGAACGAACCGTTATCCCAAGTAGCACAGTTGACAATCCACATCATAATGATGAATCCCACTGTACCAAAAACACGAATCGGTGGGAAATCCTTGACGGTATCCAATCCATGGTCTTTCAAAATGGTAAAGGCTGTAGTATTGGACAGTGCCAAAGTAGGCATATAGAATGCCACGCTAAAGGTATAGATAGCCATGAACAAGGTCTCATTAGGATGAGCAGACATCTCTCCCAATGCGAAGAGACCACACATGGAAACACCTGCCAAAAGATGACAGAAGCCCAAGAGGCGTTGCGGCTGTACCCACTTGTCAGCAACAATCCCTATCAATGTAGGCATGAAGATGGAGACAATGCCTTGAATGGCATAAAACCACGCTATCTCGGCTCCCATTCCGGCTTTGCCAAGATAATTTCCCATAGATGTCAGATAAGCTCCCCATACTGCGAATTCCAGGAAGTTCATCACTGCTAGACGTACCTTTAGATTCATGTTGTTATTTTTATCATTATTTTCTGCAAAGATACTGAATATTCTTGAAATAAGGCAAGAAATGTAAACTTTCTGCTCCTTAGTTTGCCAATATTTAACAAAATATGTGTAATTTTGCAGCCAAATTTAAATTTATAAAAGAGATGCTATTGAAATTTTTCTTAACTTGCAACAAGATTGGTGCCTTCACGTTAGGTGGAGGCTATGCGATGATTCCTATCATGGAAAGGGACTTCGTGGATAAGAACCATTGGATGGAAAAGCAAGAATTTATGGACATCATGGTCGTGGCACAGACGACACCGGGTATCTTTGCCATCGATATGGCAAGTCACATCGGATATAAACTGAAAGGTGTCTGGGGAGGCATCGTGGGAGCAGTAGGCATAGCTCTTCCTTCCATCATCGCCATCCTCATCATTGCCATGTTCTTCCAACAATTCAAGGACAACTACTGGGTAGCCAAGTTCTTCACGGGCGTTCGTCCTGCCGTGGTAGCGCTGATCGCAGCTCCTTGCTTCAAGATGGCAAAGACTGCCAACATCAATCGCTACAATATTTGGATTCCCATAGTTTGCTGTGGTTTGATTGCCTTGCTAGGCGTCTCCCCTATCTACATCATCATTGCCGCCGGCGTATTGGGATGGCTTTATGGGAAGTACGTCAAGAAAAACAAATGATAAATTACAAATTATAAATGATAAATTACAAATAATAGACTATGCTATTCTTAAAATTATTTCTCATATTCACAAAGATAGGAACATTCAACTTTGGTGGCGGTTATGCCATGCTATCTCTCATTCACAATGAGACAGTAGTCAAGAACCACTGGTTGACCAATGCCGAGTTTACCGACATCGTGGCGATTAGTCAATCGACTCCTGGTCCTATCGGCATCAACTGTGCCACCTATGTAGGCTACACATCTATGCTCCATGCTGGTTATCCTGAGTGGGCAGCATGCCTTGGCTCCATCTTGGCATCCTTCTCTATCATCTGGTTGCCTTTCATCATCATGATTCTCATCAGTCGTTATCTCATCACACATAAGGACTCCAAGATTGTGAAGGACATATTTACAGGTCTTCGTCCTGCCATCATCGGTTTGATAGCAGCCGCAGCGATGTTGTTGATGAATAAGGAGAACTTTGGTTCATGGCAAGAGGATCCAACCATGTTTTGCATCAGCATAGCGTTGTTTGCATTTGCCTTCTATTTTACAAGATTCAAGAAGACAAATCCGATACTCATCATGCTGATTTGTGGTATCGTAGGCCTGTTGCTATAGGCACAAAAAAAAAATTGATTGTCTCACGACAACCAATCTTTTATTAACCTTAATAATCTAATACCATGAAAAACACGATGCAAAAGTAGTAATAATTCTGTAAACTACAATACTTTTGCATAAAAAACGCATTGTTTTTATATTTCCTTAAACTTTTCTCCATCCCATTTAAACTTCCTTTGCATTAAAAGTGCAAGCATTTGCGCTTTTTCCTCTTTTCCTAGAAGAGGCAAAGAGAGCTGAGAAACAAGCTCATTTCCGTCCTCAGACCATGTCAAGTGAAACATTTGGGGTTCTATCATCGCTTGCAACTCGTGGTATCTCTCCAGACTCATCGTATCAGGCTTGGCTTGCATGTAAAGAGAGACATCAGAAAGGTTGGATGGCAGCAAGCTCGTTCCTTCCAACTCCTTCCATTCCTGGTCGTAGAACTTCAGCTCACTCTCCTTTTCAGGGGCTGAGAAGGTTCTGACGATACAGAGTAAAGAATCGCCGGAAGTTTGAGGCAAAAGCCTCATCTCATACAAAGAAGACGGACTGGTTGTCAGTTTAAGATAATCTGACGTCACGGAATCCAACTGGCAAGATTCTCCCAAGAGATTATCAACCTCTGCCTTCACACCCAAATTCTTCAAGTCCAAGAACTCGATACGCTGACTTTTGTTGACCATCGGCATCAAGGAATCAGGCATCGAAACCCAAAGTTCATTCAATGACTTCGCACTCATATTAGTGGCAAAAGTCAAGAGCATCAGCAGAAGCAACACATTCTTTCCGCAACTCTCCTTCAGCATATTCCACAAGAACAATGTATTTCCGATGATGTATCTTCTCCACATACGCTTAGGTTCTTTCATCAAACGATAGAGCCACTCCAAACCATGCTGCTGCCACCATTCTGGCGCACGCTCCACTGTACCGGCAAAGAAGTCGAACACTGCACCGATTGTTCCGACATGACAATGGATATTGAGTTGATTCCAATGAGAATAGGTCCACTTCTCCTGCTTTGGTGCCGTCATGCCAATCCAGAGCAAATCAGGATTGGCTTTATGGATTGCCTCGATGATGGCATGGTTATCCTCATCCGAGAATTCCGGTTTATAAGGAGGAGAATAAGTTTTCACGTTGAGATGAGGATAAACCTCAGCCGCCTTCTTCACGATGAGATCGAGCACCTTCTGCGAACTGCCCATAAACATCACCGTTTTCTTGCCAGCTCCATTATCTTGTTCCATATCGTTGGCACTCTCTTTCTCCAATTTGTTCATCTCGAAAGTAAAGAGATCCCAGCCAGCGATACGTTCCTTCGGTTGACTCTTGGCATGAATCCACTTACATGCCTTCACGACACTCACCCCATCCGGAATCAAGACATCACCACATGACAAAGCCTCGGCAAAGAGGGCATCCTTGCGAGCTGTATTATAAGAATGGGCATTGATGGTGTTGATGAGCAACTTACCCTCTTTCAGCGAAGCCAGTTCAGACTTGCTGCCCAGAATATTCAAAGTTTTTAATCGAAACATACCTTAATTACTATGTGAACGAAGGAAAGACGTAGGAGCAAATTCCGCCACTCTAGCTTGCCTCATCCAATAAACGATAGTGCAAAGTTAGTGAATATTTCCGAGAAAGCAAAAAAAAGAGGAGTTTTTTCGCTTTGACACGAAAAAACTCCTCTACCTTATTCTATTTTATAAATTTACAATTCCTCAACGGCTGCCTGTGCTGCTGCCAAGCGAGCAATAGGCACACGGAATGGAGAGCAGCTCACATAGTTCAAGCCAACCTTATGGCAGAACTTCACAGATGAAGGTTCACCACCATGCTCACCACAGATACCGCACTTCAACTCAGGACGAGTGCCACGGCCCTTCTTCACTGCCATCTCAACCAACTGACCCACACCAGTCTGGTCGAGTACCTGGAATGGATCGACATTCAAGATTTTCTTCTCCAAATATACTGGCAAGAAGCTAGCGATGTCATCACGACTATAACCGAAGGTCATCTGTGTCAAGTCGTTGGTACCGAAGCTAAAGTATTCAGCCTTTTTGGCGATATAATCAGCAGTCAAGGCTGCACGAGGAATTTCAATCATGGTTCCCACCTTGAATGGAATCTCCACACCTTCTTTCTCGAAGAGTTCCTTGGCTGTAGAGCGAATCACCTGCTCCTGCATATCAAACTCATTGACGATACCGATAAGAGGCACCATAATCTCAGGCTGAGGGTCGAAACCTTCCTTCTTCAACTCGATGGCTGCACCCAAGATAGCCTTGGTCTGCATCGCTGTAATCTCTGGATAGGTATTGCCCAAACGGCAACCACGATGGCCCAACATAGGGTTGGCCTCACTCAGAGAGTTCACACGCTTTTGGATTTCCTCTACAGAGATACCCATCTCGTCTGCCATCGTCTGCTGACCAGCCAAATCATGAGGTACGAACTCATGCAAAGGAGGGTCGAGCAAGCGAACATTCACAGGGTGACCGTCCATCGCCTTCAAGATACCATAGAAATCTTGCTTCTGGTAAGGCAACAACTTCTCAAGAGCCTTCTCACGACCTTCCTTAGTGTCAGAGAGAATCATCTCACGCATCGCCTTAATCTTCTCGTTCTCGAAGAACATGTGCTCAGTACGGCAGAGACCGATACCTACAGCACCGAAGCTACGAGCCACCTCTGCATCATGAGGAGTATCTGCATTGGTGCGAACCACCAACTTCGTATATTTGTTACAGAGATCCATCAAGGCAGCGAAGTCGCCTGTTACCTCTGCTGGCTTGGTCTGCACCTCACCCATATAAACCTCACCGGTAGAGCCATTGAGAGAGATGAAATCGCCCTCATGGAGAACCACGCCGTCAATCTCTACAGTGCGAGCCTTGTAATCCACATTGATGGCACCTGCACCTGAAACACAGCACTTACCCATACCACGAGCCACAACGGCAGCGTGAGAAGTCATACCACCACGAGCGGTCAAGATACCCTCTGCGGCATTCATACCAGCCAAGTCCTCTGGAGAAGTCTCGATGCGAACCATCACTACCTTCTTACCATCCTGCTCATGCCACTTCTGTGCATCGTCGGCGAAGAAGACAATCTGACCACAAGCGGCACCTGGAGAAGCTGGCAAACCACGTGTCAACACCTTAGCCTGCATCTGTGCGGTCTTGTCGAATACTGGGTGAAGAAGTTCATCGAGCTTGTTTGGCTCACAGCGCAAGAGAGCTGTCTTCTCATCAATCTCGCCCTCACGAAGCAAGTCCATGGCAATTTTCACCATCGCTGTACCCGTACGCTTTCCGTTACGAGTCTGGAGGAACCAGAGGTGACCCTCCTGAACGGTGAACTCCATATCCTGCATATCGTGGTAGTGCTTCTCCAACTTATCTTGGATGTCGTTCAACTGAGCATAAATCTCAGGCATAGCCTCTTCCATAGAAGGATATTTAGAAGCACGAGTTGCCTCGTCGATATGCTGCTGCTCTGCCCAACGGATAGAGCCTTCCTTGGTAATCTGCTGAGGAGTACGGATACCTGCTACCACGTCCTCACCCTGTGCATTAACCAAGTACTCACCATTGAAACGGTTCTCACCGGTAGCGGCATCACGGCTGAAGCAAACACCTGTAGCAGAAGTTTCGCCCATGTTACCGAACACCATTGCCATGACAGAAACGGCTGTACCCCACTCTGCAGGAATGCCTTCCATCTTACGATAGAGGATGGCACGCTCGTTCATCCAACTGTCGAACACAGCGCAGATGGCTCCCCAAAGCTGATCCATAGGATTGGTAGGGAACTCCTTGCCCGTCTGCTGCTTGATGGCAGCCTTGAAGGCAGATACCAACTGCTTCAACTCCTCAACGTTCATCTCGTTGTCGAGTGTGATACCACGCTGCTTCTTCACGTCCATGATGATAGCCTCGAATGGGTCGATGTCTTCCTTGTTGACAGGTTTCATACCGAGCACCACATCACCATACATCTGTACGAAGCGACGATAGCTATCGTATGCGAAGCGCTCATTACCGGTCTTGCGAGCCAAACCCTCCACTACTTCGTCGTTCAAGCCTAGGTTGAGGATGGTATCCATCATACCAGGCATAGAAGCACGGGCACCAGAGCGTACGCTGACCAAGAGAGGGTTCTCCACGTCACCGAACTTCGAGTTCATCAAAGTTTCAATATGATTGACAGCCTTCTCAACATCCTCCTTGAGAAGAGCAACAACATCGTCCTTGCCTTTTTCAAAGTATTCGTTGCAAACATCTGTTGTAATCGTAAAGCCTGGTGGCACAGGAACCCCAATCAGGTTCATCTCAGCCAAGTTGGCACCCTTACCACCGAGCAAGTTTCTCATGTCGGCCTTGCCCTCTGCCTTACCGTTACCAAAGGTATAAACTCTTTTTTCGTCCATAATCGAGTAGGTTCTAATGTATTAGTTATTGTTTTTATTAATTATGATGCAAATATACAACATTTCTTTTACACCACCAAACTTTTCACCATCTTTTTGCTATCTCGACTTTACATTTTCGTCTGTTTACGAACACACAACGATATTTTTCTCACAACATCCGCATGAAAACACAGAAAACACAGGGGGTGATTTGAAACTACACTAGACGAAGAAAACTTGACAGTCTATTACATAAGCTCAGTGAACTTTCAAAAAAGTTTATGAATCCGATTATTTTTTCTTTTTAGACCGTCAAATCATCTTGTTTTCTCCCTTATATATATAATAAGGTGTAAGAAAATAGAAAACAAGTAGCGCTGATGGCAAAATAATTCTAAATATTTTTCATTATTTCCGAAAAAGTATTAACTTTGCATCCAAAATAAATAAGAATTATGGCTAGAAAGCGCAAACCATTACCATTATTAGAAAATATCACGATTGAAGCGGTGGCTGCCGAGGGCAAGTGCATCGCCCGTGTCAACGACCAAGTTGTCTTCGTACCTTTCTGTGTACCTGGCGACGTGGTTGACCTTCAAGTAGTCAAGAAAAAACATAAATACTGCGAGGCGAAAGTCGTGAGATTCATCAAGAAGAGCGACGTTCGCCAAAAGCCGATGTGCGAGCACTTCGGCATCTGCGGCGGTTGCAAATGGCAGAACCTCCCTTACGAGGAACAGATCAAGGCTAAGCAGAAGCAGATAGAAGACCAGTTGACTCGCATCGGCAAGGTGGAGCTACCGGAGTTTCGCCCTATCATGGGTAGCGTGAAGACCCAGGAGTATCGCAACAAGATTGAGTTCGGATGCAGCAACAAGCGTTGGTTCACTTCCGAGGAATTGGCTCAACTTCCTCAGAAAGAAGACGATACCGTCTCTTCCTTGAAGGAGCGTCACGCCCAGAATGCCATCGGTTTCCACATCACGGGAGCTTTCGACAAGATTTATCCTATCAAGAAATGCTGGTTGATGGACAACCTCTGCAACGAGATTCGCAATGATGTCTTCGAGTACGCAGACTCCCACAACTTCACCTTCTATGACCTCCGTGAACAGCACGGATTGCTCCGCGACATGATGATTCGCAACAGCAATACGGGCGAGTGGATGCTTGTCTTCCAATTCCATTACGATGAGGAAGGCGACGAGCTGAAAGCACAGGAGCTGATGCAGCACGTAGCCGACAAGTTCCCTCAGATTACCTCCTTGATGTACGTCGATAACCAGAAGGGAAATGATACTTTCAACGACTTGGAACTCAGCCTCTTCAAAGGCAACGACCATATCTTTGAGTTGATGGAGGACTTGCGTTTCAAGGTAGGACCAAAGAGTTTCTATCAGACCAACACCGAGCAGGCTTACCACCTCTACTGCGTGGCACGTGAGTTTGCCAACCTTTCTGGCAACGAACTCGTTTATGACCTCTATACCGGTACCGGAACCATCGCCAACTTCGTGGCTCACAAGGCCAAGAAGGTGATTGGTATCGAATACGTACCTGAGGCTATCGAGGATGCCAAGGTCAACTCCCAGGTGAACAACATCACCAATACCCTCTTCTATGCAGGCGACATGAAGGATATCCTCACCAACGACTTCATCGCTCAGCATGGTCGCCCAGACGTCATCATCACCGACCCACCTCGTGCCGGTATGCACCCTGATGTCATCAAGGTCATCTTGAACGCAGCCCCTAAGCGCATCGTCTATGTAAGTTGCAACCCTGCCACACAGGCTCGCGACCTCCAGATGATGGACATATATTATAAGGTGGCAGCCGTTCAACCAGTCGATATGTTCCCTCACACCCCACATGTGGAGAATGTCGTATTGCTCGAAAAGCGCAGTGATGAGGACATCAAACGGAAAAAGAAGGAACAGGCTGAGAAAGAAAAGACCATCGCAGAAGCTAAGGCTGCCAAAGAAGCTGAAAAACTGGCACAGCAGCAAGCTGAAGCAGCAGAGGACTTGACTGAAGAAGAGAAGAAAGCCCTGCAACAATCTGAGGATTAAACTATTACCTAATAATTAATAAAGCAAAAGATGAAAAGAGTATTCATCATGGCACTCATGGCTGCGGCATTGACTACAGCTGGTGCGCAAGAGAAAAAAGGCATCCAATTGCCTTCATGGTTGAGCAATGTGAAACTGTCGGGCTACGGTATGCTCCAGTACCAATATAGTGGTCAAAAGGGAGCAGAGTCCAACTCTTTCAATGTACGTATGGGACGTATCTCTTTGGAAGGTCGCATCGCACAGGACTTCTACTGGAAGACCCAGATACAGTTCAATGGCAACACCTCGACTTTGGGAAACAGCCCACGCATGGTGGATCTCTTCGCCGAGTGGCAGAAATATGAGTTCTTCAAGGTGAAAATCGGACAGTTTAAGAACCCATTCACCTTTGAGAACCCGATGAACCCTATCGACCAAGGGTTCATGGGATATGCCCAGAACGTGAGCAAGCTGGCAGGTTTCAGCGACCGAGCTGGCGAACACTCATCCAATGGACGCGACATCGGTTTGCAGTTCCAGGGCGACTTCCTCAAGAACAGCAATGGACGCAACCTCTTGCACTATCAGATAGGTGCATTCAACGGTCAAGGCATCAACACCAAAGATGTTGACAATCAAAAGAATATCATCGGTGGTGTATGGGTAATGCCTGTCAAGGGCATGCGCATCGGAGCCTTCGGTTGGACGGGTTCTTACGCTCGCAAGGGCACATGGAACGACAACGAAGCTGGCGCAACGCAATACGAGCCATCCGTGGACGAAAATGGAACCCCTAAGATTGATAGCGAAGGGAATCCTGTGATGCAAGCCAAGACTTTCTCTGGCACCCGCAAACTTTCACAGTATCGTTATGCGTTCTCAGCAGAATACAAAGCCAACGACTGGACTTTCCGTTCAGAGTACATCCACTCAACAGGTATGGCTTTTGCCAAGAGCATCAACAACTTCAATGATGCAGATGCTAAAAACTGCAACTTGAATGGAAAGATTGGCAACAAGGCACAAGGTGTATATGCCCTCGTCATCGCTCCTATCATCAGCAAGAAACTCTATGCCAAGGCACGTTACGACATGTATGAGGCAAACGGCAAGACCGACATGATGAAGACCCAATATGAAGTAGGTCTTAACTACAACATCAGCAAGAACTTCACCATCTTGTCTGAGTATGCTTTCGTCAACGACCGAACACTCGCCGACCACAACTACTCTATGGCAGACGTGGAAGTGTGCTTCCGTTTCTAAGGCAACAACAGCCGAATCACATCGGTAAAAGATAGCGATTTATTCTTAATATATTATATATAAGTTACAAAGCAAATGGATACAGATGAGAAACAAGTGTATCATCATCACCATCATCATGAGGTGCACTACAGCCGCAGATCAGGGCACAACCGCCATACTAAATCGCAAAAAAGAAGGAGGTTGCTCAGCAACCTCCTATTCATATTCTTGAGTATCATTGCAGCGATCATCATCGCCATTAATCTCTACGACCATTACGTGGGTTTGTTCTAACTAGGACAAACCCTTTTCTTTTATCAAACAGCAGCCCATAGAATTACAGAAAAACAACCGACCTCATACTTAGAAAGAGTAAGAGAAACCTACTGAAGCATATTCCTTAAACTGCCAATAGCTCTCACCCTCTTGTCGCTTAGCGCCATCATCGAAACGAGGATACAGGAAGATGTTGGTAGAGATGTACTTGTTGAACTGGAACGACAGGGTGTTCTCCCATTCCAGTTCGGCACGCTCGTAAGTAGTGTAACCATACAAACGAGTTTTCCATCGGATATTGTCAGCAAATGCCCAAGTGAAATCCAACGTAAATTCAGAACCATAGTCGGTCATCCCATGATGTCCTTCCTCCAATCCATAACGGGTAACCAGCGTGGAGCGTCCCACATACTGCCAGTTGAAAGCCAAAGGAGCGATATGCGCACTACCTTTCAGACGATGATTGAGCCAGTCGATAGAATAATCCATACCGACAGACAGGTTCAACTTGAATGGTGACATGAAGTCGGAATACACAAACTTATCATTGCTCTTCAAACTTTTAGTAAATTGCGTTTGAGCGATGAGTTGGAAGGAATAATACCACTTCTTGGTAGCTTGTAAGCCCAACTTACCAGTATAGCGAAGCAAATCCTCGGAAGTCTTATACTTATGAATGGTATCACCCTTGGAAGTTTGATAGCCAAGGCGCATCTCCAACTTATTGTCCCACTTCACTTTCTGCTTATTGTTGTAGTTGGCTTGCAAGGTGATGCTACCGAGCATGGAATAGTTACTCTCACCACCCTTGTACCAGTTGTCGCTCACATAATTTTGCAAGAATTGCAAGTAGTAATCCCCACTAAACTTCCAGAAGTTAGGTTTCTTGACCACAATGCTGACAGGTGCAGCCTCAGCCTCCATCGCTTTCGGAGCCACCTCCTCCACGATGTTGATCTTCGACTTTCTTGGCGCATCATCCGCAATTGGCGCCCCCACGAGATCGAGTCTCGACTCATTGCTCTTCACCAAATCGGGGCGGTTGAGATACACGTTCATCAACGCCTGGTCGAGCATGACATCCAAGGAATCACCCTTCGCACGAGGATCCAAGCGAAGGAAACGATGAGCAGGAGCATGATAGAAAGTAAGCGGAGTGAAAAGCTTAGAATAGCGAATATCGTTGGCATCCAACTGCAGGGAGTCGATACGATGACGCTGAATGAGCAAAGAATCCTCATAATTCTTTACCCACTCTTGTAGAGCAGTCTCTTTCTTCAAACTCTTCCCCATCCTAGTTGCCCTCGTCTGGGCATGCGCCGCCAGCAAGCCGGCGAAAAAGAATATCAACAAACTAATTCTCAATTTCATACCAATAAGATAAGAATCTCCATCCCCAAAGCCAAAGGAGCAGAAAGGATAAAGCAATATGATTTTTCCATTTTAGCCGCAAAGGTAATAAATAATTCATAAAACAATGCCAATATTTGCAATATTTTTGGCTAATTCATAATTTTATAGTAACTTTGCAACCGATTATTCTAATTTAAAATATAAATATCGTGGCTGAAACAAAGTACATCTTCGTTACTGGTGGTGTGGTTTCTTCATTGGGAAAAGGAATCATCTCTTCATCCATCGGTAAGCTTCTGCAAGCCAGGGGCTACAACATTACAATTCAAAAGTTTGACCCATACATCAACATCGATCCGGGTACCCTGAACCCTTACGAGCACGGTGAGTGCTACGTCACGGTGGATGGTATGGAAACAGACCTCGACCTCGGTCACTACGAGAGATTCACAGGTATTCAGACAACAAAGGCCAACTCCCTCACTACCGGTCGCATCTACAAGGCGGTCATCGACAAGGAACGTCGCGGCGACTATCTGGGCAAGACCATCCAAGTGGTGCCTCACATCACCGACGAGATCAAGCGCAACGTGAAGTTGCTCGGCAAGAAGTATCACTACGACTTCGTGATCACCGAGATTGGTGGTACCATCGGCGACATCGAGAGCGCACCTTTCATGGAGGCCATCCGCCAGTTGAAGTGGGAATTGGGCAAGAACGCCATCAACGTTCACCTGACCTACATTCCTTACCTCAAGGCAGCAGGCGAGTTGAAGACAAAGCCTACCCAGCACTCCGTGAAGGAGCTACAGAGCGTAGGTATTCAGCCAGACATTCTTATCCTCCGCACCGAGAAGCACCTGGAGCAAGGCATCCTGAAGAAGGTGGCAAGCTTCTGTAATGTCGATCTCGACTGCGTGATTCAGAGCGAAGACCTCCCTAGCATCTACGAGGTGCCGGTCAACATGCAGAACCAAGGTCTCGACACCGCCATCCTCCGCAAGATGGGTGAGCCTATCGGCGAGACTCCTGCACTCGGTCCTTGGAAGTCTTTCCTCGACCGCCGCAACAGGGCGACAGAGACTGTCAACATCGGTCTCGTGGGCAAGTACGACTTGCAGGATGCCTACAAGAGCATCCGTGAGAGCCTCTCTCATGCAGGTACTTACAACGACCACAAGGTGAAGATTACATTCATCAACTCAGAATACCTCACAGAGGACAACGTGGCAGAGCAGTTGAAGGACCAAGATGGCATAGTCATCTGTCCTGGATTCGGTCAGCGTGGTATCGAGGGCAAGATTGTCGCCGCTCACTACACCCGCACCCACGACATCCCAACCTTCGGCATCTGTCTTGGCATGCAGATGATTGTCATCGAGTTTGCCCGCAACGTATTGGGCTACAAGGATGCCAATTCACGAGAGATGGATGAGAAGACTCCACACAATGTCATCGACATCATGGAGGAGCAGAAGAACATCTCCAACATGGGTGGAACCATGCGACTCGGTGCTTACGAGTGCGTATTAAAACAAGGTTCGCGCGTGTTCAATATATATAAGAAGGAGCACATCCAGGAGCGTCACCGCCATCGCTATGAGTTCAACAACGAGTTCCAACAGGAGTTTGAGAAGCATGGCATGATGTGCGTGGGTCGCAACCCAGAAAGCGACTTGGTGGAGATTGTGGAGATACCAGGCTTGAAGTGGTACATCGGAACACAGTATCACCCAGAGTACCAGAGCACGGTATTGAAGCCACACCCACTCTTCGTTGACTTCGTAAAGACAGCTATCGCCAACAAGAAATAGCCGTCTTTCTACAAGAGAATAAACAAGAACAAAAATAATAATGAACAAAAACAACATTATCGGTTTCCTCCTGATTGCCCTCGTGCTCATCGGATTCAGCTGGTACTCCCAGCCATCAGCCGAGCAGCAAAGAGCGGCTTTCGTTCAGGATTCCATCGCCAAGGCTAAACATGCCGAGATGGAAAAGACCAGCAAGGCTGCCGCAGAGAAGCGCCAGGCTGATGCTAAGGCTAAGATTGAGGCTGACTCAACCGCCCTGTTCTATTCGGCACTCAAAGGTCAGGCTCAGAAGGTAGTCTTAAAGAACGAGAAAGTAGAATTGACCCTCAACACCAAGGGTGGTACAGTCGAGAAGGCTGTCATCAAGGGTTATGTAGGTCATAACATCAAGGTGAAGGACGGCTCGGCTGACGCCAAGGACGTGACCCTCTTTGACGGCGCAGACCAAAGCCTCAAGTTCATGTTGGAGGCTAAGGAAGCCAACATCATCACCAGCGACCTCTACTTCACTCCTTCCAACGTGACCGACTCTACCGTCACCATGACCGCAGTGGCTGGCGAAGGCAAGACACTCACCATGACCTATACCCTCGGCAAGGACTACATGCTCCACATGAGTTTGCAGGCACAAGGTATGGCAGGCTTGTTCTCACCTAACTACAGCAAGATGGACGTGGACTGGAGCGACAAGGCTCGCCAACAGGAGCGTGGCTTCATGTTCGAGAATCGCTACACCACCCTCACCTATCATGATGTAGAGGGCGGCACCGACCACCTCAACGAGGGAAGCGAGAAAATCGACGAGGCTATCGAGGAGAGCATCGACTGGGTATCCTTCAAGAACCAGTTCTTCTCTGCCATCATCGTGGCAAAGGACAACTTCGACAAGAACGCCCTCATGACTTCTGTTCCTCAGCAGAAAGGTTCTGGCTATCTGAAGCAGTTCCAGGCTAAGATGAAGACAGCCTTCGACCCTACTGGCAAGAAGGCATCTGAGTTTGAGTTCTACTATGGTCCTAACGACTTCCAGATTCTGAAGAACACTGAGAAGGAAAGTACTTTCAACAAGGACTTGGAGTTCCAGAAGTTGGTTTATCTCGGATGGCCTATCATCCGTTGGATCAATCGTTTCTTCACCCTCTATGTCTTCGACTGGTTGAGCAAGATCTTCCCTATGGGTATCGTCTTGATTATCATCACCTTGTTACTGAAGCTGATCACCTACCCTATGGTGAAGAAAAGCTATATGAGCAGTGCCAAGATGCGTGTGCTGAAACCAAAATTGGAGGCTGCTACAGCTCAATATAACAAGCCTGAGGACCAAATGCAGAAACAACAGGCGATGATGGCTGAGTACGCCAAGTATGGTGTCAGTCCATTGTCTGGATGTATCCCAATGTTGATCCAAATGCCTGTTTGGGTTGCGATGTTCAACTTCGTGCCTAACGCCATCCAACTTCGTGGCGAGCACTTCCTTTGGATGAGCGACTTGAGTACATACGACCCAATTTTTGAGTGGAACACCAACATCTGGTTGATTGGCGACCACTTGAGCTTGACTTGTATTCTCTTCTGTGTAGCCAACGTGTTGTACTCTTGGATGACCATGCGTCAGCAGAGAGACCAGATGGTAGGTCAGCAGGCAGAGCAGATGAAGATGATGCAATGGATGATGTTCCTCATGCCATTGATGTTCTTCTTCATGTTCAATGACTACTCATCAGGTTTGAACTTCTACTATTTCATCTCATTGTTCTTCAGTGCCGCTATCATGTGGACACTTCGCAAGACCACAGACGACGAGAAACTCCTCGCTATCTTGGAGAAGCGTTACCAGGAGAACAAGAATAACCCAAAGAAAGCCAATGGCTTGATGGCTCGTATGCAGGCTCTCCAGGAGATGCAACAGCAGCAAATGAAGCAGCAGCAAGCTGAAATGGCCCGCAAGAAGGCAGAATTGGAAGAGAAAAAGAAGAATCTTGGAAAATAAAGAACATAGGACTAGTCTTCGGACTATCCCTATATATTATAAATGGAGATAATATTAGCAGCATGACTCCCGTCATGCTGCTTTTTTATTATAGAGGAGTTCACGAAACGAGATACATGGAAATATCTACTATATATAATAAGGTATAAGGGGGCATCAGCTAGTCTATCCAAGAGCCGGCGAGAAGAAATACACTACATTTTGTTACTTTTTTCTCTTTTTTCTTGGCAGTTTGACAGAAAAGTGTTATTTTTGCGACCAAGTTTTGCTTCGGCCCCGGTCGTTTCGGGGGTGGCATTACATTACCAACATAATTCAATAACACATGAAAGTATTAAAATTCGGCGGAACATCTGTTGGTTCCGTAAAAAGCATCCTCAGCTTAAAACGTATCGTAGAGAATGAGGCCAAGAAACAGAGTGTAGTGGTTGTCGTGAGCGCACTTGGCGGTATCACCGACAAACTCTTGCAAACCTCCCAGCTTGCTCTCAAGGGTGATGAACAGTGGAGAGTCGAATTCGACGCCATGGTTGATCGCCACCACAAGATGATAGATACCATCATCACCGACACCTCAGACAGAGAAAATCTTTTCAAATCAGTCGATGCCCTCTTCGAGCAGTTGAAGAGCATCTACTTCGGTGTGTATCTCATCCACGATTTAAGCGAGAAGACACAGGATGCCATCGTGAGCTATGGAGAAAGGCTCAGTTCGAAGATTGTCGCCACTCTCATCCGTGGTGCCAAGTGGTTTGACTCGCGCAACTTCATCAAGACGGAGCGCATCAACGGCAAGGGCAAACATACCCTCGACAGTGAACTGACCAATCAACTGGTGAAGGAGACCTTCGCTGAGTTGCCTCGCATATCTCTCGTTCCGGGTTTTATCAGCCGCGACAAGAATACAGAGCGCACCACCAACCTCGGACGAGGCGGTAGTGACTACACAGCTGCCATCATCGCAGCCGCCCTGGATGCCGAGGTGCTCGAAATCTGGACCGATGTGGATGGCTTTATGACAGCCGATCCTCGTGTCATCAAATCAGCTTACACCATCAACGAACTGAGTTACATCGAGGCGATGGAGCTTTGCAACTTTGGAGCAAAGGTCATCTACCCTCCTACCATCTACCCGGTTTGTGTCAAGAATATACCTATCAAGGTCAAGAATACCTTCAACCCAGATGCCTCTGGCACCATCATCAAGAACAAGATTGATGGAGACTCCAAACCAATCAAGGGTATCTCTTCTATCAACGGAACTGCTCTTATTACAGTAACAGGTCTTTCTATGGTCGGTGTCATCGGTGTCAACCGCCGTATCTTTACCGCCCTCGCCAATGAAGGTATCTCTGTCTTCATGGTTTCCCAGGCTTCTTCTGAGAACTCAACCTCTATCGGTGTACGCGAGCAGGACGTAGAGGAGGCTGTTCGTGTATTGAACGAGGAGTTCAAGAACGAGATTGCCGACGGAGCTATGTTCCCTATGCACGCTGAGTGTGGTCTTGCCACCATCGCCATCGTGGGTGAGAACATGAAACATGCAGCCGGTATCGCAGGTAAGCTCTTCGGAACTCTCGGCCGTAGCGGTATTTCTGTCATTGCATGTGCCCAGGGTGCATCTGAGACCAACATCTCATTCGTTGTTAAGAGCGATTACTTGAGAAAGTCACTCAACGTATTGCACGATAGTTTCTTCCTCTCAGAATACAAGGTGCTCAACCTCTTCATCTGTGGTGTGGGTACTGTAGGTGGCAAGCTCATCGAGCAAATCAAGAACCAGTACGAGGAGCTGAAGGAGCGCAACAAGTTGAAGTTGAATGTCGTTGGCATCGCTTCTTCACACAACGCCATCTTCAATCGTGATGGTCTCAACCTCGACAACTTCCGTGAGGAGTTGAAGGCTTCCGAGCCTAGCGACAACGAGAAGTTGAGAGACAAAATTCTCAGCATGAACATCTTCAACAGCGTGTTTGTGGATTGTACCGCAAGCAAGGAGGTGGCTAGTCTCTACCAAACTCTCTTGGAGCACAACGTGAGCGTCATCGCAGCCAACAAGATTGCTGCTTCTAGCGAATATGAGAACTATGAGCGACTGAAGAAGACCGCCATCCAGCGTGGCGTGGTATTCCGCTTCGAGACCAACGTAGGTGCGGGTCTCCCTATCATTGGTACCATCAACGACCTCCGCAACTCAGGTGATAAGATATTGAAGATTGAGGCAGTCCTCTCAGGTACACTCAACTTCATCTTCAATGCGATTTCAGGTGTGGTTCCATTCTCAGAGACTGTACGTCTCGCCAAAGAGAAAGGTTACAGCGAGCCAGACCCACGTATCGACCTCAGCGGTATGGACGTGGTTCGCAAGTTGGTCATCCTCTCTCGTGAGGCTGGCTACCGTGTGGAACAAGATGACGTGGAGAAGAATCTCTTCGTGCCTGATGAATACTTCGAAGGTACATTGGAAGACTTCTGGGCTAAGTTGCCTCAGTTGGATGCCGACTTCGAGGCTAAGCGCAAGACACTCGACATCGAGCACAAGCGTTGGCGTTTCGTAGCAACATTGGATGGCGGAAAGACAAGCGTAGGCTTGCAAGCAGTAGGTCCTGAGCATCCTTTCTACAACCTCGAAGGTAGCAATAACATCGTATTGCTCACCACCGAGCGTTACAAGGAATATCCAATGATGATTCAGGGATATGGAGCCGGTGCCAGCGTAACAGCAGCCGGTGTATTCGCCAACATCATGAGTATCGCTAACATTTAATAACCACACAAGGATAACAAATATGAAGCATATTATCATCCTTGGCGATGGCATGGCAGACCACCCAGTGGACAGACTGGGTGGCAAGACCTTGCTGCAATATGCCAAGAAACCATATATGGACATGCTTGCCAAAAACGGCAAGACTGGTAGATTAGTGACTGTGCCAGATGGCTTCCATCCCGGTTCGGAAGTAGCCAACAGCTCTATCATGGGCTATGACCAAAACGAGGTGTATGAAGGACGTGGACCTTTGGAGGCAGCCAGCATCGGCTATGAAATGTCGCCCAACGACTTCGCCCTCCGTTGCAATATCATCAACGTGAATGATGGCATCATCATCACCCACAATGGTGGTAACCTGGAGACTGAGGATGCCGATGTTCTCATCAAATACCTCAACGAGAAGTTGGCTAGCCAATATCCTGGCATCGTGAAGTTTATCACGGGCATCCAGTACCGCCACCTCTTGATTATCAAGGGAGGTAACAAGTATGTGGATTGCGCCCCACCTCACGACCATCCAAACGAGGAATGGAAACCTCTCTTGGTGAAGCCGATGTCTAACGTGGATGCCTCTCTCTTGGAAGGTCACTATAAGGATGGAGAAGGAAACGCCCTTGCTGCCACATCCGATGAATATCGCATGAGCGCACAAGAGACAGCTGACTTGCTGAACGAGTTGATTCTGAAGAGTCAGGAGATTTTGGAGAACCATCCATTCAATATGGCACGCAAAGAGCGTGGCGAACGTATGGCTAACATCATCTGGCCTTGGGGCGGTGGTTATCGACCTCACATGCTCACCCTCTCCCAGATGTATCCTCAAATCAAGCGAGGCTCAGTCATCTCTGCAGTCGATTTGATTCGTGGCATCGGTCATTATGCCGGATTGAGAAACATCATCGTGGAAGGTGCCACTGGTCTTGCCAACACCAACTACGAGGGCAAAGCACAAGCTGCCATCAACGCACTCAAAGAAGGTGACGACTTCGTATATGTTCACGTAGAGGCCAGTGATGAGGCTGGTCATGATGGCGACCTTGAACTGAAGCTCAAGACCATCGAGAACCTCGACAGTCGTCTCATCAAGCCTATCTATGATGAAGTAAGCCAATGGGATGAGCCTGTTTGCATCGCCGTTCTCCCCGACCATCCTACCCCAGTGGAGATTCGCACCCACGTTAAGGAGCCTGTGCCATTCATCATCTACTACCCAGGCATTGAGCCAGACGAGGTAGAGAAGTATGACGAGGTAAGTTGCGTAAGAGGCGACTATGGCTTGATTGAGCTACAAGAGTTTATGCAGACTTTTATGAACATTAAATAAGAAACAGAAGATATGAAATACTATTCAACAAATAAGAAAGCACCTATCGCAGACCTTCACAAGGCGGTAGTCAAGGGTTTGGCAGAAGATCGTGGTCTTTATATGCCAGAAATCATCAAGAAGTTGCCACAGGACTTCTTCGACAACATCGAGAAACTCTCTTTCCAGGAGATTGCCTACAAGGTGGCTGATGCCTTCTTCGGCGATGATGTCGATGCAGAGTCTTTGAAGAAGATTGTCTATGACACCTTGGCATTCGATTGCCCTGTCGTAGAGGTAGAGCCAAATATCTACTCCCTGGAGTTGTTCCACGGTCCTACCCTCGCCTTCAAGGATGTAGGTGCTCGCTTCATGGCTCGTCTCTTGCAGTACTTCGTACGTCAGGAGGGCAAGGAGGAAGTCAATGTGCTCGTTGCCACTTCTGGTGATACTGGTTCTGCCGTAGCCAATGGTTTCCTCGGTGTCGATGGCATCCATGTCTATGTGCTCTATCCTAAGGGAAAGGTGAGCAAGATTCAGGAAAGCCAGTTCACCACACTCGGTCAGAACATCACTGCCTTGGAGGTAGATGGCGTGTTCGACGACTGCCAGGCATTGGTGAAGTCAGCCTTCATGGACGAGGAGTTGAACAAGCACATGAAGTTGACCTCTGCCAATAGTATCAACGTGGCTCGTTTCTTGCCTCAGGCTTTCTATTACTTCAATGCCTATGCTCGCATGAAGGAGAAGGGCTTGGCAGACAAGTTGGTTATCTGTGTGCCTAGTGGTAACTTCGGTAACATCACCGCAGGTTTGTTCGGTCATGAGATGGGCTTGCCTATCCATCGCTTCATCGCAGCCAACAATGCCAACGACATCTTCTACAACTACTTACAGACTGGCGAGTACAACCCTCAGCCTAGCAAGCAGACCATCGCCAATGCCATGGACGTAGGTGACCCAAGCAACTTCGCTCGTATCTACGACCTCTACAAGGGCAACCACGATGCCATCGCTGCCTATATCAGTGGTGCCACTTACAGCGATGAGAAGATTGCCGATACGATGAAGCAATGCTACAATGACACGAAGTATGTGCTTGACCCTCACGGAGCTTGCGGTTATCGTGCCTTGAAGGAGCAGTTGAAGCCAGGCGAGGTAGGTGTGTTCTTGGAGACAGCCCATCCTGCCAAGTTCAAGGAGAAGGTAGATAGCATCCTTGGCACAGACATCGAGATACCAGCTCGCCTCGCCGAGTTTATGAAGGGCAAGAAGCAGAGCATCGAAATGACGAAAGACTTCGCTTCGTTCAAGAATTTCTTGATGAACGAGTAAAAATCGGGTAGGAGGTAAATGTTACTCCTAAGAGGCATTTACCTCCTACTTTCGCATTCACCGACCTCCCACACCACCGTACGTGCGGTTCCGCATACGGCGGTTCCTACTTTGGGTGCCATTCGAGATACGAACCCATCAGCGTGACATACCCTGCCTTGCGAAGACTATCAGTACTGATAGCCCTCGTCAAAATAGGACTGTCTGCTATACGCCAATATCCAAGGCGGCTGGTGCCCCACATATAGGCTTGGTATTTATCTATACCACACCTTACAAGGTTGACAATCCTCGTCTTGACTTTCTTCCAAGACTTCCATATACACGTGCGTATTCGTCTGCGTAGCCATTTGTCCGTTTCAAGGAGCAGTTGCTTCATATTTGCAAGATGATAGTAACCCACCCATCCTCGTATATACTCCTCTAGCTTTTGCTTCCGCTTGACATATCCCCATCCATTGCTCCGACTCGTAAGTTCCTTTAGTTTAGCTTTCATCTTTGCTTTGGATTTGGGATGCACAGTCAGTTGGCATTTGCCTTTGGATACATAGAAGGAGTAGCCGAGGTATTTCACACCACGCACATACGAGACGACCGTCTTCTCCTTGTTCACCTTGAGGTATAGTTTACCCTCTATGTACTTGGTGATGGACTCCTTGACTCGCATTGCTGCTCGCTTTGACTTACAAAATATCATCGAGTCATCTGCATAACGAACAAAGGGAAGACCTCTGCCTTCGAGTTCCTTGTCCAACTCGTTGAGTATGATGTTACTCAGCAAGGGACTCAACGGTCCTCCTTGGGGAGTTCCCTCCTCACTTGCCTCGAACAAGCCCTTGTTTATCACACCACTGCGAAGATATTTGTGTATAAGGCTGACAACCCTCCCATCCTTGATGGTTCGGCTTAGGATTTCTATGAGTTTGCTATGACTCACCGTGTCGAAGAAGCGTTCCAAGTCTAAATCGACAACGTATATATAGCCATTGTCGATTATC
>ENA-UERK01000067-UERK01000067.1-human-gut-metagenome-genome-assembly--contig:-NODE-67-length-89081-cov-7.544099_pt1 | contig 89081 bp, 66 predicted proteins | sample MGYA00242957_ERZ507957 | MGnify/ENA primary metagenome ERZ507957 (study PRJEB26167, sample SAMN06115538) | human gut metagenome | host: Homo sapiens | place: China:Heilongjiang | collected 2015-11-06...
TCAGTTTGTTGCTTAAAATTTTATTTTCTACTTTAGGTAGTCTTCTTTGTACTGTCTGCACAATCTGGGGCAGTTCAAAACCGAGCGGCTGTTGTTTTTTTACCTATTTTAACACTTTAAACTTTAACCTCTAATTCCAGCACGGTAACCGCTTTTTCAAAAGTTAGGGTTACTTTGTTTTCCTGCACTTTTAAATCCTTTTGCTTTAGCAGGCGGGTTACCCAAAACTCTTTGCCGCCGTTTCCGTTAACCGAAAAAGCCACGGTGCTTTCACCGTTAATGGTTAGGGTTATGGGGCTTTGCGCCAGCTCGTTGCCTGTTACCTGCAGCTTTAATTTAACCAAGGCCGGCTGTTTTTCGCCAAAGGTGGCGGTAAATTCTGTGTTGCTTTGCACCCCGTTTAAATGCACCACCGTTTGCATTTTGCTTTCGTCTGCCGCTTCAAAAATCGGTTTTTTGCAGCCGCCGTCTACAAAACGCAAAAAGGTTGGAGAAAGCATAATGTACCGCAGCAAATTAGCAACGCAGCGCTGCAGACTGCCGCGGGTAATATACCCCTCCTGCATCCCCTCAAACAAATTGGTTGGCTGCGTTTCGGCCGACGGGCAAACCATGAAAATATCGTTCTGCGCGCGGATCATTGCCTTTTGGTTGCCCTTTTTGCCGGCCTCACCCGCACAGCTGGAAAGCGCCCACCAATCGGTCATTACAATACCGTTGTAGCCCCACTCGTTGCGCAAAATAGTAGTATTTAAATCGTAATTAGAAGAGGTCCAGTAGCCGTTTACCGGGTTGTAAGAGGTCATAATAGCGGTTGCGTGCCCCTCTTTCACGGCAATTTCAAAGCCCCTTAGGTAAATTTCCCGCAGCGCCCTGGCCGAAACAACCGCCTCTACAAACCAGCGGCCGCGCTCCCGGTTATTGCAGCAAAAATGCTTAATGGTGGTAGTGCTGCCCGTTTTTGCAACGCCGCGGCTGGCAGCTGCGCCCATTTTACCGGTTAGCAGCGGATCCTCTGAATAATATTCAAAATTCCGACCGTTTAACGGGTTGCGGTGAATGTTCATACCCGGCGCAAGCAAGGTATCTACCTTATAAGCAAAGCACTCCATGCCAACAAACTCGTGCAGCGCCTCCATGGCGGCCTCATCAAAAGTAGCGGCCAACAGGGTGCCAATGGGAATAGAGGTGGCCTTTAAGCCGGTTGCCAGGCGCAGGCCGGCAGGGCCGTCGCTGGCGCACAAAACCGGAATACCAAAATCTAAAAGGGCGTTTGTAACCCCGCCAAAGGCAGCGCCGGTTCCGGGCGTTACCTTGGGGCTGCACATGCCCTCACCCAGTACCAGGGTGCAAAGGTCGGTATCGCTCATTTGGGCAATAAAATCTTTTAGTTCAGCTTTTTCAAGGGCAACATCAACCAATTTAATGCCGCGGTCTCCGGTGTAGGCAATCTCCTCCGGCCGGTCTGCCAGCGCCCGCTGCTCCATGTTGGTTTCGGCGGTTGGCACCGGGGTGTAAACGGCCGTTACGGTACCGTCGGCCTGCGGCTGTGCCTGTAAACGCTCAAAGCTTTTTTGCGGGGCCATGGCCTCCTGCAATTGCTGCACGGCCACCGTGCTTTCCTGCCGGTAGCAAAGTACCTCTTTACTGCTGCGTACATCGGTGCCGGCAAAAATGCGGTAATTGCCCGCCTCTAATACATAAGCGTTTTTAAAGCCGGTTACGCCGCTGTCATCAAACGCAGCCATTTTTTTAATGCTAAAGCTAACGGTTAAGGTTTGCTCCTCGCCCGGGGCCAGCGTTTTGGTTTTTGCAAAGCCAACCAGCTGTTTTGCGGGGTTGCACAGCTTGGCACAGGGGGCACCGTAGTAAACCTGCACCACCTCTCGCGCGGCAAAATTGCCGGTGTTTTGAACCGTTGCCGTAACGGCAATTTCACCATTTTGCGCCTTGGCGCTGTACCGAATATTAAAGGTTGTGTAGGTTAACCCAAAACCAAAGGGGTATTGCACCTTTTCTTTCGCAAAGGTTTCAAAATAGCGGTAACCTACAAAAATGTCCTCTTTATAATATAAGTGGTCAGGGTCGTTAAAATTGGCGGTAGAGGGGTAATCCTCAATATCAAAGGCCTGCGTATCCGGCAGCTTTCCGCCGGGCGAAACGCGTCCGCAAAGAATATCGGCCAGCGCGTTGGCCCCCTCCATGCCGCCCTGCCAGGCGTACAAAAAGGCCGGAACATTGTATTTTTCGGTAAATTTTAAATCAATAATATTTCCAACATTTAAAACAACAACAAATTTTTTAAAGTGTGCCGCAACCAACCGAATCATATTTTCTTCCACTTCGGTTAAAAGGTAGCTGCCCGGCTCGGCGGCGTTGTCATGGTCCTCGCCCGAGCTGCGGCCAATAATTACAACCGCGCTGCTATTCCGCTCGGCCGCGGCGCAAACAACCGGCTCCTCCAGCGGCATTTCTACCTGGCAGCAGGGCTCGCTGGCCCAACCGTGACCGTTATCAAACGGGTGCTGCTCAATCCACGCCTCGTAAATTTTGGCCAGCGGCTCGTCTACCAAAATTCCGCCGTCCTTGCGTAAAGATTCTATAATACAGGGCAAATGCTTTACATTCACCGCACCGCCCGAGCCGGTTCCGCTTTTGTAGTAGGTGGTTTGCATCCGGCCAAAAACAGCAACACGCTCCCCTTTTTTAAAAGGCAAAACGCCGTTGTTTCTTAAAAGCACCGCACCGTCGGCCGCAATTTTTCGGCAAAGCGGCGCTGCCTCGTCTATTGGCCCGGCAGGCAGTTCCCAAATGCGCAAGCCTTGAACGGTTTTGTTTTTATCAATTTTTAACATCAAAGCGCCTCCATGAATCATATTTTACCTAAATATTTTAACACAACCCAACTACCTAAAGCAATTAACCGGCAAAACATTGCAAATATCTGTCTAATTATTTGCAAGAAATGGCCAGTTTAGCAAAAAACAATACATTCCGCTTTACTTAACACCACCAGCTAAGTGGTTTGTTTTTTAATAATTTTGTTGCTTTTTTGTTCTTTTCAAAAACGTTTCCGTTTGCTATAATTAGGGTAAAAATTAACGGGAGGTGCGGCAATTTTGTTTGCCGAAAACGCCATGTACCAAGCTAAAATTTTTCTGCCAAACGGCAGCACCCAAAGCCTACCGCTGCAAGCTGCTAATACGCCAGACGGCTTGCTGCTTACCCTAAAGCAAAAAAATGTTCCGGCCAAATTTACCCGCATTGAGCTGTTGCCCAACTACTTTAACGCCACCGCAGGCCAAAGCGGTTACTATTTGCTGCCCCACGTGCACGGCTGCCGGCTGGCAAGCTTTACCCCGCACGAAAACGCCGAATATTGCCTGAATTCCGACAACCGGTTTATGCCCCTTTGCGGCAAAAAATCGGCCGATAAAGCCGAGCTGCTGTTAAGTCTTGGTATGCGGGATCAAACCCGCTTTGGTGCAAAAGTTGAAAACGGCATTTACTCCCTTATTCCGTACCTGCCGGCCTGCACCCTGTACGAGGATATTTCGCTGCTTTTAATTACCCTGCCGGGGGCGAACGCCGATTACAGTGCCATGGCCCGCTGCTACCGCAATTACTTATTAAAAAACGGGCTTTGCACCCGTTTAAGTGAGCGCGCAAAAACCCGGCCGATTTTAAAATATCTTGCCGAGGCGCCCGAAATTCGTATTCGCATGGGTTGGAAACCGGCCCCCTCCCCCGTGGCGCACCAAACGCCGGAAAACGAGCCGGAAATGAAGGTTGCCTGCACCTTTGCCGATGTAGAACGCCTGATTGCCGAACTGCAGGCACAGGGAGTTGAAAAAGCCAGCCTTTGCCTGGTTGGCTGGAACAAAAGCGGGCACGACGGCCGTTACCCACAAATTTTTCCGGTAGAGGAAAAGCTGGGCGGCGAGGTCGGGCTGCGCCGTTTAATTAAAACCGCAAAAGCGGCGGGCTACAAAATTACCTGCCACACCAACAGCACCGACGCCTACCAAATTGCCGAAAACTGGAGCGACGATTTAATTTTAAAAACCCAAACCGGCGAGCTGGAAGCTGAAAAAGCCCAGTGGAGCGGCGGCAAAATGTACCACCTTTGCCCCAAAAAAGCAAAAGAACTGGCCGAGCAGGACCTGCCCCGCGTGCGGGAGCTGGGGTTTGAGGGTCTGCATTATATTGATGTTATTTCGGTAGTGGCGCCCCGCACCTGTTTTGATAAAAACCACCCGGTAAACGCCAAGCAGTGCGTTAGTCTGTGGCGGGATATTTTAGCCCTTTCGACTAACCTGTTTGGGGCAATTGCCTCGGAGGGCACCTTTGACCACGCCTGCGGCGTGCTGGACTTTGGCCTTTACAGCGGCTTTGGCGTGTTTGAAAATAATGTGCCCCTGTTTGGGCAAAGCGTGCCGTTTTGGCAGCTGGTTTACCACGGCATTGTGCTAAGCAACCCCTCCTCCGAAACCGTTAATTTTCCGGTAAAGGAGCCGATTGAGCGCCTGCACTTTTACGAGTTTGGCGGCAGACCGGCCATTTATTACTACTCTAACTTTCACGGCACCAGCAGCTGGATGGGCAAAAACGATTTTACCATGGATACCCCGCAGCAGCTGCGGGGGAGCGTGCAAAAAATTAAAGCTCTATGCAGCGAGTACAGCCGCTACAGCCACCTGCAAACGCAGTTTATGCAGCAGCACGACCTTTTAACCCCCACGCTGCACCGCGTACAGTACGAAAGCGGCGAAACCCTTTACCTAAACTACGCCAACGAGCCGCAAAGTGTAGACGGCGTAACCGTACCGGCAATGGATTTTTTATTAAAAGCATAATGCGCTTTGTAAAGCTGCAGTCAAACTGCTTCTAATTGTAATAAAGCCGTTCCCTTATTGTTAATGAATAAAAAGCCTTCCTACCCCTTTTAGGCTAAAAAACTTTTTAAAACCGTAACATTTTGCCTTACAAAGCACAAAACAACTTTCGCCCCAGCCAAACCCACGCCGGCCGGGGCTTTTTTTACGGTAAAAATTTTAGAATATCCCAGCTTTTTTAGTTTTTTAAAAAAATTTAAAAATAGGCTTTATTTTCGCAAATAAATATAGTATAATATGAAACGGTAGTAGTCGCGGCGCGGCTACGCAAAATCTTATTGGAGAGTGAACAAAATGCCGTTAGTTAACACCAAGGAAATGTTCAAAAAAGCTTACGAGGGCGGTTATGCCATTGGCGCCTTCAATGTAAACAATATGGAGATTATTCAAGGCATTACCGAAGCCGGTAAAGAGCTGAACGCCCCCTTAATTCTGCAGGTTTCTGCCGGGGCAAGAAAATACGCCAACCACACCTATTTGGTAAAATTGGTAGAGGCCGCTGTAGAAGAAACCGGCCTGCCCATTTGCCTGCACTTAGACCACGGCAACAGCTTTGAGCTTTGCAAAAGCTGCATTGACGGCGGTTTTACCTCGGTTATGATCGACGGTTCGCACCTGCCGTACGAAGAAAATGTTGCCTTAGCCAAAAAGGTTGCCGATTACGCCCACCAGTTTAATGTAACCGTTGAGGCCGAATTGGGCCAGTTGGCCGGCATTGAGGACGATGTTAACGTTTCGGAGGATGACGCCCACTTTACCGACCCGAATCAGGTTTACGATTTTGTTACCCGCACCGGCGTAGATTCTTTAGCCATTGCCATTGGCACCAGCCACGGCGCCTACAAATTTAAGCCCGGCCAAAAGCCGCAGCTGCGGTTTGATATTTTAGAGGAAGTTGGCAAAAAACTGCCCGGCTTCCCCATTGTGCTGCACGGCGCCTCCTCGGTTGTGCCCGAGTTTGTAGAAATGGTAAACCAATACGGCGGCAAAATGCCCGACGCCATTGGTATTCCGGAGGAAATGCTGCGCAAGGCCGCTACCATGGCTGTTTGCAAGATCAACATTGATTCCGACCTGCGTTTAGCTATGACCGGTGCCATCCGCAAGCATTTTGTAGAGCATCCCGATCACTTTGACCCGCGCCAGTATTTGGGCGACGGCCGCGCCGCCATTAAAGGCATGGTTGAGCACAAAATTAAAGATGTTTTAGGCTGCGACGGCAAAGCCTGATTTTAAAAGCTTAAAACCGCATTGCCCAAAGGGCATTAATTAACACAGTACATGGTGCTGCTGCCAAACGGCAGCGGCACTTTGTTATTTTAAATGCAAAATATTAAAAGCAAGGCTTACAAATCTGTTTTATAAAAATTTACTCTATAAAATTCATTTCATAAAGAGGTGCGTTATGCAAAATAACATTGCTTTACAGCTTTACTCCCTGCGGGAGCTTACCGCCAAAGACCCATTAGCCGGCCTACAGCTGACGGCCGAACTGGGGTTTAAAAATGTTGAACTGGCCGGCACCTACGGCTACACGGCTAAGGAGTTTGCTGCCGTTTTAAGCAATTATGGCTTAAAGCCCGTTAGCGCCCACATTGCCGTAAATGCAGCGCCGGACGATTTAAAACGCCAAGCCGAGGAGCTAAACCTTTTAGGCTGCGGTGCCTGCGTTTGCCCCTGCCCGCCAACGGCTATTACAACGCCAGAAGGCTGCGAGCAGGCGTTAACGCAAATTTTAGCCGCACAAAAAATTTTTCAATCGGCCGGAATTGCCTTTGGCTACCACAACCACGACAGCGAATTTAACCCCCTGCCAAACGGCACCCGGTTTATAGACCTTGTAGTGCAAAGCGGAATTTTACTTCAGCCGGATGTTTACTGGGTGCAGTTTGCCGGGGTAGACCCTTACCGCTTTATTGAGCAGCACACCGGAAAAATACTTTCGCTGCATTTTAAAGAAATTGATGAAAACGGCAATAATGTAGAGCTTGGCACCGGCATTTTAAACTGGCAACGGTTAAACGAACTGGGTAAAACGGCCGGCGCGGCATATAATATTTTAGAGCAAGAGGAATACACCCTGCCGCTGACGCAAAGCATTACCCTTTGCGCCCAGAATTTAAAAAAACTTTTTCCCGGGTGCTAAAATTCAATAATTGTTCATAGTTTTAAAGCAAGGTAACAACAATATTCTCTTAACATAAAGGTGTACTTGAAAGTTTGGTTTTTGTTTTAGACGGCCAAAGCCTTTGGGCGGGCAGTTTCAAGCAAAAGCGGCAAACCGGCCGGGGCTTTTGCCCTACCGGCAACAACAAGGACTTTAGCAACAGAAAGGGAGCAATTTTATGGACGAACAAAACAAAAATTTGCCTAATGAGCCGCAACTTTCCGGTTTTGATTCGGCAGAGAATATAAACGAAAAGCGCGAATTTCACCCCACGCAGATGTTTGCGCGGCAGAAGCAAACCGGCGAGGGCTACACCGTAACCCCAACGGGGGACCGTTTTGAGCCTTCACCGGCTGCGCAAAATTCTGCGACCCAGCCGCAACAATCGGCAACCCAACCGGCGCAAGATGCAGAACAACCCGCCCCGATTGCCGAGAATTTAGCCCCAAACGCCGAACCTGCCGCCCCGGCCGAACAGCCAAAACCTGAGCAGCCACAAACTGAGCAGCCAAAGCAGGCCCCGTTTATTCCAAACGGAACCTACAGCTACTCTAAAGCGCAGGGCAACATTCCCGCAGCCGAGGAGCCTGTTTTTTCCGGCAACCAGCCTGCCGAACCCGCCCCTACCCCGGTTGCCGAGCCTGTTAATTTTACCCCCTACCAGCCGCAGCCGCCCAAAAAGGCGCGCCGGGCCAAAAAGGGCGCCGGTGCCGGCACTGTTTTTCTTTGCGCGCTGCTGGCAGCCGTAATTGGCGCAGGCGCGGGTGTTGGCGGGTATGTTACGCTGGAGAATAAATTGGGCGAAAATAAAACCTCGTCTACCATTTCAACCGCCGAAAATACCCAGCAATCTACTGCCAACATTACGGTAGATGAAACTGTTAACTCAACCGTAGAGGCCGTTGCCAAAAAAGCCGGTCCCAGCATTATTGGTATTCGCACCACAGCGGCTGTTACCAACTTTTTTGGCGGCAGCTCTGAGCAAACGGGCGAAGGCTCCGGCATTATTTACAGTTCCGACGGTTACATTATTACCAACTACCACGTGATTCAAAGCGCGGTAGAATCTACAAAATCTAAAGTAGAGGTTTATTTACCGGAGGACTCTAAAACAGCAATCAGCGCAACCGTTGTGGGGTACAACATTAACTACGACTTGGCTGTTGTTAAAATTAACAAAACCGGCCTTACCGCCATTGAGTTTGATGATTCTGATAAAATCAGCGTTGGCCAGTACGCTATTGCCATTGGCAACCCCGGCGGGCTGGAGTTCATGGGCTCAGTCAGCTACGGCGTAATTAGCGGGTTAAACCGCTCGGTAGCAACCGGAACCGGCAGCACCATGTCCTTAATTCAAACCGACGCCGCCATTAACCCGGGCAACTCGGGCGGCGCGCTGGTAAACACCAAGGGCAAGCTGATTGGCGTTAACAGCGTAAAGCTGGTTAACGAAAGCTACGAGGGTATGGGCTTTGCCATCCCCTCGAACAAGGTTAAGGAAATTTGCGATAAAATTATTGATAAGCAAAACGACCCCACTCCTTATGTTGGTATTCAAATTAGTCAAAGCTACACCAAAGAATCGCTTGAAAAATTAGGTTACCCGGCCGGCGCGGTTGTTGTAAGCGTTGTTTCGGGCGGCCCTGCGGAGGAAAGCGGTATTCAACGCGGTGATATTATTACCGAGTTTAACGGCACCGCCATTTCCAGCTACAGCGATTTTGATACCGCCATTAGCAAGTGCAAGGTTGGGCAAAGCGTTACGGTTAAAATTTACCGTTCCGGCCGGTTCTATTCAACCAACCTAAATGTAAAATCTAACAACGCCCAATAATTGGCCGTTTAAAAATTAAACACTGCAACCAATGCCGTTGGCGCTTTGCCGGCGGCATTTTTGGGGAAAGGAACCGTTATGTACGACAAACTAACCAAGGTTGATATTGAAAAAATGCAGCAGGAGCTGGATTACCGCATTGGCGTAAAACGGCCCGAAATTTTAGAGGAGGTTAAACTAACCCGCAGCTACGGCGATTTAAGCGAAAACGCCGAATACCACGCCGCCAAGCGGGAGCGTGGAAAAAACGAAAGCCGTATTCGCTACCTGCGCAACATGATTAAAACCGCCCAAATTATTACGGTAGAAAGCCGGGCCGACGCCGTTACTTTGTTTGACACGGTGCATTACAAGCCGGAGCCGGACGGCGAAATTGAAACGGTACGAATTATGACCACCCTGCGGCAGGATGTTTTTGCCGGCATTATTAGCCAGGAATCCCCCATGGGGCGCGCATTAATGGGCAAAAAGGTGGGCGACCGCTGCCGCGTGCAAATAGATGAATGGAACAGCTACGATATTACCATTACCGGCATTGAAAAGGGCGAGGACGACGCCAGCCTTGAAATTAGAAAATTTTAAGGCCTTTACAACCGGCCTTTTACTTTTAAGCTGCCGGCCAAAACGGTAAAGCCCTAAAAACGGGGTTATTTTACCTTTTTCCGGTTTGCATATAGCCTATGTTTTATTTTTTAATAAGCAACTGCCAAAAATAAGCGGCAGTTGCTTTTTTTAGTTTGTTTTTTAATAATTTTAGTTTGAAATAGCCATTTTATTTTAAGCGGCGCCTTGCTACAATTAAAAAAGCAATCGGCAAACAGCCAAGCCTTTGGGTGTAAAGCGGTTGAACTGCTTAGTTCCATCAGCGTTTGGCTATTAGCATTTGGCTTAACTAAGCTTTTGTTTATTGAGCTAGGCTTAATTGGGGTGAGGAAATTTGAAATTTGCTGTTGGTTACCAATTAAGAAGTGACGATTTATTTTTAACCGCGGTTTTAGAAAATGCCCAGAAAATTAGCGAGGTTTATTTTGCCCTACCGCAATTTGCCAACGGGCGGGGCGCGGCCTGGTGCAAGGCTGCGTTTGCCACCGAGCAGGCACAGCAAGAAAAACAGCTAAGCGATTTAACGCAACTAAAGGCCCCCGGCCTGCGCTTTAACCTGCTGTTAAACGGCAACTGCTACGGCGAAAAAGCGCTGGCGGTAAGCTTTTACCAGGAAATAGGCAATGCCGTACAGCTGCTGCAAAGCCAACTTGGCCAAATTGTTGTTACAACCGCCTCCCTCACCGTTGCAAAATTTTTAAAACAAAGCTTTACAGGGTTAGAGGTGCGCGCCTCGGTAAATCTGGAGCTTAGCGAGCCGCAAGGGTTTGATTACATTGCCGACTTGTTTGACAGCTTTTATTTGGCCCGCAGCCAAAACCGCAATATAACAGCAATTAAAAGGGTAAAAAGCTGGTGCAACCAAAACGGCAAAAAGCTTTACGGCTTAGCCAACAGCGGCTGCTTTAATCATTGCTCGGCCCACACCTTTCACGATAACTTAGTGGCCCACGAGGCCGAAATTGCAAAGCAAACAAACGCCTACCGTTTTGAGGGGCAATGCTTTACCTACTTAAAACAGCCGGTAAACCGCGCCAATTGGCTTTGCTACACCAATTTTATTCGGCCGGAGGATGTTCCCCTTTACGAAAACCTTTTTTGCGGCTTAAAATTAGCCACCCGCATGGCGGCCAACCCGGCCCGCATTATTAACGCTTACTGCCGCGGCAGCTACAGCGGCCCGGTGCAAGAGCTTTTAGAGCCCAACCACAGCGGAATGTTTTACCCTTATATTATTGAAAACAAGAATTTACCGGCCAATTTTGGCCAACAAACGCTGCATTGCAGCAAAAACTGCGCAAGCTGCGCTTACTGCAAAACAGCGCTGCAAAACGCCGCCATTAAATTGTATTGAGGTGCTGACCATGTTAGATCGCAAAAAAATTATTGAGGCCGCCTTGGCCGCCGGGGCCGATGCCTGTGGCGTTGCGCCAATTTCCCGCATGGCCGGGGCCCCGCCCGAAATGAACCCCACCCTGCTTTTCCCCGGCGTTAAAAGCATGATTGGCTTTGTGTTTAGAATACCGCGCGGGGTGCAGCGCGGTATTGAGGAGGGCACGCAGTTTTACCAGTACCCCTCTATGGCGTACGGCGGTATTAACGAAATTTTTGCCCCGGCCGTACTTTACAGCGTTGGCAAAGTAATTGAGGATGAGGGCTACGAGGCCTTTGTTTACCGCAACACGGGGGCCAGGGGCTGCGTTTCGGATATGGACGGTACCCCGGGCAACACCCTTTCGCCCGAGGAGCAAATTGAGGTAAACGAAAACGCCAAAACCTCTACCGCGCACCACCGCAATGTGCAATTTACCCGTGCCACCCGGCCGGAAAATGTTCCGCCGGATCTGCAATTTCAGTTCCGTTTGGCGGCGGTTGCCTGCGGGCTGGGCGAAATTGGCTGGAGCAAAATGCTGTTAACGCCGCAGTTTGGCCCTTTGCAGCGGGTTGCCTTTATTTTTACCGACGCCGAATTTAACGAATACAACGAGCTTTACAACGGCAAGCCCCTGTGCCGCAAATGCGGCGCCTGCGTGCGGGAATGTCCCGGCGGGTGTATTCCCGCAATAAACTCCGGCAAAACCGTTCGTGTAGAAATTGAGGGTAAGGTTTGCGAGTGGGGCGATATTGATATGTGGCGCTGCTACGCCTTTTACACCCACGCCGGCCGCTACTACAACCCCTTTGTACCCAAAGAGGTTTGGGACGAAAACAAAGACGGCGCGCTGGATTTAATGGAGGGCAAGACCGATAAAGCCGACGAGCACGAAATTATGAAGGTTTACACCGCCTTACAAAAGTACTTTCCCAGTTGGGTGGGTTACAACATGGCAAAATGCGGCGGCTGTATTCGCGCCTGCGTTAGTATGTTAGAAAAAAAGGGCGGCTGTATGGAAAATCGGTTTAAAGAGCCGCTGCGCAACCGCAAAAAACCCTGGAGGTTAAATCGCTAATGCAAACCTTTACCTTTGGCGGGGAGGATTTTACCACCCTGTTTACCGCAGCGGGCTGGAAAATTGGCTCCCTTTGCTATTCCAAGCGCTTTTCGGCCCTTACCGTTGCCGAGCGCCATTTGCAAACTGCCGAGGCCTTTGTGCTGTTAAAGGGCAACGCAACCCTTTGGGTAGAGGGGCAAAGCATTAAAATGCAGCCCTGCCGGCTGTACCTTGTAGATTGCGGCGAATGGCACCACATTGTGGTAAGCCGCAACGCCGTTGTGCTGGTGGCCGAAAACAGCAACACCACCGCCGAGAATACCGAAAAGAGAGTACTATGCAACAATTAATTGGTCAGCTTTTTGGCTTTGTTGCCATTGGCGTTTCTTACTTTATTTTTCAGCAAAAAAACCGCAAAAGGTTGCTTGTTTTTAAACTAATAGCCGACCTATTGTGGGTAACGCATTTTGCGCTTATTGGCGGGTACACCGCCATGGCCACCACCGGCGTTGGCGTTGCGCGGGAGCTGGTTTTTTTGCAAAGCGGCAAAGGCTTTTTTAAAAGCAAGCTTTGGCTGTATTTGTTTTTACTGGCTTTTCCGGCAACGCTGCTGTTTACCTACAATGGGGTGTTAAGCATTTTTCCGGTTCTTTCCTCGGTTATTGCTACGGTTGGCTTTTGGTGTAAAAAGGTGCAAAATACCAAAAAATTTGCCCTTTGCCAGTCAGTTGGTATGCTGCTGTACAATAGCTTTGTAGGATCGGTTGCCGGCATTGTAAACGAGATTTTGGTTTTAACCTCTATTGCTATTTCGCACTACCATAACAACGCGTACAAACGCGGTAAAAAGGGGAATTCTTATGCTAACAAAAAAGGCCTTTAAGCAACGGGCGTTGGCCCTGGGCGCCACAGTTTGCGGTGTGGGCTCTTTAAACGAATTTAAAAACGAAATACCCCAGCGCGACCCTAAAAAAATTCTGCCCAACGCCAAGTGCATTATTGGGTTTGGTTTTAGCGTGCCAAAAGGTATTTACAAAGCCCTAGAAGGTGGCGCCCAAAGCTACACCTACACCACCCTGGGGGTAAAGTATTTAGATGAGGAGTTTGCCGAGATCTTTTTACTTAAAATTGGGGCGTTAATTGAAAACGAGGGCTACGATGCCTGCTTGCAAAAATCTATTCCAAACCTGCGTATTCAAGGGGATAAAACCACCAACCCGGAGGTGCTGGATACCTACGAGTTGATTCACGCCGAGGCGGTGGAGGCGGGCAAGCCGGTGCCGGATGTTATGATTGATTTTGGCAAGGCGGCAAAAGCCTGCGGCATTGGCCAGCAGGGCCTTAGCGGCAAAATTTTAAACCGGCAGCACGGCCCCTTTATGCGCTACTGCTTTATTATTTCAGATATTCCGTTTGAACCGGACGAAATTTTGCCCGAAGACATTCATATTTGCGACAACTGCGGCGAATGTATAAAGGCCTGCCCCGGCCACGCCATTGGCCCAAACGGGTTAGATACCTGGCAGTGCGCCGTTTACTACAAGGGCGCACACCGCTCGAACCCCTTTATGACGGAAAGCTTTTTAAAGGGCGACCCGGAGCGGGAAGCCGTTTTAAACGGTGAAAAACGCTTTAACAGCACCGAGGCCCGAAAAATTTTTAAACAAATGGACTTTTTACCCAACACCCAGTGGGGCTACGCACCCTGCCTGTGCGGCAAAAAGTGTGACCTTGCCTGCTACCGCCACCTGCAGCAGCAAGCCGAAAAGGGGGGTAAAGCATGAATAACGCCGTAACCAAAATAGCAAAAGAAAATTTAGCCGACCTTGTAACCTTTGCCCCGCGGGAGCGTTTTGAGCCGACCGACCCCATTTTTAAAATTTTACCCGAAACCCAAACGGTTATTTGCCTTGGCTTTCGCGTTTTAAGGGGAATTTACCGCGGCACCGAGGAGGGCACCACCTACTACCAGTACACCACCATGGGGGTAGAAAATATGGAGGAGACCATTATGCCCATGGCACAGCTGCGGGTTGCCGCTTTTTTAGAGGAAAAGGGCTTTTTGGCCCTGCCCCAACGGCGCCACCAGCAAATTATGGCCGAGTCAAACAGCACCAACCCTGAGGTGGCCTACGACGCCGTGTACCGCGGCAAAAGCGCCGAGGTGCAGTTGGATTTTGAAAACACCGCCGTAAAATGCGGCCTTGGGGAAAAGGGCCTTAGCGGCGCCATTTTAACAAGCGATTTTGGCCCCTTTGTGCGGTACTGTTTTATTTTAACAACAGCAAAATTAAAGCCAACCCCGTTGCAGACCCCCTACCTGTGCGACGGCTGCCAAGAATGTGTAAAAGCCTGCCCCGGCAAAGCAATTTCAAAAAACGGCACGCGTGACCCATGGCAGTGCGCGGTTTATTATAACGGTGCAAACGGCACCAAAAACCCGTTTATGCCACCGGACGCCTTTGCCGACCTACCAGACCGCACCAGCATTATTACCGGGAACAAGCACTTAACGCCCGAGCAGGCCCGCAAGGTTTTAAATGAAATTTATTTTTACCCGCCGGCACAGCACGCCTACCAATGCTCTATTTGCGGGCGCGCCTGCGACACTGCCTGCTACATTCACTTAGAGCAAAACGGCCTGTTAAAACGCAAATTTAAAAAACCGTTTAGAACCCGTGAGCCCTGGCAGTTTTGTGCCGACGATTTTAAAACAGAATAACACATTTAAGCCAATTAAAAGCCAAAGCCAACTAAATTCGGCAAGCTGCTGCTACCGAACCAAAGCTTTTTACAATGCTAAAAAACACCCGTCCTGTGCCAAACCGGCCAAGGCGGGTGTTATTCATTTTACAGCGAAAAAGCGCCTTTTAAAGCGGCAAATGCCAAACAAAATTTTAGTTAAAATCGTAACCGGTATCTTCGTTAGAGCTTTGCTGCGGTTCATCTACCACAATATTCGTGTTGTAGTAAACAATAATCGAGGAATCTACGCTCACACTTTCCCCTAAATCGGGAGAGGTGGAAAGCACAACCTCCTCTTTCGTGGGGTTGCCCTTTTTCTCAATAAACTGAATGCTATCGGGGTCAAAGCCCATTTCCAACAAAGTAATATATGCCTCAGACCTTGTTTTGCCCTTTAGCTTTTTGGGCAGCGTAACCTTAGAGGAACCTAAGCTAACGGTAAGCTCTACCGGCGTAGCCTTAGAAGCGGCCGTGCCAACCGAAACCGATTGCCCGCAAATTTTTCCCTTTGGCACCTTGCTGTTGTACTCTTTTTTCACAACGCTGAACTTAAACCACTTTTGGTATTCCTCGTTGCTAAGCAGCGACGCAACCGTTTTTCCGGTAAAGTCCGGCACCGAATATTTGCTTTCGGTAGAGGAATTTCCAATGTCCCCCACCGAAACGGTACTGGTAACAAGGTCAGAGGAGGATGAGCTTTCGGCCTTTTTGCTGCGCCCGTTTTGCACAATAGCGGCAATACCAAAAACAAGGCACAAAACCAGCGCCGTTGCCAAAGCGGCAATTAAGGTGTACTTGCGGGTGGCAGCCTTACCGGCCTTTTTTTCGGCCTTTTGCTGCTCTTTGGCGGCCGGCTCTGACGGGTCAGATTGCTCTAAATCCTCTTTAAACTGCTGTATATGTCGGGTTCTGTCCTCCGGCTCTACCTGCAACGCGTTTGCCATGGCAACCAGCACACCGCGGGGCGTTTTTTCGGCAATTGCACGGGGGAAGTTTAAATTGTCATGCTCCCGACGCTGAACCGACTCGCTTAGCGGGTTGCCGGTAATGGTACGAAAAATAGTTGCGGCAAAGGCGTAAATGTCGGTTGCGGCGGTTAGGGCGGTGCCGTCATACTGCTCAACCGCGGCGTAGCCGCCAAATAGCTCCGGCACCATCTCGTTGCCCGAAAGGCGAACGCTGTTAATGCAAAAAGCCGAAATTCTCATTCTGCCGTCGCGCCCTACCATAAGCGTTTCGGGCGAAATAGCACCGTGAATAATGCCGTTGTCGTGCAGGGTGCGCAGCGCGGCAATCAGCGGCATAAACAGCGGCCTTGCCTGCTCCCAGGAAAGCAGACCGCCGTTTCGCAGCAAAAATTCCTTTAAGCTAATACCGGGCACATACTCGGTAATGGCGTAGGCAGTTTTGTTGGTTTCAAAAATGTCAATTACCTTAAACAGTGCGGGAACATCATTTAAGCTGCCAAGGGCTTTGTAAAGCTCAACAAACTGCAGCAGCCCCTCGTTGTAAGAAAAGCTGTCCTCCCCAATAAATACGCTTTGCTCGGCCGTACGGCTGCAAAGCCCGGTTGGAAAATACTCGTGAATATACACAACGCAGGCGGCTACACTGTCGTACCCCAGGTAAGTAAAGCCCTCGCCGTTGCTGCTAACCGCCTTGCCAACAACATAGCGGTTGGCCAGCGTAGTGCGCAGCGGCAGCGCATTTTCACAGTGGTAATTCGCGGCGTCAAACCCGCAAACCGAGCAAACCTGTTCGCCGTGATTATCACACATACAGCCCATGCAAAGATCATTAATATTTTGCATTGTAAACATCCCTTTCCGGTTTTAAAATTTTTGCCCGTTAGGCCGGCGGGAATAGCCCCGCAGACTTAGGTAAACAAATACGGTTTTAATCTGCCAAAATGTTTTTGCTTTAGGCCGCCCTGTTAAAGCGCCGACCTTTTGCACCCGGCAACCCAAAGCAGCCTTAAAGCGCTTTTTGCCGTTCGCTTTTCGCTGCAATTTTGCCCTTTGTTAAAAACGGCTTTTGCACCCAAACCCTTACTTGTCTAAATTTTGCCAAGAAGCCTTTGCGCTGTTTTTTTGTCCTGCTCAACGGCATCGCGCAGCGCTGCCTCCCCGCTAAATTTTTGCTCCGGGCGAATATAATCGGTTAGCGTTACGGTAATATTTTTTCCGTAAGCGTTTCCGTTAAAGCCAAAAATGTAGGTTTCGCTAATAATTTTGCTGCTTTCAAAGGTGGGGCGGTGCCCCAAATTGGTAACCGCATTGTAGGTTGTACCCTCTACCGTGGCGTGCCCGGCGTAAACGCCAAAGGCGGGCAGTACCAACGCGTCCGGGTAATAAAGGTTTACGGTTGGAAAACCTAATCGCCGGCCGCGGGCTGCCCCGTGCCACACGGTACCACTGTAGCTAAACTCGCGCCCCAGCAGCCGGTTGGCCGCCGGTAATTCCCCTTTTGCAATCAGCCCGCGAATTTGCGTGCTGGAAACTAAAACGCCCCCCTGCTCTACCGCGTTAACAACGGTACATTCTATGTTATTAACGCTGCAAAACTGCTGCAAAAGCTTGGGGTTGCCCAAAGCGCCCCGACCAAAACGGTAATTAAACCCGCAAACCAACCGAACCGGCTGAAACTCCTGCAGCAAAAAGGTTAAAAACTGTTCGGCCGGGGTGTTCATTACCTTGTTAAAATTTAAAAAACAGGTTTGTACCCCCTGCTGCGCCAGCAGCGCCTTTTTTTGCTCGGGCAGCAGCAAGCAACAGTGACTTTGCCCGTTTAAAACGGCGCGCGGCGGCGCGGCAAAGGTTACGGCAACGGGGGCGCAATTGCCCTTGGCCGCTGCGGCTAAAACCCTTTGGTGGCCAAGGTGCAGGCCGTCAAAGGTGCCTAAAGCTAACGCATTATTGCTCAACGCCGGGTTCCCCCTTTGGTAATTGCACAAAATGAACACCGCACAAAACGGTAACAGCCTGCTGCTCCGGGTTGGCGTAGCCCAGCCCAATAAAGCTGTTTTGGCAGGCGCTGCAGCAAACCCGAACGGTTTGCCCTACCGGCACGCTGTTGCCAAGCCGCTCAAACGCCAGCGCCCCGCCGTTAGAAAACCTAGCGGCCTGCTTTAACGAAACCTGCACCGCCGGGTAATGCATAACCGCCTGTTCGGCCGGCTGCAAAAAAGGCGTCGGCCCTTGCTGCTCTAATTGCTCCAGCGTTACGCAATCCTCAATTTTAAAGCTGCCGGTTTGCACCCGGCGCAGCTCGGTTAAAACTGCCCCGGTTTTAAGACGCTCGCCAATATCGTGCGCTAAAGAGCGAACGTAAGTACCTTTAGAGCAAGCCACCTTTATTTGAAAGGTGTTTTGCGTAAAATTAAGCAGCTCTATGCTATAAATGTTAATTTCGCGGGGTGGGCGCTCTACCTGCTGACCCTTGCGGGCTAAACTGTAAAGCCGAACCCCGTTTTGCTTTAAGGCCGAAAACATAGGCGGAACCTGCAGCTGCGGCCCTAAAAAGCTTTTTAAAACCGCCTTTAACTGCGGCAGGGTCACGGCGCAATCCTGCCGGGTCAGCACCGTGCCGGTAATGTCGTAGCTGTTGGTGGTAAGGCCCAGCTGCACTGTGGCCAGGTAGGTTTTATTGGCCTCTAACAAATGGCTGGAAAGCACCGTTGGCCGGCCAACCAGCACCGGCAGAACGCCGGTTGCCATGGGATCTAAGGTGCCGGTGTGCCCCACCCGTTTGGTTTGGCAAAGGCGCTTGACCCTTGCCACAACGGCAAAGGAGGTCATATCTTTTGGTTTATCAATTAATAACAGACCCTGCACGCTATTCCCCCAATGCCTTGCCAACGGCGGCTACAACAGCGTCGCGCACCTGCTCTACGGTGTGATCGGCCGAAAATTGGCAGCCGGCCGCGTAGCGGTGCCCGCCCCCGCCAAAGATTTTACAAATAGCCGAGCTATCTACCGGGTCGTACGAGCGCAGCGAAACCTTAAAGCTTAAATCGGACTTTTGCTTTACGGTAACACCTACTAAAACGCCTTCTATACAGCGGGAATTGGCGGTAATGCCCTCTACATCCGTTTCGGTGCAGCCGGTAGAGCTTAACATTTTGTTGGTAACGCAAATAACGCTGCATTTTCCGTTGTAATAAAACTGCAAAGCGGCTAAGGCCTGCTTTTCAAGCTCCAGCCGCGCGCGTGATTTGGTTTCAAACATCAAACGGTTAATTTCGGCGTGGTTAATATTTAACTCGCACAAATCGGCCGCTATGCGCAAGGTGCGCGGGGTGGTGTTGCTGTAACGAAAACAGCCGGTGTCGGTAGAAAGGCCGGTGTAAAGCGCTTTGGCCGCCGGTACGGTTAACGGATAATTCAGCAGCGGCGCCAGCTCAAAAATATTTTCGCAGTTTGCGGCGGCTTCAGCGTTTAGGTAAAGCCGCTTGGCGTAGCGGGTATTCGAAACATGGTGGTCTATGCAAAGCTCAACACGGTTTGCGTATTCCCCGGCTAACCCGCCTAAAAGCTTGGCGTCTGCAACATCTACCGCAACGGCGCAGCCGGGCCCTTTTGCCGGCTGCCCCGGGGTTACATTGGTAAAATAATTAAACTTTTCGGGCACGGGGTCGGCGCAAAGCACGGTGACCCGCTTGCCCAAATGCCACAGCATTAGCGCCAGCGCGTAGGCCGAACCTAAAGTATCGCCATCCGGATTGCTGTGGGTTAGCAGGTAATAATCGTTATTCTGCCGTAAAAATTCAGCCGCTTCGACCGGCGTTACGGTTTTACAGCTATTCATCCTGCAATTCCTTTCCGGGCGTTTGCTCCTCCCCCGGTGTTTCAAAGGAGTGAATAATGCGGGAAATATCTGCGCTTTTTACAATAGAATCATCTGCCACAAAACGCAGTTCCGGAACCTTGCGTAAATGCAGCCGATGCCCCAGCTCCCGCCGCAAATAACCGGAGGCGCTTTTTAAGCCCTTTACAGACTCCAGGGTTTTGTCGTACCCCTCAATGGCGCTAACATAAAAGGTAGCGTACGAAAGATCCGACGAAACATCTACCTTAATAATGCTCAGCAGGCTGCTAATGCGGGGGTCTTTCAGCTCCCGCAGCAGCTGCGAGGCCGCCAATTGAATATCGGAGGTAATTCTGCCTAATTTGTATCCTGCCATTTTTTCTCCTTAATTCTTTGCAAATTTGCTTAGTCGCGGTACTCTTCCATGGTAAAGGCCTCAAATACATCGCCCTCTTTAATATCGGCGTATTTTTCAAGGCCAATGCCGCACTCGTACCCTTGTGCAACCTCTTTAACATCATCCTTAAACCGGCGCAGCGAGGCAATTTCATCCTCGGCTAAAACAATACCGTCCCGCACTACGCGGATTTTGGCGTTCCGGGTGATTTTTCCGTCGGTAACATAGCAGCCGGCAATGGTGCCAACGCTGGAAATTTTGTAAGTGTTGCGCACCTCGGCCTGGCCCAGCGCAACCTCGCGGAACTTGGGCGCCAACAGGCCTTTCATGGCCGCGCCGATTTCCTCAATACAATCGTAAATAACGCGGTACATACGAATGTCAATTCCGTCCCGCTCGGCGGTTGCTTTGGCAACCGAATCCGGCCGAACATTAAAGCCAACAATAATGGCGTGAGAAGTGCCGGCCAGCACAACATCCGATTCGTTAATGGCGCCAACGCCGCCGTGAATTACCTTAACCCGAACCTCATTGTTGCTCAGCTTTTCCAAACTGTCCCGCACGGCCTCTACCGAGCCTTGCACATCGGCTTTAACAATAATGCTCAGCTCTTTCATTTCGCCGTCCTCTAAATGGGAGAACAAATTGTCCAGCGTTACCTTTTCGGCCGCGTTAAAGCGCTCCTCTTTTTGTTTCGCCTTGCGCTGCTCAACCAGCTGGCGGGCCAGCCGTTCGTCTGAAACGGCGTCAAAGCTGTCGCCCGCGTTGGGTACCTCGGCCAAGCCGGTAATTTCAACGGGGGTAGAAGGGCCGGCCGCCTTTAACGGCTTGCCGTTTTCGTCATTCATAATACGCACGCGGCCAACCGCTGTGCCGGCAACTAAAATGTCGCCCGGGTGCAGGGTTCCGTTTTGCACCAGCAGCGAAGCCACCGGGCCGCGACCCTTATCTAACCGGGCCTCAATCACAACGCCCTTGGCTTTGCGGTCGGGGTTTGCTTTTAGCTCCATCATTTCGGCTACCAGCAGCACGCTTTCCAGCAATTTGTCAATCCCCTCGCCGGTCAGGGCCGAAACCGGCACGCAAATGGTGTCGCCGCCCCACTGCTCCGGAACCAAAGAATACTCGGTTAACTGCTGCAGCACGCGGTCGGGGTTGGCGCCGGGTTTATCCATTTTATTAATGGCAACAATAACCTGAACATTGGCGGCTTTAGCGTGGCTAATGGCCTCAATGGTTTGTGGCATAATACCGTCGTCGGCCGCTACTACCAAAATAGCAATATCGGTTGAATTGGCGCCGCGCTGCCGCATTGCGGTAAAGGCGGCGTGGCCGGGTGTGTCTAAGAAAGTAATTTCCTGCCCGTTGTGGTTTACCTTGTAAGCGCCAATGTTTTGGGTAATGCCGCCGGCTTCCGACTCGGTTACCTTAGAGTTACGAATTTTATCTAACAGCGAGGTTTTACCGTGGTCAACATGCCCCATAACACAAACAACCGGGCAACGCGGCTTTAAGCTTTCGGCCGAATCCTCGGAGTCGTCCATAATCCGCTCCTCTATGGTTACAACAACGGCGCGTTTAATTTTGCAGCCAAGCTCATCTACAACAATGGCGGCGGTATCGTAATCTATTGTTTGGGTAACCGAGGCCATGACGCCTAACTTCATAAGGGTTTTAATTACCTCGGCCGCAGTTTTTTTCAGGCCGGCGGCTAAATCGCCAACGGTAATCTCATCGCCAACCGTTACGGTAACCGGGGTCTTTTTAATGCGCTCTAACTGCAGCCGGCGCATTTTGTCGGCCTCCGTTTCCCGCTTTACGCCCTGCGGGCGGCGATAATCGTGCGAGCGCTGTTTAATCTTTTGCTTGCGCTGAACATTATCGTTCATAGAGTTAGCCGGGGCAATGGTCTCGTACTTTTCGTTGTATTTTTCCAGCTCAACGTTATCTACCCGCGTGTTTACATGGCGCACGGCTTTTTGGCCGCGTACCGGCTGCGGGCCGTTGGCTTTTTCCTTTTTCGGGCGGGGCTGAATCACAACCGGCGCCGCATTGGCCGGGCCGCGGGCTGCTGCCTTTTTCTCCTCAATCCGTTTTTCGGTAGCGGTTTTTTGGGCGGGCTTTTGCGCCTTTTCGGCCGGTTTGGCCGGCTGTTTGGCTGCCCCCTTGCCGGCTGCTTCAGCCTTGGGTTTTAGCTCCGGCTTTTCGGCCGGGTGCACCTTTTTGGGCGCTGCCTCGGCCGGCTTTTCGGCCGGGTGCACTTTTTTGGGCGCTGCTTCGGCCGGCTTTGCTGCCGGGGCGGCTTTTTCGGCCGCCGGTTTAGCTGCAGCAGGCTTTGCTGCTGCGGCCTTTTTGGCCGGTTCGGCCTTTGGCTGCTCGGCCGGTTTGGCCTCGGCTTTTGGGGACTCGGCTTTAGCGTGCGCGTTTTTGGTTGCCTCTTTCCGGCGCTTTTCGGCCAGCTCTTTTTTAAGATTTTCTAACTCCTGCTTTTGCTGCTCGTAGCTGGCACGGGCGGCTTTTTCGGCCTTTTGGGCCTCCTCCCGCGCTTTGGTGCCAACGGCAAAGTAGGCGTCAAAGCTTTCTACGGCGTTTTGCGTTGTTAATTTATTAAAAAGGTAATCCAGTTCCTTTTCGTCTAAAGAGTTAGAGCTTTTTTTTGGCTCCTTGCTGATCTCATCCAGCAGGGCGATGACCTCTTTGGAAGTTTTTTCAAAATCCTTTGCCAAATCGCTAATGCGGTACTTAACTGTCATCAATTGTTTCCTCCTTGCAATATTGCTTTGCAAAATCCATCGTCCGCAGTGGCAACAATGCCGGCCGGGGTGCCAATGGCTTTTGAAATTTGTGCGGTGGTGAAATCTACCCGTTCTACCACAGCCTTACCCTTTGCGGCTGCAAAGCGCAGCTCCTTTTCGCTTTTTGGCGAAATATCAGAAGCTACCAACACCAGCGCGTAACCGCCTTTTTGAATCAGTTCGGTAACGCGGCCGGTGCCAACAACCAGCTTGCCGGCCTTACGGCAAAAGCCCAGCAGGGTTAATAGCTTTTCATGAATCAAGGGTATCCAGCTCCTTTTGCAAACGGCTGTAAACCTCGTCCGGCAGCTGCATAGAAAAAGCTTTTTCCAGCTTTTTGGCCTTAATGGCCTTTTGCAGGCAGCTAATATTTTTACAAATGTAAGCGCCGCGGCCGTTTTTTTTGCCGGTTGGGTCTAAGCTTACGGTGCCGTCACTTTGTTTTACAATGCGTAAAAGGGCCGATTTTTCCTTCATTTGCATACAGCCTACGCACATACGCTGCGGTATTTTTTTTGCTTTCATGCCACGCACTCCTTAAATTTACTCCTGCTCGGCCAAAGGCTCCTCGTCCTCTCCGTAATAGCCGCTTTCGGGGCGAATATCAATTTTCCAGCCCGTAAGCTTTGCGGCCAGGCGCACATTTTGGCCCTTGTTGCCAATTGCTAAGGAAAGCTGCGAATCCGGCACGGTAACACAACAGGTTTTCGGGTCCTCGCTTAAAATTTCTACCGAAACAACCTTGGCCGGAGAAAGCGCCGCCGAAACGTACTCTACCGGGTCCTCCGAATAGGGAATAATCTCAATTTTTTCGCCGCCAAGCACCTCTACAATTTGGTTTACGCGCGCGCCGCGCTGGCCAATGCAGGCGCCTACGGCGTCAATATCCTCATTCGCACTGTAAACGGCCAGCTTGCTTTTGGCCCCCGCCTGGCGGGATACGGATTTAATTTCAATGGTGCCGTCAAAAATCTCGGGCACTTCCATTTCAAAAAGGCGCTTTACTAAGCCCGGGTGCGTGCGGGAAATAATTGCTTTGGGGCCGCGCTCGGTTTCTTTTACATCTACAATGTAAATTTTAATGTTTTGGCCCTCGTATAGCTCCTCCTCCGGCATCTGCTCGCCTTTAAGCAGCACGGCCTCACCCCGGCCGATTTTAACCGTAGCGTTACCTGTACGCGGGTCAATGCGCTCAACCTGGGCGGTAACCAGCTCGTGATTTTTGCTTTGAAACTCGGCCAAGGTGCGGTCTTTTTCCGCGTCTTTAATGCCCTGGCGAATAACATGCTTGCAGGTTTGCGCCATAATGCGGCCAAAATTTTTGGTATCCAGCTTAATTTCAACTACATCGCCAACAGCAGCGCTTTTTTTGTAAGCCTTGGCCTGCTCAACGGTCAGCTCGGTGTCGGGGTCCTCAATGGTTTCAACAACGGTTTTGCGAACATACACCTTCATTTTTCCGGTTTCAACATCAATATCGCAAAAAACAACATCCTTGCCGCCGTATTCTTTTTTAACGGCGGTTATAATCGCGTTCGATATTTTCTCTGCCAAATATTCGGCCGAAATGCCGGTCTCCGTCTCCATTGCCTTTAAGGCTTCAAAAAACTCTTTACATTCTTTCGTTGTCATTTTTCCAATTTACCTCCAATTTTATTCCTCACACAGCCGCGCCTTAGCCACCGCAGCCTGCTCAAAATGTGTTTCCTGCCCGTTGCAAAGTAAAACAGGCCCGTTGTTATACGCCTGTAAAAGGCCGGTAAAGCTTTTTTGGCCGTCCTGCGCTTGGTACAGCGTTACCTGCACCTGCCGGCCAAGCATGGCCTCAAAATGGCGGGGCTTTGTCAGCTCCCGCTCTGCCCCCGGCGAGCAAACCTCTAAATAATACGAAACCTCTATAGGGTCGGCAGCGTCCAGCACCGGGTCTACCGCGTGGGAGACCGCCGTGCAATCGTCAATGGTAATACCGCCCGGTTTATCAATAAAAATGCGCAAATACCAGGAGGCCCCTTCTTTTACAAAGCGCACATCCCAAAGGGTAAGGCCCAACGCCTCTACCTTAGGCTGCACCAGCTCTGTAACCCTTGTAACCGTGTTACCAGCCAAAAACAAACCACACCTTTACTTTTTAAAATTGCGCCCAAAGAGCTTGCGCCAACTTTAAACGCTTGGGCCATTGGGCCAGCCTTAAAGCTTAGTTTAAATGGCTTAAAGCCCTTACCCGCCGGCTAAAACAGTGCTGCGGCAAATTGCCGTAATAAAAACCAAAGAGCGGGTTGCCCCACTCTTTGACTAATACACTATCTACTATATGCATTATAACACAGTTCATTAGCAATTGCAAGCTTTTTTTACCAATTTTAAGAAAAAACAAAATAGCCCACATTTGCAAGTTAAGAATTCAGCAGGGCGGTAACCAGACAAACAACATCTTTTAAATTTACCTCGTTGTTTTGGTCCACATCCAGGCAAATTGGCACAATGCTTTCGGCAACATTCCAACCGGCAATGTTTCTGGAAAGCAGCACGGCGTCATCTAACCCTAAGCTGAAATTGCCGTTTACATCCCCGTTTTGGTAGCAGCTAATTTTAAAATTAGCCTTTTTACCCTTGGCAGCAACGGTAATTTGCTTTACGCCGGGGGCAGATAGGTCTACACTGCCGCTCAGCACCGCCTCTACCGGCTTAACCGCACCGCTTTTGTCTACCGACTGCACCCGCAGCCCGGTTAGATCCAGCTTTTCGTTTAAAAGGTAGCTTAGTTTTTTAGGCGGCTGCTGAATTTCAATAGCCTGTATAGAGGGAATAATGTAATCGCCTGTCCAACCGTCGTCGTTATTCGAGGCGGCCGCAAAAACATCAACCGGGGCAAGGGCTAAAAGCAGCACCAGAGCCGCCGATAACAAGCATTTAAAAGTATTTTTCAAAAAACATCCCACCTTATTTTTTTACCCCTTTATTTTAACACCTTTTGCACAATAAATCAAGCTTTTCGTGCTTTTTGCCAAATTTATATTGAAAAGGGCACGCCGAATTTTTATAAAAAAATGCATTGGCTATTGTATGTTTTAAAAAAATGTGTTAAAATATGAATGTTGACTGTTGCCAAAGCTGCCGCAAAACGGCGGTTTGGCTCTAAAAAAGCCAAGTTATTCCTTTTAAATTGAGGTGAGAAGCATGGAAGCGTCTGTCCCTAACCCCCGAAGTAGTAGCTTATTAACCATTTTTAAAACCGGCGGCGCACTGTGCCCTTTCCCTTGGTTTAAACGGCTTAGCCTGCCCTTTTAAGGGCGGTTTGTGCCCTTTTGCCTTTAACGGTTGCGCCGCCTTTTAGGAGGCGTTTTTTTAATGACCGAAAACGAAATGCAGTCTGTTACCTTGGAGGATATTGAACTACTGATTCATGACCGAAAATTTAACGAGCTGCGCAGCCATTTAATTGAAATGAACGAGGCGGATATTGCCGATTTATTAGACGAAGCCCGCCCCGAACAGGCCCTGCTAATTTTTAGGCTTTTGCCCAAGGAAACGGCAGCTGAGGCTTTTACCTACATGGACTCTGAAAACAAGCACCGCTTGTTGGAGGCGTTGACCGATAAAGAATTAAGCTCGATTATGAACGAGCTTTTTATTGACGACACCATTGACCTGCTGGACGAAATGCCGGCCAATGTTGCCAAAAGAATGTTAAAAATGTCGACCCCGGCCGACCGGGCGGAAATTAACCGCATTTTAAAATACCCGGAGGATAGCGCCGGCAGCCTGCTGACCACCGAATATGTTGATTTAAAGGCCGGCATGACGGTTTCGGACGCTTTTGACTACATTAGAAATTACGGGCCGGATAAAGAAACCATTTACACCTGCTACATTACCGACAGCCTGCGAAAGCTGCAAGGGGTGCTAACCGTTAAGGAGCTGCTTTTAGCCAAGGCCACCGATTTAGTAGGCGATTTAATGGAAACCAATGTGATTTCGGCCGTGACCACCGACGACCAGGAGGAGGTTGCCGCAAAATTTGCCAAGTACGACCTGATTGCCCTACCGGTTGTTGATTTGGAAAACCGGCTGGTTGGTATTATTACGGTTGACGATATTGTTGATATTGTTCAAAAAGAAAATACCGAGGATATTGAAAAAATGGCGGCTATTTTGCCGTCGGATAAAACCTATTTTCGCACCGGCATTGTTTCTACCTTTAAGGCACGTATTCCCTGGCTGCTGCTGCTTATGATCTCGGCCACCTTTACCGGGGCCATTATTTCAAGCTTTGAGGCCAAGCTCACCGTTTTTCCCGCACTCATTGCCTTTATTCCCATGCTAATGGATACCGGCGGAAATTCCGGCAGCCAGTCCTCGGTTACCATTATTCGCAGCATTTCTTTAGGCGATATTGATTTTGCCGATATTGGGCGGGTGCTGTTTAAAGAGGTGCGGGTAGGTCTGCTTTGCGGCGTTACCCTTTCGGTCGTAAATTTTGCCAAGCTTTATTTGGTAGATTATTTGCTGCTGCACAGCTTTGACCCCGGCCTTTATTTGCCCGAGATGTTAATTATTTGCGCCACTCTGCTCATAACGGTAATTGTTGCCAAGGTTGTTGGCTGCACCCTGCCGATTATTGCCAAAAAAATTGGTTTTGACCCGGCCGTTATGGCCAGCCCGTTTATTACCACCATTGTAGACGCTATTTCGCTTTTGGTTTACTTTGGCGTTACCATGTCAATTTTAGAATAAACCAATTTATAAACCAATTATTTTCAACCAATAGCCCAAAACCTAAAAATGCCTGTTTTTGTTCGTACTTGGTTGCGAACAAAAACAGGCATTTTGCTATTGTGTTGGGTTGCTTTATTCTACGGTTTGTTTTTGCAAATTTAAAGTAGTTAAACGCTTTACACCCTGCCGTTAAAATAAAAACACGCACACCTAAGCGGTAGGCGTGCGTGCACCCCAAAAGGGGCATTGAGGAGGGTAGAGCGTGTACTAAGAGTGGGTTGCGGCTCCCACCTTCAATTTAATGCACTTAGTACAATAATAATATAACAAGTAATCATTAAATAAATTTGTTTTGTTTATGAATTTTTTATGAACGAAAAATATTTTTTTCGCTGAATAAAATAGCGCCGCCAAACCCAAAATAGTAACAGAATTCATTCCATAAACAAAAAACAGAAAGGAACGGTATATTTTTATACCAAGGGGCATAAAAATGAAATCACAGGGTGCATTTTACAGATTTTTAAACGGTAAAGGGTTTTATGTGGCATTGGGCGTTTGCATGGTGGCCATTGGCATTTCGGCCTGGGTTGCCACCGGGGCGCTTAGCAAAACGGCAACCGCCAAAAAGCAGCAAAGCAGCGTGGTAGAAAGCGCAAGCTCTAACAATTCAACCATTGCAACCGAGCGTAAAGAATCGGGCGTACCAAAATCCTCGCAAAATTTAAGCAGCGCAGCCCAAAGCAGCAAGGCCAGCTCGGCCCCGGCCGCAAGCAGCAGCCAAAAGCCCACCGCCAAGTACTTTGTTTACCCGCTAACCGGCGAAATTATTAAGGACTTTAACAAAGAACAGCTGCAATACTCGGTAACCTACAACGATATGCGTATTCATAACGGGTTAGATATTGCCGCCAAGGAGGGCACCGCCGTTAAAGCCGCCGGAGACGGCACCGTAACCGAGGTGAAAAAGGACGCCAACTTAGGCTACACCGTTAAAATTGACCACGGCAACAATATTTCGGTTGTTTACGCCGGATTAAAAGAAAAAATTAATGTAAAAAAAGGGGACGCGGTAACAGCCGGCACCGTTTTGGGCGCGCTTGGCACCGTTACCTGTGAAAGCTTAGACGCCCCGCACCTGCATTTAGAGTTTTACGACGGCAAGGCAGCGGTTTCGCCCTTAGAGATGTTAGAAAAAGCAGCCGCCCAAAATTAAACAGCGCCTTCGACATCGTTTAGAGGCAAAGCAGCGCCCCCGCAAAATAATGCGGGGGCGCTGCCCTTTTACAAAAACAAAAGAAAATTTAGTCGTTGGCTTGCAACTTTACAAAAGCCAAGGCAATTGGCTAAAATTGGCGTAAACAAAAAAGCAATTTTACACCATAAAACTAATTTGCCGCTTGCAAAAGGCAAGCCTTACAGCCACTAAAGACCTGTTGCCGTTAACTTTTTGGCTTGTTTTTTTGCTTGCCGATAATGGCAAACCATGCCGCACACAACCGAACCCGCCTAAAAAGTCAAAATAGCGGTTTTTTTGCATATTTTTTGTAAGGTGCTAACCTTACGGCATTTTGTGCCTTTTAGGTCACAGAATTTTAAAGAGAACAAATTTACGGGTGAACGTGGCAAAAATGCAGGTAATCTTAACGGATTACCGAGGCCTTTAACAAGGTCGGTTCCAGCTTATTTTTTGGCACGCCGTTTTTGCTTTCCGGTAATAGCCAATCCGGCCAAAACGCAGCTGCTAAGGTAGGCTAAAGCCAACCACAAAACAAGGCTTTGCCCCTCCCCCGTTTTTGGGGAGGCGCCCGTACCGGCATTATTTGTGTTTTCTGTATTATTGTCAAGGCCGGCGTTGTTTTGGTTGTTTTGGCCCTCGCCCTGCTCCGCCGCGGCCGTAACCGTAAAGGGGGCGTTGGCTGCGCCGTCGGCCGTTTGAACGGTAACCGTGTGCCCGCCGGCCGAAAGGGTGCCCAAATAGCTTTTAAGCAGGGTAAACTCGCCGTTTTCCCCCAGCTGGTAACAGGATTTTGGCAGTGCAGTGCCGTCTACCAAAATAACGGTTGTTTCGCTAAGCGGCATATTGCAGGTAAAGGAAAGGCTGTTGCCGTTTTCTCTTTCAATGCTGCCGTTTTGCCCTTTGGTAATGGCCGGAACCAGCTTTTCAAGTTCTACGCTTTCAACCTCTTGGCAACGGTTGCAGGCGCGGGTTTTTTGGCCCGCTTTTTCAAAGGTTGCCGGGGTAATAATGTCCCAATCACCCCAGCTGTGGCCCAAAGCCTTTTGCTCAAAACCGGCCTTACTGCTATACGCCTTTTCGGCGTTTAGGGTGCCGCCGTTATCGGCAAAATAGCTGTTGCATTTTTCGCAGTACCAATAGGCCGAATTACCGCCGGTAAGGCAGCCCGCCAAAACGGCTTTAGTTTGCTTGGCGCCGCTGTGCGCATAGGCTTTTACAACCGTTTCCTCGGCCGTTACGCTTTGGGTGCATTCGGCGTTTTTAAACAGCGCGCTGCAGCCGGTACAGCTGTAATATTCAATATTGCCGTTGGCCGTACAGGTAGCGGCCTTTTCGGGGTGCTTTACGGGGGTGTGATAATGAGTAGAGTCGGTAATGGCAACTGTTACAGCGGTGGAAACCGTTTGTGCCTGCTCCCCCAGCGGGTAAAATTCAAAGCTAAGGTTTTGCACCGTGCCGGCGCCAAACCCGGCTAAATAGCCCTTTAAAATGGTTACGGTGTTGCCCGAAACAGTGTAATCGGAGCCGCTTTGCAGCAGGCTGCCGCCATTTTTAACGGCGCTAAAGGTGTTGCCGTTTAAATTAAGGGTAAAGGTAAGGTCGCTGCGGTTTTCGGTTTTTAAATCAAAACTGACAGCGGCGGGCGAAACGGTGCTGTCGCTGTACACTACAACGCCTTGGTCTAACAAAATAACGCTGTTGCCGGCTTTGTCGGTTGCCTTTACATAAATTAATTTTTTATTGCCGGCGGCAACGCTTAAACGGTTTACCCAGCCGGTAATGCTTTGGGGATTTTGCACGGCGCTGTCGGCAGCGTAGTAAAGAATTTCGTCTACCCCGCTTAGAGCGTCCTCCGCCTTGGCCTGAACCGTTACGGTATTTTTAAAGAACAGTCCAAAGGTCAGCTTGTTTAACAGGGCTTTAAAGCCGTTTTGGTTGTATTGCACCGTAACATTGGTGGGGGCGGCGGTATCTATTTTGTAATTTAAAATGGTGCGGTAAACCTCGCCGCTTTTTGCTTTTAAGAAAATTTGCTTGCCGCCCTTGGCCGTGTCGCCGGTAAAGGTAACGCTTTGCGAAAAGTTTTGCGTTGTTTCGCTAATGGTATATCCGTTAGCGGCGGTAACGGTTAAGCTGCCGTTGTACCAGCCGTTTTGGTTTGCCGGCGGCAAAGTGTACATTTGCTCGGAGGCGTGCCCGTAGGTAATAAAGAACGGAAGCCTGCGGGTACCCGTGTAATTGCCCTTTAGCGTTACAACAACGGCCGCGTGGCCCACATTGGTGTTATTTTCGTAAGAAAGGGCGTACCCCTTACCCAAGGTAAGGCTTTGGCCCTCGGCGGTAACAACGGGTTTTGGTTCAATGCCGGCACCGGTGTAAAGGTAGGTTTCTAAAACGCCGGTAATGCCAATATCCCCGGTTAAAACCTGTTTGGGCGCAACGGTAAACTTCCAGCTTGTCGCGCTTAAGGCCGTTTCCCCGGCGTAAATATCATTCTCGGCAACATTTACCGCAACGGTGTAGGTGCCGGCGTCTACGGGCAAAGCAATCGCTTGGCCGCTCTCGTTAAAATATTGAACGGTAACCGCGCCGCAGTTAACGCCCGGTTTTGCCGTAACCGTTGCCAGCCTTGGCTGCCCGTTGTAGGTAAGGCCGGTTGGCGGGGTAAAATTAAAATCGTTTGCGGTAAGGGTTTTCAGCGCCTTTTTAAGCACAATTTTGTTGTTGGCTTTATCCAGCACCGGGGTGAATTTTTTATCATCGCAGTGCAGGCTGGCAAGCGGGGTTTGCTTCAAAGTAAGCTTTGAAGTTAAAAAGGAGTAACCAACAGCGGCCACGGTGCCCTCGCCGGTAAGGTTTAACGAAATGTTGCCGCCCGTAAAATTGTAAAAAAGGCTTAAGCACCACCCGGGGGCAAAAGAGATATTATCGGCCTTTTTGCTGCCCTCGGGGCCCGAGGTGTTATTTAACACCGTTACGCTGCACACCGGTGTATCACTGTAATTGCCAAATTTTCTAAACCCGCTTGCTACAACATAGTAGGCACCGTAAACACCGCCGCCCTCCTCGGTAGCGGAGTTGCCGGTAATGGTACCGCCCGCCATTTGAAAGCTGTAATACTTACTGCTGTCGGAACTGCCCTTTTTGTAGTAAACGCCGCCGCCAACCTTTGCCGAGTTGCCGGTAATGCTGCCGCCGTTAAGCTCTAAATCGCCCTCGCAGTAAATGCCGCCGCCGTTACCGGTAGCGGTGTTACCGGTAATGCTGCCGCCACTAATAACCATGGCATTTTCGGTTGCACAGTAAATACCGGCGCCGTTTTCAGCCGTGTTGCCGGTAATGTTACCGCCGTACACGCGTAATGATTTGGAAAATTGCGTAGCTTTTTCGGTAACAATGCCCCGGCCGGTGGTGCCTGGCGCGTGGGTAATTTTGCCCTGTTGTTCGGTCTTAGAGCAATCGGTTAGCGTTAAATTGTTGCGGCTTATTGTTATGGCGTCAAAATCGCCGTTAGCGGTAATGCTGTACCCGTTTAGGCAAAGCGTTACCGAGCTGGTAACCTTCCAGGTGCTGCTTAAGGTTACATTAGTGGTTAAATAGTAGCTGCCGTAGGTTGGCAGGGCAGCTGCGTTGCTCCAGGGTTCAAAAGTTTCTGCACGGTAAGAAAAATAGGGGCAATCAACCTTTTCTTCATGCATTTGCATTGCCCCGCAAATGCAGTGCGAATGTACCGAGGTTAGGTACAAATAGCTGTTAAATTTTTCGGAGTCGTAAGCGGCTCTGTCAGACCGATCGGCCGTTTGGCCGGCCCAAAACACTATGTTGTTTGCAATAACCGGGGCGGTGGTAGAATAAATAGCTGCCGTACTGCCGCTAATGTCTACAACGCCGCCGTTAAAAGCGGTTTCGGCAATGTAGTTGTAAGCCTTTTTTTGCTCGTTATACACGCTTTGGCCGTAAATGCCGTAGGCCTTGCCCCCGGCCACGGAGTGGGTTGCGTTAACCGTTAGTTTCCCGCCGTTTACCGTTGCTTTTTTCGTATAAATACCGGCAGCCGGGCACGGCCAGTTTTCATCGAACACGTTATTGACCGCTTTCACGGTTACAGTGCCGCTGTTTAGCGTAAATTCGCTGGCATTAATACCGTAGCAGTGGTTTTTATATGTGCTTTCGCCCGAAACATCTACGCTGAATTCTCGGTATTCGGGCAAATTAACAGTTAAGGAGGAAGCCTCAAAACCTGCGCTGGTGGCATCGGTGGGATTAATGTTTAAGCTACCCTCGCCCTGCATAGTTACATTGCAGTTGCCCAGCCGCACGCCGTAAGTGGTATTACTGGTGGTGTTAATGGTGTTGGAGCCTTGCAGTTCCAGATTTAAGTTTACCTTTTCGCCATGAATATATTTAAAGGCATAAACGGCGCCGCCTTTGTAATTGTTTAATTTAATGGTATACTGCCCGTCGGCGGCGTTTACCTGAATGGCCCAGGTCCAACCCCTTGAAGGCAAGGCTTGCACATTGCTTTTAGTAACGCCTTTTTCGGTTCCGTAAGCCCAATAATCTGCCGAAAAATCTTTCGTGGCAACCTCAAAGCCGTTTATTTTAAAGGCTTCAATAATTGTGTAGCCGTTACCGGCTAGCGCGGTTACCGGCAAAACGCCAAGAATTAGCGCCGCGCACAAAACGCTTGCCGTAAGCTGCCGCCCTTTGGTAGAAAAGCACTTTAAGCTTTTGCCCAGCCGATTAAACAGCAAAAAGAATGGCAGCAGCACAAGGGTTAACAGGTACTCTGCCCGCTCTTTTTGGTGCAGATCTTTAAATTTACGCATAGAAATTGCCCCTTTACACCTGGTTTTACAGTACCATTTTAGCACAAATTTGTCCTTAAAAATGCCGTCAGCGTGAAATGCAGTTTTTGGGGAGCGAATTGCATTGCCTGCGACGCCAAAGGGGACAGCACCTTAGCCCGATGCGCGCACCCGACTAAATACAAACCCACCCTAAAAAGCGACGGTGCCCCCCGCTTAAGGCTGCCTAAAAAACCACCGAACCCCAAAAGCAAAAAATACACTTAAAAGGGCAAAAAAGCGGTGCCAAAATAACAACCCCAAAGCCAAAGGGCACCTTAAAAGCAGCGTAAGCCGGCAAGGGGCTTTGGCCAGCCTACCGCAGAGCACCCGAAGCAGCAAAACAGCAGCGCCCAAAACAAAACCCGCACCTTGCCGAACCAACCGTAACGGTTTTGTTCGCCCAAAGCGCGGGTTAAAATTTAAAGTAAGGATTTGTTATTGAAACGGGTAAAGGCCGGCGGCCGTTTTAGCGTCCAGTGCCGCTTTTAAAACGGGTTTGTCCTCCCTGTAGGTCATGCCGTACCATTTATCCTCGGCAATTAAAACCTTAGCGGTTTTTTGGCCGGATTTAATAAGCTTATCAATTTCAAACGGCAAAAAGAACTCCGACTTTGGCACCGCTATTTTTTCTTTTAAAAAGTCGCAAAAGCCGTCCTCCAAATAATCAAACAAATCGGTGGTAAAACCCCACATATTCATGGAAACAACCGTTTCGGGCGAAAGAGCAATGCGCTGCCCGTTAGGGGCGTCATAACTGCAGTTGCTGTGAATGGCTGTAAGCTCCTCAATATTGGTTAAATTACCGTCGGCGTTGGTGCGGCACACCCCGCGGGATACAGTGCCGTTTTCGGTTAAGGTGTTTTTCAGCCGAAAGCCCACCATGCAGTAATCGCCCAAATTAAGAGAGAGATGCTCGTTAATTTGGCGATAGGCCGAGGGGCCGTAATAGTCGTCGGCGTTAATAGCGGCAAACGGTTGGTCTACCAAGCTGCGGCAGCACAAAACCGCGTGGCCGGTGCCCCAGGGTTTTTCCCGCCCCTGCGGCACGGTAAAGCCTTTGGGCAGGGCGTCCAACTCCTGAAACGCGTAGCTTACCTCTACCTTTTTTTCAATACGCTTGCCAACCAGCTCTCTAAAATCCTTTTCAATGGCGTGCTTAATAACAAAAACAACCTTGTTAAAGCCGGCGTTTATGGCGTCGTGAACCGAATAATCCAGCAGCACTTCCCCGTTTTTACCAAGCGGCTCCAGCTGCTTTAAACCGCCAAAACGGCTGCCCATGCCGGCGGCCATAACCACCAATGTTGTAGGAATACCCATGCTTTATTACCTCGATTATTTTAAATTTTGTTGCCTGCGGCAAAAAGGGCCAACACCCTGCGCATAAGCTGCTGCAGAGGCTTTAGTTTAAGCTTGCAAACGCCCAAAACCCTTTGCCGCAAATTAAGTATACCGCTGTTTTTTTGCAAAACAATGGCAATTTCTTGCAAAATGCTGTGTTTATTTATCGTCAACCGGATTTTCGTTAGCCGGTTCGGGCGGGTTTTTCGGCTCGGCGTCTACATGGCCGGCAATGTTGCCAATTTGGCTATCCTCATCCGAAAAGCCCTCGGTGCTTTCCCGCATAAATAAAATTTTAAGGGTCATAATAACCAGCTTAATATCTAAAAAAATAGAATAATGCTGAATGTAAATAAGGTCCATATTCAGCTTGTCCTGCGGGCTGGTGTTGTACTTACCGTAAATTTGTGCGTAGCCGGTAAGGCCGCCCTTTACGCGGTGGCGTAAATCAAACTCCGGCAGCAGCTTGGTGTATTCGTAAACATTCTCGGTCCGTTCCGGCCGCGGCCCCACAAACGACATATCGCCCTTTAAAATGTTTAACAGCTGCGGCAGTTCATCTAACCGCAGGGGGCGAATAACCTTGCCAACCGGGGTAATGCGATCGTCGTTACTGGTTGCTTTGCGCAGCTTTACCTTGTCGGCGTCTACAATCATAGACCGAAATTTTAAAACATTAAAAATTTTACCGTCCTTGGTTACGCGGTTTTGTTTAAAAAACACCGGGCCTTTATCGTAAAGCTTAATAGAAAGCGCGATCAGCAAAAAAATTGGGCTGGAAATAATAAGCCCTATGCCGGAAATTAAAAGGTCTAAGGTGCGTTTAATAATTTGCTGCTCAATGGTAAGGCCGTTATTACGGCAAACTAAAATAGGTGTATCGTAAACCTGCGCCTGATGCAGGCTGTTAATAATAATATCGTTGCTGGAGGGCAAAAAGTAGATTCGCTTTTTGTTGGCGTAGCAGTAACGCAAAATCTCGTTTTGCTGCGATTTTTCAAAATTGCAGATCAGCACAGCCTCGTAGCCGTCAATAATTTTTAAAATTTCGGGCATGGGGCGATCGGTTAAAACAACCTCGCCAATGTTGTACCGCTGCTTAATGCGGCTCATTTTGTTAATAATGTGGGTTTTATCGTCCCGCCCGTCGGTAACGGCTACAATGCGGTGGGCCTTGTAAAGGCTATAATAAATAGAATCGGCCGCGTGCACCTCTAAAAAAATTACCACCAGCTGCAAAACAGTGGCCAAAATTAAGGCCAGGGGATTTAGCAGCACCCGCGCCACCAATGACAGCACTAAGTACATTAAAATGTTGGTAAAAAAGGTTGAAAGCGCAATGCTGTAAATAACCTCGTTACGCCGGGTAGTGCCAATTTTAAACCCGCCGTAAAGCGTACCAAACAGCAACAAAAAAAGGTAGTAGGTTAAAATAACAACGTAGTTTCCCTTACTGCTGAACAGCGCAATTTGGTAGTTGTTTTGCCAGCAGTTAATAAACACAAAGGAAACCGACATTAAAATTAGCACCTTAAGCACCAACATAATGGATTTGCGGAATTTCATTAATAAATTCATTTTTAAAGCTCCAATATTTTATTTTAAAGCCTTTTGAATACGGGCCATAGCCTCTACGGTGCGCTCCCGATTGCCGAAAGCGGTAAGGCGAAAAAAGCCCTCGCCGTTTTTGCCAAAGCCCTCACCCGGGGTGCCAACTACATTAGCCTTTTGCAAAAGCAGGTCAAAAAAGTCCCAAGACTTCATACCGCCGGGGCATTTTAACCAAACATAAGGCGAGTTTTTGCCCCCGGTGTAAGAAATTCCAAGCTCATCCAGCGCGGCGCAAATAATTTTTGCGTTTTCTTTGTAATAGGCAATGGCCTGCCGCACCTGCTCCATGCCCTCTTTGGTAAATACCGCGGCGGCACCAACCTGCACAGGGTAAGAAACGCCGTTAAATTTGGTGGTTTGGCGGCGCAGCCACATACCCTGCAGCCCGGTGCCCTCAAACTCCAACCCGTTTGGCACAACGGTGTAGCCGCAGCGGGTGCCGGTAAAGCCAGCGGTTTTAGAGAAAGAGCAAAACTCAATAGCGCATTTTTCAGCGCCCGGAATTTCAAAAATGCTGGTAGGCAGCGCGGCGTCCTGCACAAAAACCTCGTAGGCGGCGTCAAACAAAATAACCGATTGATTTTTCAGTGCAAAATCTACCCAAAGCTTTAGCTGTTCGCGGGAGTAGACTGCGCCGGTTGGGTTATTGGGGGAGCAAAGGTAAATAATATCCCCTTTTGTTTCACTGCCCGGCACCGGCAAAAAGCCGTTTTGCTCGTTTGCGTCCATAAACACAATTTTCCGGCCGTCCATAATGTTGGTGTCTACATACACCGGGTACACCGGGTCGGGAATTAACACAGTATTATCGCGGTCAAATAAATCTAAAATATTGCCAAGGTCGCTTTTGGCACCGTCGCTAATAAATACCTCGTTTTCCGAAAGGGTTACGCCCTTTTCGGCGTAATGCTGCAAAATGGGCTGCTTTAAAAAGGCGTAGCCCTGCTCCGGCCCGTACCCGTGAAACCCGGCCTCGGTAGCCATTTCGCGGTTTGCCTGTTCCATTGCCTTGGTAACGGCCGGCGGCAGCGGACCTTTCACATCGCCAATGCCCATGCGAATAATATCTGCCTGCGGGTTTTGCTCTAAAAACGCCTGCGTTTTTTTGGCAATGGTAGAAAACAAGTAGCTTTGTTTAACATTTTGGTAGTTTTTATTAATTTTCAGCATTTTTAAACCTCCATTAGCAGGGTGCCGTCAAAAACAAAATCGGCTGTTCCCGTCATGTATACGGTGCCGTTGCTGCTCCATTTAATTTTTAAATCGCCGCCCAGCAGCTGCACGGTAATTTCCTCATCTTTTTGGCAAAGGCCGTTTAACACCGCCGCAACAACAACCGCGCAGGCCCCGGTTCCGCAGGCCATGGTCTCGCCGCTGCCGCGCTCAAAAACGCGCATTTGCAGGGTGGTTTTGTTCAGCTGCTTAACAAATTCTGTGTTTATCCGCTCGGGAAACAACGGGTGATTTTCAAATTCCGGACCGATTTTTTCCAGCGGCAAATTTAAAACATCCTCACAAAAAATTACCGCGTGCGGGTTGCCCATGGAAACGCAAGTGGCGTACCAATTTTGCCCGGCGGCCGTAATTTTTTGGTGAATAAAGCTTTCACCCTCGCTTCGTACCGGAATATCCCGCGGGGTTAAAACCGCCTGGCCCATATCTACCGTAACGCTTTGCACCTTGCCGTTTTGCACGCACAGGTGCAGCTTTTTAATACCGCTTAGGGTTTCCAGCGTTAAATCTGTTTTTGCGGTTAACCCCCGCTCGTAAACATATTTGCCAATGCAGCGGGTGGCGTTACCGCACATTTTTCCCTCGCTGCCGTCGGCGTTAAACATGCGCATTTTAAAATCGGCAACCTCTGAATTTAAAATTAAAACAATGCCGTCGCCGCCAACACCCTTATGGCGGTCGCTAAGCAAAACCGAAAGCCTTTCGGGGTTTTGCACCGGCTGCTTGGTGCAATTAAAATAAATGTAATCGTTGCCAAGACCGTGCATTTTTGTGAATTCCATTTTTGTTCCTTTCCTTACAAACGGCAAAGCATTGCCGAAATACACTACTACAACATTTTATAGTATACTGCAACTGCCTAAAAAGGTCAAGCAAAATTGCCAAAGGCCGCCAAGATTAGGCCGGCAATGCATAAGGTTAAAACATTAAAAGCTCTTTGTTCTTTGCCGCTGCAGCCCGCAAAGCACAAAAGCCCAAAGCGGCAAAATGCAACCGTAAACGACAAAATGCAACCGCCAAAAGCAGCAAAGCTACTGCAGCATTTTTTCAAACTGCTCCTCGCTTAGCACCTCTACCCCAAGCTCCTGCGCTTTTTTTAGCTTGCTGCCGGCCTGCTCGCCCGCTACTACATAGCTTGTTTTTTTAGAGACTGAGCCGGCTGCCTTGCCCCCAAACTGCTCAATTAACCGTTCGGCCTCGGCCCGCTTAAACCTTACCAGCGTTCCGGTAAGCACAAAGGTTTTGCCGGCAAAGCGGCGGTCGGTTACCGCGGTTTTGCAAACCATGTTTACCCCAATTTCTTTAAAGCGGTTAATTAGCTGCACCGTTTGCGGCAGGGTTAAAAAGCTGTACAGGCTTTGGGCCATAATTTCGCCAAAGCCGTCAATTCTTAAAAAGTCCTCCGGCCCGGCGGCCAAAATGGCGTCCATGCTTTGCAGCGCGTCGGCCAACAGCTTTGCCGCTTTGGCCCCAATGTGCCGTATTCCAAGCGCAAAAATAAAGCGGTATAAATCGTTTTGTTTAGATTTTTGAATGGCCGTAATAATATTTTCAGCCGATTTTTCGCCCAGCCCCTCTAAATTGGCTAAGTCGCTTATTTGCAGTTCGTACAAATCGTAGGGGTGGCGAATTTTGTTGTTTTGCAGCAGCAGCTCAATCACAGCGGGTCCAAGGCCTTCAATATCCATCGCGTCACGCGAGGCAAAATGAATTAAATGACGGGTAAGCTGTGCGGGGCACTCGGCATTATTGCAGCGCAGCGCCGCCTCCCCCGCTTCGCGGAACACCGGCGCCCCGCAAGAGGGGCAAACGGTTGGCATTTTGTAGGGCGTTGCCCCCGGCCGATGCGCGGCTACACCCACAACCTCGGGAATAATATCCCCCGCCTTGCGCACTAAAATATCATCGCCAATGCAAATGTTTTTTTCGGCAATAAAATCCTCATTATGCAGTACGGCGCGGCTAACGGTAGTACCGGCTAAGGTAATAGGCTCAAAAAACGCGGTTGGGGTTAAGGCGCCGGTGCGCCCAACCTGAACATCTACCCCCAACAGTCGGGTTTGTTTAACCTCGGGCGGGTATTTAAACGCCACCGCCCATTTAGGGAATTTTGCCGTACTGCCAAACTCGCCCCGCGCGGCTAAATCGTCTACCTTAATTACGGCGCCGTCAATATCAAACTCCAGCGTGCCGCGCTGGCGGCCAATTTCCTGCACCGTTTGCAGCGCCTGCTCAATACCGTTGGCACGCGTGTAAAACGGCAGCACCGAAAAGCCCAGCTGCTTTAAAAAATTTAACGATTCTATGTGCGAAGCAAAGCTTTTACCGCTAATTTGCTGCACATTAAAAATAAAAACCGAAAGGCGGCGTTTGGCCGTAACCGCCGGATTTTTTTGGCGCAGCGAGCCGGCCGCGGCATTGCGCGGATTTTTAGCCGGTTTTTCACCGCGGTTTTCCTGCTCGGCAACCAGGCGGGCAAAGTTTTGGTGCGACATATAAACCTCGCCGCGCACCTCTAAATTGCCGTAAAACGCAATATGCTTTGGAATATCGGCCACGGTAAGCAGGTTGGCAGTAACATCCTCGCCGGTCAGACCGTCGCCCCTGGTGGAGCCCCGAACAAACTGCCCGTTTTCGTACTCTAAGGAAACCGAAAGCCCATCTATTTTAGGCTCAACCGAATAAACCGGCTGCTTTAAAAGCGCCCGCACCCGTTCGTCAAATGCCCGCAGCTCGTCAAAGCTAAAGGCGTCCTGCAGGCTTTCCATTTTAACCTTGTGCGCCACCGGCGTAAACATTCGGCCAACGGCACCGCCCACCCGCTGCGTAGGGGAATTGGGCAAAATCAGCTCCGGGTACTCGGCCTCCAACGCTTTTAGCTCGTTTTGCAGCGCGTCGTACTCGTAATCCTCAACGGCGGGGTCGTCATACAAATAATAACGGTCGCTGTACTCGTTTAGCTGCCGGGTCAGCTCGGCTATTCTTTTTTCGGCCTGTTGCTTTTCCATTTCATTCTCCTTCAATCCGGCGCAAGGCAGGTGCCCTTATTACTCCGGGTGTATTGCCGCTCCGGCATATTATCTTGGTGCTTTACCGTTTTGGTGTGTTACCATTCCGATTTAGTTTTACCGTTTAAGTATGCATTTACCACTCGGGTATTATTTCACCGCTCCGAGGCGTAGTTAAAAATGTCGTCAATCACTTCGCCGCTTTCATCAAACACCTGCGTGTAGGCCTCCGGCACGGCGCCGGCAATTACGGTTTCTGAAAGAACATAATCGGTGGTAACGGTTTTTTCACAGCGCGACCACGGAATTAAAATGTAAATTACGCCCGAAACGGTTAACGAAATGCGGTGCAAAGTATTATTGACCCCCGCATTTAAAAATTCGCTTTTTAACGCGGCGTTAAAGGTGGTTGAAAACTGCACCTTAAACCTTAGCTGCGGCCCCATTCCTAAGGTGTACTCGCTGCCAAGCAGCGTGCCCAGCGGAACCGAAACCGAAAGCTCTTGCCCGTTTTTTGCAATTTCGCTTTGCAGGCGCGCTAAAAAATCTACCTTAACCTTGTTTATGGCCGCCGCGTTGCTTTTTACCGCGCGCACGCTGCCGTCCGGTGCGTAATCAACCTCGTCTACGCTAACCGGCTGCTCGCTTAACACGCTTTGCATTGCGGTGTTCATGGTGTTTAGCAGCAGCTCGCAGCCGTTGCTCATTGGGTATTCGTTCAACATTCGGCGCAAAAAAGCGTGCGCCGCAAATAGCAGCAGCACTGTGCCGCACAGCACCAGTGCCACCCCGGTGCAAAACAACCGGGTACGGTTTTTAAAACGGCGTTTTGGTTTTACCCCCACAACAAAGCACCTACCTTTGTACTATTTTACGCGTAGCACAAAAATAGGTGCTTTCATAGGTTTTAAACGCAAAACAAGCTGTAAATACCAAACTTCAAGCTGCCTAAGGCCGGCCTGCTAAAGCAGCACCAAAACCGCCGGTTTACCCCGTTAGCGGGGCTTTCTGCAAACTTAAAAAAGCAACCCCCGCTCTGCGGCAGTTTTTTAAGCCCTAAACCCAATTATTTTTCTAACAAATTGTAGCAGTCAACAATTAGCTTAGCGGCGGTATCAAACCCTATTTTGCTGTTTACGCACAAATCGTAAGAGGTGGCCGCGCCCCATTTAAGGTCGGAATAATAGTTGTGGTAGCCGGCGCGTTTTTTATCGGTTTTGCGAATTTTTTCCGAAGCCTCATCGTGCGAGATCTTTTCAAACTCGGCAATACGCTTAATGCGGGTGTCAAAATCGGCGTGAATAAAAACGCTGAACACCGGGGCTACGCCGCGCAGTACACTTTCGGCGCAGCGGCCCATATTAACACACGGGCCCTGTTTGGCAATAGACTTAATGGTATCGCTTTGAATAATAAAAATTTTGTCGCTCATTGGCATTTCGGGCACACCGTTATAGGTGTTGTAGGTGTACGCCCCAAGAGAAAGCGAATACAAAAAGCTGTTGGTTGGCTTTTCATCAAAGCTTTCTAAAATTTCGTGGCTCATACCGCTGTCCTGCGCCATTTTTTTAATGAGTTCTTTATCGTAAAACGGAATGTTTAACGCCTTGGCAACCGCCAAGCCAATTTCGTGCCCGCCGCTGCCAAACTGGCGGCCAATTGTAATAATATGATTATTCATAAAATCAACCCCTTTTCACTGGTATTATACCACTTTTTTACCAATTTTTCAAGTAGGGCTGCCCATTTTTTGTAAATCCCAAGCCAGTACTGTTAAAGCCGAAAAGGCCGGCCGCCGCAGGACTTAAAGCCGCCCCTTGCAGCGGCCAACTAACGCGCACCCGCATAGCGGGTGGTTCTTTGTTTCGCACTTCCCGTCCTCAGCTGGCTAAAGCCCCAAAATAAAACGGGGCAAGCAAAGCGGTAAAGCCTTACTTGCCCCTTTATTGAAGTTTATGCGGTGCTGTACTGCCTAAGGTTGACCGTACGGTTTGCCCGGCCTTTTTTTACGCCGCTTTGCGCCTATTTTCTATTTTTCCCACTGGCGTTACGCCCGTGCCCTTATTACTGCGTGTACATACCAAGGGTAATGCCTTTATAATAATGCTTTAAAATTTGTTCAAAGCTCCAACCGTTTTTGGCGTAGGCGTTTGCGCCAACCTGGCTCATGCCAATGCCGTGCCCGTACCCACGAACGGTAAAAATAAATTTATCCTCCGCTTTGTTGTAGGAAATGGTGTACGCGCTGGAGCGCAGCACATTGGCGCTGCCAACCCGTGCCGAGGTAAAGATCTTCTCCCGCAAATAGGGGCCTTTTTTGCTAAGCTTACCGCCAATGGTCACGGTTTTAACATAAAGGCCGTGCGCGTCGTATCTGCACTGGAACCACTTGGATTTATCGCTCAACGCGGTTAGGTCTACCCCGGTGGTTTCTTTTACCCATTTGGCAACATCGGCCGCACGGTAAGAACGCACGGTTTGGTAGCCGGAAATATTTTTATCTACCGAAGAATTTACGCTAACCAAATAAGGCAGGCTGGCCAGCCAAACATCCTGGCAGTTTGCCGTGTACCCGGCCGAAATAGCGTAGTAGTAGGTTTGGGCAACATTGCCGCCGTACACGGCAACAACGCCGGCAACCTCTTTTACCGCTTGCTTGGCGCGGGCACCCGCCGGCTTCATTGGCACGGCCGGGGCGCCGCCCCTTAAGGCGCCGTTGCAAATTAACCAGGAGTACGCCGCAACCGTTTGGGCCTTTAGCGCCTCAAGGTGGTAGCCGGAGCCCATTTCGGCCTCAATAACCTGCGCTAAAATATCGGCCGCGTTGCCGTTTACCTTTTGACCGGTGCTTTGGTTGGTAACCGTTATATTCGGCAGCTTTACGGCCGGCGTTGGAGCAGAACTTTGGGAGCTGCCCGCCGAGGAAGAACTACTGCCGGAGGAACCGACCGGCCGGGAGGAAACGGTTGACGAGGACGGTGCCGAAGATACCGGTTTGCTGGGCTTTACCGGCACCGTAACCTGCGAACCGCTTGGCCCGCTTTGCTCGTACCGGCTGGAGGCGCCGTCGATCATGCTTTTATCTACCGAGGAATCGGCCGGTTTGTTTGGGGCCGAGCTTTCCTCTTTTAAGCTGGCCGAGGCAGCCGCCTGCACGGTTTTGTCCTCTGTCTTTTTGTAATCGCGCACATGGCTTTCGGTAACATCTACTAACGGGGATTCCCCCTCGCGCACCTTACGGCTAACAACAATCACGCTTTTGCCGTTTTGTTCGGAAGTTAAGGTCAGCAGCTCATCCTGCGCGGTAAGCCCAATGCCGGTTTCAATTACCGAGGCGCTGCGAATTTTTTCTAAATAAAGGGCAAAGGCGTCGTCATCAAAAAACACCGACTGGCAATACTCTGCGGCATTTTCCTGCGCGGTTTCAAAAACCGCAACCACCTTCCATTTGCTTTCTAAATAAACCGTATCAAAGGAGATTACCGGTGCTTTGCGGTACACCTCTAAATTTAAATAATTGCGCAGCTTAGAAAACATTTGCCCGTCCTCAAAGCTTTTGCCGTAAACAACCAAATTGCGGTAAAAGCTTTCGGCGTCGGTGGTTTGGTTTATGTAAGGGGTGCCGTACTCGCTAACGCTGCCCTCAAATAAATGGGTGTTGTAATAAGCGGCCGATCGGTTTACCGTTGTAACAACGGGGTAGTTAATATCGCACTCCGGCAGGCTCAACCAGCCGGAAATATCCCGATTCATGCTGTACAGGCGCCCGAATTTTACCAGCATATTTTCGGGCAGCTCGCCCCAGGTTTGACCGTACATTTCACGCACGCCGTTGTACACCGCACTACAATGCACCGGCTGATAAACATACTCGTACCCAAAATAGGCCGCTAAAATAACGCAAATTACCAGAATAACCGAAATAATAGCCCGAATTACCTTACGGCGGCGCCGGTTGGGAGTCTCCCCCTCTAAAAAGCTGCCGTAAGCGTTGTCGCCCAAACAATCCGGCTGCTCTAAAACCGAATAGCCGGTCTCTTGTTTGCGGTCAACTGGGGTCTGCGGGGTTTCTACCGGCAAAACAGAATCCTCGGTAACGGGGGCCTCCTGTTCGGTTAAAAGGGTAAATTCGGGGTCGCTGTACGGCTGCTTTGCCTCGGCCGTTGGCAAAGGCCCCCCCGCTAACGGGGCGTTGGGTTCGGGCTGCTGCCCGCCCTTAGGTGCTTTAGGGGAAAGAACAAATTCGCTCTTATTCCCCGCAGTTTTGGGGGCAGCCGGTGTGCCAATTGTTTTGTTTTGGCCTACGGGCTGCTGCCCTTTTTGCAATACAGCTTGGGCGCTGCTTGCCGCCGGTTCAGCGTTGGCGGTTGCCTTTGCGGCCCCGGCAGTTGTTTTGGGACTATTCACTGTTGTTTCAAAGTCGGTTACTGTTACAGCACTGCTTTCCGCCGGTTGAGCAGCGGTAAACTTGGCGCCGTAAGCAGGCGTTGCGGCCGGGTTCGGCAGGCTTTTACCCGCGTGCACCGCGGCAATAATATCATCGGCAGTTTTAAGGGCCGAGTGAATAATTTCCTCGGCTTTAGCTAAGCCCGAAAGGGCCGGCTCGGCCGCCTTTGCGGCCCTCTGCTCCGCCGGCAGCGGAGGCTTTGGCGGCAAAACCGAACCGGCGCCCTGAGCGGGCGTATTTTTGGGGGTTAAATTGCTGTTTTCGCCTTGTGGCGCAGCATTTTTAAAGGGCGCAGTGCCGCCTTGGGGCGCTGCTGCACCCGCGGCGTTTGCGCCAGGCACAACCATATTAGGCGCGGCTGCGTTAGGGGCTGCCGCATTTTGGGCAGTTGCATTTTGGGCAGTTGCATTTTGGGCAGTTGCGCCGGGCGTTTTTGCACTTAGCGCGGCGGGCTGCCCGCTATTTACCGCCCCGTTGGGCGTTACCGGCAAGGGTGGCTGCGGCTGTTTTTCTGCCGCCCCTTGGCCCTTTTGGCGTTTTTTAAAGGCTTTATGCTCGGCAAAATATGCTAAATAAGGGCAAATTAAATCTTCGGTTAGCTCTTGCCGTAGGCCTTGTTCGTCGGTTAATAAAATTAAAGATTGATCGGCCTTTTCTACCACGCAGCCGCCGCAGCGGCCGTGAACCGTTACCAGCGGCAGACCGCCCTGCGGCAGCAAAAGCTGGTTGGTATTGGTAATGCCAAAATGGGCGGTATCTACCCCCTCTAACCTTAGGCCAACCGTTTCGGCCAAAAGGCGCGGTAAATAATCGGGCCCCTTTGGCAAAAAGCTGCCAACCAGCACCACCGCCCGGCTGCGCGAAAACGCCCGCCGCAATGCGTTGGTAAAATCCTGCTGTGTTTCGGTCAGCGTGCTTAAAAAGCGAACTGAGCAGGCCGAACACAAGGCAAATTCTAATTTAAAATCGGTTTTTTGCTTGTAGTAAATAACTTCAAGGCTAAGTTCCGGAACCAAAAAAGCACCTCCCAAAAACTAAGGCTTTGGTTTGGCCGTAGGGCTTACGGCGTTGGGTTAGCAGGCTGAGAAACCGCCGGCGATTGAGCCGAGGAGGGCGACGGAGCCGAGGAAGCTGCCGGGGCCGAAGACGACGGCACTGGAGCCGAAGAAGCAGCCGGCGTACCGTTTTTGCTGCTGGCAGACGGAGCCGCAGAGCTTGCGGCGCGGCTGGAACCGGCCGAACCGGCACTGCGGCTGCCGGCAGCCCCGCTTGCTGCACGATTTTGGCTAGCCGAGCTTGCCGCAGCCTGCGTGCTTTGCGTATTACTGCTGGCATCGGGCTGGGCCTGTTCGCTGCTTTGCGCGTTAGAGCTGGTTGCCGACGGCAAAGAAATATTAGGTTTGGTAGTGCCGTGCTTGGTGTACCAAATTTGCGGGTAAAGGGGCGTTGGATTTACCTTTGCTGCCGAAGTATCGGCAGCGTTTTGCTCCCCCACACGCACCTTACGGGCCATCACCACCAAGCGGGCGTCATCAAATTCGTAGGTGCAGGTAGAAAGGGTCAATAATTCGTCCTGCGCGTCTACCTCTACGCCGGTATCAATAATACTGCGCACCTTAACATTGTTTACAAAGCTTAAAAAGTCCTCCTCCGAGGCAAACTCGGGGTAACGGTAATTAAACACCTCGCCATTATCCTGCTCCGGCTTGGTATTGGTAATAAACACGGCAAAAACCTTATAGTCGGCGTCTAAATACAAAGTGGTAAAATCAATTACCGGGTGCTGCTTGTAAAAGTTAATATCGGTGTATTTTTTAAGGGTGCCAAACATGGTGCCGTCCCGCATGTGGTGCCCGTACACCACCACATTTTTGCTGTTGCCGGTGGCGGTAATGGCGGCGTCCTTATCAATAAACAGCGCCCCGTACCGGCTGGACTGCTTGTTCATATCGTGATCAATATAATAATCGTTATTGGTTGTTTGGTACACCGGGTTGTTGATGTTGGTGCCCTCAATTTTCATCCAGGCTTTAATGTCGCTGTTGTTTTTCATCAGCTCCTTAAAGGCAATAAAAACGCCGTTTTCATCCTTTTGCATAGAAGCGTTGTTCCACGCGCTTGCCGCGTTAGAAACCGCCCGACCGGCCAGCCAGCTTTCAGCAAAATAATTTACTAAGTAAGAAAGGGTAACAATTAAAACAACCAACGCCACTAAAAATATCGATTTGCGAACCTTTTCGCCAACGGAATCCCCCTTAACCGGGAACAGTGAACGCCAAAAGCCCCGCTTTTTAGGCGCTTTTTGGGGTGCCGGCGCGGCAACAGCGTTTTCGGCGGCTGCGCTTTCTTGTTTTGCGGCCGGCTCGTCGGCCGCACCGTCATCAAAAATGTAGTTCATGTAATCCTCCTGCTGCTCCGGCAGCTGGCTGGGTTTGGTTTCGGCTTCCTCCCCCGCGTTTGCCCAGTTAAATAAAACAACCTCATCTGCCGCGGTGCTGTTATCTACCGCCGTTTTAAAGGTGGTTAGGCTGTGGTTTTCACTGTGCTCAAACGGCACAACCGGCAGGCTGTACTCGTTAATAACATTCAGCGGCTGATCTGGTGCGGTAGCGTAAGAAATAAATTTTTCGCAGCCGTCTAAATAACGGCGAATCATATCTAAAGCGGCGGCCGCAGCAAAGCTGCGAACCGCATCACGCCCCCCGCCCGAACGCATAACCCGCAGTACCACTGCGTTTTCGGGACCGGCTACGGCAATAAAAACCAGGCCAACCGGCTTATTTTCGCTGGCGGCGGGGCCAGCCACCCCGGTAATGCCAACGCCAATATCGGCCCCGCACATTTTGCGCACCCCGTTTGCCATTTGCACGGCAACCTCGGGGCAAACGGCACCCCGCTCGCGAATTAGCTGCTCGCTAACGCCCAAGGCCTCGATTTTAATGTAATTGGCGTAGGCCACAATGCCCATTTCAAACACGGCAGAGGAGCCCGGAACATCGGTAATTAATTTAGAAAGCAGGCCGGCCGTGCAAGATTCGGCCGTGGCAACCCGCTTTTTACTTTGCAGCAACTTTTGTACAACCGTTTCCTCTAAAGAGCTGTACTGGGTTGTGTAAACATTCTCACCAATCTGCTTTTGCAGCCGCTCGGCCACCGGGGCGCAAAGTTTTTCGGCCGCCGCTTTGTTTTCGGCCTTAGCGCTAATGCAAATATCAACCTCCCCGCGGTAAGCGTGGGTTGTAACGGTTAGGTTTTGGCCGTTTTCAAACTCGGCGCACATCCCCTCAATTTTGGCTTCATCAATACCAAACACGCGTACATGGCTGTTGTACACTGTGCAATGAACTTTCTTTTTTACAATGGGCAAAACGCTTTCGCTTAACATACGGATCAGCTCGGCGCGCGGGCCGGGCAGCAGCACTACCATGCAGTTGTTTTTTTCAATAAAACATCCGGGGGCCAAGCCAATGTTATTTTCCAGCACAATGCCGCCCTCAAAAACCAGCGCCTGCCGGCGGTTTCCGGCCGACATCTCTCGGGCATCCTTTTGAAAAAAGCGGTGAATTTTAGCTAAGCTGTATTCGTCCTCTACCAAGCGCACCTGTAATGCGTCGGCCACCGCCTGCTTGGTCAAATCGTCCTGCGTGGCGCCCATTCCCCCAAAAATAACCAACAAATTGCACCGTTTTACCGAACGGGCAACCTGGCAGCCAATATCCTCGGCACGGTCGCCAAGCACAATTTGCTCGGTAACGGTAACGCCAATATCGGTAAGCTGCCTTGCCACAAAATTCATTCGCAGGTTTGGCAGATCACCGGTAAGGAACTCGGTTCCAACACAAATAATTTCACAGTTCATAGCCGCTCTCCTAACAAATTAATTTTAACGGTTAATGTAGGTTATTACGGTATTTTCAACCGCACGCTGAATCATGGGGGCAAAGTCTACCGCCGATTCCGCCTGCTCGCAAAGAGCAACCGTTGGGTTGGTTTTGGGGTGTTTCGGCGTAAATACCGTGCAGCAATCCTCGTACGGCTCAATAGAAATATCAAACGCGTCGATCTTGCGGGAAATTTTAACGATCTCTTCTTTATCCATACCTATTAACGGCCGAAAAACCGGCAAGGGGCTTACGCTGTCGGTCGTAATAATTGCCGGCAGCGTCTGGCTGGCAACCTGGCCCAGGCTCTCGCCCGTAATTAGGGCGGTGCAGCCGTTTTTTTGCGCCAGCTTTGCGCTAATACGCATCATCATGCGCCGCATAATAAGGGTAAAATAATCCTCTGGGCAATGGTCGGCAATGGCCTGTTGAATTTCGGTAAATGGCACAACCATGGTACGAATAGCGCCGCTGTAAGCGGCAACCTTAGCCAACAGGCGTTTTACCTTTTGCTCGGCCCGCTCGCTGGTGTAGGGCGGGCTGGCAAAGTGAATGGCGGTTAGCTCTACGCCGCGCTTGGCCATCATCCAGGCCGCAACCGGGCTGTCTATTCCACCCGAAATTAAAATAGCCGCCTTACCGGCCGTGCCAACCGGCATACCGCCGGCCCCGTGCAGCTGCCCGGCGCGAATGTACGCAAATTTGTCCCTAATTTCTACCGTTACGGTAATATCCGGCTGGTGCACATCTACGCTTAAATGCGGGTTGGCCCTTAACAGCACCGCGCCCAGCTCCCTTGAAATTTGTGGGGAGGTGAGCGCAAAGGCCTTGTCCGACCGTTTGGCCTCTACCTTAAAGGTTTTAACTTGCTGCAGCTGAGCTTTTAAATAATCCGGCGCAAGAGTTAAAATTTGTTCCATATTTTTTGGGGCAACCGCGGCGCGACAATAGGCGGCAATGCCAAAAACCTTGCCTACCCGGCGCAGCGCTTTTTCCATAGGGTAATCCTCCCCCGTGGGCTCTACCATTACGGTAGATTGCGAGCGGCTGATCTCAATAGGGCCCAAGCCGTACAAAACCGATTTTAAGGTTTTGATCATGCGGTCCTCAAACACATGGCGATTTAACCCCTTTAGGGCCAGCTCGCCGTTTTTAATTAAAATAATTTCTTTCATACAATGCTCCTGTAACGCGCGGCAGCCAAACGGCGGCACAAGCGGCAATAATTTAAAAATGCAATGAAACTGTAATATATAATAGGAAAAATAACTAAGCGGTGGTAAAAACAATTGTGGGTTCGGCCAACCGGCCGCACCAAAACCACGCAGGTTTTAAGTTTTTGTTTAGGCGATAAGCGGCATAACGCCGGCGCTTTAAGCCCTATTGGCAATGCCAGGCGCCCTGTTAACAGGGCGCCTTACGCCGCAGTAGCGGGGGTTCGGCCGGTAAAAGCACCAACTTTGCCAGATTGCCAAGCCTTTCTGCACGACTGCGCGAAAAGCAGGGCGCCAACAAAACAGTCTTGGGCTACCCCGTTTGCCTAACGGTGTACTAAGCCTTGCGCCTCGGTTAAGGCGCTGCACAAAGCTAAAACATCCTCCGGGGTGTTTTGGTAGCTAAAGCTTACACGCAGGGCGCTGTCTACCCTGTTTTTCGGCAGCCCCTGTGCCAATAAAACATGGCTGCCTTTGCCCTTGGCGCAGGCACTCCCGCTGGAAACAAACACGCCGCGCTGCGCCAAAAAGTGCAGCAGCGTTTCGGAGCGGTACCCCATAAACGAAAAGTTTAAAATGTACGGGCAGCCGTTTTGCGGCGAATTGATTTGAACATTTTGAAAACCTTGCAGACGCTCGCGCAGCAACGCCTGCAGGCTTTTGGTGTGCTTTAAAAAGTCAGCCGAGCTTGGCAGCGCTTTTACTGCTGCGCCAAAGGCAGAAATATTTGGCACTGCCTCGGTGCCGGAGCGCAAGCCGCTCTCCTGCCCGCCGCCGTAAATAAGTGGGGGCAAATTCAGCCCCTTTTTAATGTAAAGCAGGCCGCAGCCCTTTAGGCCGTGCACCTTGTGGGCGCTGGCAGAAAGCAGGTCTACACCCCAATCCAAAGCGTCTACCGGCAGCTTGCCAAAGGCCTGTACACAATCGGTGTGTAACAACGCTTTTGAGCCGACAGCTTGCAAAACCTCCCGCAAACGGGTTACCGGAAAAACTGCGCCTGTTTCGTTATTTACAGCCATGCAGGTAACCAATATGGTATCCGGCCGCAGGGCGTTTTTAAATTGCTCCGGCTGCAGGTTACCGTCGGGCCCCGGGGCAAGGTAGGTAACCTCAAACCCCTGTTTTTCCAGCTGCTTTAAAGGCATTAAAACCGAATCGTGCTCTACTGCGGTGGCAATAATGTGCCGGCCTAAGCGCCGGCGGGCGTGCGCCGCGCCAAACAAGGCGGTGTTATTCCCCTCGCTGCCGCCGGAGGTAAAATAAACCTCCCGCACATCGGCGCCAAGCCGTTCGGCAAGCTGCTCGCGCGCGGTTGCTACCAAATTTTCGGCTGCCAAGCCTAACCCGTGTAGGGAGGATGGATTGCCGAAATCTGCCGTCATGGCGTTTAACGCGGCCGCCACAGCCTGCTCGCAGGGCTTGGTGGTGGCACTGTTATCTAAGTAATGTTGCTGCAAATTTACCCCTCGTTACTTTGGGCGCGCACGGTAAAATGCTGTGCCAATGCAATGCCCGAAATAGAATTATACAGTTACATTTTAACACATAACCCGGTTTAAAACAAGCCGTTGACCCAAAGAATTTTTTGTTAAATTTATTTTTAAAGCTGCCGCATTTTAAAACCGGGTAATTTTGCCTAAACTGCGGCCCGTAAACTGAAATATGCAGGTTTACAAACAAGGTGCTGCAAAATTCGAAAACTACGCCGGAAGATAAAAAGGACTTGAAATAACAGTTGACCCGGGCGGCCGGGCGGTGTATAATAGGTTTGTTAAAAAATAAACGGCCACGCCGCGCACCCAAAAGCACCGCTAACCTGGCAGTTTTTACTTTTTGGGCTTTTGCGCCGGCATTAAGCCGTTAAAAATGGGGAATAAACATGGCAGAACATTACACCTTGAAAATTGCGGGGTTAACCCGTGAGTTGGAGCGTTTTCCGGTAAACGACAAATTAGACATTGCCGCTTTTATTATTTTTGGCGATGTAGAGCTGACCGTAGCCGGCTGCGCCGAGCTTTTAAAAAAGGTTCCGGAATTTGATGTTATTTTAACGCCGGAGGCAAAATCTATTCCAATGGCTTACGAAATGGCCCGGCAATCCGGCAAGCCGTACATTGTTGCGCGCAAGGGCGTTAAGGTTTACATGCGCAACCCGTTAGAGGTTAATGTGGTATCTATTACCACGAAAAAAGAACAGCACCTATTTTTGGGCGAAACCGAGGTACAGCAGCTAAAAGGCAAACGCGTGCTGCTGTTAGATGATGTAATTTCTACCGGCGAATCCTTAGCGGCGGTGCGGGAGCTTACCCAAAAAGCCGGCGGCATTGAGGTTGCAGCCTGCGCCTTTTTGGCCGAGGGCGACGCCGCCGATCGAAAAGACATTATTTACTTAGAAAAGCTGCCGCTGTTTTTTAAATAAAAGCGTAAAAGCGCGTAAAGGTGCTTTTTGCAGGGTGCCTTAATAAATAACGGCGCAAAAAACAGCCGCAATTTTTAAAAACTGCAACGGTACCTTGTAACAGCCGTAATAGTACATAACCGGTCGCTGCGGGCGCAAACCTGTTTCGACCGGTGCTTTTAAGGTTAAAGCTTTAGGCATTGTTTTTTTGCCGCTAATACCTCCGCTTTAAGCGTAAGCCTTGTGTTAAAACGCCGGCCGAGCCAAGGCCTGTTGGCAAAAAGTTTTTGGCCTTTTTTGCGGCCAACCCTAAAACGGCGGCTAAAAAAACAAAAAATAAGTTTTTTTCTAAAAACGCTTGATTTTTGCCTAAAGATATGGTAAAATATCGCTTGTGGCTTGAAAAGCCTTCAATTAAATTTATTTTTCCGGGTGTGGCTCAGTTTGGTAGAGCGCTTGAATGGGGTTCAAGAGGCCGCTGGTTCGACTCCAGTCACTCGGACCAAAAGCTCTTGTTTTTTGAACAAGAGCTTTTTAATTTTAGTTGCCTTACGGCGCTATTGCCGCAAAGTGCGGTTTATTTTTTTAACCGGCGGCACGGCCCGCGGCAGTGTATTAGGCAAAAATTGTAACACTCTTTAAGGCGCAATACCCTTGTTGCTGCGGCACAAATTAATATAATTACTATAAAACCGGCAGTAAAAGCGCTTGCTTTTGCTGCCGGTTATTTTGTGTTTTAACTTGCTTGGTAAGCTGTTTTAAAAGGCTGCGGGCTTTTAACCAATTTACGCCTTTAAGGCCTGTAACAAAGCTTCGGTTTTGTCGGTCTTTTCCCAGGTAAGGTCTAAGTCCTCCCGCCCTACATGGCCAAAGGCAGCTAAGGGGCGGTAAATGGGGCGGCGCAGCTGCAGCTGCTCAATAATTGCCAAGGGGCGCAGGTCAAACACCTTTTGCACCGCATCGGCAATTTTTTCATCGGCCACGGTGCCGGTGCCAAAGGTATCTACCATAACCGAAACCGGCTTGGCAACGCCAATGGCGTAAGCAATTTGCACCTCGCACCTTTGGGCAATTTTGGCCGCAACAATATTTTTAGCAACATACCGCGCGGCGTAGCTGGCCGAACGGTCTACCTTTGTGGGGTCCTTGCCCGAAAAAGCGCCGCCGCCGTGGCGGGCGTAGCCGCCGTAGGTATCTACAATAATTTTTCGGCCGGTTAGCCCGGTATCCCCCTGCGGGCCGCCAATTACAAAACGGCCGGTGGGGTTAATGTAGAATTTTGTGTTTTCGTCAATAAGCCCGGTGCCGCCCAGCTCAGCGTCAATTACCTGCGCTTTAATGTCTTTTCTAAGGGTTTCAATAGCAACCGTGTCGCGGTGTTGGGTAGAAACCACAACCGCGTCTACCCGAACCGGCACGCCGTTTTCGTACTCAACCGTTACCTGCGTTTTGCCGTCGGGCCGCAGGTAAGGCAGCGCGCCGCTCTCGCGAACGGCGGTTAACCGTTTGGCCAGCCGGTGCGCTAACGAAATGGCCATCGGCATAAGCTCGGGTGTTTCGTTGCAGGCGTAACCAAACATTAAGCCCTGGTCGCCCGCGCCGTTTTGGTTGTAGCGGTCCTCCTCGCCGTTTTTTTCCTCCAGCGAGCAGTCTACCCCCATGGCAATATCGGGCGATTGCTCGTCAATAGAAACCGAAACGCCGCAGGTGTTACCGTCAAACCCGGCCTCAGGGCTGTTGTAGCCAATGCTGCAAATAACCTCGCGCGCAATTTTGGGAATATCTACATAGCATTTGGTAGAAATTTCGCCCATAACATGCACCATGCCGGTGGTGCAAAAGGTTTCGCAGGCAACGCGGGCGTTTGGGTCGTTGGCCAAAATAGCGTCTAAAATCGCGTCCGAAATGTTGTCGCAAACCTTGTCCGGGTGGCCGGCGGTAACCGACTCTGAAGTAAATAACTGCTTATTCATAAAAACCTCCGTCATAGCGTAATATTCCCACAATAAAACCGCCCCAAGGTGAGGCGGTGTAAAAAAGACCTCATCTTTCGGTTTAGCAAGCAGGCCTTGCCGCGCCGCAGGAATTGGCACCTTGAAAAACAGGTTGCCGGGCTTCAACGGGCCTGTACCCTCAGCCGCTCTTGATAAGGAATATTAACTTTAAATTTTGGCCGGCAGACAAAAGCCTGTTAGGCCAGTAATAATTGTACCACAGAATTTTAATTTGTCAATAGCAATATCTGCTATTTTCGGCCAAGTTGCCGTAAATAACCCGTTTTTTGCCCGCCACCGGCAGATTTTGGCCGCCTACGCTTGTAAACCGACGCTTTTCGTGCTACAATAAACAAAAATCCCCCACCCAAAAGGGTGAGGGAAAAAGCTTAGCTTTTTGTTAAAACTTACGCAGCCGAACCCGGCAAAAGGGCAGCAAGGCGCTTTTGCCTGCCGCTTGGCAGGGTGCTGGCTTAGTCAATAGTCTTCATGGTAAAGGTTTCGTTGGTTTGGGTTTTCCAAACCATGGCGGTAATGGTTTTATTCTTTCCGGCCCTATTTAAAATTTTAGTGCCCGAAACCGCAATGTACTGGTTAGAACCGCCGGTTAATGCGGCAGTGTACAATGCGGCTGTATTGGCCGAAATGGTATTGCCGTCATCGGTTAAAATAAATTTGCTGGTATTGTCACGCTGGCCAATGTTAATAGCCATGTTTTTGGTCACATCGTCCCCGACCTGCGGCTGAATATCAAATTTATTATCTAAAATTGTAATTTTAGCCGTGCAGCTCCAGCCAATGCGCTCAATTTTAACGGGGCGGGTAGAAGTAACCTTGTTATTCACAAAGGTAAATTCCTGTAACGAGTGCGGCATGCTATCCGGGTCGCCGGACCAGGAGCCGTTGGCAGCGCGCCACCAAATGGGGTTAGAGTTATTTGCGCTGGCACTGTTGGTGTAATTATTAAAGGTGCAGCCCGTAAAGACCGCTTTATTGGCCGGGCAGGCCCCAATAACAATGCCGTTAAAGGTGCAGTTTTTAAAGGTAATTGAATTTAAATAGCTCCACGGGCTGGTGTATATTTGCACATCAAAGCTTACAACGCCGTTAAAGGTCATGTTTTCAAATACCACATCACTGTTGCCGGGCACCAACATGTAAACCGAAGTATCTGTAAAATTATCAATAGATTCATATCCGGTTGCGGCACTGTTGATGACGCCGTTTTTAAAGGTAAATTTGTAATCGCCGGCAGCGGCAGGGGCTGCACCGTAGCGGTTTAGCTTTTGGCTGCCCAACATAACGCCCTTTCCGGTGTAGCCGGAGTTGTGCTCGCTGTATTGAATCGGCTCGGCCGACTTGTTGCCCATTGGCACTTCTACCGTTTTGTGCGTATCAGACCCGGTCTCGGTTGCAATGTCCTCTAAGCTCATGTTGCTAAACTCGCTTAAAGTAACAATTTGCGGGTATTCGGCGTTTTCATCGTAGGTATTATTATTGCTGTCGTATTCTACGGTGTCCTGTGTGGCGTAAACCGTAATGGCAATGCCGTCAATGGTCAGGCCTTGGTACTCGTTGCCGGCATTCTCATTCATTTTGCCGGTAAGGGTAATCAGCCCGGTTTCTAACTGCCCGGCAGCCAAATGTCCCTCGGCCGAAAGGTCTACCGTTTCGCCGTTTTCCCCGGTGTAGGTAAAGGTTAAGGCCTGCAGCAGCTTTGCGCTGCCGTTTAGGCCGGAAATGGCAATTTTGTACTTTAAAGCCAACTTCCCAGTGTTAACAATTTTAAACGGTGTTAATTTGTACTCGGCGCCCGGTTCCCACAGTACAGCCTCATTCTCGTGCCCGGCGGCCTTTTGCCACTGTAAAGTTTTTTCGTTTAAAGAGTTGCCGTTTTTGTCCTGAATATCTACCGCCAAAGTGCCGGCCTCAATTTTGTTCACAGCGGTGCTGGCGGTACTGGTAAACCAGGCAAAGGTGGTGCCAATTAACATGGCAACACAAATGGCTACGGCTACCACGCTGCAGCCAAATGCACGCTTGGTAGATTTTTGATTTTGCATAACTATTTCATCCTCCATTAAAATTTACCGGTAGAGCTTTGCGGCAACCCCGCTCTGCCGGCAAAACGGAGTGCTTAGTTTTGGTAATTTTCAGGGTTCGTTAAAATAACGAATTTAGGAAATAGGTCCCCCCTTTGTACAAACCGCCCTTTGTGCAATTTGCATGATCTCATCCTCCTAAAGAATTTTCCGCTTTTGTAAACGGTTAAAAAGCACAAACCGCTCGAGTAGCTTGTGCCCTTTAACCGTTCTCCACCCGATTTTTAAACCACCGTGGTGGAAAACGGTTTATTTCTACGGGGTAACAGAGGTTTCGTTCTCGACCCCGCCGGACGACCCGGCAGCATTGGAAACATTGCTGCTTTCGGTTTTTGGGGGGCTGCTGCTTTGCGCCGGCGCGCTGCTTGGCAGGGGCTGACGGTTAGCCGGCTGCGAACCAACAGACGGTGTGCCGGACGGTTGTGAACTTGACAGCTGCGCACCTGACGACTGCAAGCCGGATTGTGTTGATTCGACCGACTGCGCGCCTGATGATTGCAGGCTGCTTTGCGCCGTGTTGGCCGAATTACCGGTCGCCTTTTGCGGGCTGCCGCCTTGCTGCTGCAAAGGCGCGCCAACCGTTTGTTCATTAACTAACACCGTGTATTCGCTTTGATTGCTGACCGTTGCGGCTGCGGTGCCCCACTGCGGCTGCACCAGCAAGCTGGTTTCGGCATTGGCCGGAATGTAAATAAAGGTAAAAACCGTGCTAGGGCTAAGCTGCGGGGTAAGGTATTTTTGGCCGTTAAGCTCTAATTTGCAAAAGCCGGTAGAGGCAGTTCCACTTGCCGTTAAGGTAACCGTGTACGGCGTATTGGCCAAAAGGCCGTTAAACTGCAGCGGGTTTTCGGCCGCCGGCGTAACCGCAACAGGTTTGGTATTTTCGTTTTCTGCGTTAGCCGTTACGGTTGCAGTAACGCTAAACTGCGCCGTTTGAATGGACTGTGTTGTACTGCCAACATTAGTGGTAAACCAGGCCCAGCTAACCCCGCAAAGGCAAGCAACACAAATTGCCCCGCCAATTGCTGAGGGAGCCAAAATTGCAAAAATGCCGCGCTGCTTTTTGGGTCGCCTTGTTTGCGGCTTAGTTTTTTTGCCGTGGCAAAACAGCGCATTGTAAATGCGGTAGGCGTTGGTGCTGTTTACAAACGGCAGCAGACAAAGGCGGTGGCAGCGCAGCTCCCGCCGCCAGCAGCAATATTCGCTGTAGGTTTCGGCGCGGCGCATTTCGCATTTTATATAGGCTGTATCCCGCCGAAACATCATAAAAAAATCAATCAGCCTTGCAGCTGCAATAATTCCTAAAAGCAAAAACAGTAAGCCAAATAAAATAATGCCGCTAAGATCCCGCTCCACAACAAAGCCCCCTTTCTAAAAATTCTTTACGCCCAATCTTTGCGCTCAAAAGGTGCAAATTTTAACTAAACTTGCGCCCTTTGAGCGCCCCCCACCCCCGCAAAAACAAAAGGGGGTGGAGAACTTGCTTTGTTATTTGGCCGCCCGGCCAAAGCCGGGCAGCCCTATGTTAAAAGCGTTAACGCTTTAACATACCAAAAGGTTATTTTGGTACTACGGTGTACCAGGTATCTGTGCCTTTTTGTTCACTTACAACCTTGTAGCCATCGGCTACAAAGTTTGTGCCTTCACCCTCGGCCGCATTATTAGACGGGTCAAAATTTACAAATGTACCGCCCTTAACAATAATTTTTGCAGTGCCGTTTTTATAGTTTGCGTCAATACAATTCAGCAAAAATTCGTAGCCGTAAACGGGGCTGCTATACGGTTCTACTGCGAAAGTGCCACCGTTAATAACCAGCGTACCTTTTTGAACCTGAATGGCCGTACCGCCGCCGTAATAGTAACCACCGTTAATGGTAAGGCTTGCGCCTTTGTTAACATTAATGCCGTAGCCGCCGTTTGTGCCGGTGTTAATACCGCCGCCTTCAGTAGCGTTAATGGTAGTATCGGCCTCTACATAAAGCGCGCAAAAATTGGTGCTGTTATTACCCATGTTGTCGGGCGAAATAATTTTCTTGTTGTTTAAATTCAGCGTAGTAGGCTTTTTAACAATAACACGGGCGTCTGCCGTATCGGTAAGGCTATTGGCTACAATGTCGCTGGTAATGTTTAAATTACCGCCGCCGGTCAAAACCTTTTTTAGGCCAACAAAGTTGCTGTTGCTTACAACCGTGTACCATTTATCGCCGTTGGCCTTGGTTTCGGTAATAACCGAATAACCGCTGGCCACAAAGTTGCCTCCAAGATTGTCGTCACCCTTAGAGGGGTCGTAATTTACAAAGGTGCCGCCCTTAACGGTAATGGTGCCGGGAGTGCTGTTTTGTTGATTTAAAACATAGAAAAAGCCGCGCCAATTATAATCGGTGTAGAAAAATCCGCCCTCAATATTCACGGTGCCCCCATTACAAAGAACAACAGAATTACCGGTACCGCTGGCGTCTTTACCCACGGTAAAGGTGCCGTCCTTAATAGTAACAGTAGCCCCGGTATTAACTTGAATGCACCGATTATTGCCGCCTTCACCGCCGTCATAATAACCGCCGGTAATGGTAACGCTTGTGCCGTTACCGCTAACATTTACAGCAACATCATTTACCTTTTGGGCAATTGCTCCGCTATTCAGCGTATGGGTGCCGCCGGTAAAACTTTGGGTTCCTTTATAAGCTGCAGCCTCATCGTACCGGTTATTATTACTGTCGGTTTCAACTGTATCCTGCGTTGCAACAACGGTAATGCCAAGGCCGTTAAGCTCTAAACCCTGGTACTCGTTGCCCGCTGCCGGGTCCATAGTGCCTTGAATGTAAAATTCCTCGCTCAGCGGGGTTTCTTTAGTAAGGTGACCCTCAAAGCTATTTAAATCAATGGCCTCGCCGGTTGGTTTTACAACCGAGAATTTAAGAACCTCCAACAGCTTGTTGGTGCCGGTAACGCCGTTTAAGATCAGCTTGTATTTAAGAGCCAAGTTGCCTAAGCTTTTAATTTTAAAAACCGGGGTGTGAAAGGTTGCGCCCGGCTCCCAAAGAATGTTGGCCGACTCATTTTTGTTTACAAAGCTCATGGTCTTGTTTTGAATCGATTCACCGGCCGTGTCTACAATATCTACCTTTAAAGTGCCCGACTCAATTTTATTTACGCCGGTACTGGCGGTGCTGGTAAACCAGGCAAAGGTAGTACCAATTAGCATGGCAACGCAAATAACTACGGCAGCAACGCTGCTGCAAAATGCGCGCTTGGTTGATTGATTTTTTGTCATTGTGTTGAACCTCCTTATTAATTTTTCAATGACAAGACAATATGTTCACGCGGGTTACCGCGATTACACCGTAGGGGTATTCGGGGTTGTTGGGGGCTCCTGCGGGGGAGTTGGCAGGGTTTGCTGCGGGGCTGCCGGAGCTGTTTCCTGCAAATTGGCCGACGCAGTTTGCTGCAGGACCGTCGGCACATTTTCCTGCACCGTTTGCTGCGGGGCGTCTTGCCCCTTTTCCCCACCGTTTGCCATTTGCGCCTGCATGGCCAGCAGCTGCTGCATCATGCGCTGGTTTTCCAGCCGCTGGGCTTCAACCTCCTCACGCTCGTGCGCCAGCTCGGCGTTTTGCTCGGCCTTGTACTTTTTAAACAAGCGAATACACCGCACGCCCTCCAGCACAATTAACAGCAAAAACGGCACTAAAATGCAAACAATGTACCCCGGGGTTGTTTTTAAAAACCGAAAAAAGGTACCAACCTTTGGAATACTGGTTTGGTACTTACCCAGCACATAGGCGTAGGTTACAACAATTTCGTCGTTGGTATTCGTAGTAGTACCAAAGGTTACAAAGCCCGGCTCGCCGTTGGCGTCGGTTGTTAATTTTCTAATTTTGTGGGTCACCGTTTCCCCGTAATTCTCGGTGTTCTGCGAGGTGTAGGAGATAATGTCCCCCTCCTTCAGCGTTGCGGGGTCAACCGATTTTACCAACACCAGATCACCGGCGCTAAAATCGGTTTTGCTCATGGAATCTGAAAGAACAATAAAAGCCTTATAGCCAAATAGGCTGCGATTGGGGCGGTCAAAGGTGGCGGCCGAAACAACAGTAAAAAGCATAATACAAACGGCCAACGCCACAAACAGCCACATAAACACCGTGCGCAGAATTTTTAATACTTTCAATTTAACATTCTCCCTTACCAATTACTTGCGGGAAAGCGCCAGCAAAATTTTTAACCCCTCGTTAGATATTTTTGGGGCCTCGGCGTTTTCGGGGCGAATGTACAGCTTAAAATAGCAATCGCGGCACAGCTGCCCGCACCCCTCAATGTAATGCTCCCGCTTGGCTATGTTAAGGTCCCGAGAGCACTGAATTTCCCGGCCGCAACAAACGCAGTGTTCTGCTTTTAAAAACCTCAAACCATACACGCTCCCTTTTACCCTTAAAACATTTTTTGCGAATTGTTTTTTGTTTGCACTGCCTTTGCGCAAAGGTTAAACAGCAAGTTTTGCCCGGCAGCACTGTTTCCGTTTTCGGGTGGAAAATAAAAGGTAACGGTTAGCTGCCTGCGCTGGCCAATTTTTAAAACATCGTTGGCTACGGCGGCGTTTTCTTGGCTTAGCTCGGCTGCGGTGCCGCTGTAAAGAACCGTTTGGCCGCTTTGCAGCGTTACCCGCAAAACGGTTGAAAGGCCACCGCTTACATTTTCAAAATACAGCTTATAATAAACATCGCCGCTGCTGGTGTTTTCTACAAAAAAGTTTTTTTGCACCGTCATACCAGGTTCAAACAAAAATTCGTTCTCGGAAATAACGGGCTTACCGTTGTTTAAATTAATGCTTACATTGCCGGTGCCAAACAAATTGTTTTGCACCGAAACCGAAGTGTAAACCAACGCAAAGGTTGTAATAACCAGGCAAACCGCCAAGGCAACTACGGTTACAATGCCGCCGGTTAGGCGTTTTTGGGTTTTGCTCTGCCTCATTTTTGCCCTCCTTTTTTACGGCGCGCCGCAAGCAGCACAAGGGTCGCGCCGCTTACAGCCGCTATGAGCAGCCACGGCAAAAGCAGCGTAAGATCCCCGGTTTTCGGGGCTGGGCCAAGGTCGCCCGGGTTTTCTACCCACCAATTAAAATCGGCCGTTAAATTTAAGCTTTGGTACGCGTTGCCGGTTGCGGTTGGCAGGTAAACGGTAAGGCAATACTGCAGCGGTTCGGCGGTGTTTTGGGCCGCCGGTGCAAGCTCGGCGCTGCACTGCGCCGGGGCACCGGCAAAGGGGCCGTTGTACAAAACCTTGCCGGTGTTTGCCAGTTCTACCTTTAAGCACAAGGCCTCGGCCAGCTTTTCGCCGCCTTTTTTTACGGTTACCCCAAAATGTACCGTTACCTTTTTTTGGTGCGAAACCGTTACCGTGTAGGCTTTGGCAATTTCATCGCCCGGGAAAAGGTTTTGCGCTACAAACGGCACTGCCACCCGGCCGTTGCTTTGGTTTAAGGCCAGCTCAACAGCGTTGCCGGTTGCCGCAAACGAGCTGCCGCTTTGAACATTGCCGCCCTGGGTACTGCCGCTTAGAATATTTCTGCCGGAAGCATTACCGCCGTTTTGCGCCCCTCCCGTCAAGGGTAAAGAGGAACTATTAGCCTGCCCGCCCTCGGGCGAAATGTAATTGTTGCTTACCACTGCAGCCGGCCGGGCAGATTGCGTGTGCCGGTATACCAACAACGCGCCAAGGGCCGCCAGGCTAACGCCCAGCAAAATGGCTAAAATTACAATAACCGTTTTTAACGCTTTGTTTTGTTTTTCGGCGTGCATAAGGCCCCCTCCTTTCTACCTTACCTTTAAAAATAAACAAATAAAACTGCAAAATAAAAAACTGCCGCATTGCAAGGCAACCGGCAGCGGTGCAAGCGCAAGCTTGCTCATTTTTGTTGGCCCATTTGCCAACAGCAACCGGCTGTCATAGTTTTAAAAACCTTAGACCCATTTGGCTTTGTGCCCCGGATTTTCAACCGGTTTACCTTTATGAAATTTGTACCTCTACCCGTTTATGTAATTTTGTAATTTTTCACCGTTAAAAGCTTTTAAATCCGCCACACAAGCTTTAAACACTTTAAAAAAATAATATTCTGCCTTAATTACTAAGTATAGCGCCAAGCCAACGGCCAATAATATTACCAATTGCGGCCAAAATGCCCCGCATAAGCCGGCACCCAAAACCTTTTCGCAGAGTTTTGAACTTGACGAAAAGGGCTTGCCAAGCCCTTATTTTACCGGCCTTAAAGGGGTAACCGACGGCGCTGTTTGACGGCGATTAATAGCCCATTGCGGCCAGTCGTTTCATATTTTTAGCTTTAAGCTCTAAGGAAGAGTGTACATACCGCTCTAAGGTAAGCTGTGTGCCGGAATGGCCCAATATTTCCGAAAGGCTTTTTACATCAAACCCTACCTCTATGCAGCGGGTTGCAAAGCTGTGCCGCAGGGTGTGAAAATGCACCCCCGCCAAATGGCAGTCGGACGCAAATTTTGCAAACCGGTACTGCAGGGTTCTGGGGTCTGGAATATTTTGATTGCCGGTTAACAGGTAGGCGGATTTTTCCTTTTCTTTAAAACGCTGACAAAGCTGCAGTGCCAGCCCGCAAAGCGGAACCTCCCGGTAAGAATTTGCGCTTTTAGGAGTACTTAAGCACAGGGCGGTTTTAGTAGGTGCATTGCCGCAATTTAAACGCTGCACCGTTTGCGTAACGCAAAGAAGACGCTTTTTTAAGTTAATGTCGCCCCATTTTAATGCGCAAACCTCCCCAATGCGCAAGCCGGTAAGCAGCGCCAGCAGGCTTGCAAATTTGTAACGGTTTAGGCCCTGCAAAAGGTAAGCTACCAACCGTTTTTGCTCGGAAACAGAAAGCACCCGCATTTCACCTTTATTAGCCTTAGGGTAAACCATTTGCACCCGGCCTAATACTGGGTATTTTTGGGCGCTGTAACGCAAAATTGCCGCAAGCACGGTTAAAATATCTCGCACTGTTTTGGCCGAAAGACCCTTTTCGTGCAGCAGGCTGTAACCAAACGCCTCTACCCCTACGGTTGTTAGCTGCTGCGGCGGCAGGCTGCCCAACGCCGGTTGAAGGTGACAATTTAATATTGTTTGATATTTAGCGTAGGTAGAGAGCTTTACTACGCTGCGTTTTAACTGCAGCCATTCTTGGCAGCACTGCCAAAATACCACGCCATTTTCCGGCTTAAATTGGGCCGTGCCGTTAAGCCAGTTGGCCTTGCACAGGTTTAATTTTTGCTTTACTTCGGCGTAGGTTTTGGCGTAGCAGTAGCCGTACTTTAAAGTGCCGTTTTCCCGGCGCTCCTTGGGGTAGCGCGCCTCCCAGCGGCCATCCCTTCTTTTATAAATGTTTTCACCTTTTTTACTCATTTTAACTTCCTCCTAAAACTTATCATTAAACCGTTTTTAGGTGACGGCTTTTTTGACGGCGTAAACTTTGAAAAATGCAATTTTCGCTCCCGTTTTTCGTGCAAAATGTTTAAACTCAACCTTTTAGGGTGCAAAAAAACTAATGATTTCCATATTTTTGCGATTTTTTATTTGAAAATATTGAATTTTGTACCGTAATGTGCTATAATCCTTGTGTACAAAGTTCAAAACTCTGCGAAAAGGTTTTTAAAAAAGGCGCTGAACCAAGCGCCTTTTTTGTTTTTACGCTGCTTAACCTGTTCTAACAAAAAATTTGTACTTTTCAACCAAACCGCACCGAATAATTGCTCCCCCGGCAAAACCGTTGGTTTGTTTAAACTGCAAAAAAAATAACGGCAATCCAAAATTGTTGATTTTGGATTGCCGTTTTAGTTTTAATATCGTTTTAATATAATATAATATTAAATTTTAACGCCGGTCGAAATACTTTAAACTTTAAGCCAGCCCTTGTCGGCCCGGGTTCATAAAAGCCGGCCTAAACCAAATTACCGCGTAATGGTTACACTGCCGGACAAGCTGCAATTGCTGCCGCCGCCGGTAAAAAATTCTACCAAAACGGGGTCAAAGGCCGGGTCGGCCTGCGGCAAAAGGTTTAAAGCTTTAACCGGCACGGTAAAGGTTACCGTTTGCGCCTGGCTCGGCTGCAGCTGCACCTTTTGGTACCCTACCAAGCGGCGGCCGTGCAAGGCGCCGTCGCCGTGTACCTGCGCGTAAAGCTGAACCACCTCGCTGCCCGCAAGAGCGCCGGAATTTTGCACCAAAACAGTTGCCGTTACAACATCATTTTCCAAAACAAGCTCCGGCTTTTGGTAACTAAACTGCGTGTACGAAAGGCCAAACCCAAACGGGTACAAGGCCTTATTTTTTAAATTGGTATAGCCGCGGTTCGCGGTTGAAAGGTCGTAGCAAACCGGCAAAGCGCTGCCGCTTGCGGGAATACTAACCGGCAGCTTGCCCGAGGGGTTTACCGCCCCGGTTAAAACATCGGCCAGGGCGTAGCCGCCCTGTTGACCGGGGTACCACCCTACCACAATGGCGTCGGCCTGTTCTGCAACCTGCGAAATGGCGTAGGCTCGGCCTTGAATTAGCAACGCAACAATAGGCTTGCCCAGCGCCTTTAGCCGGCTTAACAGGTTTAGCTGTTGGGGCGGTAAATTTAAATCGGCAACATCGCAGCCCTCGCCGCAATCCATAAAGTTTGTGCTGCTTTCTATGGCACCGTTTTTTGCGTACACAGCCTCAAAATCGCGCACGCTGCTGCCGCCAAGGCAAAGGCAAATAACATCGGCCTGGGCGGCCGCTTTTAGTGCTTCCTCGCTCTCCCCTTTGTTTTGGCCGTTAAACCGCCAGCCCGTTGCAAAGGTTAAATTTTTAAACCGCTCCCCAAACGCGCGGCGCAGGCTGGCGCCCTCCTGCGGCTTACGCTCCGAGGTGTAATCGCCCAGCAGGTAGTAAACCGAATCGGCATTTTCGCCAATAAGGCACAGCTTTGTTTGGTTACTTAGCGGCAGCAGATTGTTATTATTTTTAAGCAATACCGCGCTTTGCACCGCCATTTCGTAAGCCTTTTGGTTTTGCTTTGTTTGCAAAGCGCTCAGCTGCTCAGCCGTAAAGCTTTGAGTAAGGGGTTGCTGCATTAAGCCGCACTCAAACTTAGCCTCTAACAAATGGGTGCAGGCGGCGTTAATTTTTTCTACCAGCTCCGGCTTTTGCTGCACGGTTTGCTCCAGGGTGGCAAAGGCGCCCTGATCCTCTAAGCTAAGCTCAATACCGGCGTTTAACGCGGCAACGGCGGCGCTTTCGTAGCTGCAGCGCAGGTTGTGGCTAATGCTGCTAACGCCGCAGCCGTCTGAAATAACTACGCCGTGAAAGCCCAGCTCTTTCCGCAGCACGGTTTGCAGCAGGTGCCGGTTAGTGTGGCACAAAATGCCGTCTATAGGGTTATACGCCACCATAACAAATTCGGCCCCGGCCTCAAACGCGCCTTTTGCCGAAGGCAGGTGAATTTCGTGCAGCCCCCGCGGGCCAATGTGAATATCGGCGCTGTTAATGCCGCCCTCGGTGCAGCCGGCAGCGCAAAAATGCTTGGTGCAAACCAAGGCGCCGCCCTGACGCAGCCCGGTTGTACCGTTTTTGGCAAAGGTGTAGGCTAAATAAGGGTCCTCCCCAAAACATTCCTCGCTGCGGCCCCAGCGCGGATCGCGCGCTAAATCGATCATGGTAACAAAGGCAATATGGTTGCCGCTTTGACGAATTTCCTGCCCTACCAGCTGCATCATGCTTTGGTACAGCTCCGGTTGAAAAGAGGCGGCCGAGCAAATACCCAGCGGGTACATAACGCTGCCCAAAGACTGCATCCCGTGCGAGGCCTCGATTTGAATCAGCGCCGGAATACCCAGCCGGGTGTTTTGCTTTAAGTAGGTTTGCAGGCGGTTGGCCATTTCAACCCGCTGCTCCATTTCTATTCCGTTGCCGTAGCCCCGCTTTGTCCACGGGTCGGAACGCAGCAGACCGCTAATAGCGCCAATACCGCCGTAATATTCTACCGTTTTGGTAAACTCCGGCGCCCAGGTAAACTGCTGCCCGTTTTTTTGGTAACAGCGGTAGCCGGCAACCGTTTGGGTAATTTGGCCCAGCTTTTCCCGCAGGGTCATTGAATTTGTTAAGCTTTGCGCTTGTTTAAAGGCTTGATACACAAAAAACGCCCCCTAAAAATACAATTTTTTACATTATATTTTTAGAAAAGGCGTTTGTCAATGGAATATTAAATATCTTATTTTAACAAAAGGGGCTTTTGGGGCTGCGGCAATGCGGTGGGAACTTTGGGGCTGCCCGCGGCCGGCCGATCTGCTTGCCCGCTTTTTGGCGCTGCGCCCTCTTTTAACAGGTCGGTCATACTTTTTAAGCTAACGCCAACGGTAGAAACATTGTGCAGCAGCGCCGAGGTGGCCGGCAGCAAAACACCGGCTACCCCCAACACAATTAACATGAAGTTAAAACTGATAATAAACCGGTAGTTTTGGTGAATACGAACCATTAACGCGTCGCCGATTTGCTTTAAAGCTACCAGCGCCCGCAGGTCCTCGGCTGAAATGGTAATATCGGCAATTTCACGCGCAATGGCGGCACCGTCGGCCATGGCAATGCCGGCGTCGGCCTGTGAAAGGGCAGGCGAATCATTAACGCCGTCGCCAATCATTATTACGCGGCGTCCGGCAAGATGCTCCAAACGGACAAATTCAGCTTTATCCTCCGGCAAAACTTCGGCGTGGTATTCGTCTACCCCAACCGCTTTTGCTACGGCGCGGGCGGTGCGTTCGCTATCCCCCGTCATCATCACCGTTTTTTGCACCCCCAAAGCCTTTAGGGCACGCACCACGGCAGGTGCCTCCTCCCGCAGCGGGTCCTCAATGCAAATTACGGCCGAAAGCACGCCGGAAACGGCAATGTACAAATGCGAAAACTCGTTTGGCAGGGCGTTAAATTTTTCCTGCTCGGCAGCGTTAATTTTGCAGCCCTCATCCTCAAACACAAAGTGGTAGCTGCCAATTACAACCTTTTTTTCGTCTACAATGCTGGAAATTCCGTGCGCCACCACATACTCAACCTTAGAGTGGCGCTCCTCGTGGTGCAGCTGCCGGTTTTTGGCCTCCTGCACTACGGCGTTGGCAATGGAGTGGGGGTAATGCTCCTCCAAACAGGCGGCCAGACACAGAACGTCATTTTCCTGCTCGCCGTTAAAGGTAACAATTTTGGCAACCCGCGGGCAGGCCCGGGTTAGGGTACCGGTTTTGTCAAACACAATGGTGTTGGCGCCGGCAACCGCCTCTAAAAAACGGCCCCCTTTTACCGAAATACCGTAGCGGCTGCTTTCCCGCATGGCGGAAAGCACCGCCAGGGGCATGGAAAGCTTTAGTGCGCAAGAAAAATCTACCATTAATACCGAAAGAGCCCGCACGGGGTTTTGGGTAAGCAAATAGGCCAGCACCGTGCCGCCCAGGCTGTAGGGCACCAGCTTATCCGCCAGATGCGAGGCTTTATCCTCCACCGTTGATTTCAGCTTTTCGGAGTCCTCTATCATTTTAACAATTTTATCGTACCGCCCGCTGCCGGAGGTTTGCTCAACCGAAACGGTACATTCGCCCTCCTCCACAACGGTGCCGGCGTAAACCGGGTTGCCCGGCCGCTTTAAAACCGGCAGCGATTCCCCGGTAATTGAGGCCTGGTTTACCGTTGCCTCGCCGGTTTGCACCTTGCCGTCCAGTGGGATCATGTTCCCGGTACGAATAATCATGCAGTCGCCGCGCAAAACCTCGGTAATGGGCACTAAGCACTCCTGCCCGTTGCGCCTAAGCCAAACCTTTTTTACATTCAGCGACATGGCACGGGCTAAATCGTCTACCGATTTTTTGTGCGTCCATTCCTCTAAGATCTCGCCAATTTTCAGCAGGAACATTACAGAAGAGGCGGTGCCAAAATCGCCCCGCAAAAGCGAAACGGTAATGGCGGTAGCGTCTAACACCGAAACCTTAATTTTGCCCTTTGCCAACGCCGCAAGGCCCCGGTAAAGGTAGGGCACGCTGCGCAGCACAGCCAGCCCCGCCCGAAGCCAAAACGGCAAAAACAATTGCCCCGCAAACCGGCGCAGCACGGTAAAGGTTAATTGATCCTGATATGAACGGTTCAGCGCCCTGCCGGTATGCTCCGGCACCAGGCCGGCGTACTTTTGGTAGCAGAATTTAGAAAGCGCTAAAACAATTTCCTCCCGCCGGGCACTAAACAAAATAATGGCGTCGCCGGTGCGGTCAAACACCTTAACCCCGGTAACACCGGGCACCGCCGCTAAGTAATATTCTAAAACATCGGCCTGCTGCAGGCTCATTTTACCGCCGCAGGCGTGCACGCGCATACGCCCGGCAGATTCATGCAAAATTTTACACTTCATTAATACAACGCCCCTTTTTGTAACGCTTAGGTTCACCGTACGGCCCGCATTTTTGGCTGCGTAGCCCACAAAAGCAACCGCAAGGCTGCATAAATAAAGAAAAAGGCAAAGCGCTGCGGCGCTTGGCACCCCTTGGCCTGCCTTTAAGGGCAAGCTTGTAACATTTTGGCTGCTTAATGCCCGTTTGCCTAATTTTTGCCTACCTAAGCAATTATTTTTAAAGCCCTACGAAAAAGCTGCCGACAAAACTGTCGGCAGCTGTAAATTTTTTATTCTGCGTCGGGGGCGTCGGCAATTTCGGTTTCCTCGGCCGCTGCGCGCTGCTCGTTTATTGCTTTGGCGTCGGCCAAAATGTCATCGGCATTTTCGCGTACCTTGGTAACAGTTGTCATAACGCTTTCCTTGGCACGCAGAGCCGCTGCCGTTGTGTGGGTGTAAACCTTTTTGGCGTCTTTACTGCTTAAAATTTTAATGCCTGCGGTACCAAACAAAACACCGCCCGCAAACAAGCCAAGCTTTCCAAACATTTTCATTTAAAATACCTCCTGCATTGCCGGCATTTTACATTTAAAAATGCAACGGCCTAAATGATAACTACATAGTAACGCAAAGCCAAACAACTTTCCGCTCCATTCGGACTTTTTTTTACATTTTTTACAGCCCAAGCAGCGCGGCCAAAGCCAGCTCAATTTGGTCGGTAATTTCGGCCGCTTTTTGGCTGCTTTGCGCCAAAGCCGAAATGTAAATTTTAATTTTAGGCTCGGTGCCCGAAGGGCGAACCGTTGCCGTGCTGCCCCCTTGCAGGGTGTAAGCAATCACATTGGATTTCGGCAACGTTACCGGGGTAACGGCACCGGTTGCAAGATCTACCGACTGCGAGGTTTGGTAGTCGGTAACGGCGGTAACCGGGTAACCACCAATTTCTTTCGGCGGATGTTTACGCAGCTTAGCCAAAGCGGCGGCCATTTTTTCCATGCCGTCCATACCCGCGCAGGTAAAGCTTTTTTGGCGGTTGTTATAATGCCCGTACTGCTCGTAAAGCTTATTCAGCTGGTCAATTAAAGTCAGCCCGCGATCTTTATAATAGCAGCACATTTCGGCAATTAGCATAGAGGCCACTACTGCGTCCTTATCCCGCACATAGGAGCCGGCCATATAGCCGTAGCTTTCCTCAAAGCCCATTATAAAACGGTTTTCCTCGTGCTTTTGCTCTAACAGCAAAATCTGCTCGCCAATAAATTTAAAGCCGGTTAGCACCTCTTTTAGCTCGCAGCCGTAATTTGCGGCAATTTTTTGCACCATTTTGGTAGAAACAATGGTGGTAACGGCAATGGGGTCTTTCGGCAATGTTCCCAGCTCGCTGCGGCGGGCCAGCAGGTAGTTTAGCATTAAAATGCCAACCTCGTTGCCCGTCATTAAAACATATTCCCCATTTTGGCGCACGGCAATACCCATGCGGTCGCTATCCGGGTCGGTGGCAATTAAAAGGTCCGGCTTTTGCTGCTCAGCCAGCTTTAGGCCAACCTCAAACACCTGGCGAATTTCGGGGTTGGGGTACGGCGCCGTTGGAAAATTGCCGTCTGGCAGCTCCTGCTCTTTTACCACGGTAACATTTTGCACGCCAAGGCGCTTTAAAATGGCGCGTACCGGCTTGTTGCCGCTGCCGTGCAGGGGGGTGTAAATAATTTTTAAGTTTTCAAAATGGTAGCTGCTGTCGGCAACCGATTGGGCAAAAACCGCGTCTAAATAAGCGTTTACAACATCCTGCCCAATAAAGTTAATTTTTCCGGCTTTTACCGCTTCGTCAAAATCGCAGGTCTTTACGCCGTCAAACAAATCAACTTTTTTAATAATGTCTAATACGGCGGCGCTGGCCTCTAAGTTTAACTGGCAGCCATCCGGCCCGTAGGCCTTGTAGCCGTTGTACTCGGCCGGGTTGTGGCTGGCGGTTACAACAACGCCGGTGTTGCATTTAAAGTGCCGAATAGCAAACGAAACCATTGGCGTTGGCGCCAGCTCGGGGTAAATGTAAACCGTTAGGCCGTTTGCGGCAAAAACGGTGGCGGCATGGCGGGCAAACAGCTCAGACTTAATACGGCTGTCGTACGCAATGGCAACCTTTCCGTTAGGGTTTTGCCGCTTTACATACTCGGCTAGGCCCTGCGTTGCGCAGCCAACCGTGTAAACATTCATGCGGTTGGTGCCGGCCCCAATTACACCGCGCAGCCCCGCCGTGCCAAATTCTAAGCTTTTGTAAAATCTATCTTCAATTTCGTTATCCTTACCCTGAATGGCTTTTAACTCGGTAATTAAATCCGGGTCGGCGGTTGCCTCTTTCAGCCAGCGATCGTAGGTTTTTAAAATCGTTTCCATAAACTGCCTCCTGCAAAATTTTTACGCGGCAGGGCTAAAAATATTTAAGGCCGCGTTCTTAAATATCTCCTTTTCTATTTTAGCCGATTTTTGTGCAACTGTCAACATTTTGCTTGACAGACCTAAAAAAATGTGTTAGAATAACTAAAAGAAAGTTTTAAAGGTTTGTGTTTTTTATACTGCAATGAAAAATTCTTTTGAAAATAGCGCAACGGCGTTTTCAAATTTTTCCGACGAACAGCTGGTTGGGCTGGTAAAACAGGGTCAAAGCGGCGCATTTAACGCCCTGTACGCCCGCTATTTGCCAAAAATCCGCTCTATGGTCTACCCCTTTCAGGGCTTAGGGTACGATTTTGACGATTTAATTCAAGAAGCCACCATTGGCTTTTTTACGGCAATTGACACCTTTCATTCTACCGCAGGCGCAACCTTTTCTACCTTTTGCTACCTTTGTATGCGCCGGCTTTTAATTACCCTGCTGCGCAGCAAAACCAAAAAAGGCGCCGTTCCGCAAAGTTGCATTCTTTACGACTGCGAAACCATTGCGGCCGAAACGCAAATGCAGCCTGAGCAGGCCTACATTGCCAAGGAAAGCTACTTAGCCCTAAAGCAAAAGCTGCAAAAGGCGCTTTCCCCTTTTGAAAAGCAGGTTTTAACCGATTATTTACAAGGGCTTGACTACCGCGCCATTGCCGAAAAGCACCAAAAACCCGCCAAATCGGTAGATAACGCTTTGCAGCGTATTCGCGCAAAGCTGCGCCGGCTTACCCAGTAAATAGTCTGCCGGCGGCCAAACAGTTCAGTTGGTTTGGTTTAGGCTTGGCGCCAATAAACCGCAAACCCGGTAACCTGTTGCCTATTGTTCCGGTAACCTTGGGGCTTGCCCCTACTTAAATATATGCCCGTGTAGCTTAAATTAGCAGAGCGTTGTTTGCAAAGATGTCGGTGCGATTCCGTCCGGGGCAAAAACAAATACAGTCAAGTGAGGTACTAAAAATGTTTGAAGACAAGACACTCGTATGCAAAGATTGCGGAGCAGAATTCGTATTCACCGCAGGTGAGCAGGAATTCTTTGAATCCAAAGGGTTTGTAAATGAGCCGCAGCGTTGCAAGGAATGCCGTGACAAGCGCAAAAATGCCAGCCGCGCTCCGCGTGAGATGCATGAGGCCGTTTGTGCTGCTTGCGGCGGTGTTGCAAGAATCCCCTTTGCACCGCGTGACGATCGCCCGGTATATTGCAGCGAATGCTTTGCAAAAATGAAAGAGGAGCAGCAATAATTATATTGCGCTGCTTGGCCATTTATATACAGGTATTCTGCCAGAATTACCTTAGGGGTAATTTTGTTGCGGCAATTTGTTAAAGGCATTAAGAAAGGGCCGTCGGTTTTATCCGGCGGCCCTTTTGTTTTGCCAAAATTCGGCTTAGCTATTTTGCTAAGCCTTGCCTTTTGTTTGCTAATTGTTTGAGCATTTCATTCAGCAGTTTTACTGCCCTTTCGCTAAGCTGTAAATTAGTCTTCTATTCAACCAATAGCTTGGCTAAATTATTCCTGCGGCTTTGGTTCGGCTGGCTCGCTGCCCTGGGCTGGCTGCTCTTTTTCAAAGGTAAAGGCGCCCTCTTTAAAATCGCAGCAAACGGTGTTGCCGGCCACTATGGTACGGTCTAACATCAGCTCGCTCAGCGGGTCCTCAATTTTAGACTGAATGGCTCGACGCAGCGGGCGGGCGCCGTAAAGCTTATCAAACCCCGCGTCGGCAATGGCCGAAACGGCTGCCGGGGTAAAGCTTACGGTAATATCCAGCCCTTTCATACGGCCGGCCAGCTCTTGCAGCATTTTTTCGGCAATATGCTCAATATCCGTTTTTTCTAACTTGTGGAACACAATAATGTCATCCACACGGTTTAAAAATTCGGGCTTAAAGGCCTGGCGCAGCTCGCCCAAAACCTTTTCGCGTACATCGGCGTCCTCCTGCCGCTCACCCTCGGCGGTAAAGCCAAAGGAAACGGTTTTGTCGGTAATCAGCCGCGCGCCAATGTTCGAGGTCATAATAATTACCGTGTTTTTAAAATCTACCCGGCGACCTTGGCTGTCGGTTAAAATGCCATCCTCCAAAATCTGCAGCAGAATGTTAAAAACATCCGGGTGGGCCTTTTCAATTTCATCAAACAAAATAACGCTGTAGGGCTTGCGGCGCACCTTTTCGGTTAGTTGGCCGCCCTCCTCAAACCCAACGTATCCGGGGGGCGAACCCACAATTTTAGAAACGGTGTGCTTTTCCATATATTCCGACATATCCAGCCGGATCATAGCATCCTCGGTACCAAACATGGTTTGGGCAAGCGCCTTGCACAGCTCGGTTTTACCAACGCCGGTAGGCCCTAAAAAGATGAACGAACCAATGGGGCGCTTGGGGTCTTTTAGCCCTACACGGCCGCGGCGAATAGCCTTGGCAACGGCGGTTACGGCCTCATCCTGCCCTATAATGCGCTGGTGCAAAACCTCCTCTAACTTTAAAAGCCGTTCGCTTTCGCTTTCGGTTAGCTGCCCGGTGGGAATCCCCGTCCATTTTGAAACAATTTGGGCAATATCCTCGGCCGTTACGGTGCGGCCGGCGTTATCCGGGCTTTGCTGCCATTGGGTGCGTTTTTCGGTTAATTCGGCCTTTAAGGCTTGCTCACGATCCCGCAGTTCGGCGGCCTTTTCAAAGTTTTGGTTGTTAATTTCCTGCGATTTTTGCTGTTCCAACTCTTTAATTTGCTGCTCTAAGCTTTTAATATCCTGCGGCTCGGCAACCGTGCGCAAGCGCACCTTTGAACCGGCCTCGTCTATTAAGTCAATAGCTTTATCCGGTAAATAGCGGTCGGAAATATAGCGGCTGGAAAGCTTCACGGCGGCCTCTAACGCCTCATTAGTATATTTTACCTTGTGGTGCGCCTCATAGCGGTCGCGCAGGCCCTTTAAAATGGCCAGGCTATCCTCCTCGCTGGGCTCCCCTACCGTTACCGGTTGAAAACGGCGCTCCAAAGCGGCGTCCTTTTCAATATTCTTTCGGTATTCAGCCAGTGTGGTAGCACCAATTACCTGCAGCTCGCCACGCGCTAACGAGGGCTTTAAAATATTCGCCGCGTCGGTAGAGCCTTCGGCCGAGCCGGTACCTACAATGGTGTGTACCTCATCAATAAACAAAATAACATCATCGGCGCCGCAAACCTCGTCTATAATCGCTTTAATGCGCTCCTCAAAATCGCCGCGGTATTTGGTGCCGGCTACCATGCCGGTTAAATCCAGCGCAATCAGGCGCTTGTTTTTCAGCAGCTCCGGCGCGTCGCCCGCGGCAATTTTTTGGGCCAGCCCCTCTACCACCGCGGTTTTGCCAACACCCGGTTCGCCAATAAGGCAGGGGTTGTTTTTGGTACGGCGGCACAAAATTTCAATTACCCGCTCAATGGCGTCGGCACGGCCAATAACCGGGTCTAACCGCCCTTCTTTCGCGTCCTTGGTTAAATCGTGACCGTACTTGTCCAGCGTGGGGGTTTTACCGTTTGTTTTTTTGCGCGCGGCTGTCGGGCCCTCCGACTCGTTTTCCTCCAATGTGTCCTGCACGCCAATGGTTTGCAAAACCTTGCTGCTTAGCTCCTGCACATCGGCGCCAAGCTCGTTTAAAAAGCGGATGGCGTAATTGTCGCCCTCGCTTAAAATGCCAATTAACAAATGCTCGGTGCCAACCAGTGCCTTACCCATTTGGCGCACACCGGTTACAGCGTTTTCAATAACCCGTTTGGCGCGGGGGGTTAAATGGTCGGGGGTTAGCTGCGTAGGCGTTCCGCGGCCAACCGTTTCAACAATTAGGCGCTCTACGGCCTCGGCCGTTACGCCATACTCGGCAAGCAGGCCGGCGGCAACGCTGCCCTCTACCGAAAGCACGCCGTACAGCAAATGCTCGCTGCCAATGTAGGTGTGGCCAAACCGCTCAGCCGCTGCAATGGCGTTATTTAAGGCCGCATTGCCTTTTTTGGTAAATCCGTTAAAATTGTATTTCATATTAAAAACCTCCGTTCTAATTACAAACTTCTATTTTATTATTGGTGCAAGACTCAAAAGCCAAACACCTTTTTTGGGGTAGACCGATTAAAATTAAATTTTTTCCGATTTGGGCTGCCCCCTTACAAGGGTAACCAGCAAAAAGCCTTTGCTTAAACCTTGTAAAGCGACCCAGCCGTATTGACGGCAGTTATTCAACCGCTGCCATGCGTTCGCGAATAACATCGGCACGGCAAATATCCCGTTCCTCCGGCGTCATGTGGCCGTGCAGCCGCTGCAAGGTGCCGGGCTGTGTTTCAACAATCAGCTCCAGCGGTAAGGCCGGCGCAATGCCGGTAATAATGCCCATGGAAACTCCTAACTTCACACGAGACATCAGCTGCATCATTTCCTCACTGGAAAGCTTGCGGGCGTATTTTAGCAGGCCAACGGCGCGGTAAACAATATCTTCTACCGTTTTGGGCTGCAGCTCGGCCCGGGCAGCTTTTTCCTTTTCAATAATCTGGGTGGTAATGGCGGCTAAATTTTCGGTAGCCGCTTTTTCGGAAATCCCCAGCGTTACCTGGTTTGAAAGCTGGTACAGCGCCGCGTGCGATTTACTGCCCTCGCCGTAGGTGCCACGCACCGTAAGGCCAATTTTTGCTACCGAATCGGCAATAGAGGCCAGCGCGCCGGCGCTCTCTAAAATTGGCAGATGCAGCATAACCGAAGCCCGCAGCCCGGTGCCCAAATTGGTAGGGCACTCGGTTAAATAGCCCAGCTTGGGGTCAAACGCCAGGGTAAGACCGCCGGCAAAAAGGTTTTCAACCTGCTCGGCCAGCTCGTAAGCCTTTTCGGTTTGCAGGCCGGGCAAAATAACCTGAATACGAATGTGGTCCTCCTCCAGCAGCATAACGCTGACGCTTTCATCGGGGCTTAGCACCAGCCCGCGCGGAAGTCCGCTTTTGGCAAAATCCGGGCTAATAATGTGCCGTTCTACCATAGCGGCAACCTCGTCGGCCGGTACGGCCTGCATATCAATATACTTTAACGCGCCAATGCCGGCCAACTCTTTGCCGTCGCAAAGCTCCCGCACGGTTTGCAGCATCTCGCGCCGCTGCGTGTCGTTCATTTTTTTAGGAAACGGTACCTTGCGCACATTTCGCGCCAGGCGCACCCTAGTGCTAACGGCAATGCCGTCGCCTTTCAGATCCTCTTTGTACCATTTACTCATGATCGCCACCGTCCTTTTCCATGAACCGAATTTCATCCCGCAATTTTGCGGCTTTTTCAAATTCCTCGGCCTGCACAGCCTGGCTTAATTCTTTTTTTAATTGCTTTAATTTGCTCTCCTTGGTTGGCTGCGCCGCCTGGGTGCCGGGCGTTTTGCCAACATGCACCGTGTTGCCGTGCAGCCGCTGCAGCGAGGGCATTAGCTCCTCCCGAAAGGTGTCGTAACACTCACTGCAGCCTACACGCCCGCTTTCCACAATATCTGAAAATAGGCTGCCGCAGCAAGGGCAGCGCTTATCGTCTAACCGGCCGCTTTCAATGCCGTCCCCAAACATGGAAGCCAGCATATTGGCAAGGCTTAAATGGCCAAAGCTGCCGTACCCCTCCTTGGCGGCGCAGTAAGCGCACAAGTTTTTTTCATGCACCACGCCGTTCATTACGGTTTTAACATGCGTGGTAGCAGGATTTTTTCCACATTTTTCACACATCATAAGTCATTCCTCCAAAATTTTCATTTTTTCTATTTTAAATTTGCGTCATTAACATTTGTTTCATTAACGCGGCGCGAACCCGGTCTTTCATATTCGGCGGCAGCTCCCGCATTACGCCGGTTGAAATGGCCGCCCGCATTAAGGTTGCCGCCCCGCCCGAAATTAACCCGGCCTGGGCGCTGTTATCAATAATAATTCTTGCGGCAGAGGCGTCTATTTCCTCGCCAATTGAATTAACAATGTGCATGAGTGCCGAGGCGCGGTCTAAGCTTACCCGCGTAATGCGAATGAACCCGCCGCCGCCGCGCCGACTTTCAATAATATAGCCGTGCTCCGGCGTAAAGCGAGAGGAAAGCACATAGTTAATTTGGCTGGGCACACAACCAATTACCGAAGCCAGCTCGTTACGCTGAATTTCGGCAACATTGGTGCCTGAATCATTTAACAGCTGCAAAATTCTTGCGGTAATCAGATCGCTCATTTTCATGATTTACACATCCTTTTTTGACTTTCACTGACTTTAATTATACTCAAAGGTCAGAAAAGGTCAAATTTTAATTTTAAACGATTTTACGCCAATTTTTAAAATTACCTCTTGTTTTCTCTCTATTTCAATTAATTCCTGCTATTTTTAAAAAATTTCTAAATTTTTAAAAAAATAAAGCGCCGCTGCCCAACGGGAATAACGGCGCTTTATAAAGACCCTTTTGCCCTGCCCTTTAATTTAACAAAACAAAGCCAATATTTAAATAAAGGGCAAAGCAAAGCCACAAAAGGTAAGGCAAAAACAGCAGTGCTGCCAAGCGGTTTAACCGGCGGCCAAACCAAAAAATTAACCCATTTAAAACCAGCAGCGCGGCTATGATCAACGCGGCGCAGACCCGAAACTGCAGGCGCCAAAAAAACGGCGACCACAACACATTCAGCAAAAGCTGCACCCAGTAAAGCCGCAGCACCTTAGCGCTGCCCGGGCCGGAGCAGCTAAACAAATAGGCGGCAGTGCCAATTAGCAAATAAAGCGCCACCCAAACAACCGAAAACAGCCAGCCCGGCGGCGCAGCCGGCGGTTTTACCAGCGCGGCGTAGCTTTGCTTGGGGCTGCCGCCCAGCAAAAAGCCAAACAGCCCGGCCAGCTCGGTTATTGCAATAAACACCAACAGCTTATTTAGTTTAACGGTTTTAACAGTCATAAAAATACCCCCTTTTTAATTTTATTGCAGCTAAAAGCAAAAAATACACAAAGGGGGTAAAATGTTTAAATAAGTTTGTATTTTGTAGGCGAAACGCCGTTGCATTTTTTAAATTGCATAGAAAACTGGGCGGCGGTGCAAAAGCCGCAGCTTAACGCAATTTCAGTACAGGTTTTATTGGTGGTTTTTAAAAGCTCTTTAGCGGCCGCCAACCGTTGCTGCAATAAAAATTGGCTGGGAGAAAGTCCTGTAATAGTCTTAAAGCGATGCTGAAAATAATCATAGCTGTAATGCAGCTGCTCTGCCAAATCCGCTAACTGGATTTTTTCGTGAAAATTTTCTTGCAAATAAGTAATAGCATAAGAAAAATCTTGCGGCAGCTGTTTTTTAGGGGCGGTCGTGTTCTGCCGGTAAACGCCAATTAACAACTCTGTTAATTTGGCCTGCAGCATACTTTTATAGCCGGGCGGCTGAGAGCACACCTCGTTTAAAATTTCGTGAATAAGGGTACCGGCAGTATAGTTTTTGTCCCGGTACAGCTTGCTTTCCAGCCGCAAGTCGGTATCAAACTCTAAAAACAAAACGCGGCCGTCTTTTTCGTGCTGCTCGCTGTGCTCTACCCCGGGAAAAATAATGTAATAGCTGTTTTTAAAAAAACGGCAAGATTTATTTTCTACAACGGTAGAACCGCACGCAGTTTTGTAATAAACAATTTCGTAATGCCTGTGTTGGTGCAGCGGAATTTCCGTGCCGCCACGCCGTATAACCGATTGGGCCGTTAACAGTTTGCAATTCAGCAAAAACACCCCCTAAAACTTTATGAAAAGCCAAAAGATAAAAACAATAAACGAATTTGTTATAGAACCCCCACGCTTTTTATGCTATGCTGTGTGGGAGGTGACAATAAATGTTTAAATTTGAATGTCCAACAAAAAAGGTTGATGTGGTTTTAGATACCGACGCCTATAACGAAATTGATGACCAATACGCCATTGCATACATGCTGCAAAACCCCGAAAGGCTTAATGTAAAAGGTATTTGTGCTGCTCCGTTTTTTGGAAACGGAAAATCATTAAATCCGGCTGACGGAATGAAAAAAAGCTTTGAGGAAATTAAAAAGGTTGTTAGCCTTGCAAACCGGCCGGATTTATTAAACAAAGTTTACCCCGGCAGTGAGCATTACCTTACCAACGAAACAACCCCGGTAAATTCCCCGGCGGCACAATACATGGCCGATTTAGCCAACAGCTACTCGCCGGAAAACCCATTGTATATTATTGCCATAGGAGCTATTACCAATGTAGCCTCGGCCCTACTACTAAACCCAAGCCTGCAAAAAAACGCCGTTGTTATTTGGCTTGGCGGAAACAGCGTGCACTATCCGCACAATAACGAATTTAATTTGCGGCAGGATATTGCCGCCGCCAGAATTGTTTTTGGCTGCGGCGTTGCCTTAGTTCAGCTGCCCTGCGGCGGGGTAGTAGACCATTTTTCAACCTCGCGGTACGAGCTGGAGCATTGGCTTTTAGGCAAAAACCGCCTGTGCAATTACTTAGTAGAAAACACCGTTCGGGAGGCCGAAAGCTACGCAGCCGGAAAGCCGTGGACCCGGGTAATTTGGGATGTTGCAGCTATTGCCTGGCTGTTAAATGACGGCGACCGCTTTATGGGCTCGGTTTTAATGCCCAGCCCTATTCCGGAGGCCGACCACCACTACAGTTTTGACCCTCGGCGCCATTTGATCTGCTCGGTTACACACATTAACCGCGACGCCTTATTTGAAGATTTATTTAAAAAATTATCCAACAACAATTTAATTTAAGCTAAACCGCAGCACAAAACAACCGTTTGTGCTGCGGTTTTTAATTTATTCGGTTAAGCCGGTAACCTCTTTGTACAGCTTAATGTACTCGCCGGAGGAGTGCTTCCAGCTGTTATCGCACGCCATAGCGCGGCGCACCAGCTGCTGCCAGCCCTTTTGGTCGGCGTAGCCGCCCAAGGCGCGCCAAACCGCGTTTTCCATATCGTGCGCGTTGTACATTCCAAAGGTAAAGCCATTGCCGGCGTTGTCGCCGCTGTCTTGAATGGTATCTTTCAAACCGCCGGTCTCCCGCACAATGGGAATGGCGCCGTACCGCAGCGCAACCATTTGGGCCAGCCCGCACGGTTCACTTTTAGAGGGCATTAAAAACAAATCGGCCGCGGCGTAAATTTTGTGCGCCAGCTCGGGAATAAAGCCCAACCGCAGCGCAACCTTTTCGGGGTATTTTACCATCATATCGTGGAAAAAGGTTTCGTATTCCCATTCGCCGGAGCCTAAAATTACAAACTGCAAGTCGGCCTGCAGCAGCTCCTCAAACACGCATTTTACAAGGTCTATGCCCTTGTGGCCAACCAAACGGCTTACAATGCCAATTACCGGCACCTGGCGCTGCGGCAGGTTTAAATACTGCTGCAAGGCGCGCTTGTTTTCGGCTTTTCCGGCCAGATTTTCGGCCGTGTAGTTTTGAAAAATCATGGGGTCGGTTGCGGGGTTGTAAACCTCGGTATCAATTCCGTTTACAATGCCGCAAAGCTTAAACTGCCGCTGCTTTAAAATGCCGTCTAACCCAAAAGAGAACCAGGGGTTTAAAATCTCCTTTGCGTAGGTGGGGCTAACGGTTGTTACCCGGTCAGCGCACTCAATGGCCCCTTTCATTAAATTCACGCAGCCGTCGTAATCTACCAAATGGGCGCTGTCATCCGGCAGGCCTAAAACATCGCCGATCAGCTCGTGCCCGTATTTTCCCTGGTACTGAATGTTGTGAATGGTAAATACCGTTTTAATGCCGTTAAAGGGGGCGTGCGGGTACAGCACCTGCTTGTAAACCGGAACCATGGCGGTTTGCCAGTCGTTGCAGTGAATAACATCCGGCGTAAAATCAATGTAGGGAATAATTTCGAGCACCGCGCGGGAGAAAAAGGCGAACCGCTCTGCGTCGTCATAGTGCCCGTAAAGCTCGCGGCGTTTAAAGTAATATTGGTTATCTATAAAATAATAAATAACCCCGTTTACATGCGCCTCAAAAATGCCGCAATACTGGCGGCGCCAGGCAACCGGCACGGTAATGCTGGTAATAAACTTCATTTGGGCGCGCATCTCCTCCGAAATGCACTCGTAAAGCGGCATTACAATGCGGCAGCCAATAAACCGTTTGCGCAGCGCCTTGGGCAGCGCGCCTGCCACATCGGCCAGCCCGCCCGACATAGCAAAGGGGTAAGCCTCGCTGGTTGCGTATAAAACCTTCATTTAAACCGGCTCCTTTCTTTTACACTACGGCGTTTTTGCGAATAAAGGTTAGGTGGGTCTCGGCGCCGCACATCCGCGTGCCGTCCGAGATCGTAACATTTTTATCTAAAACCATGTAAGCTAAATCGGCGTTTTTGCCAATTACACAGTCCTGCATAATAATGCAGTTTTTAACCACTGTGCCCTCGCCAACGGTGGCCCCGCGAAAAATAATGCTGTTTTCCACCGTGCCCTCAATTAAACAGCCGTCGGCAATCAGGCTGTTAGAAACCTTAGAGCTTAAACCGTAGCGGGTGGGTACGTCGTCCCGAATTTTGGTGTAAATCGGCCGCTCGGCGCAAAAAATATCCTGCCTAACGTTGCTTTGCAACAACGCAAAATTGGCCTTGGCAAAGGTAGCGGGGCTATCAATTACCCAAACGCTGCCGGGCACCTCGTACCCGTAAATGTTCAGCTGCTGCACCCCGGCTTGAAAAACATCCCGCCACAGGCTGGTTTTGTTGTTCATAACCGCCTCGTTCGCCAGCTTAATAATTAAATCCTTTTTCATTACAATTAAATTTAAGCTGTAATTGCAGGGAACGCCGCTTTGGCTAATCATTTTAATTTGCTGCACCCGGCCGCCCGGTGCCATTTCCAGCGCCATTACATCGCCCTCATTTTGCGGCATGGGCCCGTTTTTGTACGCAACGGTAATTTCGGCGCCGCTTTCGGCGTGGCGCTCTAACAGTGCGGTTAGGTCAATGTTGCCTACCACGCCGGCGTCGCAAAGCAGCACATATTCCTCCTTGGTGCGGTTTAGGTAGCCGCTAATGGCGTTAATAGATTTTAAGCGGTTGGTGCACATGCTAATATCCGAATTAACATACGGCGGTAAAATAGAAAGGCCGCCGCTTTTTCGGTCTAAATCCCAGGCCTTGCCCGAGCCTAAATGGTCTAACAACGAATGGTAATTGTATTTAGGAATTACCCCGACATTAGAAATACCGGCGTTAACCATGCAGGAAAGCGGAAAATCTATTAGCCGGTAACGGCCGCCGAACGGCACCGAGGCCATAGACCGCGCCGCGGCCAGTTCCCCAATCAGTTCGTCATGCACATTTGCAAAGACAAGCCCGATTACATTTTTGGCTTTCATTGCACTTCCCCCTTTCCAAGGTCTTGCCGTATCATTGATTTTGGCAGCACCACGGCGTTTTCGCCAATGGTAAGGTCGGCTCCTACTACCGAAACGCCCCAGTCTTTCAGGTCTTGCATATTCTCCGGCCGCTGGCCAACCTTAGCCCCGGGGCCAATAACGCTGTTTTCGGCCACAATAGAATACTGCACCGAAGCGCCCCTGCAAATTTTAACGCCCGGCATAATCAGCGAATCGCGCACCTGCGCGCCCTCCTCAATGGTTACATTAGCAAACAGCACCGAAAAATCTACCGTACCAAAAACGTTGCAGCCCTCGGTAATCAGCGAATTTTCTACCTGCGCCGTTTGGCCAATGTACTGCGGCGGCAAGGTTGGCGTGCGGGAATAAATGCGCCACGACGGATCCGAAAGGTCTAATTCCACCTTGGGGTTTAAAAGGTCCAAATTCGCCTCCCACAGCGAATCAATGGTGCCAACATCCTTCCAATAATCGTTAAAACGGTAAACATCCATTTTTTCGTTTGCTTTTAGCATATTGGGAATAATGTTTTTGCCAAAATCGTTGGCGGAATTTAAATCGGCCTCATCCTCGGTTAAATATTTTTTTAGCACCGGCCAGCTGAATACATAAATCCCCATAGAGGCCAAATTGCTTTTGGGGTGCGCCGGTTTTTCCTCAAACTCGTAAATTCGGTCATTTTCATCTACATTCATAATGCCAAACCGTGAAGCTTCCTCCATGGGTACCTCCAGCACGGCAATGGTGCAATCGGCCCCACGCTCCTTGTGCTGATTGAGTAGCTCGGCGTAGTTCATTTTGTAAATATGGTCGCCCGAAAGAATCAGCACATATTCGGGGTCGTACCGCTCAATAAACGGGATGTTTTGGTAAATGGCGTTGGCGGTACCCTTGTACCAATCGGCGCCCGAATTTTTTTGGTAGGGCGGCAACACATGCACCCCGCCATTCGAGCGGTCTAAATCCCACGGCTTGCCCGAACCAATATAATCGTTTAGCTCCAGCGGCTGGTACTGGGTTAAAACGCCAACCGTTTCAATACCGGAGTTAATGCAGTTAGAAAGCGGAAAGTCTATAATTCGGTACTTGCCCCCGTAAGGCACAGCCGGTTTGGCAATTTTTTGGGTCAAGACCCCTAAACGGCTGCCCTGGCCGCCGGCCAGAAGCATTGCTACACATTCTGTTTTTTTCAAAACATCAACCCCTAATCTTAATATAACTTAAAAATATTAAAAACTAACCTTTGGCCTGTGCTTTTTTGCCCGCAGCCCTGCGCGCCTTTTTTTGCCGCTTGGTGCAGGTGTAAAACAGCGTGCTCATGGCCGGAATTTCAAACTCGGCCGATTGCTCCTGCCCGTGCATGGCAACCGGTTGGGTCTTTAGCTTTAAAAGGCCGCGGCCCTCGCCGCCAAAAGCCTCGTCGTCGGAATTAAAGCAACAGGTGTATTCTCCCGCAAAGGGCAGGCCAATGCGGTAATTCTCCCGCGTTACGGGCACAAAATTGCAAATTACTATTAATTCCTGCCCGGCGTCATCAATTCGCCGAAACGCAATAACGCTTTGGTCTTTATCATCATTAGCAATCCAGCTAAAGCCCTCCCACGAAAGGTCTTGCTGCCAAAGGGGGGCGCTGGCTTTATAAAACCCGTTTAACGCCTTTACATACGCCTGCATTTGCCGGTGCGCTTCGTAATCCAGCAACAGCCAATCCAACTGCTCGTCGTATCGCCATTCAATAAACTGGGCAAACTCCTGCCCCATAAACAAAAGCTTTTTGCCGGGGTGCGCCATCATGTAACCGTAAAACGCGCGCAGCGAGGCAAACTTTTGCTCGTAATCGCCCGACATTTTTTCTATCATTGAGCGCTTGCCGTGCACCACCTCATCGTGCGAAATGGGCAGCACATAGTTTTCACTGAACGCGTAGAAAAAGGAAAAAGTTAGCGCGTCATGATTATATTTTCGGCCCAACGGGTCCATAGACATATACCGCAGCATATCGTTCATCCAGCCCATGTTCCACTTAAAGTTAAAGCCCAGCCCGCCGTCGTAGGGGGGCTTGGTTACCATGGGCCATGCGGTAGATTCCTCGGCTATGAGCATAACTGAGCCCGAAATTTCAAACACCTGACGGCTCAGCTCCTTAAAAAAGGCAACCGCCTCTAAATTCTCGTTCGAGCCGTGAATGTTCGGCCGCCATTGCCCGGCCTCGCGGCCGTAATCTAAATAAAGCATCGAGGCAACCGCGTCTACCCGCAGGCCGTCTACATGGTAATTTTTTAACCAAAACAGCGCGCTGGAAATTAAAAAGCTTTGCACCTCGGGTCGGCCGTAATCAAAAACAACGGTTCCCCATTCCTTGTGCTCGCCCTTTAGCGGGTCGGCGTATTCAAAACACGGCTCGCCGTCAAACCGGTACAGGCCAAAGGCGTCCTTTGGAAAATGTGCCGGCACCCAGTCTAAAATAACGCCAATGCCGTTTTGGTGCATAATATCTACAAACTGCATAAACTGCTCCGGCGTGCCGTAACGGGAGGTTGGCGCAAAATACCCCGTTACCTGGTAGCCCCAGGAGCCCTCAAACGGGTACTCGGTAACCGGCATTAGCTCCACATGCGTGTAGCCCATTTTTAAAACATAGCTTGAAAGCTCGTTGGCCAAGGTAACATAATCTAAGGTGTTGCCGTCGTCAAACCGCTTCCAGGAGCCTAAATGTACCTCGTAAATGTTAACCGGCGATTTATAAATGTTGGTTTGGTCGCGTTTATTTAAAAATTCAGCGTCCTGCCAACGGTAGCCGCCCAACCGGTACAGCTTAGAGGCCGTACCTGGCGCCGTTTCAGCGTGAAAAGCAAAGGGGTCGGCCTTAAAAAGTACATCGCCCGCTTTGGTTTCAATGGCGTATTTGTAGGCCTGGTACTGCTCGGTGCCGGCAATAAAGCATTCCCACACACCATTTTTAACAAGGGACATACTATTTTTATGCAGCTGCCAGTTGTTAAAATCACCAACCACGCAAACATTTTTTGCGTGCGGCGCCCAAACCCGGAACAGCGCCCCCATCTCTTCATTCTGCACGGTAAAGTGGCTGCCTAAAAACTCGTACGCGTTGCCAAGCGAATAGCAACCCCACATTTCGTCTATTTTACGCAGACCGTTCGACATGAAAAATCACCCCTTGTAAAGCCGCACCACCGCAAAAATTTAAACTTTAACGGCAAAAAAATTTTCTATATTCAGTATACCATTTTTTTAACGCCTTTACAAGGTGATAATTGCCGCAACAACGCTGTCCGATGTAGTATTTTTTGCTCAATATTTGTTATTATTGCACAAATAAAGCGCAAAAAACACCTAATTTTGTAAAAAAAAATTTACAATTGCACAAAAATAAACATTTTTCCGGTACTGGCGCCGTTTAGGCGTATTGTGTAGGACGGCAAGCACTCAACTCTCTTTTTTGTTGGCCGGCAAAAACCCACTTCCATTTTACTTCGGCCAACAAGGCAACCGGCAAAAAAATAAGCCGTCGGGCAACCCCCTAAAAAGGGCCGCCCGCCGGCTTAGCAAAATTTAATGTAAAAACAATAAAACAACCTGACTACTTTCCCTGCTTAAAGCAGGCGTTTAATTTTTCCAGCGCCTTTTTCTCAATTCTTGAAACATAAGAACGGGAAATTTTAAGCTGCTTTGCTACCTCCCTTTGGGTGTGCTCCCGGCCGCCAAGCAGCCCAAAACGCAGCCCAATAATAATTTTTTCCCGCGAATTTAGGGCCTGCTCCACATATCCCTTTAATTTTTTAGTTTTCAGCCGCAGGTCAATTTCGTCTACAATGTTGGTATCGTCCGAAATTACATCCATTAAAGTCAGGTCGTTGCCCTCCTTATCGGTTTCAATCGGCTCGTTCATAGAAATATCCTGCGCGGTTTTTTTTAAGGAGCGAAAATACATTAAAATTTCATTTGCTATCCTCACCCAAAAGCGTTTTTGTTGCTTCAAGGTCATTTCCTTTAATTTGCTTTAAAAAATCAATGTTTTTTGAAAAATCCAGCTTGCCCTCTGCGCCAAAAAGAATAACATGGGCGTTCTGCCCGTCCCAAACAATTCGGCGCACCAGGCTGCGAACCGCCGCCCGTTTTTGTTCCCCGCTCATGGAAACAATACCATTTTTAAAGGTGCCTAACAGCTGTTTTAAAACATCAAACTCCATATTGCTGAACGCGTGCTCGGCCGTAAGGTTAAGCTGTTTCTCAATACGCTGCTGCACTTTTTCAATATTGCTGTTTAATTGGTCAATATGCGTTAGCAGGGCCTGCTTGGTTGCCGGCTGCACGGCGTCTGCCAGGGTGCCAACTAAAGCCGTTACCTTTTTTTCTAAATCGGTCTTTTCCTTTTGCAGCTTGTTTAGCTGCTGCTCCCGGTCTAAGCGGTTTTCAAAATACGCCGCTTTGTTTTTTTCAAGCAGCTTAATAAATTCGCCGTTATCATCCGCCAAATTCTTAATTTGCTCCGTTACGGCAAGATCCAGCGTATTACCGCCAACATTTTTGCAGCTGCAAACCGTTTTTTTGCTGCGCTCTTTCATTTTGCAAACATAGCTGAACGCCACTTTTCCCTCAGGGGTTTTACGGTTGCTTAATTTGGGGTACATTCTGCTGCCGCAGCTGCAATATAAAAACCCGGTCAGCAGGGCCTCGTTTTTTCGGGGTTGGCGGTAAGCTTTGGTTTTATTGCGCTCTAAGCAATCCTGCACCCCAACCCAGGTTTTTCCCGGTACAAGCCCCTTGTGCCAACCTACCGAAACAATCCAATCCTTTACCGGGTTAACAATGGCAGCCCTGCCCTTTTCCTGGTCGGTACGGTTATAAGCCAAAATGCCGTGTACGCCGTCAAAATCATTTGGCGCCGAAAACAAATCGGCCTCCTTGGCTGTTAAATAGGCGTAAGCCTCCTCATCGGCCACCATGTAAACCGGGTTTTGCAAAATAGACTTAATAGAAAACCGGGTAAAGCAGTTTCCGTTTTTTGTTAAAATGTTTTGCTTAATCAGTTCGGCCTCCACCGCGGTAAGCGAGCCGGTTTGGCTAAACAATTTAAAAATTGTTTGAACTGTTTCAGCCTCCTTTGGAATTAGCTTTAGCTTGCAGGCTTTTTTTGTTTTGCCGTCTACCGTTACGCTTTTTACACTTTCGCTGCAATAACCCGTTGGCGTATTGCCCCCCAGCCAACGCCCTGTTTTGGCAAGCTCGTGCATATTATCCCGTATCCGTTCGGCAATTGTTTCGCGCTCCAGCTGCGCAAAAACCGAGGCAATGTACATCATTGCCCGGCCCATTGGAGTTGCGGTATCAAACTGCTCCCGCACCGAAACAAAGGTAATGTTTTTTTGCGAGAGCGTTTCAATCAAACCCGAAAAATCGCTCACATTCCGGCTTACCCGGTCTAACCGGTAAACCACCAGCATTTTAATTTTTTTGCGCTCAATTTGCTGCATCATTTTTTGAAAGGCCGGGCGCTGCAAATTCCCACCCGAAAAGCCCTCGTCCTCAAACACTACGGTGCCGTTTACCGCATTTTCCCCGTAATGCGCCCGAATATATTCCCGGCAAAGCTCTACCTGGTTGCCAACGCTTTCCCCTTTGCCTGTGAATTTAGATTTTCTGGAATAGATTGCAATAATATTAGAACCGTTTTCCATAGCCCCACCCTTTATGTTAGGTAATATAAGGTAGTACCTATTTTGTAAAAAGCATTGCAGTTTTGTTTTGTCTTTTTAAAAAACAAACATTTACCTATATTGTTTTTGGCCCTTATTGTCATTTATATTTTAATATTACCTAATATATTTTAACAATTGCATCAAACGGGGGTTATAATTTTTACTTACTAATTAAAATGCTTGTTGGGCAATAATGGCAGAAAGGCACTCAATACGCAGGGTAATTGGCCCGGTCACACTATCGGTGTAGGTGCCGGAAGCCGAAGACTAATTTAACACGCTGCCACTGGCAGAATCGGCCAAAGCCTAAAAAATAACCCGCCGGGTAAGTGCTGGTCAGTGCACTTATTCGGCGGGTTTGCTGCCCGGGCAGGCCGGAATACTCCAAACCTGCAAAAAACGGCAGCTACCCGGCGCTTGGGAGAATCACGCCGGAGCTATTACAATTGCTTTAGGGAGATTACAGCAACTGTAGCAAAGGAATAA
>ENA-UERK01000068-UERK01000068.1-human-gut-metagenome-genome-assembly--contig:-NODE-68-length-88819-cov-7.516700_pt1 | contig 88819 bp, 81 predicted proteins | sample MGYA00242957_ERZ507957 | MGnify/ENA primary metagenome ERZ507957 (study PRJEB26167, sample SAMN06115538) | human gut metagenome | host: Homo sapiens | place: China:Heilongjiang | collected 2015-11-06...
ATAATTTCATACTCGCCCTTTAGCGGTACTTCCTTTTCAAAATGCAGCATAATAGATCCCCTTTTTTGCACAAATGCAATTAGCCTTTCTGCCAATCACGGCAGTTGATTACCTTATATTATAAGTCGGGCGGGGTTTTAAGTCAACACAAAACCGTTTGCGTGGGCCGTTTTTGCCGCAGCACTTGACAAATAAAGCCCAAAAGCATATAATTAACCTTGCATATTGTAAGGCAAAGCTTAGCTTTTGCCGCTTAATTTGAGGTGTAGTTTAAAGTATGGAATGGATGTCTCTCAACACGCTAAGAGAAAAATATTTAAGCTTTTTTGAAAGCAAGGGCCATTTGCGGCTAAACAGCTTTTCGCTGGTGCCGGATCACGATAAGTCCCTGCTGTTAATTAACTCGGGCATGGCGCCAATGAAAAAGTATTTTACCGGGGAAATTACCCCGCCCCGCAAGCGGGTTACCACCTGCCAAAAATGTATTCGCACACCGGATATTGAGCAGGTTGGCAAAACGGCCCGCCATGGCACTTTTTTTGAGATGCTGGGCAATTTTTCGTTTGGGGATTATTTTAAGCACGAAGCAACGGCTTGGGCCTGGGAGTTTTGCACCGAGGTTTTAAAAATGCCGGTAGACAAGCTTTGGGTTACCATTTACGAGGATGACGACGAAGCCTTTGATATTTGGACCAAAGAGGTTGGCGTTTCGCCCGACCGCATTGTGCGCATGGGCAAGGAGGACAATTTTTGGGAGCACGGAACCGGCCCCTGCGGCCCCTGCTCGGAGCTGCATTACGACCGCGGCGAAAAGTACGGCTGCGGCAAGCCGGATTGCGGCGTTGGCTGCGAATGCGACCGATATGTTGAATTTTGGAACCTTGTTTTTACCCAGTTTGACTCGGACGGCAAAGGCCATTACAGCCGGCTGGACCACCCGAACATTGACACCGGCATGGGGTTAGAACGGCTGGCCTGCATTTCGCAGGGGGTAGATAACCTTTTTGAGGTTGACACCATTCAAAACATTATTAAACACCTTGCCAAAATTTGCGGCATTGCCTACAAAACCAACGCGCAAAACGATGTTTCCATGCGCGTCATTACCGACCATATTCGTTCGGCCTGCTTTATGATCTCCGACGGGGTAATGCCCTCGAACGAGGGGCGCGGTTACGTGCTGCGCCGGCTGCTGCGCCGGGCTGCCCGCCACGGCCGCCTGCTTGGCATTGAGCGCCCGTTTTTAACCGAGCTGGTAGACACCGTTGTGCAGGAAAGCGGCGACGCCTACCCCGAACTGAAAACCAAAAAGGCTTTAATTAAAAAGGTGGTAGGATTTGAGGAGGAAAGCTTCTCCAAAACCATTGACCAGGGTTTAAATCTGCTGAACAGCATGATCCATTCGGGCATTAAGACCCTTTCGGGGGAGGACGCCTTTAAGCTGAACGACACCTACGGGTTCCCGTTAGACCTAACGCGGGACATTTTGGCCGAAAAAGGCATTGCGGTAGATGAGGAAGGCTTTAAACGCTTAATGGATGAGCAAAAGCAGCGTGCCCGCGCCGCCCGCAAAGCGGCCGATACCAACGCCTGGAAGGGCGACGATTCGGTTTTAGACGGCCTTTTAGCCACCAGCTTTACCGGCTACACCCAAAGCACCGCTGCGGCCACACTGCAGGCCATTGTTAAAAACGGCGAGCGTGCCCAAACCGCCCTTGCGGGGGAGGACGCCGTTTTAGTGCTGGACGCCACCCCGTTTTACGCCGAGAGCGGCGGCCAGGTTGGCGACACCGGCTTAATTACCGCCCCGGATTTCGAATTTGAAGTTAAAAACACCACCAAAAACGGCAACGGCCTGTTTTTACACGCCGGCACCGTTAAAACCGGCATGGTAACGGTGGGCGACGCCGTTACTGCCGAAATTAACAATACCCGCCGCATGGCCATTCGCCGCAACCACACGGCGGCGCACCTGCTGCAAGCCGCTTTGCGCAAGGTATTGGGCGACCATGTAGAGCAGGCCGGCCAGCTGGTGAACGAAAAGGCCGTTCGTTTTGACTTTACCCATTTTGCCGCCCTAACGCCGGCCGAGCTTACCGCCGTAGAAGCGGAAGTAAACCGTGCCGTTTTGGCCGCCGTGCCGGTGCTTTCCACCGAAATGCCAATAGAGGAGGCCAAAAAGCTTGGCGCCATGGCCCTGTTTGGCGAAAAATACGGTGATGTTGTACGGGTGGTTTCGGCCAAGGATTATTCTATTGAATTTTGCGGCGGCACCCATGTTGAAAACACCGCGCAAATTGGCTTATTTAAAATTGTTACCGAAAGCTCGGTTGCGGCTGGCGTACGCCGCATTGAAGCCGTAACCGGCGAAAATGTTTTGCTTTTGTTAGAGGATTATAAATCTCAGCTGACCGAAACCGCCGCAGCACTTAAAATTGGCAATGTGCACGAGCTGGCCGCCAAGGCAGCCGCCGTTGCCGCCGAGCTAAAACAAAAGGATAAATTAATTGAAAGCTTAGAGGGCAAGCTGGCAGCCGGCAAGACCGACGCTTTACTGCAAAAGGGCACGCAGCTGAAAAACTGCACCCTTATTGCCGAGGTGCTGCAAAACACCGACGCGGCCGCCGCCCGCACCGTTTGCGAGCAGCTAAAAAACGCCGAGCCCAACGCTGTGATTGTTTTAGCGGCCCTGAGCGGCGAAAAATTGACCTTTGTTTGCGGCTGCGGCAAAAGTGCCGTGCAAAACGGTTGCCACGCCGGAAATTTAGTGCGCGAGGTTGCCAAAATTGCCGGCGGTAACGGCGGTGGCCGGCCCGATTTTGCCATGGCCGGCGGCAAAGACCTTAACAAGGCCGCCGAGGCAGTTGCCGCTGCCAAAAATTTGGTAGAGCAGCTTGCGTAAAGCGGCAAAGCTAACCGAACAGAAAGGAATGAACACCGAGTGGATTGTTTGTTTTGCAAAATAGTGGCGGGCGAAATTCCCAGCAAAAAGGTGTACGAGGACGAAGCCGTTTACGCCTTTGAGGATATTGACCCGCAAGCCCCTTTTCATGTAATTGTAATTCCAAAACAGCACCTTGCAAGCGCGGCCGAAATTAACGGCCAAAACAGCGCCGTTGTTGCCAAGGTGTTTGAGGCCATTGCAAAAATTGCCGCCGAGCAAAACCTTGAAAAAGGTTTTCGGGTTGTTACCAATTGTGGGGAGGACGGCGGCCAGACCGTTGGTCACCTGCACTTTCACCTGTTGGCACGGCGCAACCTTGCCTGGCCTCCGGGCTGATTCGACTTTTTACCGTTTAAGCTGCCCGCTAAAAAACGCTTTATTTTTGCTTTATATTTTATTGGTTCAACAGCTTATTGGTTGGCTTATAAGTTTAACTTATAGGTTCAGCGGCCGGTATAAATTAGCTGCCAAAAACTGCGGTTTTTTGCTGTCTTTGGCAGCCGGCAAGCCTTTTGCGCTAAAACGGGCGCTACCCGCCCCTAAAGCAAACAAAAATTTTAACACTTTCTTTAAAGCAGGTTGATTATTATGGTCAGGGTTTTCTTTTATTCCGGCATGGCAATTTTGCTGTGTTCCGCCGCCTTGACCCTATTACCACCCTGTTTTTGTTTAATTTTAGGCGGCGTTTTGGCCCTTGCGGCCCTTATTTTGCTAATGGTAAAGCGTTCGGCCGGGCTGCGGCTTGGGATTTGCCTTTTGCTGGTTGCGGCGTTTTGCTTTACCGGGTATTTTAACTTTTTAAAAAATGTGCGGCCCGCTTTGCAGCTGCAAACACGCACCGCCACCGTTATTGGAACCATTGTAGATTACCCCGAGGACCACGGCGATATTTTTACCTACACGCTAAGGGCCGAGCAACTGCTTTTAAACGCCGCTCCGGGGCAGCAAAAAATTACCGACTTTCCGCGGCAGCTTAAAATACAGGTGGTAGACAGCACCAAAACCAGCCTGCAGGTTTTTGACCAAATTAAAATTCCGGTAAAATTCTACACCTTAGACGAAAATAAAAACAGCCTGTATTCCAATAAAATTTACGCTTCGGCCTGGGTTCAGGGCAGCGTAAATAAGCTGGGGCAAAACCGCCCGTTTTACGCAGTGTTTTACAGCTTTCGGCAAACAGTTACCAAGGCCTTTTGCCGCTATTTTTCAAAAGAAGCGGCCGATTTTTCCAGCGCTCTGCTTTTAGGGAACAGGCAAGCCTTAGACGCCCGTTTTTTGGCCTGCGCGCGGGTAACCGGCGTAAGCCATGTGTTGGTAGTTTCGGGCCTGCATTTAGGCATTATTTTTCAGGCCTTTGATTTTGTTTTTCGGCTATTGCGCCTTTCCAAACGGCACTGCGGCCTGCTGCAGCTTTTTGTTGTTTTTGCTTTTTGCGCGGTCTGCGGGTTTTCCCCCTCTATTATGCGGGCCGGACTTACCTACGCCGTTATTGCCTTGGGCCGCGTTTTGCGCTTAAAGCCGGAGCCGCTGAATTCTTTAGGCTTTGCCGCGGCGGTTTGCTGCTTTTTAAACCCCTATTTAAGCTTTAATGTAGCGGCAATGCTCTCGTTTTTTGCTACCTTTGGGCTGCTGTTTGGCTGCCCTTATGTAATGCGGGTATTTTTACTGCCTTTTCGCGGGCACTGTAAAAAGCCCGTTCGGGCCGTGCTGCTTGCCGTTGCCCAAACCCTAACGGCCGAATACTTTACCTTTCCCATTGCGGTATTGGTGTTTGGCTACATTTCGTTAATTGCGCCGATAACCAATCTGTTAATTGGTTACCCCACCACCATTACCCTTTGCTTATTACTGGTTACCGTGCCCGTTTTGTTTTTACCGCCCGTTTTTAACCCCCTAAAAAAGCTGTTGGTTTTTTGCTGCGAAAAGCCCATACAGTACATTACCACGGTAATTCGCCGATTAGCGGAGCCGGAGGGGATTATTTTTGATACGACCTTAGAACAGCTGCTGCCTTATTTTTTGGTAACGGCCGCGTTTGTTTGCCTAATTATTTTTACCCACCTGCAAAGGCAGCGGCTGCGCTTTTTGGCGGCCGCCCTTGCGGGCTTTTTTGGGCTTAGCACCGCCCTTAGCTGCGGCTATTTAATTTATTGCCGCCCTGTGCTAACCGTTCAGGCGGTAAAACTGGGGTACGGGTTTTCGGCCGTTATTACAACGCCGGGCCAAACCGTTTTGGTTGGCGCGGGCGACAGCAGCCAAAACTGCAACACCCTGCAAAGCGCCCTGCTAAAAACCGGGCGCAATTCGGCCTCGGTTTTGCTGCTGCCCGAGCTTAGCCGCAGCGTTGCAATTGGCACAACCGCCTTAGTGCAGGGCAACAAGGTAAGCGCTGTGCTTTACCCAAAAAGCGGCGCCCTTTTAAGCGAGGTAACCGAGCTGCGCCGCCAAAGCACGGCAAAGCTGGTTGCCTACAACCAAACCGCGTTTTACGAATATGGCACGGCGCTCAACGCCGCTTGCGTAGCCTCGGCCGGCGCGGTGGTCAACCTTAAAAGCTGCTCGGTTATTGTTTTAACCAACCCTTCGGCGCTGTACTCCCTTACCCGGCTCGCCACCGGCAAACACAAAATTTTAGTTTGCTACGCCGCTTTGCCGCCAAGCCTAAACCCCGCCGAGTTTGAAAAAATTTTAGTATCCTGCGCGGCGGCGCAAAAACCGGCTATTGAAACCTTTGCCCGCTCGGCCGGAATGAAAAACATTGTGTACAACACCAACGCCACCCAAACCGTTAAATGGAGGAAACATTATGTGGAGTGAAACCGAGCTGAAAAACAGCCTACAAAAAGAAAGCCCCAAAAGCGTTTACCTGCTGTTTGGGGACGACCCGTATTTGGTAAAGCATTACAGCAGCCTTTTGGTGCAAAAAATTGTGGGCGAAAACCGCGATTTAAACCTGGTTGAGCTGCCGGATTCGGCCGGCGTGAACGACATTTTTGCCGCGTTAAACCAGCTTTCATTTACCGGGGAACGCCTGTGCGTGCAGGCAACCGATTTTAATTTTGAAGGCTGCCCCATAAAAGAATTTAAGGCCCTGCAGCAGGCGATTGCCGAGGCACCGGCGCAAAACACCCTGCTGCTAAACTTTGAGGCCACGCCGCTGAACCCTAAAAAGTCGGACCGCTGCAAAAAACTGATTGCTTTAGTAGAGCAAACCGGGGGCGCCGTTTGCCAGTTAAACCACAAAACGGGCGCCCAGCTTACCAAAATGCTGTGCGAGGGGGCCGCGCGGCGAGGCTGCTCCATGCGGCCGGAGGTTGCCGTTTTTTTAATTGAAACCTGCTCGAACGATTTAAATATTTTAATTAACGAATTAGAAAAACTTTGCGCCTTTGTGCAGTCGGGAGAAATTACCAAGCAGACCGTGCAAGCTGTTTGCCCCAAAACGGTAGACGCTTCGATTTACGATTTAGCCAAGCACATTGCCGCCGGCCGGGGCGATAAAGCCATTTGCCTGCTGCAGGAGCTAAAGCAATCCGGCTTAAGTAATATTGAAATTTTAGCCAACCTTACCGGCTACTACACCGACCTTTTTAAAGCCAAGGCCGCCGCCAAAGCGGGCCTTTCGGCCGACCGCGCCGCAAAAGAGCTGGGCTACCCGCCAAACCGCGCCTTTGTTTTAAAAAATGCCATGCGCGACGCGGCAAAGCTGCCCGACACCGCGCTTTCTAAAATACTGCAGCAGCTGCTGGAAAGCGACAAAATTGTAAAAGCCGAATCTAAGCTTAGCACCGGCAGCGGCACCACGCAGTTAGAATACCTAATAACCCAGCTAATGCTGCTGAGCAGGGGTTCCCGCTAATGCTGCACATTGAAATGCCCATTATTGTTGAGGGCAAGTACGACCTAATTAAGCTGGCGAATATTACCGACGCCGTTTTAATTAAAACAAACGGCTTTAACATTTTTAAAAATAAAGAAACGCAGGCGCAAATTAAAAGGCTTGTCGCAAACAAGGGCGCCATTATTTTAACCGACAGCGACAGCGCCGGCAACCAAATTCGAAACTTTTTAAAAACACTGCTTTGCGGCTGCCCGATCTACCATGTATTTGTGCCGCCAACCAAGGGCAAGGAGCGGCGAAAAACCGCCCCCTCGGCCGAGGGGCTTTTAGGGGTTGAGGGCACGCCGGACGAGGTTTTAACCGCTGCTTTAAAGCGGTTTGTTTGCAGCCCCAAGGCCCAAGGTAAAAACGCCATTACACCGGCCGTTTTAATGCAGCTTGGCCTGGCGGGCTGCCCCGGCAGCAAGGCGCTGCGCCAACAGGTTTTAGCGGCGCTGGGGTTGCCCGGCAGCATTTCTACCAACACGCTGCTAAAGGTGTTAAACACCCTTACCACCGCCGAGGAGCTGGGAAGTTTAACCACGGCACAACAGAAAAAAGGAAAAGAGGGGCTTACTTGAAAAAAAGGGACCAACGAACCCGCGTGATAAAGCTTTTACACATTTTGAAGCGCCAAACCGACGAGGAACACCCTTTAAACGCCACACAGCTGGCCGCCGAGCTTTTGCGCCAGGGCGTAGCGTGCGACCGCAAAACTATTTACGCCGACCTTGCCGCGCTGGAAAAAGAGGGGTACGACATTATTTACAGCCACGCCCGCCCTACCGGCTACTTTTTGGCGTCGCGCTTATTTGAAACGGCCGAGGTGGGTCTGCTGGCCGACGCGGTGCTTTCGGCCGATTTTATTACCCGCAAAAAAACGCGGGAGCTGACCCAAAAGCTTAGCGCCCTGTTAAACAATTTTAAAGCAGACGAGCTAAAAACCCGGTTTTGCTTTTTTAGCAAAGACAAAACGGCAAACGAGCAAATTTATTATAATATTGACGCATTGCGGCAGGCCATTCGCCAAAAGGTTAAGGTAACCTTAGGGTACCAGCGACACCTGCTGCAAAACGGCACCAGCCCCCAAAAAACAACCCGGGAGCTAACCGTTAGCCCCTACGCCATGCTTTGGGCAAACGACCACTATTACCTGGTTTGCAATTACCAAAAGTACAACAACCTAATGCACCTGCGGTTAGACCGCATTGTAGGCGTTATACCGTTAACCGAGCCGGCGCGCCCGTTTAGTGAAGTAAGCGAATACACCACCACCTTTGACATTGCCGACTACGCCGCAAAAACCTTTAACATGTTCGGGGGTGAGCCCGCAACCGTAAAGCTACAGTGTAAGGCAGAGCTGTTAGAGCAAATTTTAGACCGCTTTGGGGAGGACCTTTACATTCAAAAATGCAGCGAAGAAAGCTTTATTTTTACTGCTAAGGCCCGGCTGAGCGAGGGGCTGACCGGCTGGATCTTACAATTTGGCAGCGGCATTACCGTGCTGCAGCCGGCAAGCCTTGCAGCGGCCGTTACCACCGCAGCCAAAGAGCTTTTAAAAAACTACAAAAGCGTTTAAACAGCGGCTTTGTACAGATTTTTATACAAATTAATATGCACAATCACGGCGGCAGCGTACCGGTAAGGGCGCGTGCCGCTGTTGTTTTTAGAAAAGCCGCTGTCCTACCGCAAAATTGCCAGGCTTAAAGGCCGTTTTTAAGACCGGCCCCTTACAAAAAAACAACAGGCAAAAACAGCAATGGTTTAAAGTTTTGGCCAAATTGTTTTTCCTGCTGCCCGCCCAGCCTAAAAGGTTTGACAAACGCTTTAAAAATCGGTATAATAAAAAGGTATATTTGCGCCTGGCGCAACACTTATTTTTGGGCGGCCGAGCAAATTTTGCCGCCTAAATCAAACCGCTGAAAGGAAGCTGCAAAAATGAAAGATTTAACCGCCTGCCTGCACGCCGGCTACACCCCAAAAAACGGGGAGCCGTGCGTAATGCCTATTGTACAAAGCACCACCTACGCCTTTGACTCTACCGAGCGCATTGGCGAGCTGTTTGACATGCCTACCGCACACATGTACTCCCGTTTTTCTAACCCCACGACCGACGCCGTAGAGCAAAAAATTGCGGCGCTGGAGCACGGCGTAGGCGCCATGTGCACCTCCTCGGGGCAGGCGGCCTCGCTGCTTAGCGTTTTAAACCTTTGCTCGGCGGGGGAAAGCTTTTTGTGCAGCAGCACGGTTTACGGCGGCACCTTAAACCTGTTTGCCGTAACCCTAAAGCGCTTTGGCATTGAGTGCATCTTTTTTCAGCCGGACGCCGAAAGCAGCGAAATTGAAGCGTTAATCAAACCAAACACCCGTGCCGTTTTTGGGGAAACGCTGGCCAACCCGGCTTTAACCGTGCTGGATATTGAGCGCATTGCCGACCTGGCGCACCGCCACGGTCTGCCGCTGATTGTAGACAACACTTTTCCCACCCCGGCGCTTTGCAAGCCCATTGATTTTGGGGCCGACATTGTGATTCATTCCACCTCAAAATACATGGACGGCCACGCGCTGCAGGTTGGCGGCGTTATTGTTGACGGCGGCAATTTCAACTGGGAAAACGGCAAATTTCCGGAATTTTGCACGCCCGATGAATCTTACCACGGCGTTGTTTACACCCGTGATTTTGGCAAGGCGGCCTACATTGCAAAGGCCCGCATGCAATTAATGCGCGATTTTGGCTGCTACCCGGCAGCGCATTCCTCTTTTTTACTGAACCTTGGGTTAGAAACCCTGCCGCTTAGAATGAAGCGGTACTGCGAAAACGCCCTAAAGGTTGCCGAATATTTTAAAAACTGTGGCTATTTTGAGACGGTAGAGTACCCCGGACTGCCGGAGGATAAATACCACGCCTTAGCCCAAAAATATTTAAAAAACGGCTGCGCCGGCGTTATTTCGCTCACCATTAAGGGCGGCCGACAAAACGCAGTAAAATTCATGGATGGGTTAAAGCTTGCAACCAACGAGGTGCATGTGGCCGATATTCGCACCTGCGTGCTGCACCCGGCCAGCGCCACCCACCGCCAGCTAACCGACGAACAGCTAATTGCCGCCGGCATTAACCCGGGCATGATCCGCTTTTCGGTAGGTCTGGAGGATGTTGACGATATTTTAGCCGATATTAAAAACGCATTAAAAAATCTTCAGGAGTGAGGGCATGAATAAACAGGAAATTTTAAGGCCGCGCGCCCGTATTCACGGCGGGGTACGGCTGCCGCACCTAAAGGCTGCCGCCGAAATTGAAACGGGCCGGCTGCCGGTGCCGGAGCAAGTAATTATTCCCATGGTACAGCACATTGGCGCCCCCTGCACCCCTTTGGTTAAAAAGGGCGACCCGGTTTTTGTTGGCACCAAAATTGGCGACAGTGACGCCTTTGTCAGCGCGCCGATCCATTCCTCGGTTTCGGGCACGGTAAGCGAGATTAAACTCATTAGCCTGCCAAACGGCAGCGAGTGCCAGGCCGTTGTAATTTTGGCCGACGGCAACCAGACCCCGGACCCGGCCCTAAAGCCGGTAACCGTAACAACTGCCGAGCAGCTGGCCGCCGCCGCGCGGGATTGCGGGCTGGTTGGCCTTGGGGGCGCCGGCTTTCCCACCCACATTAAATTAGCGCCCGGCAAAAAAATTGATACTTTAATTGTAAACGGCGCCGAGTGCGAGCCCTTTATTACCTCGGACTACCGCGCCTGCATGGAGGACGGCGCCGAACTGCTTTCGGGCATTTACCTAATTCAAAAGCTGCTGAACATTGAGCAGGTTATTATTGCGGTAGAAAACAACAAGCCCGCCGCTATTCAAAAGCTTTACGAAATTGCGGCCGACAAGGCCGACGCCGAAAACCGCGTAAAGCTTATGAAGCTGCCGGCCCGTTACCCGCAAGGGGCCGAAAAGGTACTTATTTATTCGGCCACCGGGCGCAAGCTGCCCGCCGGCAAGCTGCCCGCCGATGTTGGCTGCTTGGTAATGAATGTTACCAGCATTGTAATTTTAAGCATTTATTTAAAAACCGGTATGCCGCTGACCCAAAAACGCATTACGGTAGACGGCAACGCCGTAGCCGAGCGCAAAAACCTGTTTGTGCCAATTGGCACCCCGGTTTGCAAGGTGCTGGAATTTTGCAACGCGCAGGACGCGCAAAAGGTGCTGCTGGGCGGCCCCATGATGGGCATTGCGTTAGCCAACCCCGAACAGCCGCTTACCAAGCAAAACAACGCTGTTTTGGCCTTTTGCGGCAAAGCGGCCCAAACGGCCGAGCCAACCGCCTGTATTCGCTGCGGTCGGTGCGCTCGCGTCTGTCCTATGCGGCTAACGCCCGCCAAGGTAGACGCCGCCGTTATACCGCCGGATGAAGCCCTGCTGCAACAGCAAAATGTAAACTACTGCATGGAGTGCGGCTGCTGCGCTTATATGTGCCCGGCACATCGGCCGCTGGTGCAGTCTATGCGGCTGGCAAAAAATATTTTAAAAAAGGCGGCGAAAAAATGAAGCTTTTAAACCTTTCCTCCTCCCCGCACTTGCACCACCCGGATTCTACCACCGGCGTTATGCTGGATGTTATTATAGCTTTAATTCCGGCAACCATTTGCGGAATTTACCTGTTTGGTTTTCACGCCGCGCTAATTGTTGCTGTTTGCGTGGCCTCGGCCGTAATTGCCGAATATTTGTGGTGCCTTATTTTAAAAAAGCCCCAGCCGGTTAAAGATTTAAGCGCCGTTTTAACCGGGCTGATTTTAAGCCTGAATTTACCCGGCACCCTGCCGCTTTGGATGGCGGCCTTAGGCAGCGTAATTGCCATTGTTATTGTAAAGCAGATGTTTGGCGGGTTGGGGCAAAATTTTGCCAACCCCGCGCTTACGGCGCGCATTGTTTTAATGGTTTCTTTTCCCAGCTACATGACGCGCTTTTGCTACCCGTTTACCGACACCGTTTCGGCCGCAACGCCCTTAGCGGGCGGCAGCGTGCCTAACCAAACCCTGTTTTTGGGCAACTACGCCGGCTGCATTGGCGAGACCTCGGCTTTGTGCCTGCTTATGGGCGGGCTGTACCTTGTTTGCCGCCGGGTAATCTCCCCCGCTACGCCGTTTGCCTACTTTGCCACGGCTGCCGCAATGGCATTGCTGTTGGGGCAAGACCCCATTGCCGCGCTGTTCTCGGGCGGGTTAATGCTGGGCGCAATTTACATGGCAACCGACTACGCCACCACCCCCAACACCCTTTTAGGCAAAATTATTTTTGGGGTTGGCTGCGGCGTAATTACCATGTCTATTCGCCACTTTGGCAATATGCCGGAGGGGGTTTCCTTCTCGATTTTACTCATGAACATTTTAACCCCGCACCTAAACCGGTTAGGGGCTAAAAAACCGTTTGGATGGGAGGAAAAAGCCCATGCGTAAAACCTTAAAAATGCTGGCTCCCGCCTTTATTTTACTGGCCATTTCCGGCATTATGGCGCTGCTGCTGGGCGGAACCAACCTGCTTACCGCACAAAAAATAAGCGAGCGGGCAGCCGGGGCGCAGCAGCAGGCGATTGCCAAGGTGCTGCCGGCACAAAGCTACGAAACTAAAAAAACAACGCTGAACGGCACCGAGTACGAATACACCGTTGCCAAAAACGGCAGCGAGATTATTGGCTACGCCTTTACGGTTAGCCACAACGGGTACGGCGGCGCCGTAGAAACCGTTATAGGCCTAACGCCCAACGGGGCCGTAACCGGCATAGAGGTTTCGGATGTTTCGGGCGAGACCCCCGGCCTTGGCCAAAACGCCGGCAAGGAGGAATTTCGCCAGCAGTTTAAAAATAAATCGGGCAAGCTTTCGGTGGTAAAATCCGGCGCCGGCGAGAATGAAATTAACGCCGTTACCGGCGCTACCATTACCTCCACCGCTGTAACCGAAAATGTAAACACAGCCTTTGAGCTGTTTAAAACCGTGAAAGGGGGCGCACAGCATGAGTAAGAAAAGCGGTAATTTGTTTCCTGTTTTTTCTAAGGGCTTAATAAAAGAAAATCCCGTGCTGCGCTTAGTGCTGGGCACCTGCCCTACCCTTGCGGTAACAACCTCGGCCATAAACGGCATTGGCATGGGCCTGGCGGCAACCTTTGTGCTGGTTTGCTCCGGCGCGGCAGTTTCGCTGCTGCGCAAAATCATTCCCGATAAGGTTCGTATTCCGGCCTTTATTACCATTATTGCCGGCTTTGTAACCATTGTGCAAATGCTTATGAAGGCTTATTTACCGGCAATTGACAAGGCCTTAGGTATTTTTTTACCGCTGATTGTAGTAAACTGCATTATTTTGGCCCGAGCCGAAATGTTTGCCTCTAAAAATCCGGTGCTGCCCTCTATTTTAGATGGCCTTGGCATGGGTCTTGGCTTTACCGCCACCCTAACCGTCATGGGTGCCATTCGCGAATTGTTGGGCGCCGGCAGTCTTTTTGGTCTGCCTATTACCGCAAAATTTATCGACCCCATGCTGGTTATGATCTTACCCCCCGGCGGGTTCTTTGTGTTTGGCGTTTTGGTGGCGGTCTCTAACGCGCTGGCCAAACGCGCCGGCAAAAAGCCGGTAACGGCTACCGGCTGCCAGGGCGGGTGCGCCGGCTGCCCCTTAGCGGCACAAGGCGCCGAAACTGCCGAAAAAGCCGAAACGGCCAAGGCTGCAAAGCCTTTAAAAGAGGTCCCGGCCGAGCCGGAAAAGAAACCTAAAAAGCCCAAAAACGCGACGCCGGCGCCCGAATCGCAAAGCGCCGAGGCCACTGAAAAAGGCAAAAACAAAGGGGGTGCCGGAGAATGACAGACCTTTCTTTTGGCAGCGTTATTGTAAGCGTGCTGCTTGCCGGGCTGCTGACCGACAACATGGTGCTTTCTAAATTTTACGGCATTTGCCCGTTTTTAGGCGTTTCTAAAAAACTGAATACTGCCGTGGCAATGGGCGCGGCAGTTATTTTGGTAATGCTGCTTTCTACCGCAGTGACCTACCCCATTTATGTATTTTTGCTCATCCCCCTGGGGTTAGAGTATTTGCAAACCATTGCCTTTATTTTAGTTATTGCGGCGCTGGTGCAATTGCTGGAGACCGTAATGAAAAAATTCATGCCGCCGCTATACAAGGCACTGGGCATTTACCTGCCGCTAATTACCACCAACTGTGCTGTGCTGGCCATTACCCTGCTAACCTTTACCAACGAAAAGCTAACGGCCTACGCCTACGCGCTGGGCGGTTACCGCAACGGTAAGGTTTTTGCCGCGGCACTGTTTAACGCGTTGGGCAGCGGGCTGGGCTTTTTACTGGCCATGCTGCTGTTTGCCGGGGTACGCTCCAAGCTTGAAAAATGCAACATTCCAGAATTTTTAAAAGGGCTGCCAATTACCCTAATTGCCGCCTCTATTGTTGCACTTTCCTTTCTTGGGTTTGCCGGCATGGCTTAAGGGGGTAAATTATGACGAATATTCTTTGGGCCGGGCTGATTATTGGCTCTATTGGCCTGCTTGGCGGCATTTTGCTTTGCGTGGTTTCAAAGCTGTGCCAAACAAATAAATCTAACGAAAAATTAGAAAAAATTCGCGCCGCGCTGCCGGGGGCCAATTGCGGCTCCTGCGGGTTTGCGGGATGTGACGCCTACGCCGAAGCCGTAGAGCAGGGCAACGCCGAACCGGGGCTTTGCGCGCCGGGTGGCGCGCAGACCGCAGCAGCCCTTTCGGAAATACTGGGCGTTGCGGTAGATACCACCCCAAAGGTTGCCTTTGCCGGCTGCGGCGGCTGCAACAAAAAAGCGGTGCCGCGCGCAAATTACACCGGCCTTGCCTCCTGCGCGGCAGCTGCGGCATTGGGCGGGCAAAAGCTTTGCCAAAACAGCTGCTTAGGCCTTGGCGATTGCGTTACCGCCTGCGAGTTTAACGGCTTACAGGTGCAAAACGGGCTGGTTAACGTTTTAAGCGAAAATTGCGTTGGCTGCGGCAGGTGTGTGGCTGTCTGTCCACGCGGGATTCTTAGCCTGCACCCTGCCGACAAAAAACACGCCCGCGTTGTTTGCGGCAATACGCAAAAGGGGCCGGCTGCCAAAAAGGGCTGCGCCGTTAGCTGCATTGGCTGCGGTCTTTGCGCTAAAAAATGCCCCGCCGGGGCCGTTACCGTGCAGCACTTTTTAGCCCGTATTGACCCCGAAAAATGCACCGCCTGCGGCAATTGCGTTGCCGCCTGCCCACAAAAAGTTATTGTGCTGCAATAACCATATTTTAAAACTGTTTTAGTAAAACAATTGTAAGCCAAAGCAAAGCAACACCAATTTTTTTAATTTTTTGCAAATACTATTGAAAAATCGGTAAAAATTTGGTACAATGCTTTGTGGAAGTTTTAACAATGTATTTTATAAGAGAGGATGTCTTTTAATATGGCAGCTTTAAACAAAAAAACAATTGAGGATATTGATGTATCCGGCAAAAAGGTTTTAGTCCGTTGCGATTTTAATGTTCCGCTGAAAGACGGTCAAATTACCAGCGACAAGCGTATTGTTGCCTCCCTACCCACCATTCAGTATTTGCTGGACCACCACGCAAAGGTTATTCTTTGCTCCCACTTAGGGCGCCCGAAGGGCGAGGTTGTACCCGAGTTTTCTCTAAAACCGGTTGCCGCCCGTTTAAGCGAGCTTTTAGGTCTGCCGGTTAAAATGGCTGCCGATGTTGTAGGCGAAAGCGCCGTTACCTTGGCTGCCGGTTTAAAAGAGGGCGAGGTTTTGCTGCTGGAGAATGTTCGCTTTGAAAAGGGCGAAACCAAAAACGACCCCGAGCTTTCTAAAAAATTTGCCGCCCTGGCCGATGTTTTTGTAAACGACGCCTTTGGCTCAGCCCACCGCGCACACTCCTCCACCACCGGCGTTGCCGATTATATTCCGGCTGTTTGCGGCTATTTAATTCAAAAAGAAATTAAATTTATTGGTGGAGCGCTGGAAAACCCAAAGCGCCCATTGGTTGCTATTTTAGGCGGCGCCAAGGTTGCCGACAAAATTGGCGTGATTACCAATTTAATTGACAAGGTAGATACCTTAATTGTAGGCGGCGGCATGGCCTATACCTTTATGAAGGCTTTGGGTCACCAAATTGGCGATTCTTTGCTGGACGCTGAAAATGTTGAGTTGGCCAGCCAGATGATGCAAAAAGCCAAGGATAAAGGCGTTAAATTTTTAATTCCTATAGATAACCGCATTGGTAAAGAATACAAGCCTGACACCGAAAGCAAAATTTGCCCGTCAGATGAAATTCCGGACGGCTGGATGGGCTTAGATATTGGCCCGAAAACCGAGCAGCTGTTTGCAGACGCCTTAAAAGGTGCCGGCACCGTTATTTGGAACGGCCCGATGGGCGTTTCGGAATGGGATAATTTTGCCAGCGGCACCATTACCGTTGCCACTGCGGTTGCCAACTCCGGCGCTATTTCTATTATTGGCGGCGGCGATTCGGCCGCAGCCGTTCAAAAATTAGGCTTTGCCGATAAAATGTCGCACATTTCTACCGGTGGCGGCGCCTCTTTAGAGTATTTAGAGGGCAAAGAGCTGCCCGGCATTGCCGCACTGAACAACAAAGATTAATAAGCTTTTAAAAATGCCTGGCAGGGTACCCCTGCCGGGCTAACTGTTTGGAGGATATTTAAAATGAACAAAGCTAAACGCGCCGCCATTATTGCCGGCAACTGGAAAATGAACATGACCCCTACCGGAACCACCGCCTTAATTAACGAGATGAAGCCCCTGGTTGCCGGAGCCGACTGCAAGGTTGTACTTTGTGTTCCGTTTGTAGACCTGTATCCCGCTTTAGAGGCTGCCAAGGGCTCTAACATTGCTATTGGCGCCGAAAATTGCCATTTTAAAGAGTCGGGCGCTTACACCGGCGAGGTTTCGGCCGTAATGCTGAAGGAGATGGGCGTAGAGTATGTAATTATTGGCCACTCGGAGCGCAGGCAGTACTTTGGCGAAACTGATGTTACCGTTAACCTGCGCACCTTAGCCGCCTTAAAGCAAGGCTTAAAGGCTATTGTTTGCGTTGGCGAAATGTTAGAGCAGCGCGAGCAGGGCATTACCGCCGAGCTGGTTGCCATGCAAACCAAAATTGCCTTAAACGGCGTTACCGCCGAGCAGCTGAAAAACATTGTGATTGCTTACGAGCCGGTTTGGGCCATTGGCACCGGCAAAACCGCCACCGCCGACCAGGCTGAGGAGGTTTGTGCCCTTATTCGTAAAACTGTTGCCGACCTTTACGGTGCCGAAGCTGCCGAGGCCTTAACCGTACAGTACGGCGGCTCTATGAACGCCAAAAATGCCGACGAGCTTTTAAGCAAAGAGAATGTAGACGGCGGTTTAATTGGCGGTGCCTCGTTAAAAGCGCAGGATTTTTCGGTTATTGTTAAAGCTGCAAGCAAGTAATTTTTTAGCGTTTAGCGGGAGGAAATGAAATTGAAAAAACCGGTTGTTTTAACCATTATGGACGGCTTTGGCATAAACCCCGAAAAAAAGGGAAATGCTATTGCTGCAGCCAATACCCCTAATTTAGACCGTATTTTTACCACCTGCCCTACCACCAAAATTGGCGCCTCCGGCATGGATGTTGGATTGCCGGACGGGCAAATGGGAAACAGTGAGGTTGGGCACACCAACATTGGTGCCGGCCGCATTGTTTACCAGGAGCTTACCCGCATTACCAAATCGGTTAGCGACGGCGACTTTTACCAAAACCCGGCCTTTAACAAGGCTATTGAGAACTGCTGCCAAAACGGCTCGGCTTTGCACTTAATGGGTCTGCTTTCCAGCGGCGGCGTACACAGCCACAACACTCACCTGTACGCTTTATTAGAGCTGGCACGGCGCAGCGGGCTGGAAAAGGTTTATGTGCACTGCTTTTTAGACGGGCGGGATGTTCCACCGGCCTCCGGTGCGGATTTTATCGCCGAACTGCAGCAAAAAATGGCCGAAATTGGCGTTGGTAAAATTGCAACGGTTATGGGCCGATTTTACGCCATGGACCGTGACAACCGTTGGGAGCGCGTAAGCAAAGCCTATGCCGCCATGTGCTACGGCGAGGGTGAGCAAGCAAGCGACCCGGTTGCGGCCGTTAAAGCCTCGTACGAAACGATTGACGCCGATGGCAAGCATTTAACTGACGAATTTGTTTTGCCAACCGTTATTGCGGGCGGCGAAACCATTAAAACCGGCGACAGCGTTGTTTTTTACAACTTTAGACCGGACCGTGCGCGTGAAATTACCCGCACACTGGTAGACCGCGAATTTACCGGGTTTAATCGCCGAAACGGCGGAGTTACCGTTACCTTTGTTTGCATGACGCAGTACGATGCCGAAATGCCGAATGTTGAGGTGGCGTTTAAACCGCAGTCGCTGCACAACACACTGGGCGAGTATTTAGCCAAAAACGGAAAGACCCAGCTGCGGATTGCCGAAACCGAAAAATACGCACATGTAACCTTCTTTTTTAACGGCGGCGTAGAGGTTAAGTTTGAAAATGAGGACCGCATTTTAGTGCCCTCCCCCAAGGTTACCACCTACGACCTGCAGCCCGAAATGAGCGCGCCCACCGTTTGTGAAAAGGTTTGCAGCGCCATTGAAAGCGGCAAGTACGATGTTGTTATTTTAAACTTTGCAAACTGCGATATGGTAGGCCACACCGGCGTGTTTGAGGCTGCCGTAAAAGCAGTAGAAACCGTTGACGCCTGCGTTGGCAGGGTTTGCGAAAGCGCGGTTAAAATGGGTGGTTGCGTGCTGCTTACCGCCGACCACGGCAACGCTGACCGTATGCTGGATGAAAACGGCGAACCCTTTACGGCGCACACCACCAACTTAGTTCCATTCTCTGTTATTGGACAAAGTTGCACCCTGCGCGAGGGCGGCCGGCTTTGTGACCTTTCCCCCACTATTTTAAAAATTATGGGGCTGCCGCAGCCGGAGGAAATGACGGGGAAAAGTATTATTAAAACCTTAGACTAAGTAAAGACCTTAAACTAAGCAAAAACCTTAAGATTAGCAAAATTAAACGGGCCGGCTCACACGGTCGGCACCGCTGAAAAGGAGCAACAAAAATGGAAATTACAAAAGAAAGTATTATTGGCGATGTTTTAGATTTTGACCCGGACACCGCAAAGTATTTTTTTGAAATTGGCATGCACTGCTTAGGCTGCCCTGCCTCCCGCGGGGAGAGCATTGCCGACGCCTGCGCCGTTCACGGAACCGACGCCGACGAGCTGGTTGCGAAGCTGAACGCGCACTTGGCCGGTAAATAGTGCCTGCGCTAAATAAACGGCTTATTTGCGCAGCTAATATGCTACAAAAAGGGCGGGTTGTTGCAGATATTGGCACTGATCACGCCTTTTTGCCTATTTACCTGGTGCAAAACGGTATTTCCCCCTTTGTTATTGCCTGCGACATTGCCAAAAAGCCGCTGGAAGTTGCCTGCCAAAATATTGCAAAACGCGGCCTGCAAAACAAAATTCAGCTGCGCTTAGCCCCTGGCCTAACAGCGGTAGAACCCCAAGAGTGCAGCGCCGTTACCATTACCGGCATGGGCGGCGAGACCATTGCCGACATTATTGCAGCGGCGCCCTGGCTGCAAAACCCAAGCTACCAGCTTGTTTTACAGCCCATGAGTTGTACCGACCGGCTGCGCCGTTACTTAGACCAAAACGGATTTGAAATTTTATGGGAGACCGCCGTTTACTCGCAGACCCGCATTTACACCGTACTGCACGCCGAATTTACCGGAAAATTGCCCGAAAAAAGCGCCGCCTTTGCCTATGTGGGCAAGCTGCCGCAAAATGGCGACGCGCTTTCTAAAAAACTAATTGAAAAGCAAATTGCCACCCTGCAAAAATGCGCGTCGGCGCTAAAGCGGGTGCCAAAAAAGCAGGCTCAGTACCAACAAATTGCTAAGGCGTTGGCTGAGCTTGAACCGCTTTGCCGCCAACAGCTTTAGCTTTAGGGTAGAGGGCGTTCGGCTCTAATAGGCCGTGTAAGCCAAAAATAACCACCGGGTGAAAAAAGGCCATGTGGAAGCAGAAATACCTTTGCCAAAAAATTGCGCTCTGCAAGCCCTTAACAAAGTCGAAGCTGATTGCGCTGAACAACCAAACATTAAAAAAGCTAAAGCGGCAGCCGAAAGGCTGCCGCTTTAGCTTTTTTACGCCGCTATTTTACGCACCGTTATTTTACACGCAGTTTTACACGCTGGCATTTTTGCCGCTAACGCTTTAAAAGCCCGCCTTAAAGGTAATCGCGTAGGTCTTTTGTAAGGCCGCTTTCAATGCGAATTAGCTGCTTTGCAATATCCTTAGATTGCTCGTCGGCCGCGGCGTATTCGTTTAAATAACGACTTAGTGATTTTACCCCCATATCGCACCCAGTGGTCAACAGGTCAGCAATTTTTTGGTCCGAATGGTCCATCATCATGCCTAATTCGGTTTTTAGCTGCGCCATGCTTTCGGCCATTGGGTGCGGCTGTTTGCCTTCGTCGCCGTAAGCGTGCAGTAGCTGCTCGGTTTGCTGCTCTAACTTTGCGTGGTGCGCGCGGCTTTTTTGCACCAGCTGCTTTAGCTCGTCTTTTTTAATATTTCCGGTTACCCCGTCTATTGCGCGAATACCCATTTTAATGCCGGCGTTACATTCCCGCAGCAGGCGAACGGTATCAGGTTCTATCATAAAAATCACTCCAACTTTTTTTATTAGTATGCAGAAATTTTTAAAAAATATACAACACCCCGGGCAGCCATTTTTAAGTTTGGCCGCCCGGGGCGTAAACTATTTTAAAGGGGTTACATCTCGTTAAATTCCTGCAGCTGCAAATTCTCGTTGCGCTCCAGCGCCCAGTTAATGGTCCACTCGCCCGGAAAAATAAGGTAATTTTTTCCGCGAACATCCTGCACCCAACGGGTATCGGTTGCTAAATTATAGTCCTCTGCGTTAAAATCGGGGTTCAGCACCCGGCGAATGTGCTCATGCGGAATATCGGTGCGTAAATATTCCACCCCGTATTCCGACTTCATGCGAAACTGCAAAACATCGTACTGCAGCACGCCAACAACCCCTACAATAACCTTTTCCATACCAAAACCGGGAATAAAAAAGATTTGTATGGCGCCCTCCTGCGCAATTTGGTTCATGCCCTTGGCAAACTGCTTGCGCTTCATAGAATCAATTTGCTCAATAACGGCAAAATGCTCTGGCGCAAAGGTTGGAATACCGGTGTACTGCACCTTCATGCCGGGGTCGCAAACCGTATCGCCAATAGAAAACACGCCCGGGTCAAACACGCCAATAATGTCTCCGGCAAAGGCCTCGTCAATAATATCCCGCTCCTGCGCCATCATTTGCTGGGGCTGGGAAAGGCGCATGGTCTTGTTCTGCTGCACATGAAAATATTCTTTGCCGCGCTCAAACTTTCCGGAGCAAATGCGTAAAAACGAAATACGGTCGCGGTGCGCTTTATTCATATTGGCCTGAATTTTAAAAACAAAGGCCGAAAAGCCGTCGCTAAACGGGCTAACAGTTTCGCCGCTTTGGGTTGTGCGCTCCAGCGGCGGGGTTGTTAGCTTTAAAAAGCTTTCTAAAAACGGTTCTACCCCAAAATTGTTTAAGGCCGAGCCAAAAAACACCGGGCTTAGCTTGCCGCGCGTTACCGCCTCTTTATTAAAAGAATATCCAGCCCCGTCTAACAGCTCTACCTGGTCGCAAAGCTCTCGCCGCAGCTGTTCACCAATAAGCTCATCCAGCTTTTCGGTGTTGGTAATATCGCACTCAATAGCTGCCAAGCGCTGGCGCCCGCCGTGAAAATTATCAAAGGTTAAAATGGCCTTTTTTTCTCGGTCGTAAACCCCTTTAAAGGTTACGCCGCAGCTAATGGGCCAGTTCATGGGGTAGGTGCTAATGCCAAACTCGGTTTCAAGCTCGTCCAGCAGTTCAAACGGGTCGCGGGCTTCATGGTCTAACTTATTAATAAAGGTAAAAATAGGAATTCCGCGCATGGCGCAAATTTTAAAAAGCTTGCGGGTCTGCGGCTCAATGCCCTTTGCGGCGTCTATAACCATAACGGCGCTGTCGGCCGCCATGAGAGTGCGGTAAGTGTCCTCCGAAAAATCCTGGTGGCCGGGGGTATCTAAAATATTAATGCAGTAATTTTCGTACTCAAACTGCATTACCGATGAGGTAACAGAAATTCCGCGCTGCTTTTCCAGTTCCATCCAGTCGGAAACGGCGTGCTTATCCCCTTGCTTGCCCTTAACCGAGCCGGCCGATTGTATAGCCCCACCGTACAGCAACAGCTTTTCGGTCAGGGTGGTTTTACCGGCGTCGGGGTGGGAGATAATGGCAAAGGTGCGGCGCCGCTCAATTTCTTTTTTTGTTCTTGCGTCCATAAATTACAATAGCCCTTTCCTACGCAAAAATTACCGCCGGGCGCAAACAACGCTTAAGGCTTTACAGCTTAATTATTCCGGCACAACAGTAATAGTTTACCATATTGCGGCAAACTATGCAAGAGCCCAGCCTAAAAAACCTTAAATTTAACAGGGCAGCTTTGGCGGCTTAAGCTTTTAAAGAACAAAAAATAACCGGCTCGGTAACCGCCGTTTTGTAAAGGGTGGGCCACCGAGCCGATTTTATTACAATTTTTATTTTGGCCTGTTTGGTTGGTTTATTTTGACCGGTTAATTTTTGGCCTTTTCCGAAAATCTTAGGCTTACCGATTGATTTATTTAGCTTTACCGGGCAATTTTTTTGCTTTGCCGGTTTGCAAATCTTTTACCCCGCCGGCCGAACTTTTGGCCTACTTTAAGCCAAGCCTACAAAATTTAAACGGGCAAAAGCTTAGGGTCGGTGCCGGTTAAAAATCGTTTATTTTTGCAGCAGCCGGTTCATAATATCCGGCCCGTGCTGCACAAAAATGCCGGTGGCTTTGGCTGTTTCTTCGTTAATAGAATCTACACCGTTGGCCGGCGCGGTGCTGTCGTACAACAGGTAGGGCACTGGGTCACCTACATGGGTTTTTAGGCTAAGCGGCGTTGGATGATCCGGCATGATCAACACGCGGTACGGGGTGTTTTTTAAATAATCTAACAGCGGGCCTACTACGGTGCTGTCAATGATTTCTATAGAGCGAACCTTGTTTTGCACCTCGCCGCGGTGGCCGCACTCGTCCGGCGCCTCCATGTGTACATAAACCAGATCGCAGCCGTTTTCAAAAAGCTCTTTGGCTGCCTGAGCCTTGCCGGCAAAATTGCTGTCAATATATCCGGTAGCGCCGGGAACCTCCGGCACCTGCATATTGGCGCATTTGCCAATGCCTTTTAATAAATCTACCGCCGAAACAATACCGCCGTGCACGCCGTTTTTTTGGTAAAAATCCTGCAGCTGGGGCTTTCGGCCCTCGCCCCAAAGCCAAATGGAGTTAGCCGGGTGCTTCCCCTCGGCAATGCGTTTTTGGTTTAAAGGGTGATCTTTCAGCAGCTCGTAGCTTTGGCGCATAAGCGCTAACAGCGGCGCCGCATTGGGGCTTTGACTTAAATAGGGGCCAATAACCCTACCGCTAATGTCGTGCGGGGGCGTCATGGTGCCCAAATCGGTAGTTCCGTTTTGAATAACCAAGCAGTGGCGGTAGCTTACCCCGGCATAAAAAGCGTAAGGCGCAACTCCCAGCTTTTGCTGAATGTAGCTAATTAATTCGGCAGCCTCGGCGGTGGAAATATCCCCCGCGCAGTAATCTACCATGGTTTTATTGCAATAATCCTCCTCGTTGGAAAGGGTAACCAAATTGCAGCGCATGGCAACATCGGTTGGAGCAAGATCAATGCCAATGCTGGCGGCCTCCAGCGGGGAACGGCCGGTGTAGCAAACCTTGGGGTCATACCCTAAAACCGAAAGGTTGGCAACATCACTGCCCGGTTTTAGCCCCTTAGCAACCGTTTGGCAAAGCCCCACCTCGGCGGTGCGGGCCAAGCGGTCAATATTCGGTTTTTTGGCTACGGCCATTGGTGTTTTACCCTGCAGCTCGGGCACGGGGTAATCGGCCATGCCGTCTAACAAACAAACAAGATATTTCATACAGCGCCCCCTTATTGGGCAGCCGAAGCCGCCGGGGCAGACGACACCGCAGCACCGGTAATTGCAACATTGTGCGTTTTTTCTACCAAGCAAACCCAGGTATTGCCGGCATTGTAGGTGCAGGAGGAACCGTCGGTTAAGGTTATTTTAAGCGGGCTGTTGGCTGCGCCCTTAGACCATTTAATTGGCACATAGCCGCCGTTGGAAACATAAAAGCCTTCACCGCCGTCTAACCACGTCTTTTTTAAATAATCGGCTTTTTTGCCAATGTCGGTAACACTGGTTTTAAGCACCAAAATGTTTTTAAATTCCAGCTGCTTGCCGGTGTTTAAATCTACCGATTTGTTATTTCCGCTAAAGCGCTTATACTTGCCGGTTTCAGCGTTGTAAGTAAAGTTAGAAACATAAGAGGAGGACATTTCTACCCTTAATTTTTCGCAGCTGCCGCCAGCCGGGGTAACGGGGCTGGCTTCGGGGGCAAAATCCTGCCAGTTGGCTGCGGTAGATTTTAGATCGCGCCGGTAATTTAATTTTGCAAAGCCGTTATTTAAAAGCTCACCGGTGGTGTACAGGGTGTGCTCTAAAGCCTTACCGTTTTTAACCCGCTTGCCGTAGTTGCTTTGCTGGCCGGTCAGCAAATTAAAATTGTCAATTCCCGTTTCTTTAACATGGGCGGCGCACTCGGTCGGGTCCATGCCGGCGTGAACATATAGCGCGTCGTGCCCTAAGGCTAAATCTACATAAGAGTAACGGGCCGAGCGAACCGTGCCAACCTTAGAAATTTTAGAAATATCTTTAAACACAGCCATAAAGCGAGTAATGCCGCCCTCGGCCAACAGCTCGTAAACAATATCTGCCTGCGAAAGGCCGGCCTGCACGCTTTGGGCAACGGTAATGTTGTTCACCATAACCGCAACCGGGCGCTGCTGCATTTTAGAAGAATCAAAATCTGCCAGGCCGGTTAAAGGGTTAACCTTTGGTTTTTCCGGCTCAGACGAAACCGGGGCCGGTGCGGCCATACTGCTGCTTTGGGCAGTTTTACCACAGGCAGAAAGGGTAAACAGCAGCACTGCCGCCGTTAAAAGTGATACCAATTTTTTCATACAAAAAACCTCCGAAAAATAGGTAGAGCAATACGCCCGGCCGGCTGTACGCCAAGCCGCAGCGCCCACCTACCAACATACCAAAATATTATAATACAGTCCCCTTTATTTTTCAAGTGTAAAACCCTACAAAATTCCCCCGTAAATTTTAGCAATAAAACAGCTGTTCAAACAGTGGGGTGAAACAGGGAGCGCCAGGGGCTATAATACAATCCGGCCGGGAGCTCACGGCCCCAAAAAAATCAGGAGGACTGAAAAATGCCAGAAACAAAAACCATTGCACAATTAAATAAGGAAATTAAGCAATTAAAAGCGCTGCTGGAAAGCCAAGCAAAGCCGGTTGCCCCCCGGCCGGCAGCGCCCCAAAGCGTGCAGGCGAACGAGGACTACATGCACCAGCCGGTAACCATTAAGCTGTTTAAGGATAACGGCCGCTACCGTGACGATGTTTATGTAGCGGTAAACGACCGCTCTTACCTTATTCGCCGCGGCGAGACCGTAACCGTGCCGCGTTTTATTGAGCAGGCTTTAAAAAACTCCCTAACGCAGGATGAATATGTTGCCTCATTAGTGGACGGCTTAGTAAACGACTACGCGCGCAGCACGCGGCTGCAGGAGGGCTGAACATGGCGGGGTACACTGTAAATTTTAACATTAACGCCGGTAAAATCGGGGCAGATACCAGCGTAATTACAGCCGATTCTGCCGAATTTGTAACCGCAAGCTTTAGCTTTGACGCCAGCTGGAGCGGCCTTTACAAAACCGCTGTTTTTCGCTTTGGCGAAAAGGTTTACCATGTAGTGCTGGAAAACGACGCCTGCAAATTTCCGCAAGAGGTGCTTTTAAACGGAATGTGCTATGTTTCGGTTTTTGGGGTGCTAAGCAGCACCCGCGCCACTACGACCGAGGTTGGAATTGAGGTTGAAAAAAGCGGGTTTGTTAAGGTAGAACCCGCCGCCCAAACGCCCGACCCTTACAACTACTTTTTACAGGCCGCAACCGCCCAAAAGCAGGCTGCCGAAGCTGCAGCCGCCGAAGCGTTAGAAAGCCAAAACAAAGCGCAACTGGCCGCCACAGCGGCCACCGAACAAAACAGCGCAGCTTACCAAAACGCACAGTCGGCCACGCAAAGCGCCAATTCGGCCGAGAGCTACAAAGCTTTGGCACAGCAAAGTGCCCAAACCGCCGAAAACGCTAAAAGCAGCGCTTCTACCGCCGCCGAACAGGCACGAGCAAACGCTGCCGCCGCCCAAAGCAGCGCCGACCAAGCCGCTACAAACGCCGCTGCCGCCGAAAGTGCCAAAGCCGCTTGCTTAGCGCTGGCGCCAACCGAAATTACAACAGCCGAGCTGAATGTAGCACAGCTGCCAAACTCTGCCAGCGGCTACTACAAGGCGGCACAAAATCTAAAGCTGGTGCGGGAGGCCGGCAGCACCGAAAATTATTATATTCCACAAGGCACGGTTTTTGCTGTTTATAAAAGCTACGATTCGGAAATTGGCGGCGATTGCACCTATTACGAAGTGCAGCTGCTGAACGGCTGTTTGCTGAGCGAGGTTGGCGAAACAATTTCGCCGTACAGCACCGGAAACCGCTATTTTTATGCCCGCGTTTCAATAATGGGCAGCATTGAATACTCCTTTGCCTCTACCCTTGCAACCAAAAGGGAAACAACGCAGGCCATAAAAGGGTTAGAGCAAAAGCTGAACACCGCTGTTTTAACCGGGGCGCAGCAATTTTGCGGTGCCTTAACGGGCCTTAGCCGCGGCGCGGTCTTGTGCTTAAACGACATTAGCCCGGTTGAACACCAAATAGAACTTACGGCCGGCAGTAAAAATTTGTTAAACTTAACCTTAGCCAAAAACGCCCAGTTTTTTACCGTGACCGAAAAAACCGAAAACAAAATTTGCGCTACCGCGCCAAACGCGGAAAATAACCAGCCGGTACTAGACCTTTTTAACGCAAAGCTGCCGGCCGGAACCTACACCCTTTCGTGCAGCATTAGCCTTGAAAATGTTCCGGACGCCACCGACAATGTTAGTGCTGACCGGAGAAACGAGATTTTGGTGTTTAAAGACGGAACCTTTATTACAAAAACCGATGCAATTATTGCGGACGGCACTTATTTTAAACAGCTAAGCTTTACTTTACCTGCAGAAGCGACCGTCCGCGTTGGCTGGTACCGCAATATTTGCGATATTAAACCGGACGACAGCCTTTACAAAGTAACGCTTTCAAATGTACAGCTGGAATTTGGCGAAACGGCAACGGCGTACACCCCCTACCTTGCCAGCTTAGCGGATGTTCGCGTTACAAGGTACGGCAAAAATTTGTTTAACCCAGGCACGGCCGAATTAACCGCCGCGCAGAAAACGGCAAACGGTGTTACCTTTACGGCTGCAAGCGGCAGTGTAGATGTGAAGCTGCCGGCCGGAACCTACAGTATAAGCTTTAAGCGCAACAAAAACGGTGTGCTTTATTTACGCAACGGAAAAACCGAAAGCGGGTCCTTTTCGCAAATTGGAGCGGCCGAAACCTCGGCAACCTTTAACTACACCGCAGAAACCGACGGTTATTTAAGAATAAGCAGCTTTACCGATGGGTTAGAGCTTGCCAACCTGCAAATTGAGCGGGCAAGCGCCGCCACCGCTTACGAGCCGTTTACCGCAAAGGTTTACACAGCCGACCCAAACGGCAGTTTTGCGGGCGTTACAAGCCTTTACCCGGTTACTACCCTTTTGCCCGGCAGCGCCGGCGTTAGCTTAACCGCCAAATACAACAAAGATATTAACAAAGCGTTTGCCGCATTGCAGCAAGCCATTATTAGTTTAGGAGGAAATTTTTAAAAATGTTTAGCTTAAGAAATTTTGTTAAAACAGGCCTGTTACAGGCCGTTGGCCAAATGGCTAATTATCAGGTAATTTTAAACGCCGCCGGCTGGCTGGAAAAAGGCGTTTTAACCGAGGCCGACTTAGCCGAAATTAACACCGCTATTGCGGCTGCCGCCCCGCTTGAAGACGGCGCCTTAGGGGAGCCGGAAAAATGAACAGTGACATTTTAGTAGCCGTAATTACCGGGGTGCTGGCCCTGTTAGGTACGGCAACCGGCACCTTTGGCGGCATTAAAGCGGCCCAAAAGGTAAACGAGGTTAAAATTGAGGAGCTAACCCGCGAAGTGCGGGAACATAACAATTTTGCCAAGCGGATGCCGGTAGTGGAGGAAAAAATCAAAATTATAAATCACCGCATAGAATGTATGGAGGAGAGGATCTGATTTTATGAAAGATATTATGAAAAGATTAAAATCCCCGGTGCTTTGGGTTTCGGTTATTGGTTTAATTTACGCCACGGTTTTAGTGCCGAATTACCCCCAGCTACCGGACTGGACTGCCATTGTGGGCTACCTTTGCACCATTTTTGGTATTGCCAACAACCCCTGCGATAACGGACATTTTTAAAAAAGGAGGAAGGTTTTAATGAGCAAAGTATTTTTAGGTATTGGGCACGGTGGAACCGACAGCGGCGCCACCGGCAACGGATTTAAGGAAAAAGATTTAAACTTGGCTATTGGCCTTGCCTGCCGTGACGAATTGGCCCGCCACGGTGTAACGGTTAAAATGAGCCGCGAAAAGGACGAAGCCGACCCGCTAAAGGACGAAATTAAAGAGTGCAACGCCTTTAACCCCGATTTAGCGCTGGATATTCACAACAATGCCGGCGGCGGGGACGGGACCGAGGTTTACCACTATTCTAAAGGCGGAAAGTCGAAAGAGCTGGCGCAAAACATTTTAAACGCCATTGTGGCCCTTGGCCAAAACAGCCGCGGGTTAAAAACCAAAATGGGCAGCGGCGGCACCGATTACTTTGGCTTTATTCGCGAAATTAAGGCCCCCAGCGTTATTGTAGAGTGCGCATTTGTAGATAACGCCACTGATATTCGAATCATCAATACAGCCGAAAAACAACGCAAAATGGGCGTGGCCGTGGCGCAAGGGGTGTTAAAAACCTTAGGCGTTGCCGTTAAAGCGCAGCAGCCGCCCGCAAAGCCGCAGCCTGCCCCCGCTAAACCGCAGCCTACTGCCCCGGCCGGAACCCTTTACAAGGTAACCGGCCAGTGGTGCTGGGTGCGCAAAGGCCCGGGCACCAACTACGCCAAAAACGGCAAGGTGCAGCATAATGAGGTTTACACCATTATGGAGGTAAAAGCAGGGCCGGGCTCGGCCAAAGGCTGGGGTCGGTTAAAATCGGGCGCCGGTTGGGTTGCGTTAGACTTTTTAACCAAAAAGTAAGACCCTAACCCTTTAACCAAAAGTAGGACCCCTGCCCCGTTTATTAAAATAAGGCCCCTATGAAAGCAAAAAACAACCCCGAGGTTGCCCTATTACGGTAACTTCGGGGTTGTTTTTTTATTTTGTTTGCTGTTTTAAGTAGGTTACATATTCCTCTAAACAATAGCCAAGCTGGTTCATTTTCGCGGCGTGATCCTTACCTACATAGCGGTAATGCCACGGCTCATAAATAACACCGGTTATGCCTTGTTTAGATTTTGGGTAACGCATTACAAAGCCATATTCGGCCGCGTGGGCCTGCAGCCAAGCAAACTGCTTGGTGTTTTCAAAGGTTTCCTCTACCGAGTTAAAATCTACCGCCAGCCCCAACTCGTGCTCGCTGCTGCCGGGGTAAGCCACAACGGTTGCGGCTTTATCAATGGCGGCCTGCTCGGAAAGCTGCGGATTATTGGCCTTAACCTTTTTTAACTGGTTTTGGAACAGGGTAACCTGCCGGGAGTGCAACCGAAAGCTGGAAATCACCAGCAGGGAAACACCGTCCTTTTCCGCCGCGGCGCACATGGCATTTAAATAGCTCACGGCGCGGGCGTCGTACTTCATGCCAACATCACGGGCAAACCGTGCCTCAATTTTAGCGGTTTGAATGTTGGTGTTGTTTTCCAGCAAATTCTGCCGGTTCACCAATTTTAAATTCCACTGCCCCAGCTGGCCGGAGGCCTGTACGGTTTTGCTGCTGCTACCCACCTTAGAGGAGGCCGCAGCGGCAGAGCTTTTGGGGGTGGAACTTGCCGCAGCCGACCCCGCCTTAGAGGAAGAAGAAACTACCTCGGCAGCAAGGTTTTCCTGCGAAGAATCGGCCGAAACAACGCTAAGGGAGGAGGCCTCCCCCACCGAGGCAGTACCCTTGGCTTTTTTTGCAGCGCTGCGCCACAAAACCGTTAAGATAATGCAGGCAACAAGCAACACAATTACGGCAATGCTTAACACGCGAATGAGTTTTTCGTACCATGAAATGACAGCCGCTGAACGATACCTTGCCATACTTAAATAACCCGCACGCGAATAATATCATCCAACGCGGCAATTTCATTTGCAATATCGTCGGTAATATCTCCGGTAACATCTAACAAGGTGTAAGCGTACTGCTTTTTAGAGGTGTTTAACATATTTTCAATGTTAACACCCTTGGCGGCCAGCACCTGTGTAATTTTGGTAATCATGGTGGGCACATTTTTGTGAATAATGCAAATGCGCTTTTCGCTGCTGCGCGCCATGGCGGTATTCGGCAGGTTTACCGAATTAGTAATGTTGCCGTTTTCAATATAATCGGTCAGCTCATCGGCGGCCATGCCGGCGCAGTTATCCTCCGACTCCGGCGTAGAAGCCCCTAAGTGCGGAATGGCAATAACGCCGTCGTGCCCTAAAATTTCATCGTTCGGGAAGTCGGTTACATAGGCGGCTACCTTGCCGTTTTCCAAAGCAGCTAAAATGTCGGTAGAATTAACCAAATCGCCGCGGGCAAAGTTTAAAATGCGCACACCGTCACGCATGGTGGCAATGGTCTCGGCGTTAATAAAGCCCTTGGTTTCGGGTGTTAGCGGAACATGAATGGTAATATAGTCACAGTTCTCAAAAATTTCTTTAATGTCTATGGCGTGAATGGCGTTGTGGGTAAGGTTCCAGGCCGCATTTACCGAAAGGTACGGGTCGTAGCCGTAAACCTTCATGCCAAGGTGGTTGGCGGCGTTTGCCACCCGAACGCCAATGGCGCCCAGGCCAATAACACCAATGCTTTTACCGCTAATTTCCGGCCCGGCAAAGGCGCTTTTACCCTTTTCAACCATTTTGCCAACCGCTTCCCCGTTGCCTTTTAGCCCCTTGGCCCACTCAATAGCAGGAACAATTCGGCGGGAGGCAATTAGCAGCCCGGCAATTACCAGCTCTTTAACCGCGTTGGCGTTGGCGCCCGGCGTGTTAAAAACAACAATGCCCTGCTCGCTGCAGCGGTCAATTGGAATATTGTTGGTGCCGGCACCGGCACGCGCAATGGCAAGCAGCGATTTTGGGAATTCGGTTTCGTGCAGCGAGGCCGAACGAACAATGGCCCCAACCGGATTTTCAACCTCGTCGCCGTAGGCGTAGCCCTTAGCCGCCAGGCGGTTTAGCCCGGCGGCACTAATTTTATTATAGGTTTTAATATTCATTCCAAGTACCCCCAATAAAGCTTATTGATGCTCTTTTTCAAACTCGGCCATAAAGGCAACCAGCTTTTCAACGCCCTCCATTGGCATGGCGTTGTAAATGGAGGCGCGCATACCGCCAACGGTGCGGTGGCCTTTAATGTTTACAAAGCCGGCCTTTTTAGCTGCAGCAACAAATTCGGCGTCTAAATCGGTGTTGCCGGTAACAAACGGCACATTCATTAAAGAGCGGTCCTCGGGCACTACGGTGCCCTTAAACAACTTGCTTTGGTCTAAGAAATTGTAAAGAATAGCGGCTTTTTTCTCGTTATGCGCTTTTAAGGCTTCTAAATTACCAAAGGTTTTTTTCACCCACTTCATTACCTTGCCGGCAATGTAAATGGTGTAGCAGGGCGGCGTGTTAAACATGGAGCCGTTATCGGCATGAATTTGGTAGTTAAACATGGTGGGGGTAATATCCATGGCGTGGCCAATGAGATCCTCCCGCACAATAACAACCGTTAAACCTGCCGGGGCCAGGTTTTTTTGCGCACCGGCGTAAAGCAGCGCAAATTTGCTCACATCAATCGGTTCCGACATAATGCAGCTGGAAATATCGGCCACCAGCGGAACCTTGCCGGTTTCGGGCAGCTGATGATATTTGGTGCCGTAAATGGTATTGTTCATGCAAATATGCACATAGTCGGCGTCCGGCCGAACATCGGCCGCCGTAACCTTAGGAATGTAGGTAAAGGTTTTATCTTCGCTGGAGGCAATGGCTTTGCAATCACCGTAGCGGGAGGCCTCTTTAAACGCCTTTTTAGCCCATTGGCCGGTAATTATATAATCGGCCTTGCCGTTTTTGGTCATAAGGTTCATTGGAACCATGCAGAACTGCGAAGAAGCGCCGCCCTGTAAAAACAGCACCTTGTAATTGTCGGGAATCTGCATTAAATCGCGCAGATCGGCCTCGGCCTCATCAATAATGGCCTGGTACTCTTTTGAGCGGTGCGACATTTCCATAACCGATTGGCCGGTTTGGCCGTATTCGCACATTTCATTTGCGGCCTCCTGCAAAACCTCTAACGGTAACATAGAGGGGCCTGCGCTAAAGTTATAAACTCTGGACATTAGTAATTCCTCCAAAAATATAGTAAAGTGCGGCCAAAGCGCTGCGGCGCAACCGTTGGTCGCGGTACTGTTCTATTATATTCGCATTCGGGCCGTTTGTCAATAGGTTTGTTAAAATAATAACAAACTTTTTGCAGAAAATTGTGCTTTACCCGCAAAAATCGTTTTAAGACTGTTAAATAATTAACAAATAGATGGAATGCGGCGTGTTTGGCTTTGTTTTTCTGCGGTAAGGGCAGTTGGTTAATGGGGTGAAGGCTTGCTTTCGGCAGTAAAGCCCTTTTAGTATGGCAGACACCAAAATTTACTTAGCACAGCTGCCGAATAAATTACTTAGCGCGGCGGGCCGAAAAATTTTCTTGGTGCAGCTGGCAGAAAAATTTACTTTCACGGCTGGCAGCAAAGCTTTTTGCAGAGTTAGGCAGCGGCAAAAGCTTTTGGGCTGTAAGAGCAGCGGTCCTTTTAAATTTTTAGCTGTGCTTTTAAATTTTCGGCAGCAAACTATTTGGGCTTAGCACAGGCGGCAGCCAACCATTTAAGGCTTAGCGCGGGCAAAGGCCATTTTGGCTTTGCGGGCAGGCAGTAAAAATCCTTTTAGCGCGGCAATCCGTAAAAGGGCCGTGCGCCCAATAACGCGCCAAATTGTTTACAAAATTTGCTTGAAACCCTTTTGCCGCTGTGGTACCCTATTTTTAGGCTATACCGCCCGCGCGGTTTTAAGTGAGCCTGTTTTTGCATAGAATAATATGAGAAACGCAGGAGGTTTTTAACATGAAATTTACCAAAAAAAATGTTACCGAATTGCAGGAGAATTTTATAAACGCCATTGGCAACGAGTGGATGTTGATTACCGCGGGGACCGCCGACGGCTTTAACACCATGACGGCCAGCTGGGGCTTTGTTGGGGAAATGTGGGGCAAGCACTGTGCCATTGCCGCCATTCGCCCCCAGCGCTACACCAAGCAATTTGTAGACCAAAACGAATACTTTACCCTTTCCTTTTACGGGGAAAACAAAAAAATTCACACTGTTTGCGGTAAGCAATCCGGCCGGCAGGTAAACAAACCGCAGGCCGCCGGGCTAACCCCGGTGTTTGACGCCGAAACCGGCGCTCCCTATTTTGCCGAGGCGCGGTTGGTTTTAATTTGCAAAAAGCTTTACACGCAGCCGTTAAAGCCAAGCAGCTTTACCCCCGCCGGCAAAGAAATTCCGGCCACGGTTTACCCGCAAAACGACTACCACGAAATGTACTACGGCGAAATTGTTACCGCCCTTTTAAAAGAGCAGGAATAAATAATAATCTAACTTAAAAATAACTGTTTGTTTTTTAAGCGCAAGGCCCCGCAGCATTTTGCTGCGGGGCCCTTGTACCTTTTTAAGTAAATTGTGCCTTATTTGCTAACCTGCGGGGATTGCTGCTTTAAGGCGGCGCGGGTTTTACGAACCTCGGCTAAATTGGCGGTTAAGCCGTCATCGGCACGGCGCATAATTTCATCTACAAAATCCTGCGCGGCTTTGCGCATTTCGCGGCTTTTGGTTTGGGCGGCCGAAATAATTTCGGCAGCTTTTTCCTGCGCTAATTTGGTAATTTCCTGCTGGGCTACTAAGGCGTTGGCCTTTTCCTCGGCGGTGCGAACAATGCCGTCGGCCTCTACCTTGGCTTTGGTAATAATATCGGCCCGGTCGGCAACAATGCCGCGTGCCTGCTTAATCTCGCTCGGCATATTCAGGCGCAGCTCGTCTACCAGCGCGCGCACCTTTTCGGCGTCGATCATGGTGCGTTTGCCGGGCAGCTTCATGCCGCCGTCCAGCACCTCGTCAATTTGCTCTAACATTTCTTCAATACTCATTTTTACAACTTCCTTTCTAAGCGTTCAATTACTTTTTGGTGAATACTTTCCGGAACAAAATCCGATATATCTCCGCCAAAGCTGCCAACCTGTTTTACCATACTGGAGCTTAAGTACATATATTCTGCCTTGGTGGTAAAAAATACGGTTTCGGTGTTGGGGTTTAGCTTTTTGTTGGTAAGTGCCATTTGGAATTCGTATTCAAAATCTGACATGGCGCGCAGCCCCTTAACAATAGCACCGGCACCAATGGCCTTGGTGTAATCGGCCAACAGTCCGTCAAACACATCTACCGTTACATTCGGCAGGTCGGTGGTGGATTCCCGTATCATTTGCGCGCGTTCCTCGGCCGTAAACAGCGGGGATTTTGCCGTGTTTTTCATAACCACTACCACCACTTTGGCAAACATAGAAGCCGCGCGGTGAATAATATCAATATGCCCTACAGTAACAGGGTCAAAGCTGCCGGGGCAAACGGCAATAATGTTATTCAAGCTCGTTCCCTTCCCTTTTGTAAAGTGAAAAATGCACCCTGCCGTGCTTGTAAAGCTTTACCCGCTGCAGGCTGCCAATAGCGTTTGGCAGCTGCTGCTCTTTTGGGTGCTCGCAAATTAGCAACCCAACCGGGGATAGCACCCGCTCGCAAAGCTCGGCTGCTTTTGGCAGTAGCCCGGCGGCGTACGGCGGATCTAAAAAAATAAAATCAAAGGTGCGGTCCAGCCCGGCCAGCACGGCAGCGTAATCGCCCCGTATTACCTTGGCCTGCTCGGTAAAACCGGTGTGTGCCAAATTGGCGCGCACCATTTCGGCGGCCTCGGGGTTGGCGTCGGCAAACAGGCAAAACGCCGCGCCGCGGCTAAGCGCCTCTATGCCCATTTGGCCGGAGCCGGCAAATAAATCTAAAAAGCTGCGGCCCTCCAGCTCAAATTGAATAGCGCTGAAAACGGCCTCTTTTACCCGTTCGGGCGTTGGGCGAACATCGTTGCCCTCCAAAGTTTTTAACCGCTTACCCTTGGCTAAGCCGGTAATAACGCGCATAGCATTCTCCTTTAAAGTAAAAAATTAATCGTGCGGGCGGTAAATGTTCTTTTTAGCCGGTTTTTTGCGCGGGGCCGGTTTGCGGCCGCTCGCTTTGTAGGTGTGGCTGCCGCTTTCGGGCTTACTCCCGCCGGAGCGGCTCTTTTTAGCCGCTGCACTTTCCGGCTCGTTTAAAAAGGACTTTTTGTTTACATGAATCAACGCCGCAACCGAGGCAATAATCAATGCAATCGGGATCCAAATAATAATCCAGATCAGCTTAGCTAAGTTAAACATTTTTTTGCCGGTGGCGGTATCGCCCGCCATACCAACCGACTGCGTTGCCGACGAAGTTTCGGCCGCGTTAGAGCCCCAACCGGCGTTGTTTACCGAATCGCTAATGGTGCCGCCCGTATTGCTTTTTTGGCTGGCGGCCGACTGCGAGGTTACAGTGCCGGTACTGCTCCTTTTAGAGGAGGAAGCCTGCGAAACGGTGGTTTGCCCGTTAATGCTGCTAACCGATTGGCTGGAGGTTTTAGAGGAGCTTTGCCCCTCGGTGCTGCTAAGGTTACTGCCGGTTTCCGACTCGTTCGGGGTATCGGCAGACGAGGAGGAGCCAATTTCGGACGGATTACCGGAGCCGGAGGACGAGCCGCCGTGGCTAACATCCCCCTCTACCGCGCCAACCGTTACTGTAAAGGCCAACAATACCGCGCAAAGCACCGGCCCCAAAAACGCAAATGTTTTGTGTAGTCTTTTCATTTTAACACTCCTGTAACGCACAAAAATTAGTACGCCTTGCCCCAATAAAGCATCTTAACGGCCGGTTTACCGCAGCAAACGCAGCGGTCGGAAATTTGGTGCTGCTCGAACGGAATACAACGGGAGGTTACGCCGGCTTTTTCTTTTAATTCATCCTCGCACGCGCGGCTGCCGCACCACATGGCGCGAATAAACCCGGGCTTATGCTCGGCAATATCCTGCATTTCGTCCATATTGTGCGCGTCAAAGGTCATTTGCTCGCGGCGGGCTAAGGCTTTTTCAAACATACCGTCCCGCACGGCCTGCAGCAGCTGCGGAATTTTTTCGGTTACCTCGCTTAACGCAACCTCGTATTTTTCGCGGTTATCCCGCCGAACAATAACGCAGCGGTTATTTTCCAGATCCTTCGGGCCAATTTCCAGCCGGAGCGGAACGCCCTTCATTTCATGCTCGGCAAATTTCCAACCGGGGGATTGATCTCGGTCGTCTAAATTCACGCGGCAAACCGATTTTAACTGCTCTTTCAGCTCCTGCGCTTTTTGTAAAACGCCCGCCTTGTGCGAGGCAATAGGAACAATCACTACCTGAACCGGGGCAACCGCCGGCGGCAGCACTAAACCGTTATCGTCGCCGTGCGTCATAATAATTGCGCCAATTAACCGGGTGGTAGTGCCCCAAGAGGTTTGGTAAGGGGTGGCAGGTTTATTTTCGCGGTTGGTAAACTCAATGCCAAAGGCTTTGGCAAAGCCGTTGCCAAAATAGTGCGAGGTGCCGCTTTGCAGGGCCTTACCGTCGTGCATTAAGGCCTCAATGGTGTAAGTGTCCTGCGCGCCGGCAAACCGCTCTTTTTCGGTTTTAACGCCCTTTACAACCGGCATAGCCAAATACTTTTCGCAAAACTCGGCGTACACATTCAGCATGCGAATGGTTTCCTGCTGGGCCTCCTCGGCCGTTTCGTGAATGGTGTGCCCCTCCTGCCACAAAAATTCGCGCGTACGCAAAAACGGGCGGGTAGTTTTCTCCCACCGTACTACTGAGCACCACTGGTTGTAAAGCTTTGGCAGGTCGCGGTAAGAGTGAATAATATTTTTGTAATGCTCGCAAAATAGGGTTTCAGAGGTGGGGCGTACACAAAGCCGTTCCTCTAACTTTTCGTTGCCGCCGTGGGTTACCCAGGCAACCTCGGGGGCAAAGCCCTCTACATGGTCTTTTTCCTTTTCCAGCAGGCTTTCGGGAATAAACATTGGCATATAAACATTTTCGTGGCCGGTTTCTTTAAACATGCCGTCCATAATGCTGCGAATATTCTCCCATATTGCGTAACCGTAAGGGCGAAACACCGTGCAGCCCCGCACGCCGGAATAATCTACCAGCTCGGCTTTAATAACAACATCGGTGTACCATTTGGCAAAATCTTCGTCCATAGCGGTAATATTTTTTACCATTTTTTGCTGATTAGCCATAAAAATTAACTCCGTATTTTTAAAAAATTATGCTTAGACAATTTATTATAATAGATTTTAGCGCATTTTGCAATAGCTTTACCTTATTTTTACCCTTTTACGCCAAAATTCCCGTTAAAACGGCAGGCCTAAGGTGGCGTACCCGGCAAAGCAACCGTTTTTTAAAGCTTCGAAAGCGCCTCGTAGCTTACCCGAACGGCCTCCTCGCTCATATCGCAGCTAAGCTCCAGCACCGGAACCGTGCGCAGCAGCTCGTCGGCCGTTTGCAGCATGGCCGACATTAGTTCGGGGCTTTTGGGCTTTACTGTTTGCTCGTAAAGCAGCGGAACCGCCTGGGCACCGGTAAGCGGCCGAACAGTGTTATTCAGCCCTCGTTTAATAAAAACAATGGCCTTTAACGGCACGGTTACATTGCGATTTAAATCGGTTTTGCCGCTCCAGGGCGTACCGCAGGCAAAAAACTGCTCTCCGTTGCGGCGCAGCAGGGGTTTATCGTCGTTAATCAGACGCACCCGCTGCTCCCCTAAATATTTTTGCCACAGCCCGGTGTGGGTAGATTTACCGGTGCCGCTGTTGGCCGAAAAGCAGTAAGCCCGACCGTCTACCTCAATAGCCGAGGAGTGCAGCAGCAACGCGTTAAACTGCACCGCACGGTGGTAAAAAACCGAGCCGGTTACCATGTAAGCCACTTCGTCGGGCGGCAGGTAGCTGTACTTTTCCTGCGCACGGCGCATGGCCTCGGCCGAAATTTTAATTTCAATATCCGGCTGGCCGGGTTTATCGGTTGCGTAAAGCTGCCCCAGCCGCTCTAACCGGGCGCACTCGGCGTCAACCTCGGTAAGCAGACCGCCAATTAAATATCTGTTCATTTCTGCCCCCAAAAAACTGTAGTTTCTTTTGTCATATTGTAACTGATTTTTTTAAAAAAAGCAAGGGATTGTTATATTTTTTCTTTTACTGCACAAACTACCAAAAACATTTGGAGTGATAAAAATGGAAAAAATTATTGCAGTTAAAGGAATAGAATTGTTAGACTCCCGCGGGAACCCAACGGTTGGCGCACAGGTGCTGCTCTCAAACGGCAGCGCCGGGTTTGCCATTGCGCCCTCGGGCGCCTCTACCGGCGCATACGAGGCCTACGAGCTGCGTGACGGCAACAACGAGCGCTACCGCGGCAAGGGTACCCAAAAAGCCGTTAAAAACATTAACGGCCTAATTGCCCAGAGCCTTTGCGAGCTAAACAGCTGTGAGCAAAAGGCGGTAGACCGCCTGCTGCTGGAGTTAGACGGCACAAAAAATAAAGAAAATTTAGGTGCCAACGCCATTTTAGCCGTTTCTATGGCAACGGCGCGGGCGGCGGCCGGGGCCTACGGGCTGCCGCTTTACCGCTACCTGGGCGGCATTACCGAGCACAGCATGCCCACCCCTATGATGAACATTCTAAACGGCGGCGCCCACGCAGCCAACAATGTAGATGTTCAGGAATTTATGATCGTGCCACGGTTTAACACCTTTGCCAAAGCCCTGCAGGCCGGAAGCGAAATTTACCACGCCTTAGGCGATTTGTTAAAACAAAAAGGGCTTTCTACCGGCGTGGGGGACGAGGGCGGCTTTGCCCCGGATGTAGACTCGGACCGCGCCGCGCTGGAGCTGATTTGCGAGGCCATTACCCGTGCCGGCTACAGCTTTGGGGAGGTTGGGCTGGCGCTGGATGTTGCCGCAAGCGAATGGTACCAGGACGGAAAGTATTATTTGCCCAAACGCCAAAGCTTTTTAAGCGCCGAGCAGCTGATTTTGCATATAAAAGAATTGTGCAACGATTTTCCCATTCTTTCGGTAGAGGACCCGCTGGCCGAGGACGACTGGGAAAACTGGGCCGCTTTAACCGCCGAATTGGGCGACGCGGTTCAGCTGGTTGGGGACGACCTGTTTGTAACCAACACCGAGCGGCTGCAATACGGCATTAAAAACGGCGCGGGCAACGCTATTTTAATTAAACCCAACCAAATTGGCACCGTAACCGAAACGCTGGCCGTTATGAGCCTGGCGCGTAAAAACGGCTACAACACCGTTGTTTCGCACCGCTCCGGCGAAACCGAAGACACCTTTATTGCCGACCTTGCCGTTGCAACCGGCACCGGAATGTTAAAAAGCGGCGCCCCCTGCCGAACCGAAAGGGTAGCAAAGTACAACCGCCTGTTAGCCATTGAGGATACCATACAAAACAAATGACGGCGCGCCGCCCAAGCCCAAAGCCCGCTGCAATTTTTTTTAAAACGCTTAGCGCGGCATTGGCTGGATTTTTACTGCTTTCTACCCCGCTGCTAACGCCTGTTTTTAAAACAAAAACCTTAGCCGCACCCGCCGCGGCCGAAAACAAAGAGCAGCCCTACACGGCGCCAAATTTTGTTCAGGTGCATTTGCTGTTTTATTTTAATGAGCTTAGCTGCTACGCCCTTTGCACCCTAAACAGCGGCAGCCGTACTTTAGCCTTGCAGCTTTTGCCGCAAACGGCCGTTTTAAAAAGCAAAACGGTTTTTAGCGCCGAAAGGCCGCTGCAAAGTGCAAAACTGTTTTTTGGCTGCACCGCCAGTTATTTTGTGCCGCTTAACAACGGGGAACTAACCGCTTTGGTAAACGCCTGCGGCGGCGTTGCGGCAAGCGCACAAAGCCTGCCGGCTGTTACCGGGGCCGGCAGGCTGCCCGGCGGAACGGTTAATTTGTACGGCGCACAGTGGTTAAAGCTGCTTTTGCAAAACAGCGAAGCTACCGTAGAGGGGCTAAACGCCCGGGCCTTACTGCTTGGCAATTTACTGCTGCAATGCTGCAACGCGCCCGAACAGGTGCCGCTGCAGCTGCTGCTAAAAGCCAACAGCAGCCTTAGCAAGGCCGACCTTTTAAAATTTAAACAGCAATTTAAAATCCCGCTGCAAAGCGGCGGCTTTGGGGTTTTAAACGGCGTTTTTATGGGCAACAGCTATTATTTACAATAACAGCTGTTTTAGGGCCGCTTTTCCCGCATTTTTTCATTTCGGTTTCCCGTTCCCGCCTACGGCAGCGCTTTAAAAGCCGTAAGCGCCCAAATAAAAAGTGCCGCAAAGCGGCACGGCGTTTGGCGGCACTTTAAATTCAAAGGCCTTAACCGGCACCGGTGTTTGGCCATTTTTTAAGCGCCAAAGGTTTTAGCCGGCCCCAATATTTAGTAGCCTTTTAAGCACCAAAGGGTTAACCGTTTTGGGATTTGACCTCTTTTAGTGCCAAAAACAGATCCACCCCGGCGCCTAAAGGTAACGGTTCCAAACCGGAATTTCGCCCTCCCCGGCGCTTTGCTCCTGCTGGGCAAAGCCCCAAAGGCCCAGTGCGTTAAATTCGGCCAAAACCTCCTCATATTCCGCTTGCGTTACGGTGCGGTCCAGCGGCTGCGGCAGATTTGGCACAACCGGGGTGTACTGCCGCATTAAGCTAACCGGCACGCTATTGCCCCAACGCTTGTAAATGGCCCGCAACACCTGCTTGGCGTTTTGCACCTGCCCTGGCAGAACCAAATGGCGAATTAACACGCCCTTGCAAAGCAAGCCTTCGTTATTAAATTCCGGGTTTGGCTGCCGGCGCACCATTTCATTAATGGCTTCGGTTGCGGCGTCAAAATAATCCTCGGTGGCCGAAAGGGTCTTGGAAAGGGACGGGCTAAAATATTTAAGGTCCGGCAAGTACACATCTACCAGCCCGTTTAAAGGCTGCAGGCTTTCAAGGCTTTCAAACCCGCCGCAATTGTAAATAACCGGCAAATGCAGGCCGTTTGCTTTTGCCAATTCAAGGGCCTTTGCAACCCCGGGAGCGTAGTGCGTAGCGGTTACTAAATTAATATTATGTACCCCTGTATGCTGCAGCCGCAGTAGGCTTTGACAAAGCTGCTGCGGGGTAAATTCCAGCCCTTGAGCCGCCCTGCCGCTAATTTTAAAATTTTGGCAGTAGACGCAGCCTAAACTACAGTGGCAAAAAAACACCGTACCGGAGCCTGCTACGCCCGAAATAACCGGTTCCTCCCCAAAGTGGGGCGCAATACGGCTAATTTGCATTTGGGTACCGGCCCCGCAAAAGCCGGTTTTTTCGTACCGGTTTACCCCGCAGGCCCGCGGGCACAGCCGGCAATTTTGGTAGGCGTTAAAACGCCCGCTTTGGCTATTTTGGTTCTTGTTTTGCAAGCGGTTTTCCCCTTTTAATAATTTGGCTGATTTTGCAAATAATAATGTAAAACAAATTCAAAAAACAGGATGTGTAGGTATGAAAAAAAGGCTGAAATTACTGGTTGCCGTGCTAACCGCAACGTGCCTGTTTGGGGGCGCCATTTGCCTTTCGCCGGCGGCGCTTTCTAAAATCGGCTCCCGCGGGGACGAGGTTCGGCAAATTCAAACCCGTTTAAAAAAATGGGGCTATTACAGCGGCAGCGTAGACGGCATTTACGGCACCGCCACCAAAAAAGCGGTTCAAAGTTTTCAACAAAAAAATGGCCTAACGGCCGACGGCATTGCCGGCCCCAAAACGCTGAAAAAAATCGGCATTTCCTCCGGCTCGGCCAGCTCAGTTACAGGCGCTTCTAACGCCGATTACAACCTGCTGGCGCGCATTATTTCGGCCGAGGCTCGCGGCGAGCCGTACAGCGGGCAGGTTGCCGTAGGGGCGGTAGTGCTAAACCGGGTAGAGCACCCCTCTTTTCCCAACAGTGTTTCGGGGGTTATTTACCAATCGGGCGCTTTTTCCTGCCTTTACGACGGGCAGTTTGAAAAACCGGTTGCCGACAGCGCCTACCGCGCCGCACGCGACGCCCTAAACGGCATGGACCCCAGCGGCGGCGCCATTTACTACTTTAATCCCGCCACCGCCACCAGCAAGTGGATCTGGTCCCGCCCGTTAATTACCGTTATTGGCAAGCACCGGTTTTGCAAATAGATTTTAAAAATTGCCAGCATACGGCGCTGTTAGTGTGCCTTTTTAGCGGGCTTACAGCTGGGTGCTGCTGCCTTGCGGGCTTACGCCAATCTGCAGGAAACCTCACCCGAGGAAAGCACCCTTTGCTGCCCGTTTGGCAGCTGCACCACCAAGCCGTAATCGCGGGCAACATCTACCGCCGTTGCAGTTTGCTGCACCCCGTTTTGTTCAAAGGTAACCTTGTGGCCCAGCAAAAGCTGACGGCTTTTGTAGTCACTGTAAATATCCGGACCGGCCGGGTTTTGCAGCAGGTTTGCAAGCTGATTTAGAACCTCGGCCGTTAAGCGGTTTTTAGCGTTGCCCTGCGGCTCTTTAAAAATGCTTCCGGCAACCCTGGCAACCTCGGGCGGAAAACCGCCGACCGGCTCGGTAACATTCAGCCCCAATCCCAGCACCGCGTATTCAACCATGCCGGTTTCTAAATCAGCGGCGGCCTCGGTTAAAATCCCGCACACCTTTTTGCCGTTTATAAAAACATCGTTTACCCACTTAATTTGCGGGGTTTGCCCGGTAAGCTTTTCTACCGCGCGACAAACGGCAACCGACGCCGCCGTTGTAAACAAAACTGCCTGCTGCATTTGCAGCTGCGGTCGCAGCAGCAGACTAATGTAAACCCCGGTACCGGGGGGCGAAAAAAAGCTGCGGCCGCGCCGCCCGCGCCCGCCCGTTTGCTGCCCGGCTACCAACACGGTGCCCGCCGACGCCCCCTGCTGCGCCAAAAGTTTAAGGTCACTGTTGGTAGAGGCGGTGCAATCAACCGTTTGCAGATTCAAGCATAGCGCTTCGCCCCGCAAATACTGTTGTATTCCTAACGCGCTTAAGGTGTCGTCCTCCGGCTCCAAACGGTAGCCGCACCGGGGCGCCGCCGTAACGGCAAAGCCACGGCTTTGCAGGGCTTGTATACTTTTCCAAACCGCGGCGCGCGTTACCCCGGCCTGCCGGGCCAGAGCCTGGCCCGAAACAAATTGGCCGCGGTTTTCGGTTAATATTTTTAAAACAGTATCAGTTAACATTTTTGTCCTCCGCAAAAGGTTCTGTTACCAGTATAAAGCCGGCCGGCAAAAAGTTCAATACCCTTTTGCAAAAACTAACCATAAATTAGGCGGTAATTGTATGCTTAGAATTATTTTTAGAACCGTTTTCATGTATTTGGCGGTTTGCGTAGCCGTGCGGCTAATGGGTAAACGCCAAATTGGCGATATGCAGCCCACCGAGCTGGTGGTAACGCTGCTAATCTCTGAAATTGCGGCCATTGCCCTGCAGGATACCTCGCAGCCGGTGTTTATAGGCCTGGCCTCCATGTTAATGTTGGTGGTTTTAGAAATTCTTGCCTCGGTTTTAATTTTAAAAAACACCCACCTGCGCCGAATTTTTGGCGGAAAATCTATTGTTATTATTAAAAACGGAAAAATTGATCAAAAGGCCATGAAAAGCGTTCGCATGACGGTTTTTGACCTGGTAGAAATGCTGCGGATGCAGGGGGTTTTTAATATTGACGAGGTAGACAGCGCCATTTTAGAAATTAACGGAAACCTTAGTGTTCGGCCTAAGGCGGCATTTGCCCCGGCCGTTAGCCGGGAGGTTACCAAAAACCCGCAGGACGGCGGCCTGCCCATGCCGGTTATTACCGACGGCATTATTATGGATTCCTCTTTGCAATTTTTAGGGTTAAGCCGGCAGGAGCTAAATCAATTTTTGCAAAAACGCAGCCTAAAAGCCCAAAACATTTATTTAATGACGCTGGATTTTGCACGCACCGCAACCATTGTTTTAAAGGAGCAAGACTTATGAAACGCTTAATTGCCGCTGCTGCGGCCGCCGCCCTGGTTTTAGGGCTGGCCATTTTTTGCAACCTTCAAACCAAAAGCACAGCCAAGGCCGTAGCCCAAAAAACAGGCGCTATTCTTGCAAGCGCCGCAGCCCAAAAAACCACCGGCCAGGAGCAGGAATTTTGCCGCTATTGGGCACAGCAGGAGCCGGTTCTTAGCCTGTTTATGAACCACACCACATTGCAGGAAATTGGCTTAGCGACCGTTAAAATGCAAACGGCGGCCAATAACGGCGAGTTTTTTGAGGTTAGTGCCGCCGCGCGGGAGATAGAATACACCGTGCAAAAAGCGTACGAGGATGAAAAGCTGCGCTGGGCGGTTCTTTTTTAAAAAACTTAAACTTTTTTAAAATTTGCAAAAAATAATGCTTGACAAGCCGCCCGGTTCACGCTATAATATATAGGTCCCGCGCAGAAATGGCGGCATAGCTCAGTTGGCTAGAGCATTCGGTTCATACCCGAAGTGTCGTTGGTTCAAATCCGACTGCCGCTACCATTTTTGAAGGGCGGCGAAACATTGCCGTCTTTCTCATTTGTGGCCCGGTGGTCAAGCGGTTAAGACACCGCCCTTTCACGGCGGTAACACGAGTTCGATTCTCGTCCGGGTCACCATTTTACAATTACATAAGCGCCGGTAGCTCAGTTGGATAGAGTGTTTGGCTACGAACCAAAAGGTCGGGGGTTCGAATCCCTTCCGGCGCACCACGAAAAAAGCAATTGCGTTTTGCAATTGCTTTTTTCAGTTCTATTCGCCTTACGGCGCGTTCTATTGCTTTGCTGTAATATTCGGCTTATTTAAGTAAGCTTGGCACCGCAAATGAGAGGGCGAAAATTACTTTTAACAGCGCTGCACCAAAAAGAAAATTTTTGCTTTTTCACCTAAATTAGCCGCACAAAACCGGCAAATTTAAATGAGCAGCACTAAGGTGCCGGCAACAAGCAGCAACAGGCCAACAGCCGCTTTTTTGGTAAGCTTTTCGTGAAATAAGACGGCCGAAAAAGCAATAGAAACCAGAATGCTTAATTTATCTATTGGCACCACCACGCCGGCAGGGCCCTGCTGCAGCGCCTTGTAGTAACAAAGCCAGGAGCCGCCCGTTGCAATGCCCGAAAGGCAAATAAACAAAAGCTCGCGCCGCGAGATTACCAAAACTGCCTTTTGTTTGCCCTTTAAAAGCACCATAAACCAAGCCATAATTAGCACCACGCCGGTTCTTAGGGCGGTGCCAAGGTTAGATTCTACCCCGGTTATTCCCACCTTAGCTAAAATAGAGGTTAAGCTGGCAAACACGGCCGAAAGCACCGCGTAACAAAGCCAACCCCTGCCCTTTGGCCTTTCGGGCTCTGCTTGCTTTTTTTCTACCATAAAAAAGGTGCCAACCCCAATAAGCAAAACGGCCAAGGCCTTTAGCCAGGTAAGCGCCTCGCCCAAAAAGGCACAGGCCAGCAAAATGGTTAACACGGTAGAAGATTTATCTATAGGAACAACCTTGTTTACATCCCCAAGCTGCAGCGCTTTAAAATAGCAAAGCCAGGAGGCCCCGGTAGCCAACCCGGAAAGTATTAAAAACACCCAGGTTTTAACGCTCAGCGAGCCCAAAGTATTGGCCGAGCCCGCCAACCACACCATAAGCCAGGAAAACAGCAGCACCACCATGGTGCGAATGGCAGTTGCAACATCCGAATTGGTTTTTTTAATTCCGCATTTAGCCAAAATGGCCGTAAGCCCGGCAAACAGGGCCGAGCCAAACGCAAACAGCACCCACATTTTTTTACACCCCTTTATTTTGGCTAACAGGGGGCTGCTTGCCCGCTAAGTCAAAACAGTTAAACACCGCCCGGTTCAGCCGGCAGGTTTAAATAATTCCTGCTTGCCAAACCAAACGGTGTATTTTTTACGAAAGCTTTACGCTCTCCCACAAACGGTCCATCTCTTTTTTCAGCTCGTCGCCTAAATCCTCAAAATAGCTGGTTTTAGGCTTTTGCGCCGCCGTGGGGTACAAAATTTCGTTTTGGTAATATTCGTATTCGGGGTTGTTTACAACCTCGGTGTTCGGGCTGGCGTAGCCAATGTACTCGGCGTTGGCGCGGGCAATTTCGGGCTCTAACAAAAAGTTTATGTACAGCATTGCCGCCTCGTAATTCTGCGCGGTTTTTGGAATACAAATAGAGTCAATAAAAATATTGGTGCCCTCTTTAGGGTAGGCAAAGGCCAATTTTTCGTTATTTTCTGCCATGGTAAAGTAATCGCCGGCGTAGTAAGGCGCAACGGCCGCCTCGCCGGATTCCATTTTATCAAAAACCTCATCCATAACATAAGACTGTATTAACGGCTTTTGCTGCTTTAGCTTTTCGGCAGCCTTTTGCAGGTCGGCCTTGCTTTCGCTGTTAACATCCAGCCCCAGTAAAAATTGGGCCGTTGCAAAGGCGTCTCTTGGGTTGTTAAAGTTTAAAATGCCGTAGGGCTTATATTCTTCGCTCCAAAGCACCTTCCAAGAGGCAGCGTCCTCGGCCGAAATAACGGTTTTATCGTAAATTAAACCCACCATACCAACCGAGTACGGAACCGAATATTCGTTATTCGGGTCAAAATAAGCGTTTTTGTAAGCGCTGTCAATGTACTTGTAGTTGGTAAGCTTGGCGGTATCCAGCTTCATCAGCAGGCCCTCGTTAGCCATGCGGGCAATCATATAATCCGACGGAATAATGACATCATACGCAATGCCGCCGCCGCTGAGCTTAGAGTACATAGATTCGTTAGAATCGTAATTGGTGTAGTTTACCTTAATGCCGGTAATTTTCTCAAACTCGGCGTTTACATCTAAGGTGTCCTCATAACCGTCGGAAATGTATTCGCCCCAGTTGTAAACATTTAGGGTGGTGCCGGCTAAATCGCGCGTATAGGTTCCCCGCAGGGCAACCAGCGGCTCGGCGTTTTTGTTGGCGTAGCCCGAAAAAATAATAACCGAGGTCGAAAGCACTGCCACAAGCAGCACCGAGGTTACCTTGCAAACCCTTGGCACAACCGTTTTGCTGCGGTTGGCCACGGGCTTAGCTGCTTTTTTAGCCCGGCGCGCCTTTACCGAGGCCTCGCGCTGCACAGGCTCCTCCCCCTTGCCAATGTTATTTAAAATAAGTAGCACCAGCACCGCAATAAACACCACGGTAGAAAGGGCGTAAATATCCATGCGAACATGCTTTTTCGTCATGGAATAAATTAAGATCGGCAGGGTTTGAAAATTGGAGCCGCTGGTAAAGTGGCTAATTACAAAATCGTCTAACGACAGGGTAAAGGCCATAACAAACCCGGTAGAAATGCCGGAGGAGATTGCCGGCAAAATAACCCGAAAAAAGGATTTTAACCGCGTGCAGCCCAAATCCTCGGCTGCCTCGGAAAGGTGCGCGTCGGTTTGGTTTAGCTTTGGCATAACCGAAAGCAGCACATAAGGAATATTAAAGGTAATATGCGCAATAAGCAGGGTGGTAAAGCCCAGCACGCTTTTGGTGCCAACCAAAACCCCAACAAACACAAACAGCAGCATCATAGAAATGCCGGTTACAATGTCCGGGTTCATCATTGGAATGTTGGTAACCGTCATGGCAACGCTTTTAGTCCATTTGCGTTTAAAGGCGTGTATGCCAACAGCGGCCGCCGTGCCAATAACGGTAGCAATAACCGAGGAAAGCACCGCTAAAATAATAGAATTTTTTAAGGCGTTGATCAGCTCGGTATCCTGTAACAGTGCGCGGTACCATTGCAGCGAAAACCCGGTAAATACCGAGGAGCTGTTGCTTTGGTTAAACGAGTAGATTAAAATAACCAACAGCGGCGCAAACAAAAATAAAAACACCAGGCCAATGTAAATTTTGCAAAAATGTTTCATATCAGCACCCCTCCGTCCTCATCGGCAAAGCGGTTCATAAAAAACATGCTAATTAAAATCATAACCATAAGAACCAACGAGAGCGAAGCACCCAAATTGTAGTTCCCGGTGTTCATAAACTGCGCCTCAATGGCGTCGCCTATTAACAGCGTTTTGCCGCCGCCCAGCTTTTGCGAAATGTAAAAAGTGCTAACCGCCGGCACAAATACCATGGTAACGCCCGAAACAATGCCCGGTACGCTCATCGGCAAAATAATGCGCTTTAATTTCATCCACGCGCCGGAGCCCAAGTCGTCGGCCGCTTCTAACAGCGGGCGGTCAATTTTGCACATAACCGAATAAATGGGCAGAATCATGTACGGAATAAAGTTGTAGACCATACCCAAAATTACCGCGCCGGGGGTGTTGATGAGCTGCACCGGGCCAAGACCCAGCTTGCCCAGCAGGGTGTTAATAATGCCGGTGTTGGAAAGAATGGTGATCCAGGAATAAATGCGGATTAAAAAGTTCATCCACATTGGCAGCATAACCAGCAGCATCATAACCCGTTGCCGGTTTTTTGCGCTGCGCGCCATAAAATAAGCAAAGGGAAAAGAAATAAAAAGGCAAATTGCCGTTGCAATAAACGCATACAAAACCGAAATGCCCAGCGTTTGCCCGTAGCGGGAAAGGGCAAAAATGTGCTCGGTGGTAAAGGCGCCGGTTTTGTCGGTAAAGGCGTAATAAACAACCATTAACAGCGGCACAACAATAAATAAAACCATCCACAGCAGGTAGGGCGAGGCCACCAGCCTGCTGCCAAAGGTGCGGCGGTTCACAGCTCTGCCTCCCCAAAATCCGAAAGGGGATCCATTTCATCGCTAAAGGAGCTGTAATCGCCGTAAAGCCCGGAGTATTTGGATTTGTGCATAATGTGAATGGCGTCCGGATCAATAGAAAGACCGACTCTGTCCCCTACCTTAGATTCCTCGGTGGTTTGGATCATCCACTTAAAGCCGTCAATATCAATAATAATCTCGTAATGCACGCCCATAAAGGTAACCGAGGTTACCTCGCCAACCAGGCGGCCCATTTGGGGCGGCACAATGTCAACATCCTCCGGCCGAATTACAACATCTACACTTTCGTTCGGGGCGAAGTCGCGGTCTAAACATTCAAAATCGTGGCCAAAAAAGTTTACTAAAAAGTCCTTTTTCATTACGCCGTCTAAAATGTTAGACTCGCCAATAAAATCGGCCACAAAGGCGTTTTTGGGCTCGTTGTAAATATCCTGCGGTGTGCCAATCTGCTGAATTTCACCGTCGTTCATTACTACAACCGTATCCGACATGGCCAGGGCCTCCTCCTGGTCGTGCGTTACAAAAACAAAGGTAATGCCCAAAGTTTGCTGAATGTTTTTTAGTTCCACCTGCATATCCTTACGCATTTTAAGGTCTAAAGCGGCCAGCGGTTCGTCTAACAGCAGCACCTTGGGCCGGTTAATAATGGCCCGGGCAATGGCAACCCGCTGCTGCTGCCCGCCCGAAAGGCTGTTCACATCCCGCTTTTCGTACCCCGTAAGGTTTACCATTTTCAGCATTTCGGTAACGCGCTCTTTAATTTCTTTCTTCGGCACCCGTTTTACCGTTAGCCCAAAGGCAATGTTGTCGTAAACATTCATGTTTGGAAACAGGGCATAACGCTGAAAAATGGTGTTCACCTGCCGTTTGTAAGCCGGAACACCATTTATTTTTCGGCCGTCAAACAAAATTTCCCCGCTATCCGGCGTTAAAAAGCCGGCAATTAAGCGCAAGGTGGTTGTTTTACCGCAGCCCGAAGGCCCCAACAGGGTAACAAACTCCTTGTTTTGAATGGCCAGTGAAAAATCCCGCAGTACGGGCTGGCCGTCAAACGAAACCGTAATGTTTTTCAGCGCAACAATATTATTATTTTCTGCCATTTAAGCATCCCCCTTTGCGGACACAAAGTGCCGCGAAAACTGTTACAGTTCTGCGCGATACCCGCAGCCTCGCTGTATAGCGCCCTCCGCAAAGGGTTTTTCATAGCTTTCTTGCCCGCTGCGGGCAGAAGCTACGGCGCAGTACTTGAAGCCGCTCTTTCAACACAGATGCATAAACGTAATATTAAATATATCTTGCCGGGGCCAAAATGTCAATAGATTTTCTCATAAAACATTAAATTCCAGCAAAATTTGTAGATTATTCTATATTTTATAAGTTTTACGGCGGTTTTTCTTTGTTTTCTGCCATTCCTTTTCAATTAATGCTTGTGCAAGCCGGCTTTTTTTGCTACAATAAAAGCGGAGGTTTTGCCGTTATGGAATACCGAATTGTTCGCTCCGGCCGCCGCACCCTGGCCTTAGAGGTTGGGCGGGACCTTACCGTTACAGTGCGCGCCCCGCTGCACACCAAAAAAGCCGAAATTGAGCGCTTTGTTTTACAGCACCAAGGCTGGCTGCAAAAGGCCCTAAGCAAGCAGCAAAGCCGCAGCCTTAACATTGCCGCCATTGGCGAAGAACAGCTGCCCCTTTTAAAGGCCGCCGCCGAGCGGTACATTCCGCCTCGGGTGCAGTATTTTGCAAAGCGAATGCAGCTGACGCCTTCGGCCGTTAAAATTAACAGCGCGAAAACCAGGTTTGGCAGCTGCTCGGCGAAAAACAGCTTAAATTTTTCCTGCCGGGTTATGATCTACCCGCCCGAAATTATTGATTATGTAATTGTACACGAATTGGCGCACATAAAGCACCACAACCACAGCCGCGCCTTTTACGCCCTAATTGCCGAGTTTTTGCCCGATTACAAAGAGCGCATTTTATTTTTAAAAGAAAAATAGCACCCCTTTGCGTTTTGCCCCTAAACCGGCCAATGCCAACTGCCCCCGCACTCTTAAAAACCCGCAGAATTCTGCGGATTTTTGCTTACAAGACATTTTGCTGCACCTACCCGCAGAAAAACAATAACGCAACAGAAACGCCGCAAATAACACCCGCCGGTCGTGCTGAATTTGCACAATGCCGGCGGGTGTTTTTTACATTACTTTAAGCCTTTTAAAGCCAAATTCTGCGGTGCCCTTTAAACGGGTGTTTAAGGGCGCCCGCATTAGCTGGTTTTTAATAATAAACGCCGTTGTTAATGGCCTCGCTAATCAGCTCGCCAAAGGCTGAACCTAAAACAACCCCTATTGCTACCAATAAAATTAGTATTACCCCGGCAATAATGGTGCCGGTTAAATTTAGGGTTTTGGCGGTTTTTAACATTGCCTGCTCTTCGTAATCGGTAAATGCTTTAGCGGCCTGGGCGGTTTTAACGGTTGCAACAATGCCCAGCACTAGGGTTGGAAGGCCGAATAATACACCCAGCACAATGTTAATAATAGACCATGCTAACATTCCGCCGCTCATTTTACGCTGCGGGGCGGCCGAGTACGGGGGCTGCACAAAGGGCGGCTGTACCGGCGGCACGGTGTAGTTCGGGGCCTGGTTTTGCACGGGCGCAACCGGCGGCTGCTGCGGGGCAGTCTGCCGCCCTGCTGTTTGCTGCTGGGTGGGCTGCGGTTCGGTTGCTACGGCAATGCCGCAGGCGGGGCAAAAGCGGTCGTTTTCCTGCAGGGTGGTGTTACAATTTGGGCAAGTTTTCATCTCGTCATCCTCCAAAAAATTATTTAATAATATTAACAGAAGTATCCTTCTGAATAACATCATGCGCGCCGCCCTCAACAATGCTGGTGGCCGAAACTAAGGTGAGCTTGGCTTTTTGCTGCAATTCCTCAATGCTTAACGCCCCGCAATTACACATAGTAGAGCGCACCTTGCTGAGCGAAAGGTTTACATTATCCTTCAGTGTGCCGGCGTAAGGAACATAAGAATCTACCCCTTCTTCAAAGGAAAGCTTTTTATCCCCGCCTAGATCGTACCGCTGCCAGTTCCGAGCGCGGTTAGAGCCTTCGCCCCAATATTCTTTTACATAGTTCCCGCCAATAGAAAGCTTGTTGGTGGGGCTTTCATCAAACCTTGCAAAGTACCGGCCCAGCATTAAAAAGTCGGCTCCCATGGCTAAAGCTAAAGTCATGTGGTGGTCGTGTACAATGCCGCCGTCGGAGCAAACCGGAACATAAATGCCGGTTTTAGCAAAGTATTCGTCCCGCGCTTTACAAACCTCTATTAACGCGGTTGCCTGACCGCGGCCAATACCCTTTTGCTCGCGGGTAATGCAAATAGAGCCGCCGCCAATGCCAACCTTTACAAAATCGGCGCCGCACTCGGCCAAGAATAAAAAGCCCTCGCGGTCTACTACATTCCCGGCGCCGCACTTAACTTTGTCGCCGTAGTTTTTGCGAATATATTCTAAGGTTAGCTTTTGCCACTCTGAAAACCCTTCGGAGGAATCTATGCAAAGCACATCGGCTCCGGCCGCCACCAGCGCGGGCACCCGCTCGGCGTAATCGCGCGTGTTAATGCCGGCGCCTACCACATAACGCTTGCCGCTATCTAACAGCTCTAACGGGTTGTTCTTGTGGGAATCGTAGTCCTTTCGGAATACAAAATAGCACAAATTGCCGTTTTCATCCACTACCGGCAGGGAGTTTAATTTGTTGTCCCAAATAATGTTATTAGCCTCTTTTAGGCTTACGCCGTCGGTTGCGGTAATCAGCTTTTCCAGCGGCGTCATAAACGCCGAAACCTTTTCATCCGGCTGCATACGGCTTATGCGGTAATCGCGGCTGGTAACAATGCCAAGCAGCTTGCCGTTGGGCTGGCCGTTTTGCGTTACCGCTACGGTAGAATGACCGGTTTTTTGCTTTAGGGCAATAATATCGGCCAGGGTGGCGTCGGGCGTAATGTTAGAGTCGCTGCGTACAAAGCCGGCTTTATAATCCTTGGCTTTTTTTACCATAGCGGCCTCGCTCTCCACCGATTGCGAGCCGTAAATAAACGAAATGCCGCCCTCCTTGGCTAAGGCTACAGCTAAACGGTCCCCCGAAACCGACTGCATAATGGCCGAGGTTAGCGGAATGTTCATGGTAAGCGGGCATTCCTCCTGCCCCTTTTTAAACTTTACAACCGGCGTTTTTAAAGAAACATTGGCCGGCACGCACTGGGCCGAGGAATACCCGGGCACCAATAAATACTCGTTAAAGGTTCTGGAAGGTTCGTTAAAATAATATGCCATTTGCTGCACCCTTTCTAAGATATTACCTATTATTATAAAGAATTAGGGGAATTTTGTCAATTTAAAAATTGGTTTCGCGGGCTAAAAATTTTGCGCCGCATTTTTTAGGTGCTGCTGCACCAGCGGCCGCAGGTCGGCGGCCAAATAAAGCGAGCCAAAAAGAACAACCGGGCAGCCGCCATTTTGCTGCAGGGCAAAGGCCTGCTGCAGCGCCTGGCCGTAATTTTTAGCCGCCGTAACGCCGGGAGCGTAATTTTTGGCCAGCGCCGCAAGCTGCTCGGCCGGTAGGCTGCGCGGGTTTGCCTGCACCGTAACCGTAAAAAGCTTGGCACAAAGCGGCGCCACCGTTTGCAGCACGCGGGCGCAGTCTTTATCCGCCATCATGCCAACAACTGCGGCCGGCCGCAGGTTAAACTCTTTTAAATAGGCCGCTAAGGTTTCGGCGCCGTCGGGGTTGTGGGCGCCGTCTATTAAAATTAGCGGCTCTTTTTGCAGCACCTCTAACCTGCAGGGGAACTGCGCCGCCGCAAGGCCGTTTACAATAGCGGCTTTTGGCAGGCCTAAATACAGCGCCGCCTCTACGCTTTGCGCCGCGTTAAAAAGCTGGTGCCGCCCCGGCAAATTAATTTTTAAGGTTAGCCCGCGGTAGCAAAAGCTGCTGCCAAAGGGGGTAACGGTAACCTTGCTCATCTCTTGGGTATTAGCCAAAATAAGCCGGTTGTTTTTTTTTGCCGCAGCCTGCAGAATAACCTGCGCGGCCGCCGGCAGCTGCTCGTTTGAGCTAATAACTGCGCTGCCTGGCTTTATAATGCCGCATTTTTCGCCGGCTATTTGCGCCACGGTGCTGCCCAGTACGCGGGTGTGGTCTAAATTAATTTTGGTAATAACGCTAACTAAATTTTGGGCTACTACATTGGTAGAATCTAACCGGCCGCCCAGGCCCGTTTCCAGCACCACTACCTCGCAGCCATTTTGGTAAAACCACAAAAAGGCAAGCGCGGTAATAAACTCAAATTCGGTTACCGGGTCGGCCAGTTGTTTTGCAACCTGCTCGGCCGCCGGGCGCAGCCGCTCGCACAGCTGCTCTAACGCCGGGGTGGGAATATACTCCCCGTTTATTTGAATACGCTCGTTAAAGCAAACCACATAGGGGGAAATAAACAGCCCCGTTTTTTTGCCCGCAGCCCTGAAGATGTTCGAGAGCATACAGCAAACTGAGCCTTTGCCATTGGTGCCGGCCACCTGCACGCACTGCAGGTTATTTTGCGGGTTGCCAACCAGCTTTAGCAGCAGCGTAATACGCTCCAGCCCCGGCTTTATGCCAAACCGGTTTAAAGAATGAATATAATCTAACGCCTTGCTCATTTTTCACCTTTCAACCAAACACGGTAATTTGCAAAACGGCCGCCGGTTTACGCGGCAGCCGCTTGCCCCTAAAAGGGGTGCAGAATATTACATTTGCTTTTTTAAATCGTTCATGCTGTTTTGCAGCATTTCAATTTTTTCTAAGGTTTTGGCCAGCTGCTCCCGTTGGGCGGAAATAACCTGCTCAGGCGCCTTGGCAACAAACCCGGGGTTATTTAACTTTTTCTCGGCAAATTGCTTGTCGCCCTCGGCTTTTTCAAGCTCCTTTTGCAGGCGGGCCAGTTCGGCTTTAAAATCAATTAAATCGCTAAGCGGCATGTAAAGCGAGGCGCTGCTTGTTACAACGCAAACGGCCCCGTCGCTGCTGCAGGAGTCGGCCACCGTAACCTCTGAGGCAAACGCAAGTCGCTGTAAAAAGGCGGCGCCGGCTTTAAAGGTTTCTTTATCCTCGGTGCAAACAATCAGCTTAGCTTTTTTAGAGGGCGGAACGTTCATTTCGCTGCGGCGATTGCGAACCGCGCGAATGGCCTCAATAATTTTTTGCAGCTCGTTTTCCTGCTCGGTAAACGCCAGTGCTGCGTTAAACTGCGGCCAGGGGGCGGTCATAATAGTTTCGCCGCTGTGCGGCAGGGTTTGCCAAATTTCCTCGGTAATAAAGGGCATAAAGGGGTGCAGCAGCTTTAAGGTTTCAGAGAACACATAAACCAGCACGGCCCTGGCAGTGGCTTTTTCCTGCTCGTTTTCGCCGTTTAATTTAATTTTGGCCAGCTCAATGTACCAATCGCAAAATACATCCCAAATAAAATCGTAAAGCTTAGAAACAGCCAGGCCTAATTCAAATTTATCTAAATTCGCGGTAACCTCGGCCACTAAGGTGTTGAATTTTGAAAGGATCCATTTATCCTCGGCCGCCAAATGCGCCGGAATGTGGGGTGCCGGCTCGTTTTCCGGCAGATTCATTAGCACAAAGCGGGCTGCGTTCCAAATTTTGTTGGCAAAATTTCGGCTGGCAATTACGCGCTCCTCAATGTAGCGCATATCGTTTCCCGGGCTGTTGCCGGTAGCCAAAGAAAAGCGCAGCGCGTCGGCCCCGTATTGGTCAATAACCTCTAACGGGTCTACCCCGTTGCCTAAGGATTTTGACATTTTGCGGCCTTGAGAATCCCGCACTAAACCGTGAATTAAAACTGTATCAAACGGTACGCGGCCGGTGTGCTCTAAGCCCGAAAACATCATTCGCATTACCCAAAACGGAATAATATCGTACCCCGTAACCAGCGTGTTAGTGGGGTAAAAATATTGGTAATCAGGGTTTTGGGTGTCAGGCCAGCCCAAGGTAGAAAACGGCCACAGCGCCGAAGAAAACCAGGTATCCAGCGTGTCCTCATCCTGCGTAAGGTGCGTGCCGCCGCATTTACAGCATTTTTGCGGCACGGTTTTAGAAACGGTTACCTCGCCGCACTCGGCGCAATACCAGGCCGGAATACGGTGCCCCCACCACAGCTGGCGGGAAATGCACCAATCGCGAATATTTTCTAACCAGTGAAAATAAATTTTTTCAAACCGGGCAGGCACAAATTTGGTGTCGCCCTTTTTAACGGCCTCAATAGCCGGGCCGGCCAAGGGTTTCATTTTAACAAACCACTGCTTGGAAACGCGGGGTTCTACCGTTGTGCCGCAGCGGTAGCAAGTGCCAACATTGTGCGCGTGGTCCTCGGTTTTAACCAGCACGCCGGCAGCCTCTAAATCGGCCACAATGGCCTTGCGGGCCTCGTAACGGTCTAACCCGGCGTACTTGGGGTAATCGGCCACAATTTTTGCGTCGTCGGTTAACACATTTAACACCGGCAGCTGGTGCCGCAGGCCAACCTCAAAGTCGTTCGGGTCGTGCGCGGGGGTAATTTTAACAACGCCGGTACCAAAATCCATTTCAACATAATCGTCTGCAATAATTGGAATTTTACGGCCAACCAGCGGTAAAATTAAGTTTTTGCCCACCAAGGCGGTGTAGCGCTCGTCCTTGGGGTTTACGGCAACGGCCGTATCGCCCAGCAGGGTTTCGGGCCGGGTGGTGGCCAGCTCAATAAACCCGCTGCCGTCCTCCAACGGGTAGCGCAGGTGCCAGAACTTGCCCTGCTGCTCCTCGTATTCAACCTCGGCGTCTGAAATTGAGGTTTTGCAGTGCGGGCACCAGTTAATAATGCGCTCGCCGCGGTAGATCAGGCCTTTTTCGTACAAATTAACAAAAACCTCTTTTACCGCTTTGGAGCAGCCTTCGTCCAGCGTAAAGCGCTCGCGCTCCCAATCGCAGGAGGAACCCATTTTTTTAAGCTGCGAAATAATGCGGGAGCCGAATTTTTCCTTCCAGGCCCAGGCGCGCTCTAAAAAGCCGTCGCGGCCAACATCGTCCTTCGAAAGGCCCTCTTTCCGCATGGCCTCTACAATTTTGGCCTCGGTGGCAATAGAGGCATGGTCGGTACCGGGCATCCAAAGGGTGCAATAGCCCTGCATACGCTTGTAGCGGATTAAAATATCCTGCAGGGTGTTATCTAACGCGTGGCCCATGTGCAATTGGCCGGTAATGTTCGGCGGCGGAATTACAATTGTATACGGTTTTTTTAAGGGGTCCGGCTCGGCGTGAAAGTAATTGCCTTTCAGCCAAAAATCATAAAGGCGATCCTCCACCTCGGAAGGGTCGTAAACCTTTGCCAGTTCTTTAGCCATTGAAAAAATCCTCCATTAATAAAGCGGCCCGAAAGGCGCTTTGCAAATTATTTTTATTTTACCGCCGCAGGCCGGCTTTGTCAACCAAAAATGCGGCAAGCCTAAACAAATTTGTAAAATTTGGCATAAATAAATTTACACCGCAGGTTTATAATAATACTGTCAGCCGGGCAACGGCGTTACGGTTAAAAATTTTAACCACAGGCAGTTGCCACAAAAACAAAGCGTTTGCATTTGGCAGAGCAGATGTTACATTGCAGGCTAAAAGAGCAAAAGGAATTTTAAACGGTTCATTCATTTTTTTGGCAACTGCAAGTTTTAACATCTTTGCCGTTTAATATACAGGCTGACTGCCGCCCCGGTTTACCGCCGGGACGGTATTTTTTTGTAAAAAAACTTTTTATTCAATAAAACGAATTACTTTTCACGCGCCAAAGCGCTGATGCAACACCTTTTTAGACCAAAACACTTTTGGACGGTTTTGGGCATCAGCAAACCTAACGCCGGCCTAAAGCAGGCTTAATTGGTCGCCCTGCTCCTCGGCCGTTTTTACGCTTCCGGCAGCAGGCAGGGTTTTGGTGCGGTAACGGTGCGGTTTTTGCAGCATGCCCTCGGTGTAGGGCTGCACGCTAAGCACCCGCTGGCCGCGTTTTTGCGTCATAACCGCTACGCCGCTGTTGTTTTTGGTTGTTTTGGTGGCCAGCGCCCCGGTGTGCAGCAGCAGCATACGCCCGTTGGTAGAGGTTAACAGCACCTCGCCCTCCTGCTGCAAATGCAAAATGCTGTGCAGGGGGAATTTATCGGTATACGCTTTAATTAATTTTTTGCGGTTGGTTTTGGTTTGGTAGGCAGCTAAATCTATTTTAGCTACGCGCCCGTTTTCAAAAACAAACAGTAAAAAGCCCTTATAGTCGGTGGTGGCAATCATGGCAACGGTGTGCTCGTCGTTTTCCATTTCCAGCTTAGCGGGCAAATACTCGCCCAGCAGGCTGGCCTTTCCGTCAGAAAAATCGGTTGCTTTTGCCTTGTACACCTGGAACTTGTTGGTAAAAAACAGCAGCTCGGCGTTGTTGGAGGAAAGCAGCTCTGTTTGCACCGCGTCGCCCTCTTTTAGCTTTTGCTCACCGCTCATGCGCAGCGATTGCGGGGTAATTTTTTTAAAGTAGCCCTGTTGCGTGTAAAACAAATGCACCGGCGAGGTATCTACCGGTTCTTGCTCGGCCTCGGTCGAAAGGTCTACGTCGTAAAGCACGGCGGTTTTACGCGGCTGGGCGTGTTTTTTTATAACGCCCTCCAGCTCTTTTACAATAATGCTGTTAATGCGGCGCTTGCTTTGCAGCGTTTCGGTTAAATCGGCCACCTGCGCCTCTAACTGCTCAATATCGCTTAACCGGTTCATAATATATTCCCGGTTTAAGTGGCGCAATTTAATTTCGGCTACATATTCGGCTTGAATTTGGTCTATGCCAAAGCCGATCATTAAATTCGGCACCACCTCTTTTTCCTCGGCGGTCTCGCGAATAATTTTAATGGCTTTATCAATATCCAGTAAAATTTTTTCTAAGCCCTTTAGCAGGTGCAGCCGGTCTTTGGCCTTATTCAGCGAAAAATAAACGCGGCGGCGCACACACTCCCGCCGAAAAGCAATCCACTCGTTTAAAATTTCGCGAATACCCATAACCTTAGGGGAGCCGGCAATTAAAATGTTAAAATTGCAGGAAAAAGTATCCTGCAGCGGCGTCATTTTAAACAAGCGGTTCATCAGCCGCTCCGGGTCGGCACCGCGCTTTAGGTCGATGGTAATTTTAAGGCCGGTTAAGTCGGTTTCATCGCGAATATCGTTAATTTCGGTAATCTTTTTCGCCTTGCAAAGCTCAATAACCTTTTCAACAATCGCCTCAATCGTGGTGGTGGGCGGAATTTCGGTAATATCAATACAGTTGGCCGCTTTATCGTAGCTGTAAACGCCGCGCACCTTAAAGCCGCCGCGCCCGGTTTCGTAAATGCGCTCCATGGCGGCGCGGTCGTACAGCAGCTGCCCGCCAATTGAAAAGTCCGGCGCAATTAGGGTTTCAAACAAATCGGCGTTTTCATCCCGTATTAGGGCAATGGTGGTTTTACAAACCTCCTCTAAATTAAACGAGCAAATAGAGCTGGCCATGCCGGCGGCAATGCCCATGTTGGCGTTAATTAGCACCGTAGGAAAGGTAACCGGCAACAGAGTAGGCTCTTTCATAGAGGCGTCGTAATTGTCTACAAAATCTACGGTATCTTTATCAATATCCGCAAACAATTCGGCCGAAATGGGGGCCAATTTGGCCTCGGTGTAACGGGCTGCGGCACACTGCATATCCCGCGAATAGGCCTTACCAAAGCTGCCCTTAGAGCGCACAAACGGGTGCAGCAGCGCACCATTGCCCTCTGAAAGGCGCACCATGGTATCGTAAATAGCGGCGTCGCCGTGCGGGTTTAACTGCATGGTTCTTCCCACAATATTGGCCGATTTAATGGTTCCGCCGTTTAGCAGCCCCATGGTATACATCATGTACAGCAGCTTACGGTGCGACGGCTTAAAACCGTCAATTTCCGGAATGGCACGGGAAACAATAATGCTCATAGCATAGGGCATAAAATTGTTTTTCAGCGTTTCGGTTACCTGCTGGTCTACAATCGTGCCGGCACCGGCAATATAAGCGGCCGCCGCGTTTTTGGGCTTTGCGGCGCTTGCTTTTTTCTTAGGTGGCATAAAGGTTTAACCCTCCTTAATTTTTGGCTGGCAAAAAGCCTAAGGACTACGGTTTGCGGGCGTTAGCTAATGTCGGCCTCCTCCATGTACAGGTAGCCGTTTTCCGAAATATAGTCCTTACGGCCGGCCAAATTGTCTCCCAGCAGTAAATCAAACACCTCCGAGGTACGCTCGGCGTCCTCCGGCATAATTTTAATCAACCGCCGGGTTTCGGGGTTCATGGTTGTAAGGTTCATCATATCCGGCTGGTTTTCGCCCAGCCCCTTTGAGCGCTGCAGTTCGCATTTTTCGTTGCCTATTTTTTCTAAAATCTCTTTTTTCTCGTTTTCATCGTAAGCAAAATAGGTCATGCTTTTGGTGTTAATTTCGTACAGCGGCGTTTCGGCAATAAACACCTTGCCCTCGCGAATTAGGGTGGGCATTAGCCGGTAGATCATGGTTAAAATTAAGGTGCGAATATGAAAACCGTCAACATCGGCGTCGGTACAAATTACAATTTTGTTCCAGCGCAGATTTTGCAGATCAAAATTAGAAAGATTTTTGTTGGCCTTAGAGCGCACCTCTACCCCGCAGCCCAAAACCTTTAATAAATCGGTTATAATATCGCTTTTAAAAATTTTGTCGTACTCGGCTTTCAGGCAGTTTAAAATTTTGCCGCGCACCGGCATAATGGCCTGAAAGGCCGCGTCCCGCGCTAATTTACAAGAGCCTAAGGCCGAATCGCCCTCTACAATGTAAAGCTCCCGCTCGGCAACATCGCGGCTGCGGCAATCTACAAATTTTTGCACCCGGTTGGCCATGTCGTTACCGGTTTGCAGCGTCTTTTTTAAATTTAAGCGCTCGCGCTCGCTGCGCTCACGGCTGCGCTTGTTAATTAAAACCTGCTCGGCAATTTTTTCGGCCTGGGCGTGGTTTTCAATAAAATAAACCTCTAACTGGTGCTTAAAAAAGTCGGCCATGGCCTCGTAAATAAAGCGGTTGTTAATGGCCTTTTTGGTTTGGTTTTCGTAAGAGGTTTGCGTAGAAAAGGAGGAAATAACAATAACCAAGCATTCCTCCACATCAGCAAACGAAATTTTGCTCTCGTTTTTTTGGTACTTGTTGTTTTGCTTTAAATAGTTATCTATTTGAGCTACGAAAGCGTAGCGAACGGCCTTTTCCGGCGAGCCGCCGTGCTCTAAGTAGCTGGAATTATGGTAATACTCTTTTAAATGCACCTGGTTGGAAAAGGTTACCGCCGCGTTAATTTTAACCTTGTAATCGGGGCGGTCCTCCCTATCGCGACCCACCCGCTCGGTTTGCCAAAACTGCAGCGGCGTTAGGGCCTTATCGGCTACCAGCTCGGCAGCATAGTCGGAAATACCGTTTTTGTATTGAAATTCGTAATTTTCAAACTTATTGCCGCTTTGGTACCGCAGTAAAAACAGCAGCCCGTCATTTACCACCGCCTGCCGTTTTAAAATATCTAAATAAAACTCCAGCGGCACTTCAATGTCGGTAAAAACCTCTAAATCCGGCTTCCAGCGGATCTTTGTTCCGGTATCCTTCCCCGCGTAAGGCTCTTTTTTTAGCCCCCCAACATTCTGCCCTTTTTGGAATGCTAAATGGTAAATAAAGCCGTCGCGCTTTACCTCCACCGTCATAAATTCCGAGGCGTACTGCGTGGCGCAAAGGCCCAAGCCGTTTAACCCTAAGGAGAATTCGTAATTCTCGCCGCCGTTGGTGTTGTACTTACCGCCGGCGTACATTTCGCAAAACAAAAGCTCCCAGTTAAAGCAATTTTCTTTGTTGTTAAAATCTACCGGAACGCCGCGGGCAAAGTCCTGCACCTCAATAGAGCCGTCGGCATACACGGTTACAATAATTTTTTTGCCGTAGCCCTCGCGCGCCTCGTCAATAGAGTTTGAAATAATTTCAAAAATTGAATGTTCGCAGCCCTCTAAGCCGTCCGACCCAAAAATAACCGCAGGGCGTTTGCGAACCCGGTCGGCCCCCTCTAATTTTGAAATGCTTTCGTTAGTATATTCTGCTTTTTTCGGCATTTTTCTTTAACGCTCCCGTTGTTCGTTGTTTTTTTGGGCAGGCTCTGCGCCTTGCTTCGGCTCCCCGCGGGCGGCCAGCTGCCGTTTTACCAGCGGGGTGTCCTCCCCGTTTAAAGAGTTCATATAATCTACCACCAGCATACGAATAACGGCAAAGGCCGGAACCCCCAGCAGCACGCCGGGCAGCCCGAACAGGCCGTTGCCAACCGTAATGGCAAACAAAACATAAATAGGTTTTAGCCCAACCGACTGCGAAACCACGCGTGGCTGCATAAAATTAGCGTCCAGCTGCTGCAGCCCAATAACGCAGACCAGCGCAATTAAGGTTTGCACAAAATTACCGGTTGAAATTAGCGTGCCGCCTACTACCAGCACACCGCTGATTAACGCGCCAAAGTAAGGAATTAAATTACACAGACCCATAACCACCGCTAACAGCAGCGCGTAGGGAATTCGGGCAATAGAAAGCACCGTAAAGCTTAGCAGCGCCATTAGCATAGCGTCTAAGCACTGGCTGTAAAGGTAGTTGCAAAAAATGGCGCAGGAGCGTGAAAGGTAGCCGTGCAGCCGGGTAACCCTGCCATGCGGAATAAACAGTGCCAGCAGCCGCCCGGCCGTTTTTACCAGCTGTTTGCGCCCCAGCAGCATGTAAATAGAGGCTACAAACGCCAGCGACAAATGCAGCGCAAAGCCGGTTGCCTTGGTAATGCCCGAAAGGTAGCCGGTAAGGCGATCTAAGCTAAAGTAGGAAAGCACCGTATCTAACGAAATGTAGTCTTTAATTTTTGCAACCTCTACCCCCAGCACCTTGCCGTTTTCATCGGCCACGCTTTTTAGGTAGGCTAAAACCGTGTCGTAATAATACGGTACATTGCTTACCAGACTGGTAATGCTGCTAATAATTTTAGGAATAATAACATACAGCAGGGCGGTTAAAATTAAAATAAACCCCACATAGCTTAGCAGCACGGCCAGCCCCAGCGCGTGGTTTTTAACAAAAGGGGCTTTGCGTTTTTTAAAAAACTGCTCTAAGCTATTGGTGGGCTTGTACAGCAGCAGCGAAAAAATCAACGCCATAATAAACGGCGAAAGCACCGAAAGAATAGCGCCAATTCCGGCTACAACGCCCGGTAAAGAATCTAAGGTTTTGTAAAAAACAATAACAACGGCCGCAAAAATAAACAGCGGCAGCCAAAAGTTTTTTAACCCAAAGCCCTTTTTCTCGTTCATTTTACCCCTTCTTTAACCCGTTATTCTCTAATTTGCCCGGCCCCGCGCACAATATACTTGGTGCTGGTAAGCTCCTTTAGCCCCATAGGGCCGCGTGCGTGCAGCTTTTGGGTAGAAATGCCAATTTCGGCGCCCATGCCAAACTGCCCACCGTCGGTAAACCGGGTAGAGGCGTTAATGTAAAGCACGGCGCTGTCCAGCTCGTTTACAAAGCGCTCGGCGTTGTTATAATCCTTGGTAATAATACACTCGCTGTGCCCGGTGGAATACCGGCGAATGTGCGCCAGCGCCTCCTCAAAACTGTTTACCACGCGCACCGCCAAAATGTAATCTAAAAACTCGGTGGCGTAGTCTTGCTCGGTAGCAGGCGTTACCCCGCTTAAAATGCGGCAGGTTTCGGCGCAGCCGCGCAGCTCAACCCCGTGCGGCGCCAGCCTTTTGGCAATGACAGGCAGTGCCTGCTCGGCAATGCTGCGGTGTACCAACAAAGTTTCCAGCGCGTTGCAGACGCTGGGGCGCGAGCATTTACCGTTTTCTACAATTTTTGCCGCCGTTTCAAGGTCGGCCGAGGCGTCTACATACGCGTGGCAATTGCCTACCCCTGTTTGAATAACCGGCACCGTAGCGTTTTGCACAACGGCGTTAATCAGCCGTGCGCCCCCGCGCGGAATTAATAGGTCCAGCGTGCTGCAGCGCATTAACTCGTTGGCGCTTTCGTGGGTGGTGTTGGTTATAAGCTGCACGGCGCCCTTTGGCAGGCCGGCAGCCAGCACAGCGTTTTGCAAAATCTTAGCCAATACCTTGTTGGTTTCAATGGCCTCTTTTCCGCCGCGCAAAATAACGGCGTTGCCCGCCTTTAGGCAAATGCCAAAGGCGTCTACCGTAACATTCGGCCGGGCCTCGTAAATAATGCCAATTACCCCCATTGGCACCCGCACCTGCTGCACCAATAGGCCGTTAGGGCGCTTGACCCCGGTTACAACCTCGCCCACCGGGTCGGCCTCATGCACCAACTCAGTCAGTCCAGCGGCCATATCGGCCACCCGCTGCTCGGTAACGGTTAAACGGTCTAACAGCGCCGCGGTTAACCCGGCAGCACGGCCGTTTTCCAAATCCTTTTGGTTGGCGGCCAAAATGGCCGCGGTGTTTTGCGTTAGGGCCTGCGCCGCTTTGCTAAGAGCGTTGTTTTTTTGCTCTGTAGCGGCAAAAGAAAGGGCCTGCGCCGCCTTTTTGGCCTCGGCGGCAATTTGTTCTACCTTCAAAAAAACAACCTCCGTTTTACTTTTTTGCCGTAAACAGGGTGCCAACGCAGCGTCCGTCAAATAAATCGTACAGCCGCTCGGGCGTATCCCCCGAAAGAATACTTACCATAATGCCGTGCTGCGTGGCAAAACGCGCAGCCTCTAACTTGGTTTTCATACCGCCAACGCCACGGTCGGTTCCGTTGCCGCCGGCGGCGTTTAACATTTCGTCGGTAATTAAATCTACCCTATGTACCAATCTGGCATCGGGGTTTTTGCGGGGGTCGCTGTCGTAATAGCCGTCAATATCCGTCATAATTACTAAGGCTTCGGCCCCGGCCAAATTGGCAACAATGGCCGAAAGGCGGTCGTTATCCCCTACTACAATTTCCTCACAGCTTACACTGTCGTTCTCGTTAATAATGGGAATAGCGTTCATTTCCAGCAGCGCCTCAATGGTGTTGGTAACATTGTAACGCCGCTCATCGTGATCAATATCCTCCCGTGTAATTAAAATTTGCGCGGGTACATAGCCGTATTCGGCAAACGAGCGGTCGTAAAGGCTCATTAAATCGCACTGGCCAATGGCGGCCGCCGCTTGTTTATCCCTCGTAGCGGTAGGGCGTTTTTTAAGGCCTAACCGGCCAACCCCAACGGCAATGGCGCCGGAGGAAACCAGCACCACCTGCTTACCGCTGTTTTGCAGGTCGGCCACTACGCGGGCAATATGCTCAATTTTACGGTAATTGGGCTTACCGTTACTGTAAGTAAGGGTAGAAGAACCAATTTTTATAACAATGCGTTTTGCATTTTGTATTTCGGACATAATTTTTAAAAAATCCCTTCATGCGCCGGGCTTACGGCCGCAGGCGAAAGGTGCCAAAACGCCGCCAAGGGCGGCGCTGCGGCACCTGTTTGTTTTTACCGTTTTTACCAACTGGTTTAGCACAGCCGTGTTAAAAAGCTTGGCGCTTTGGCAGAATTACCTGCGCTTTTGCCTAAGTTCCCCCCGGCCGGCCTAAGCGTATAGTTTAATCGGCAAGATCCTTACCGCAGCAGCGCTTGTACTTTTTGCCGCTGCCGCAGGGGCAAAGCGCGTTTTTACTTACAACACCCTTACCGCGCACAGTACGGTCCACCGTGCCGTCGCCGCCGGTGCCGCTCTCCTCGGCTACCTTTTCGCGCTTAACATCCTCCTGCCGGCGTACCCGTGCCGTTAACACCCGTTTTGCGGTTTGTTCACGCACCGAATCGATCATTGCGTTAAACATATCGGTACCCTCGTTGCGGTAATCTACAATGGGGTTGTGCTGGCCGTAGGCGCGCAGGTTCATGCCCTGACGCAGTTCATCCATGGCGTCAATGTGGTCCATCCAGTGTTCATCTACCGTGCGCAGCAGCATTACCCGCTCAATTTCACGCATCAGCTCGCTGCCGTATTCGGCTTCTTTGCGGTCTAAAATATCGTAGGCTTTTTTGGTAATTTGCTCGGCAACCTCCTCTACCGAGGTGTTGGCCAGCTCTTCGGTAGAATAGTGCAAATCGTCCGGCGTTAGCAGCCAGCCCAAAAAGTAGTTGCGCAGGCCGTCTAAGTTCCAGTTATCATGCACAACCGGGTCGGTTAAATACTGCGCGGTAGCGTCGCTAATATTTTCGGCCACCATTTTGCGAACGGTATCCTTTAAATCCTCGCCATCCAGCACCTGGTTGCGCTGCTGGTAAATCAGCTCGCGCTGCTTGTTCATAACATCATCGTACTCCAGCACGCTTTTACGAATGGCAAAGTTCCGGGCCTCTACCCGGCCCTGAGCCGTTTCAATAGAGCTGGAAAGGAACTTGTTTTCCAGCGGAACGCTTTCATCCACCTTTAGGGTGTTCATAATGGCAATTACCCGGTCGCCGCCAAACAGGCGCATTAGGTCATCCTCCAGCGAAACATAAAAGCGGGTTTCGCCCGGGTCGCCCTGACGGCCGGAACGGCCGCGCAGCTGGTTATCGATCCGGCGGGATTCGTGCCGCTCGGTACCAATAATAAACAGCCCGCCGGCAGCGCGCACCTTTTCGGCCTCCGGCGCAATTTCGGCCTTAAATTTTTCTAACAAATCGTGGTATTTTTGCCGGGCGGTTAAAATGTCGGCGTCCTTGGTTTCGGCGTAGCCGGTGGCCTCGGCAATAATTTCGTCGCTAAAGCCCTCCTTGCGCAAGGCAGCGGTAGCCAAATACTCGGCGTTGCCGCCCAGCATAATATCGGTGCCGCGGCCCGCCATGTTGGTAGCAATGGTAACGGCGCCAAATTGGCCGGCCTGCGCAATAATTTCGGCCTCTTTTTCGTGGTGCTTGGCGTTTAACACATTGTGCTTAATGCCAGCTTTTTTCAGCATGCCGCTTAATAGCTCGGATTTTTCAATGGTAACCGTACCAACCAAAACAGGCTGGCCCTTTTCGTGGCAGGTCTTAATTTGCTCAATAACAGCGTTAAACTTGGCCCGCTCGGTTTTGTAAACAACATCCGGCCGGTCGTTACGAATAACCGGCTTGTTGGTAGGAATTTCAATAACATCCAGCTTGTAAATTTCCTGGAACTCGGCGGCCTCGGTAGCGGCGGTGCCCGTCATACCCGAAAGCTTGCCGTAAAGCCTAAAAAAGTTTTGAAAGGTTATGGTAGCCAGCGTGCGGGATTCGTGGGCGATCTTAACGCCCTCTTTCGCCTCAATTGCCTGGTGCAGCCCCTCGTTATAGCGGCGGCCAAACATTAAACGGCCGGTAAATTCGTCTACAATAATAACCTCGCCGTCTTTTACCACATAGTCAACATCACGCTTCATAACGCCGTAAGCGCGAATGGCCTGGTTAATGTGGTGCGCAATGGTTAGGTTTTCGGGGTCGTTTAAATTCTCTAAATGAAAGGCCTGTTCGGCTTTTTCAACCCCCTCCGGCGTTAGGGTGCAGGTTTTGGCTTTTTCGTCTACTACATAATCGCCGTCAAAATGCTGCTCCTCGTCGGTAGCTTTATCGTCGGTCTCGGTTACCTTTACCATCTTCAGCCCGCGGGCAAAACGGTTGGCAGCCTGGTACAAATCGGTAGATTCATCGCCCTTGCCGGAAATAATCAGCGGGGTACGCGCTTCGTCAATTAAAATAGAGTCTACCTCGTCCACAATAGCAAAATTGTGCCCGCGCTGCACCCGGCCCTCTTTGTAAATTACCATGTTGTCGCGCAAATAGTCAAACCCCAGCTCATTATTGGTGCAGTAGGTAATGTCGGCATTGTAAGCTTCACGCTTTTCCTCATTGCTCATGCCATGTACAATTAGCCCTACAGAAAGGCCTAAAAAGCTGTACAGCTTGCCCATCCACTCCGAGTCGCGCTTGGCTAAATAATCGTTAACCGTTACAATGTGTACCCCTTTGCCGCTTAAAGCGTTTAGGTAGGCCGGCAGGGTTGCCACTAAGGTTTTACCCTCACCGGTGCGCATTTCACTAATGCGGCCCTGGTGCAGCACAATGCCGCCCAGCACCTGCACGGGAAAGTGCCGCATGCCCAGCACGCGGTCGCTGGCCTCGCGGCAAACGGCAAAGGCCTCCGGCAAAAGGTCGTCCAGCGTTTCAACCCCCTCTAACCGGCTTTTAAACTCGGCTGTTTTTTGGCGCAGCTCGTCGTCGGTTAAAGCGCGGTACTCCTCCTCGTAAGAAAGCACCTTTTGTTGCAACGGCGTAATGCGTTTAATTTCTTTGGCGCTGTAATTTCCAAACAGCTTATCTAAAAAACTCATATTCTGCAATCCTTTCAAAAATCAAATTTGTGCAAGCCTTAGGCTGGCAAGCGCAAACCCCCGCAAGCCAAAACCTACTGCAAACTGCCGAACCCCGTAAGCCAGAGCCTATTGCTCGCGGCCAAGCCCCGAAGGCTTTAACCAACACCAAAAGCCAAACCAAAGGTTGAAAACCGCAGTAAGGCTGCCGGCGGCACCGTACATTTTAAAACCGCGTTTACAGGCAAAGCCCGGCTTTTAAGCCAACACCATGCACAATTTGCAAATATACACAGTACATTATACCAAAATTAGGTTGAAAAATAAAGGGCTATTTTTAAAAATTGAAAGTTTTGTAACAGTTTTTCAACAAAACTGCTTAAAATTACAAAAATCGCCCTCAACCTACAAAAAGCGCAGCAACGAAAAACCGCTGCTGCGCTGTAAATTTAAAACTGATTTTACTTGTCGATCCGGCCGTAAAGCGGCAGGGCGTCGGCGTCCTTAACCGGGGCTTTATCCGGGTTTACCTGCGGCTTGTACGCCTCTTTTCTTGGGCGGGAAAAACCGCGATCTCCCCTGCGGCCGCCACGGCCGTTACGGTTATAATCCATGCGCGGGCGCGGCTCTTTGCCCTCCGGCGCAATTACAACGCGGCGGGCAGCCCCCTCGCCAAACGAGGTGGAGGTAACCCCCTCAATTTGCTGAACCGTGGTGTGAATAATACGGCGCTCGTAAGGGTTCATGGGCTCTAAGGTGCGGCACTTACCGCTTTTAATAGCTTGGTCCGACATTCTTTGCGCCAAAGCAATTAAGGTCTGCTCCCGGCGCTTGCGAAAATCGCCCGTGTTTAACACAATGCGGTGATACCCGCCTTGACCGGCGTTCGCCGCTAAGGAAACTAAGTACTGCAGCGCGTCCAGCGTTTCGCCGCGGTGGCCAATAACAACACCCAGCCCCTCGCCGGAAATGTTGATTTGGGTGCCGCCCTCCACGCTGTTTACGGTAATTTCAGCCTTGGTGCAGCCCAGCTTTTCTAAAACATTGCTTAGGTAAGCAATGCCCTTGCCGGCCGGCGAATCGGCGGCAACCTCGGCAGCCGGCGTAACGCTTACCGGCTCTGTCGACACAGCAGCCTGCTGAGCCGGGCGGGCAGCCTTTTGCTCGGCACGCGGGGCTTTTTCAGCACGCGGAGCCTTTTCGGGGCGCGGGCGGGCTGCTTTTTTTTCGGTTTTTTCGGCTACTTCAATAAACGCCTTTACCTCGGCCTGGCTGCCGCCAAATAAGCCCAAGGTCTTTTTTTTGGGCAGAGCAATAATTTCAAACTGCACCTCTGCGTCCAGCGGGGCATTTAATTCTAACAGCGCCTGCTCTTTTGCGGCCTCTACGGTATCGGCCTTTCCAATTGCTTGTTTAATCAATTTCATTTCCTCCTAAAGGCAAACGCCTATTAATCTTCCACCGGTTTGTTTTTTGCGGCGGCCGCCAATTTGTTTTCCTCTAACACGCGCTTGTGCGTTTGCTTTAGCTGCTCGGCGGCAATAATTTTTCCGGGGCCGTAGGCAACCTGCAAAACCGCTTGAATTCCACCGGCAATTAAGCTGGAGCAAGCCCAGTAAAAGCCGGCCGCGGCCGAAACGGTAAAGCCCAAAAACAGCGAGATCAGCGGCATGGTCAACATCATGCCCTTCATGTTCGGGGCGTCAGGGTTTACCTTTTTTTGCACCATAATGGAGATAATGCTGGAGATCATTGCGGCGGCAAACGCCAAAATCGGAATCATCCAGTTCCACTCAAAATGGTGAATAATATCAATATTAAAAGTAGGCTTAGAGGTTAGATCAATGCCCAAAAAGTTAAAATCTAAATTTTTAATTTTGTTGGCAATTTCGTCAAACCCGGTCAGCTCCCCGTTTTGAATACGGTTAATAATGGCGGGCTGCAGCAAATAGTTGTTGCCAACCTTACCAAATTGCGCCTCAACGGCTTTGCCGGCCGCCTCTATGGTTTCGGTGCTAACGCCGGCAATGTACTTTAACGGGCTTAAAACAACGTTGTAAATACCAATCATAATAGGAAAACGAATAAGCAGCGGCAAGCAACCGCCCGACATAGAAACATTCTCCTGCTGGTAAAGCTTTTGCATTTCCATAGAATAACGCTGCCGGTCGTCGCCGTATTTTTTCTTTAAAGCGTCCAGCTTAGGCTTTACGCGCGCCTGTGCGGCAGAAGACTTTTGCGTTTTCATAGAAAGGGGAATTAAAATAACATTTAAAATTAAGGTAAAAAAGAAAATGGCTAAAGCAAAGTTCCCGCCAAAAAGCAGGGTAAGCTTTTCCAAAATCCAGCCCAGCGGCATTAATAAAAAATCCCAGAATTTTGACATACACTCAACTCCGAACTTAAAAACTTAAACGCTGCCGCCAGCCGGCAACAGCCCAAAACGGCAAATGAATTATAAATAGCGAACTTTTAAAAAATTACTTTTTAACTGCCAATATACCACTTTTATAAAGCCAACTGATTTTAGGTTTATAAACATCTTGGCTTTTAATTTTTTATTGGGCTACTTTTTTTGGAAAAATAACCGCTCGGGTACGGGGTCGTACCCGCCCTTAGCAAAGGGATTGCAGCGAAGCAGCCGCCAAACGGCCAAAATGCCCCCGAAAAAGGCCCCGTGCCGCTCAATAGCCTGCAGCGCGTACTGCGAACAGGTTGGGGTAAAACGGCAGCTGCCGTTTGTAAGCGGGTTTTTGCTTTTTTGGTAAAGGCGAATACAAAGAATAAAAAAGCGTTTCATAAAGGCAGCACGCCCTCGCTCTGCAGCGCGCTTTGCATAGCAACGTACACCGCCGTGCTTTTAACCTTTGTTGTTTTAACGCGGCCGGCAAAAACAAAATCGTACCCGTACGGCAGCTGCGGCAAAATTTGCCGAAAGGCCGCCAGCATAACCCTTTTGGCCCGGTTGCGCTGCACGGCGCCGCCCAGCTTTTTGCTTACACTAACGCCCACCCTGCAATAGTGCAAATTGTTGCGCTTGTAGTAAATAACAACCTGCGGCAAAACCAAACATTTGCCGCGCCCGTAAAGGCGGCGGAATTCTTTATTCAGTTTAAAAGAAATGTACTTCATAAATCCGCGCCCTTCATAAAACACAAAGGCCACTTAAAGGTTTAAGTGGCCTTGGCTATACGAATATTAGCCGAAGCCGAACGGATACAACGGCACACTGCGTGCGCTTTACAAAATGCCAACAACGCACCAAAGCCCCGAAAAACCCGAACCCCCGGCCGAACCGCAAAAGGTAAAGCGGCTAAGAATGGCAAGAGCCTAACAGCAATTAGTAGGAAAGCTGCTTTCTGCCCTTGGCTCTGCGGCGGGCAAGCACCTTGCGGCCGTTCGCAGTACCCATTCTTTTTAAAAAGCCGTGCTCTTTTTTACGGTGCAGCTTTTTAGGCTGATATGTTCTTTTCATTTAGGTAACCTCCTTTATTTCACAGTCGTACCACGCAAAGCCTAAAACAAAAACGGCGGCTTTGCTGAATAAGGCAATAAATAAAATTACTGGCCTAACAATTTTAAATTATAACCTATAACATAGTACAATGTCAACATTTATTTTTAATTTTTTAAAAATTGGCGAATTTGCGCCCCGCGCATTACGCGCCGAAAATATCGGCCGCCTTTTTGCCCTTTTCCAGCAGCGGCGCAATATTTTGCACAACCGGCTTTAAATACTCGTAGTCTTCCAAATAAGTCATTAAGCGGTCGTACCGCGGTTTGCTGCCGCGCACAGCCCCGCCTAAAACAACGGCTGCAACAATGTTTTGCACATTGCGGTCGCCCTCAACATACTGGTTCGATAAAAAATCTAACAGCTTTTTAACGGTTTTTTTGTTGTTCTCCTCTAAAATTTCTACCGTTTTGGGCAGCAGAGTTTCCCTAAAAAAGTGCACGGGTAAAAATTGCCCGTAGGTAGAAACATGCTGCTTGTAATTTTCTTTATACTGGGGGAACAGGGCCAGGGTCTTGGCGCAAAGGGCATCGGTGTTTTTAGGGGCGCTGCTGTCGGTTTTCGGTAAAACAACCTCGCCGCTGCTGTTGGTGCGAACCCCGCGTATGCCAAGCTTACCCTTTAAAGTGTCTAAAAAGTCCATACCGGCGCAGGCGGCGTCCTCGGTGTTATCCGGATCCTCAAACAGCCAGGTTGAGGCGTTTTCATACTCCCCTACCGTGCCGTCCTCCGCAACGGTTGCAATATCCAGCGTTAGCAGCTTACGGCCCTCATCATGCCCGATTTTGTAAGAATAGGTGCCGTTGGTAAAAATTAAGCCGGAAGCATCCTGCACAAAACCGTACTTGCCCGCTAAAACCGAAAGCTGATCGGTTACCGCTTTTAAAACAGATTGATTCATTTTCACACATCCCGAATGAAGATAGTAACCCCTTAGTAATAAGGAACATTACTTAGTATTTTAACACACCTTTGCGCAATTGTCACGCAAAAAATGGCAATTTACAAAAATTTAAGCTTTTTTTAAGAAAAACCGCCGATAAACGAAATAAAAAGCAGGAATTACCAGCGCGCCGAGGGCGTTGCCAACCGTTATTACTAGCATGTACCAAACTGCCCGCAGACTCCAAAGCCCGCCAACGGTAACATAAAATAAATCTAAGGCCGAATGCTCCAGCCCACAGTAAACAAAGGCCATAACCGGCAAAAACAGCAGCAAAAAGCGCATCCAGCCGCTCTCGGCGTTTTTAAACCCGTCTACCGAAACAAACATTAAAACCCCGCACAGCACCGCCAGCAAAAAAACACTGAAGGCAGTATCGGCCAGGCGGGTTTCCATTACCTTTTGCGCCCGGGTAGAAAGCCTTTCAAACACGCGGGTGTAGCTAAGCAAAAGCGGCACCAAAAGCAGCCCTAAAGCGTTGCCCAGCACCGCCGGCGCCAACAAAAGGTTTTGTTTTGCACCTCGGCCAAGGGCGTAGCCCACCTCGGCGTGAAACAGCTTAAAGCGGTAGTGGTAAACCGTTAAAAACCCAAACGGCAGCACGGCCGTGCCTAAGTATTTACTGTCTACACTTAAATAAACCAAGCCGGCAAGCGCCAAAACAATGCCGGCCGGCAGCGCGCGCAGCAGCGTACCCAGCTGCTCCCGCCACGCGGGGAAAAAGGCCTTTAAGCTGCCCGCCCCTTTGGCGCGGTAAACCTGCCCGCCCCCGTTTTGATTTTGTTCCATTTTAAAAACCTCCGTAAAAGCTGCACCCAAGGCCGGATTTGCAAACCGGCGGTGCAAAAAATCTACGCTGTAATCTGCGGTGCGCAGCAGAGCTGTGCGCCGCTTTAAAGCCGGCGCCTAAACGGCTCTATATGCTGCTTTTAAAAAGCGGTGCGCCTACACGGCCAAAATCGGCAATTCGGCCGAAAAAAACTCCACCCCGGCGCACTGCTGCCTTAAATACCGGCAAAGCGGCTGAATTACCGTGTTTTCGGTTTGGTAATGTCCGGCGTCCAGCAGGGTAAAATTTTGCTCTAAGGCGGCAATAAAGGCGCTGTGCTTTACATCGGCCGTAACAAGCGCGTCGGCCCCGTTTTGCCGGGCTGTTTGCAAAAGGTCGGCCCCGCTGCCGCCGCAAACCGCAACGGTGCGAACCGGGCCGCCGGCAACATACCGCACTTTTGTTTGCAGCCGCTGCCCTACAAAAGCCGCTAATTCTTTAGCAGTAAGCGGCTGCGGCAGTTCCCCTAAGCGAAACACAAAGCCGTCGTTTTCAACAACGGGCTTTACCTTTAAAAGCCCCAGCGCCTCGGCCAGGCAGCTGTTTACGCCGCCGGCGGCGCTATCTAAATTAGTGTGCATGCTAATTACCGCAACGCCGGCCCGAATACAGCGGTAAACCCTACTGTCCTCCCCGGTGGCGGTTACCGCGCGCAGCGGGTTAAAAATAACAGGGTGGTGGGTTACAATTAGCTGCGCCCCCAGCTGCTGCGCCGTTTGCAGCACCGAAGTGGTGCAATCCAGCGCAACAACGCATTTTTGCACCTTATCCTCGGCGTTGCCAACCAGCAGGCCGGGGTTATCGTAGCTTAAAGCGGTTTCCAGCGGTGCCAATTGGCACAAGGCCGTAAAAATATCCTGTACTGTCATAGCTTAGCCCTTGGCCTTGGGGTTAAAAGAATCCTTTAGCGCTACCGTACGGTTAATTACCAAATGGCCGTTGGCAGAATCCGGGTCAACAGCAAAATAGCCCTGCCGCATAAACTGAAAAACATCGCCCGGCTTGGCGGCGGCAACATCATGCTCAATTTTAGCGCCCTCTACCACGGTAAGGGAGCCGGGGTTTAGGTTTTCGGCAAAGCTGGCAACCCCCTCCTCATCCGAAGGGTTGGGTACCATAAACAGCCGGTCGTACAGCCGAACGGTGGCGTCTACCGCCGTTTTGGCCGAAACCCAGTGCAGCGTGCCCTTAACCTTGCGGCCGTCCGGTGCGTCGCCACCGCGGGTGGCCGGGTCGTAGGTGCAATGCACAGCGGTAATATTGCCGTTTTCATCGCACTCATGCGAGGCGTATTTAATAAAGTAGGCGCCTTTTAGGCGAACCTCTTTTTGCGGGCAAAGGCGAAAATATTTTCCGGGCGGTTCTAACATAAAGTCGTCCTGCTCAATATAAATCTCTTTCGAAAAAGTAACGGTTTTATTACCTTTTTCGGGCTGATTGGGGTTTACCGGCACTTCTATTTGCTCCTCGCCGGTGTAGTTGTCAATAATCACCTTTAACGGGCGCAGCACGGCCATAGCGCGCTCGGCGTGCTCGTTTAAATAGTCCCTCACGCAGGATTCAAACAGCGCAAAATCAATAACGCTGTAGGCCTTGGAAACGCCAATTTTAGAAACAAATTCCCGTACTGCCTGGGCCGGGTAGCCGCGGCGGCGCATTCCGCAAATGGTGGCCATGCGGGGGTCGTCCCAGCCCGAAACCAGCCCCTCCTGCACCAGCTTTAAACACTTACGCTTGCTGGTAAGGGTGTAGTTTACATTCATGCGGGCAAATTCAATTTGCCGCGGCGGGTTTTTAATATCGGCCGCCTGCAGCACCCAATCGTACAGCGGGCGGTGGTTTTCAAACTCTAACGAGCAAAGGGAGTGCGTAACCCCCTCTTTCGCGTCGGAAAGCGGGTGGGCAAAATCGTACATGGGGTACACGCACCATTTGTCCCCGGTGCGGTGGTGGCTTACCTTCATAATGCGGTAAATAATCGGGTCCCGCATATTCAGGTTGGGAGAGGCCATATCTATTTTAGCGCGCAGCACCTTGGCGCCGTTTTCAAACTCGCCGGCCGTCATGCGCTCAAATAAATCCAAATTTTCCTCCACCGAACGGTTGCGGTAAGGGCTTTCCTTACCCGGCTCGGTTAAGGTGCCGCGGTATTCCCGAATTTGCTCCGGCGTTAAGTCACAAACATAGGCCAGCCCCTTGCGAATTAACCGCAGAGCGCACTCATAAATAAAGGGAAAATAATCTGAAGCGTAGTAAACATTGTCCCAGTGGTAGCCCAGCCAGTGAATATCCTCCATAATGGCGTCTACATACTCGGTGTCCTCCTTAACCGGGTTGGTGTCATCCAGCCGCAGGTTGCAGGTGCCGCCGTACTTTTCGGCCGTGCCAAAATCAATGCAAATGGCTTTGGCGTGGCCAATGTGCAGGTAGCCGTTGGGCTCGGGCGGAAACCGGGTCTGCACATGGTCGTAAACGCCGGTTTTTAAATCCTCGTCTATAAAATCGTGTATAAAGTTGCCGGCCATTTCCGGCACTTCGTTTGTTTTAATTTCGTCCATTTTAATAACTGCTCCTTTACGGTTTTAAAGCTGGGCTTTTTGGTAATATTCCGCCGCCTGCTGCAAACGGCTTAAGGTGCGGCTGCGCCCTAAGGTTTGCATAATGGCGCACAGATCCGGCGTGTTGGTACGCCCGGTTACCGCAATACGCAGCACGGTGCTAACATCGCCAACATGGCCCTTAAAGGCGCCGGGGTTTGCTTTGTAATCTTTGGTAGAACTGCAAAAGCCCAGTGGCTCGCAAATAGATTTTACCTTTTCAAACCAGGCGTTTTTGTCGTCTCCCTCCTGGTACACCTTGGCAAAGGCGGTTAAAATCTTTGCCGCCGCGGCTGGGTCAATTTGCTCGGGCAGGGTGTAGCAGGGGGTGTAGGTCTGCTCAAAAAAGTAGGCGGTAAATTCCGGCGCGTCGCTCCACTTGGCTAAATCCTTACGCGGCTTTGGCACATCACGGTCAATGGCAAAAATGCTGCGGGTATAGCTTTCATCTTCCTTTAACAGCGCGGCGTAATCTGGGTTAAACTGCTCGGCCCAACGGGTCACGGCGGCCGTTACCGCGGCCGAGCTCATTTGGCTAATGTAGTTTTTTGAAACATCTAACAGCTTAGCGTCATCAAACAGCGCACCCGAAACGCTCATTTTTTTAATGTTAAATTTAAAATCGCAGTACGGCAGGCTTTTGTTGGCCCGGCGCCACTGCTCAAAATCGGCGCTGGCAATGGTCATTAAATACTCCATCACCGCCTGCGGCTCAAACCCCTGCTCTAAAAAGTAACGCACGGCGGCTTCCGGATCTTTCCGCTTAGAAATTTTGCGCTTGTTGCCGTTTTCGGTTTTCATAATGGGAGCTACATGGGCGTATTTCGGCGCCTTAAAGCCCAGCACGCGAAACAGCTCTAAATGCTTTGGCACGCTGGAGATCCACTCGTCCCCGCGAATAACATGGGTGGTGCGCATTAAATGGTCGTCCACCGCGTGGGCAAAATGGTAGGTGGGAATTTTGTCGGACTTTAACAGCACAAAATCCTCATCGTTTTGCGGCATTTCTATTTTACCTTTAATTAAATCGGTAAAAATCTCTTTTTTCTCCTCGCTTCCGCCGGAGCGCAGGCGAATAACATAGGGCCGGCCGGCCCGCACCAGCTGTTCTACCTGTTCTAAGGGCAAATTGCGGCATTTGGCCCACTGCCCGTGGTAGCCGGTGCGAATTTTTTGCGCCTCCTGCTCGGTGCGCACGGTTTCCAGCTCCTCGGCCGTACAAAAGCAGGGGTAGGCCAAGCCTTGCTGCAGCAGCCGTTTTACATAGCACTGGTAAATTTCGGCCCGCTCGCTTTGGCGGTAGGGGCCGTACAGCCCCTGCTGCCCGTTTGCAGTGTAGCCCTCGGTAATGTTTACCCCGAAGCTTTCCAGCCCGCCAACAATATCGCGAATACCGTCGGCAATTTCACGCTTTTTGTCGGTATCCTCAATGCGAGTGTACATTACCCCGCCGGTAGAATCGGCCGTAATGCGGTTAATTAGCGCCATAAATAAGGTGCCTAAATGTAAATAGCCTGTTGGGCTGGGGGCAATTCTTGTTACGGCGGCCCCCTCTTTTAATTGGCGCGGCGGGTACAGGACTTCGTAATCCTCCGGCGTTTTGGTAATATTCGGCAGCAGCAGCTCTGCCAGTTTTTCGTTTTCTGTCATTCCGACACCTCTTTAAGCGCACGGTATTTACCGGCGAATTTACAATAACTAAGGTATAATAATTATATTATCGCAAATTTTTACCAAAATTACAATACTAATTTTGAAAGAAAGTGCAATTTTATTTTAAAGGTTAATTGTGAAACGAAAATGGATATATAAAAAAGCCATAGCAGGCGTAGTATAGTGAAGTTACCATAACACCAAAACCACGGGGAGCTGCTATGACTCAAAGACGGTATACTATAACGAAATTTTAACGCTAAACGCAAGAAAAATAAGCGCAAACAAAAATGTTAGTGCAGCCTTAAAAACCAGTTAAAATTGCTTTTGTTACATCTGGAACGCTAAGGCCTTTTAGCAAATTTTTGGCTTTCGGCAACCGCCAAACGGTCGCAGCGCTCGTTTTCCGGGTGGCCGGCATGGCCCTTGATCCAGTGAATGTGCAGGGTGTGCTGCTTTAAAAGCGTTAACAATTCCTGCCACAAATCGGCGTTTAGGGCCGGCTTTTTATCGGCCTTTACCCAGCCGCGCTGCTGCCAACCAAAAACCCAGCCCTTTTCAATGCTGTCGGCAACATATTTCGAGTCGGTGTAAAGCTCCACCGTGCAGGGCTGCTTTAAGGCCTTTAGCCCGCTTAGCACGGCCGTAAGCTCCATGCGGTTATTGGTGGTGCTTTCTACCCCGCCGCACAGCTCCTTTTCCTGCCCGTTGTAGCGCAAAACGGCGCCCCAGCCGCCCGGGCCCGGGTTACCGGAACAGGCCCCATCGGTATAAAGCTCAACTAATTTTTGCTGCATTTTAACCCCCTGCTGCCGCAATTGCGTACTGCGGCGGTTTTTACAATACTACTTTTTACGGCTTTACAAAACCAAAAGCCACTTTATAAAACAAAACGGCAAAGCGAGCGCCGTTTGTTACACCCGATTTTTATTGCCAGTTGGGTGCCGGTTACCGCTTAAGGCAGGCCGAAACAGCAAAGCAAACGGCTAAAATAACCGGCTGGTGCAAAAGGTACACCCACAAAGCGTGCCGCCCCAAAAAGGCCAACGGCTTTACGCGCAAGGGGCCAAACAGCCCTTTAAAGCGCTGTATAAACCCGGTTTTTACGGCGTAGTACCCGGCTAAAAACAAAAACAGCCACGGCAAAAGGGGGAAATAATCGGCCGAATAAAATTCGTCGGTAGTAAAGCCTAAAATAAACATTCCCGGCAGGCGGCCCCAGCCTGCCGGCAGGTGTGCCCTTATGTTTAAAAAGTTAAAGTTATTTTCCGGCACGCCGTAAAGCAGCGTAAACAGCGCCAGGCTAACGCCCAGCCCCAGCCACTTATTTACGCGGCGCAGGGCAAAATCAAACAACCCGCAAAATAACATTCCAAACCCTAACAGGTGCAAAATGCCAAAGTAAATGGCAACCTCCTGCCCGGTAAGCCGGTCTACCAAAACGGTGCTGGCCGTTACCAAAAGCGCAACGCCACAGGTTAACAGCCCCCGTTTGGTGTTTGAGCGGGAAAAGCCGCACATCAACCCCGAAAGAAAAATAAAACCCCCGGCAAAAAAAGGCTCCGCCGGGCTGAAAAACTCAAACAGCTCGGCAGAAATCGGCAGTTCAAAAAAATCGTACACCGTAAAAAATGCATGATAAAAAATCATGCAAAAAACCATAAAACCGCGCAGCTCGTCCAGCAGTGCGTAGCGTACCTTTGGCTTTTTTGCAGTAAGCAATTGCTGTTCCATTTTAGTATTGGCGAAAGCTGCCAACAACAACCCCCAGTATTTCAATGTAATCGGCATAAATTGGGGAAAAATCCGGGTTTTCCGGGTAAAGCACCGGCTTGCCGTTTTCAAACCCCAAACGCTTTACCGTAGCCTCGTCCTCAATCATCCCAACAACAATATCGCCGTTCCTCGCAACCTTTTCTTTATCCGCAATAATAATGTCGCCGTCTAAAATGCCGGCGTCTTTCATGCTAAGGCCAACAACCCGCAGGGCAAATAAACCGGTATTGTCTTTGGTAGGAAAAGGGATGTAATCTTCAATTTCCTCCACCGCTAAAATTGGCACGCCGGCCGTTATACGCCCAACCAGCGGCACCTGCGACATGGGAGCCGCCCCCTCTACCCGAATGTAGCGAGAGCTGCCGGCGCCACGGGTAATGTAGCCGGCTTCCTCCAGCTTTTTTAAAACCGCGTGCACGGTAGAGGTAGATTTAATGCCGGTTGCGGCACAAATCTCCCGCACTGTGGGGGGCAGCCCTTCAGCCATGGCGTTTATAATGCAGTGGTACACTGCTTGTTGCTTTTCGTTTAAATTCGGCCGAGACACGGCACCGCCCCCTACTAATAAAATTCACCGCAGCTTTTTGGGCCGGGTTTCACTGTTTTTTGCTTTACCTAAACAGCATACCACAACAGGTGCAAAAAATCAACCCGCGGGCAAAATGTTGGCGGCGTACCTGCCGGGTTAAATCCAAACCGAAAGCGTAAAAGCCCAAAGCCGCAAAAAGCTAAACACCCCAAAGGCCAAAGGTGTAAGATGTAAAACCGCAAAGCGCCAAACAGCACCAAAGCCAAAATTTTAATAAAAGCTTTAAAAGGGCCTTAACCCCTAAACCGAAAAATACTAAGCAGCAATAACCGCCGGTTACCAAAAAGCAAGCGCTAAAACCGGTTTAGCTAATGCCCCGGCCCGAACCGGAGTTACGCGGGGCAAAGGGAATAATTTGCGCGCGGTGGGCGGTGCGTTTTTTGCGCAGCCGGTCAAGAATACGATCCTCCAACGCAACAAATTTTTCTTCGTTTAAAAATCCCCAAATTAAAAACAGCCCTGTTAAAACCTCTAAAGCAGTGGTAATAGCAAACGATAACGACATACTAAATTTCCTCCTAATTCGGTGCAAAAACCGCAACCGAACATTTGTTCGTTTTCTGTATTATACAGCAAAGTTCGCGGTTTGTCAACCCTTTTTTTAAATTTTTTTGTTTTTTACGGCCAATCTCGGCAAGCAACCAAGCCCGCCCCAAAGGGCAAATATCAAAGGGCAAACAAACAATCCTTTTTGGCGGCGCGGTAAAGGATCGGCACCCAAGGGCCTGTTTTAAAAATATGTGCTGCGAGCCAAAATCATGCCGCCGGTTTTTAGCCCAGGCTTTCAGCTTAAATTTATTATAATTTAAGCAGTGTCCAATAAAACGGACTTTGTTTGAAATTCTAAAAATTTTTTTGGGGTTTGATTTTAGCTTAGTATTAATATCAAAAAGAGAGAGCGCAGCTACATTTTGGCCGCTCCCTTGTGGCCCTATTAACCTGTTATATTTTAAGTTTTATATTCAAACCAAAAAATTACCGTCAAAAGCAGCGCAAACACTTTGCCGCGTCCAATACCGCCGGTTTTTTGCTGCCAAAGCGCCGGCAGAACCGCCGCACCTACTACTAAAACCGACTCTGCCGCCGAAACCCTCCCCTACCATTGGAACCGCTCCGCCGCCAAAGCCGACCACAAACGCCAAAACTACTTCCTCACCACCAAAGTTACTCAGGCTCCCAAAGCTACCGCACCTTAAAAATAGATACAAAAAAGATACAACTTTTGTTATAATAAAACAGGGTGATAAATTTGAACCGCATTTTAGTTGTAGAGGATGAACCGGCCATTCGCGAAATGCTGCGTCTGTGCCTAAGCAAAAACGGCTACGGGTGCGAAACGGCCGAAAACGGCTCGCAGGCCGCCACCGCCTTAGAATCCCGACCGTTTGATTTGGTGCTGCTGGATGTTATGCTGCCGGATTACGACGGGTACGAGCTGATTGAATACATTAAAGAATACCGAACGCCGGTAATTTTTGTTACCGCCAAGGCCGAGGTTTTAAACCGGGTGAAGGGCCTGGCCTTAGGGGCCGATGATTACATTACCAAGCCCTTTGATTTGCGTGAGTTGCTGGCCCGCGTGCAAACCGTGCTGCGCCGCTGCGGCAAGGCCGACCGTTTTTTAACCGCCGGCAAGCTAAAGGTAGATGTTGCCGCCCGCACCGTTTTGGCAAACGGCGAGCCGGTTGCCCTTTCTACCAAAGAGTTTGACCTGCTGCTTTACTTTTTGCAAAACCCTAATATTGCGCTGTACCGTGAGCAGATTTACGAGCGGGTTTGGCAAGAGCCCTACTACGGCAACACCCGAACGGTAGACCTGCATGTGCAGCATTTAAAAAAGAAGCTGCAGTTAAACCGGGCCATTGTGGCGGTTTACAAAATTGGGTACCGCTTTTTGCCGGAGCTGGCCGTATGAAAATTAGCTTTAAATTTTTTTGCACCGCCTACCTAAGCGTGCTGCTGGCCGTAGGGGCGGTTGGCCTGTTTTTTGTAACCTACACCACCTGCACCCTTTTGAATAGCAAAATAGAACAGGTAAACACCGCCGAGCTTTACGCTATTGACAGCTTTTTATCTTTTACCGAAATTACGCCCGGGCGGGTAGAGGGCGCCGCGCGCGGGGCGGTAGAGCAGCAAATTAAAAAGATTCTGGGTGAAGACATTGCTTTGGTGCAGATTTTAGACCCGGAAAACACCGAGCCGGCCTTAAAAAGCCTAAATCCCAACGCCGGACTTTACCGGTTTATTCGCAAAGGCAAAAGCAGCACCGCTCAATCGGCCTGCCGCGTTTTAGTTGGGGAGGAGGAATATTTTATTACCGTTTCGGCCGACCTTACCAAAACCGAGCAGGCCTGCCGCCGGCTGTGGCTGGTGTACGGGGGTGCCGTTTTTGGGCTTGCGGTAATTAGCGGAACGCTGCTTTACCTGCTTTCGGGCAAAATTGCCGCACCGCTGAACCGACTTGCCACCGCCGCCGGGGAGGTTGCCGCCGGCAATTACGGCTTAACCGTTCCCGTAAATTCGGGGGACTACGAGGTAGTTAACCTTTCGAAAAGCTTTAACGCCCTTTCGCAAACCGTGCAGCAAAATATTACAAAAATTCAGCAGGAGGTGCAGCGGCGGGAGCAGTTTATTTCGGACTTTACGCACGAGCTAAAAACCCCTATGACCGCTATTATTGGCTACTCCCAAATGCTGGACGCCTACCGTTTAGACCCCACTGAGGTGCAAAACGCCGCCCGTGCCATTTGCGGCGAGGCGCAGCGGTTAGAGGAGCTTTCCCGCCGGTTATTAGAACTTTGCGTTTACCAAAACGAAACGGTAGAGCTTTACCCCCTACCGCTAACCGAGGTTTTTGAGCAGCTGCAAACAACCCTGTTACCCTTGGCTAAAAAGTACGGCATTGCGCTGCGCCTTTTACCCTTGCCGGTAACGGTTTTGGCCAACCGGGCGCTGCTGCTTTCCCTGCTTTACAATCTTGCCGATAACGCCTTTAAAGCCTCGAACCCCGACGGCACCGTTACCGTGCAGTGTAAGGTTCAAGATAACGGTGCCGCCGTAACCGTAACCGACGAAGGGCGCGGAATTCAGCCGGAAAACCTGCCCTACATTACCGAGCCCTTTTTTCGGGAGGATAAAGCCCGCTCACGCCGGCTGGGCGGCGCCGGGCTGGGCCTTGCCCTTTGCAAACAAATTGCCGAGTTGCACGGCACACAGCTACAGTTTAACAGCACCCCCAATAAGGGCACAACCGTTTGCTTTAAGCTTAAATTAACCAAACCGAGCGTGCCGGGGCAACCCCTTAACGCACCCAAAAAGGCGGTGGAACCATGAAAAAAAGGCAGGCATTATTCCTAACGCTGCTGGCGTTTATAACGGTTTTAGTAGTGCTTTTACCGGTGCTTTTTGGCTACCGCTTTGCCTTGGGGCAGCAAAGCAAGGCCTGGCAGTACAACCCCGGCAGCCGCACCACCGTTACCGCACAGCAGGTTGCCAAGCTTTACGAAAACGGCGAGCTTTCAGAGGAACCGTTTTCTACCGCTAAAGCCAGCACGGCTTACCACAACACCGCCGTTTATTTAGTAAACAGCGTTTTTCAAAACAACTCGCTGCTGCCGGCGGTGCAAACGGTTTTGCAAAGCGGCGCGCCAAACCTTTGCTTTGAAAAAACGCAGCTGATTACGGTAGAAAACAAGCCAACCGCACTGCGCACCGTTAAGCTGGAATACCGAAACGGGCTGCAAAGCGTAACCCTTTTGTTTGAGGAAAAAACACAGCTGCTTTTGCTGCTTATTTACAACGAGATTGCCTACACCACGGTAGACGCTACCGCGCAGGACAACAACAATCTTAGTCTGAATAACGCAACCGACACCTATTACGGAAAGCTGCTGCAGCTGCCGCAAAAGCAATACGGTGCCGCCGGGTTTGTGCAAAAACAAGGTTCCTCCCAAAACGGGAACGAGGCCTTTTACAACACCTTTATGGTGCTGGGGCTAAATTGCCTTGTAACCGATTATTGCGACCAAAGCGAAAGCAACGAAACTATAGTGGGGCTAGACAAAATATACAATTAGCATACAGCCTTTGGGGCAAAAGCTTTACAATTCCCCTTTACTATTCCCTTTAGGAATAGTAAAGGGGAATTTTTATGCGCCAACGTTTTATTACAGCCGCAGCCTTTTCGGTTGCCGCCCTGCTAACGGCTTTGCTGTTTTTTGACCCACCAGGGGTAACGCCCGCCGAGAGCGCCGCCCCCAAAGCCCCAGCCGGCAGCGTTTGCATTGCGGTAAAACCGCTTTCGCAGTACCCGGCGCTGCCAACCGGCTGCGAGGCCACGGCCGCCGCCATGGTTTTAAACTATTACGGGGTAACGCTCTCCCCCGTCGAATTTGCCGCGCACTGGCTGCCGCAAAGCACAAAATTTTACCAAAAGGGCGGCACGCTTTACGGGCCAAACCCCAACGAGTTTTTTTGCGGCAACCCCTTTAACAAAGCGGCCTACGGCTGCTACGCCCCGGTAATTGCCAAGGCTATTAACCTTAACAGCACCGCCTGCAAAGCGCAGGTGCTTTACGGCCAAACCCTAAAGCAGCTTAGTGCGCTTTACACCCAAAACGGCTACCCGCTTTTAATTTGGGCCACCATGCAAATGCGGCCCTCGGCCACGGGCAAAACCTGGCGCCTGCCTAACGGGCAAAGCTTTACCTGGCGCTCGTGCGAGCATTGCCTGGTTCTGGTAGGGCAAACCGCAACGCATTACCTGCTGAACGACCCGCAAACCGGCCAAACCGAGGCGTACGAAAAAGCCCTGTGCGAGCAGCGCTTTGCCGAGCTTTACAGCCAGGCGGTGTTAATTACCAAAACTAGGGCTGCGCAATAACAGCAGTTAAAAAGGCCCGTTGCCTTACCAAAACAAAAAGCCCAAAAGAAGCCCAAAAGCGCCAAAATTCCCCAAACGCCGAAAGCCCCAAATGCAAAAAGTCCCAAATGCCAAAAAAACAGCCTTTGCGCCGAGCCAATTGCCTGTGCCGCTCCCTCAAGCACTCAACCTTTTATTTGGCTGGGCGCTTTTTTAATAGCCGTTTTTAAAAACCGCTTGATTTTGCTTTTAAAAATGTTATAATGTAAAATGAGGTTATTTTTGAATTTTATAACAGCGCAGGAGGCTGTAAAATGCAATTTCAAGAATTAAAAGAATATATTGACGCGTTAAACCCGGATATTGTTCCCGGCTGCGAGATTATTGTAGCGCAAAACCACCAACGCCTGTTTCATTACACGCACGGCTTTGCCGATTTTAACCGCCAAAAGCCGGTAAGCGAAAACAATTTGTACTTTTTATATTCGGCCACCAAAATTTTTACCTGCACCGCCGGCGCGCAGCTGTTAGAGCGCGGGCTGCTAAGGTTAGAGGATCCCGTTCAAAAATATCTGCCCGAATTTGGGGAATTATATGTAAATAACGGCGACACGCTTCGCCCGGCCCAAACCGTTTTAACGGTGCGGCATTTATTTACCATGTGCGGCGGTTACACCTACGACCTTGGCAACGAGCACATTGTTGCCCTGCAAAAGCAAACAAACAACCGGGCAACCACCCGGCAAATGCTGGGGGCCATTGCCAAAATACCGCTGGTTTTTGACCCGGGCGCCGCATTCCGTTACAGCCTGTGCCACGACATTTTAGCCGGAATTATTGAGGTAATTAGCGGGATTACCTTTGGCGAATATTTAAAACAAAACATTTTTGCGCCGCTTGGCATTACCGAAATGGGCTTTCGGCCCACGCCGAAGGTTTTAAGCCGCATGAGCGCGCAATACCTTTATAATTTTAATTTAAAAAAGGCCGAGCCCACCACCCTTACCAACCCCTTTGCGCTTTCAAACAATTACGAAAGCGGCGGCGCCGGGCTTATTGGCGGCGCGCGAGACTACATTTTGCTGGCCGACGCTTTAGCCTGCGGCGGCGTTGGCAAAACCGGCAGCCGTATTTTAAACCCGCAAACCGTTAACCTTTTACGCCAAAACCACCTAACCCCGGCCCAGTTTAAAACCTTTTGCAAGCCCAATACGGGCTACAGCTACGGCCTTGGGGTACGCACCAAAATAAAACAGCAAAGCAACAACTGTTACAGCCCGCTGGGCGAATTTGGCTGGGACGGCGCCGCCGGTGCTTACATTATGATAGACCCCGAAAACGCCCTTTCAATTTTTTATGTGCAGCATGTGCGCAATAACCCCGAAATTTACGATACCGTGCACCCCATGCTGCGCGATTTAACCTACAAAGCCCTTGGAAAGGAGCAGGAGCATTATGAGAAAGACTAAAATTATTTGTACCATTGGCCCCGCCAGCAACAACCCAGAAACCGTGCGGGAGCTTATTCGCAGCGGAATGAATGTTGCCCGGCTAAACTTTTCCCACGGGGACCACGCTTACCACCAAAACAGCATTGACCTGATTAAGCAGGCGCGGGAGGAGCTAAACGCGCCGGTGGCTATTTTGTTAGACACCAAAGGCCCCGAAATTCGCTTAGGCAACTTTAAAAACGGCGCCGTAAAGCTTAAAAAAGGGGCCGATTTTACCCTAACGGCCGAAAAAATTGAGGGAGACGAAACCCGCTGCAGCGTAACTTACGAGGATCTGCCCATGCAGCTAAAGCCGGGCAACCGCGTTTTGTTAGATGACGGCCGCCTGCGCTTAGAGGTTACCGCCGTGCAGGGCAAGGAAATTACCTGCAAGGTTCTGGTTGGCGGGGAGATCAGCAATCACAAGGGCGTAAACATTCCCAATATTCACTTAGATTTAAAATATATTAGCGAGGCCGACGCCAAAGACCTGATTTTTGGCATTGAAAATGATGTAGATTTTGTAGCCGCGTCTTTTGTGCGGTGCAAAGAGGACCTGATTGACCTGCGCAAGTTTTTAGATTACCACGGCGGCCACCACATTCGCATTATTGCTAAAATAGAAAATAACGAGGGCGTGCAGAATTTTGAAGAAATTTTAAAGCACGCCGACGGTATTATGGTTGCCCGCGGCGATATGGGGGTTGAAATTGAGTACGAGCGCCTGCCGGGAATTCAAAAAAAGTTTATTAAAAGCTGCTACCAATCCGGCAAAATGGTAATTACCGCCACCCAAATGCTGGAATCTATGATTCAAAACTCTACCCCCACCCGCGCCGAAATTACCGATGTTGCCAACGCGGTGTTCGACGGCACTTCGGCTATTATGCTTTCGGGCGAAACGGCCATGGGCGTAAACCCGGCCCATGTGGTAAGGGTTATGGCAAAAATTGCGCGCCAGGCCGAAGCCGACGCGTTTGACATGAACATTTACGGCGGCGCCATGTATTACATGGATGAAAACGACATTACCAACGCCATTTGCGATGCCGCCTGCACCACCGCGCGCGATGTAAGCGCCGGGGCGGTAATTGCCGTTACCAAATCGGGCCGCACGGCACGCCGGGTTTCTAAATTCCGGCCCAGCCAGCTTATTATTGCCGCCACGCCCGAGCGCAAAACCTACTACCAGCTGGCGCTTTCCTGGGGGGTGTACCCCGTGCTGGCGCTAAACCAAAGCAACTCCGACCGGCTAATGCAGCATGCCATTGACTGCGCCAAGCAGTACGACCTTGTAGCCCCGGGCGACACCGTTGTAATTACCGCCGGCGTACCGCTGAACATTGCCGGCACCACCAATTTATTAAAGGTTGAAGTGGTAAAATAACAGCGCTGCCCGCGCCGTGGTTCGACAGCTTTATGAAAAACTTGACAAATTCCTTAAAAAGTTGTATCATTTCATTATCTACCTTTATCGCCTTTATTATTTATATAGTGGAGCTAAAAAAGATGATTGAAAATAAAATTTTTTTAAAAACGCTGGAAGATGTTAAAAGCTTTGTAAAGCTTGCCATGAATAAAGAATACAGTATGGAGCTTAAATCCGGCAAATATGTTGTAAACGCCAAATCTATTATGGGCATTTTTAGTTTGGATCTTACCGCCCCGCTTACCCTGGTTTGCAACACCGCTGCTGACGAAGCCTTACCCGGCGAACTGCAGCCCTACCTTTATGTAGAGCCGCAAAAATAAATCGCCTGTGCTTTTAAAAATTTTAAGCCTGTTTTAGAAGCTCTAAACCTATTTTAAAAATTCTAAATTCATTTTAAAAATTCCTAAAC
>ENA-UERK01000073-UERK01000073.1-human-gut-metagenome-genome-assembly--contig:-NODE-73-length-86226-cov-5.805349_pt1 | contig 86226 bp, 77 predicted proteins | sample MGYA00242957_ERZ507957 | MGnify/ENA primary metagenome ERZ507957 (study PRJEB26167, sample SAMN06115538) | human gut metagenome | host: Homo sapiens | place: China:Heilongjiang | collected 2015-11-06...
GCCCCGAAGAGCACAGAATTGAGAGTTTATCAGCTCATCAACTCTTTGTCAAATTTATTCGCCGATGACTTGGCGTCATCAGCGAAGGATTGAAATTAAACACCTTTCCGCAGGCTTTGTCAAGACTTGTCGTAAAAATACCGCAAACACGGTATCCCTCCGGCTCACGCCTTGGATTTTTCGGGAAAGAGAACCTCCGAGTACCCGAAGGTCCGCCAGTCCGTTACGCGCATCGGATAGAGAATGCCGACCAGATGATCGGCCTCGTGCTGGACGACTCTGGCGTGCAGCCCGTCGACCGTTCGCTCGATCCTGTTGCCCTCAAGGTCAAACCCCTTGTATCGGACCGCAACCGGCCTCACAACCCTGCCGCGAAGCCCCGGCACCGAGAGGCAACCTTCCCAGGCGCTCATCGTCTCTTCGCCGACGGGTTCGACAACGGGATTGATGAGCACGGTTCTCGGAACCCTGCGTGCGCCCGAAGCCTCCTCGCTCTCCTTCGTACCGAAGCAGATGACCTGAAGCGAGACGCCCACCTGAGGTGCGGCAATGCCGATGCCGCCCTCGACGTCCATGGTGTCCCACATGTCAACCACAAGCCTCCGGAGCTCGGGCGTACCGAACGCCTTCACAGGCATCGCCTTCTCAAGAAGCAGCTCCTCGCCCATCTTCAACACGGGACGGATCATTCGGCCCCTCCCCTCTGCGCATCAGCACGCACGGTCTCCCTGACGATGTCGACGACGCCCCTGACGGCACGCGCAAGCGACGACTCAAGCGACGCGAAGTCGATCTCATCGGCACAGTCACCCATGCCTGCGGCATGGTTGACGGAAACACAGATGCCCGCATAAGGAAGATCAAGCTCCCTGGCAAGGGCACACTCGGGATAAAGCGTCATGCCGATCATGTCGGCTCCGTCCCTGCACATGCGCCTCACCTCGGCCGCCGTCTCCAGTCTCGGACCCTGAGTGCACGCATAGACGCCCGCAGTCCTCACGCCCACACCGAGCCTTTCCGCGGCCTCAACCAGTCTGGCGCTCAACGCCCTGTCGAACGGCCACGTCATGTCGACGTGCTTCATGCCGGCAGTCCCGAAGTCATCGTAATAAGTGACTTCACGGCCCCAGGTGTAGTCAAGCAGCTGATCGGGGACCGCAATGCGGCCGGGCCCCATGTCCGGCGCAACACCGCCCACGGTCCCGACGGCGATCACACCCTCCACGCCCGCCTTCTGCAGCGCCCAGATGTTTGCACGGTAGGGCACCCTGTGCGGGGCGAACTCATGCTTCACGCCGTGACGACGCAGGAAGACGATCGACCTTCCGCCGAGGCGTCCGAAGACAAGCGGTGCGCTCGGAGCCCCCCAGGGCGTTGTTATCTCAATTTCCTCGCAGTCCTCAATGACGTCGTTGCCGGTAAAGCCGGATCCGCCGATCAATGCAAGCATCTCACTTTCCTCAAAATGATTTCTTTCTCTGGCAACCGCCGACAGCAGGCGATCTTCAATTCTAAAAGAGCCGGGAACCTGATACGTGTATAGCCCTCGCACATTCCCGCTCCGTAACAGGGCCTTCCACCGCATCATAACGAAGCACAGTTGAAAAATTGAACAACCACGCTCCGTCAATGCCTCTGCGGATCAGGCTCAGAAAAGGGCGCCCTGCTGCGGGCCTTCGTCGTCCGTTTTCCCCACCTCCGTCCCTGAAGCCCGTTTCTCTTCAGGATTGGCAGGTGTGTCGGAAGCATCCTGAGTACTGACCGCCCCCTCGGCCGCCTTCTCCTCTTCCTCAGCCTCAGGCGTCACAACAAGCTTTTCGCTTGAAACGCCGCCCTCGAGCATGGCAAGGAGAGTTTCCTCGTCGATCACCTTCACACCCAGTGTCTGCGCCTTCTCGAGCTTGGAACCCGCCTCCGCGCCCGCAACCACGAAGTCGGTCTTTTTGCTGACGGAACCCGACACCTTGGCGCCCGCCGCGATGAGACGGTCTTTTGCTTCGTCGCGCGTGAGCGTGGGCAAGGTCCCCGTCAGCACGAAGGTTTTGCCCGCAACCTCGGAGGCCTCCGCTGCAGGCCTGGGCTCCACCACGGGCCAGACGACGCCGGAGGCAACGAGCGCCTCGATCACGGTTCGGTTGTGCGGCTCCTTCAGGAAGGCATGAATGCTCTCGGCGATGATCTCACCCACGTCATCAACCTTTGTGAGCGCCTCCACGTCGGCGGCCTCAAGATTGGCAAGCGTGCAGAAGTGCTGCGCAAGCGACAACGCGGTCGCCTCACCCACATGCCTGCATCCGAGCGCGAAAATGAAGCGGGCGAACGTCGTGTGCTTCGCCTTCCCGATGCTTTCAAGCAGGTTCGAAGCGGCCTTCGGCCCCATGCGCTTGACGGGCTTCTCAAGATCCTTCGTCGCCGTTGTCGGCGCGATGAGATCCTCAGGCTTGAGCGTGAAGATGTCGGCAGGACTCTTCACCAGCCCTTCGTCCACAAGCATGTTGACGATCTTCTCACCGAGCCCGTCGATGCCCATGGCCCTGCGGGAGGCAAAGTGAACGAGGGAGAGCTTCATCTGCGACGGACAGTACAGGCCGCCCGTGCATCGCGTGTCCTTCTCCTCCTCGTCGCGGATCGTGGCCGACCCACAGACAGGGCAGACGGACGGCATTGCAAACGGCACGGTACCCTCTGGACGGCGCTCGTGCACGACGCGCACCACCTCGGGAATCACGTCCCCCGCCCTGCGGACCACGACCGTGTCGCCGGGGCGCAGATCAAGGCCCGCAATATGGTCCTCGTTGTGAAGAGTGGCGTTCGAGACGGTCACGCCGCCGACGAAAACGGGCTTCAAGCGCGCGACAGGCGTGAGCTTGCCCGTGCGCCCGACTTGAATGTCGATGGCTTCGCAGACCGTCAGAGCCTCTTCGGGCGGGTACTTGTGGGCGCAGGCCCAGCGGGGCTCGCGAGCAATGAAGCCGAGCTCCCTCTGAAGCTCAAGACTGTCCACTTTGTAGACGACGCCGTCGATGTCGAAGGGCAGTGTGTGTCTGATCTCTGCCACCTCATCATGAAAGGTCGCGAGCGCTGTCGGCCCCTCGACCCTTCGGCGGACGTCCGCAACAGGGAACCCGAGCGACGCAAGTCTGTCGAGAACTTCCGTCTGCGTGGGCGCGAATTCGCCGCCCGAGACTTCACCCAGCGCATAGGCGTAAAAATGAAGCGTCCTGCGTGCGGTCACTGCAGGATCGAGCTGGCGCAGGGACCCCGCCGCCGCGTTTCTCGGATTGACGAAGGTCTTTTGCCCCTCCTCTGCCTGACGGCGGTTGAGCGCCTCGAAGTCGTCGCGATGCATGATCACCTCGCCGCGCACCTCCAGCACGTCGGGGAAGTCGCCCTCCAGACGAAGCGGGATCGTGCGGATCGTGCGCGCATTCGCGGTCACGTCCTCCCCTGCACTGCCGTCGCCGCGAGTGGCGGCCTGTACGAGAACGCCCTTTTCATAACGAAGATTCGTTGCCAGACCGTCAAACTTGAGCTCGCAGTCGTACGCCACGGCAGGATCCTCATCCGCGAGCCCGAGTTCGCTGCGCACGCGGCGATCGAATGCCGCCGCACCCTCGCTCGAAAAGTCGGTCTCGGTGTGAATGGAGAGCATCGGCACGGCGTGCACGACTTTTGCAAGGTCGCCTCGAACGGCACCGCCCACGCGGGTCGTGGGCGAGGCAGGACTCTTCCATTCAGGAAATCTGGCCTCAAGAGCCTTGAGCTCATTGAACGTGCGGTCGTATTCGGCGTCGGGAACACTCGGATTGTCAAGCACGTAGTACTCGTAGTCCCAGGTCTCTACGAGCTTCTCGAGCTCGCGCATGCGGGCGGGGGCCCTGGAGGGCTCGATCGCCGCAGCCTTTGCGGCACCGTCGAAGTCGTCGTTCGCGAGGGTTTCAGTCTTTGTCGGGTCGGTCATGTCTTGCATTCCGAAGAAGCGAAGAAGAAAAGCCCGCCGCCGGGCGGCTTGCGTCCGAATGCGGCGGGCAGTGAATGATGCTTGACGCGGATCCTGCGTCAGGCGCTTCTCGAGAAGAGGAGCCTTGCGCGCTCGGAGCCGGGACGCACGCCGCTGGCGGCCATCTGCGCGTCCTGATGCTCGATCTCGTCCTGAAGGATCAGGCCGCCTGCAGCCTCGATGCGGTTGCCCGCGCCGTCGACCCAGACGCCGCCGAGATGGCAGGCGATGTGGTTTGCAAGCTGGAAGAAGCGCTTGAGGTCGCCGCGCGGCACGTTGGCAAGGGGGACGTCAAAGGAAAGGCGCAGCTGGGAGGAGTCGGCACCCGCCAGCGAGAGCGTCATCAGAGGCTCTCTGGAACCTTCGTCGATTCGAAGCTCCCAGCGGCCGCTCGCGCTGACGAAGCCCGCGCCCTCGGCAACCTTCGTCACCTCCTCGAGGGTGAGCCCCTCCTCACGCGGAGCGGGGACGATCGAAACCTCAAGAAGCTTGTCGTAGTAGTGAATGAAGCGGGAGATCTGAACAGCCGTCGAGACCGCCGTCTTGATGTCGCAGGATGTGCGCACGTCAACGTCGTTCTGGGCGGCAGTCTGCTCGAGCACCTGCAGGAAGCTCGAGGCGGAAACGTCGTCAAGCACGGCGGCACGATTGGCGATCAGGATCGTCGCGACGATGTGAACGGCCTCCGCAGGCAGACATTCGGACGGATAGTAGAGGCCGTCCTCAGCGGACTTCGCCCAAAGCGACACGGGCAGCGGCAGCGAAAGCTGTCGGATCTGCGTGACAAGGGAGTCCATGGAACCGAGCGGGAAGGTCTTGCCTTCATAGGGCGTCACGTCGAGCACCCACTGGATGCCGTGGTCGACGGGCGGCTTTTCGATGCCGGCGATGCGGCCTGCCTTTCGCCCGCCGCGAGCGGCCTCGCGCTCAAGGCGCGCCTTCTGCTCCTCGGCGAAACGCTCGTAGACGGGCGGCTTTTCAGACGGAAGGTCGTCCCTGGAGGCAGACTGAACCGCCTCGTGCGGCTCGTCGTCGTCCACCATGTCCTCGAGCTGAGGCTCGACGCGAGGCTCGGGCTTCTCTTCGGCGAGCACGTCCTTGCGAACGTCGCCTCCCGCCTGCAGGCGGGCCTTTCGGCTTGCGCGCATGCGGCGCTCCTCGCGCATCGAGCGCCAGAAGAAGAAGGCAATGACCACCAGGGCGGCCACGATAAGAATGATCTGAGTCTGACTCATTTGAATTATGTCCGGCTTTGTGGGCGCCCGACGCGGGCGCAACTTCTGTTGATTGTACGCACTTTTGACGGATTGGACGCGGAACCGCAGGCGTCAGTTCGCCATGCGGACCGCGTTCTCGATGTCGACGCTCACGACGCGGCTCACGCCGGGCTCCTTCATCGTTACGCCCACAAGCGCTCCCGCGAACTCCATCGTCACGCGATGATGCGTGATCATGAGGAACTGCGTCTCGCTCGACATGCGGCGGCACAGACCTGCAAGCCTCGCCTGATTGGCCTCGTCAAGGGGTGCATCCACTTCGTCAAGCAGGCAGAAGGGAGCGGGATTGAGCCTGAAGATCGCAAAGACGAGCGCCGTGGCCGCGAGGGCCTGCTCGCCGCCCGAAAGCAGCTTCACGCCCGCGTTCTTCTTGCCCGGCGGCTGAGCCTTCACCTCGACGCCCGCGTTGAGCACATCGTCTCCCGACATGACGAGCGAGGCGACGCCGCCTCCGAAGAGCTCGGAGAACGTCTCGGCAAAGTGACCGTTCACCTCCTCGAACGTCTCCCTGAGACGTCCTCTGGTCTCCGCATCGATCTTTCTGATGGCGGCCTCCAGAGTTTCAATGCCCTTTTCAAGGTCCTCCACCTGTCTGGCCGTCGCCTCGAGCGTCCTTCTCACCGCCTCGAGGTGCTCGAGCGCGGCATGATTGACGGGACCCAATCCTGCAATCTCGCTGATGAGCCTCAGCACCTTGGCGCGAAGGCTCTGAGCCTTCTGCGGACGCTCCGCCGCGCGACGCGCAAGATCCGTCCTGTCGGCCTTGAGCTCATCGAGCCTCTCCTCAAACTGAGTCCGAAGGCTTTCCTTCATCTGCTGCTCGACTCTCTTGACGCCGAGCGCCTCCGTCATGGGCATGACGTCCGCCTGCGCGGCCTGCCAGCGGCCCTGAGCCTCGGTGAGCGCAAGTCTGGCCGCGGCCGTCGCGTCGCGACGTGCGGCATGCGCACGCTCCGCCTCTTCAAGCACCTTGAGGGCAGCGGCCGACGCCGCGTCGCCGAGCACCTTCGCGCTCTCCTCAAGGAGCCTGGAAGCCTCGACAAGACGCGCCTCCTCTCGGGCGATGTCGCTTCGAAGAGCCGCCTCGCTCTGTGCATACAGACGGGCCGACTCCGAAAGCTGCCGCAGCTTCGCGCGTGCCAGCTCCGCCTTGTGCCTCACGGCCGCAAGCGCAGCCGTCTTCGTCTTGAAGCGCATGTCGGCTCGCGCAAGTTCGGACGTGAATCCTGCGGCAGCGCGCACGGCGCGTTCTGACGCCGCCTCCGCCTCGTCTGCCGCTACGCCCGCCTCTTCGGCAAGCGCTCTGGCCTCCTCGCCTTCGGCCTCAAGCTCCTCCCTGCTGCGACGCAGATCGGCAAGACGGGTCTCGTGGGCCGCCACCGCCGCCTCCGCCGCCTTGATCCTGAGCCTCAGGTCGGCCACCACCGCCTCAGCAGCACGGGCGCCCTGAGCCGAAGTGCGTGCGGTCCGTTCAGCGGCCTCGGCCGCCGCTCCGGCCGCATTCCTGTCGTCATCAAGCTTGCCCAGCCTGTCCTCAAGCTCATGAAGGCAGTCCCTGAGTGCGGAGATCTCCTGCTGGCGAGAGAGCACGGACTGTCCCGGATCGCTCGCCGTCCAGACGACAAGGCTTCGGCTCGTGAGCCGGTCGCCCTTCGGAGTCACCAGCGTGACGCCTTCGGGAAGCCTGGCTCTCAAAGCCAGCCCCTCCGAAAGGCTCTTCACGCAGTAGACGTTCGCCGCAACGTCCGCGAGAGCCGCCGTCGCGTCGGACGAACGGCACCTGACGTGCGAGGTGATGGGTTCCAGCCTGACGCCGTCGAGCTCGAGTGCAGGGCGGCCCTCCTGCGTCTCACCTCGTTCAACGAACGAGATGGCGGCGGGCGGCCGGCGGCTCTCGTAGCCCTGAGCCATGCCGAGCCGGCTCAAGAAGCGTGCTCCCAGCCTCGATCCGACAACGGCCTCGACGGCCGTCACCCATTCGGGGTCGGCCGAAAGCGCCTCGGACAGGCGCGGAAGACCGTCAAGCCCTTCGGCGGCCTCGAATTCGGCAAGCCGCCCCTTTGCCTGAGCCCCCGCCTCGACGGCCTCAAGGGCGTCGAGCTTCGCGGCCGTTTCCTTTTCCTGAGCAAGAGCCGCAAAATAAGCCTCGTTGGCGGCGTCTCTTCTGCGTCTCGCCTCTGCTGCCGCCTCAGCCGCCTCCTCTTCAAGTGCGCGCGCCTCCTCTGCGGCGGCCTGAGCCTCCTCGAAGTCGAGCTTCATCGCCTCGAGCCCCTCCTTGTCAGGCGCTTCGAGCGTTCCCTCGGAAGCTGCAAGCCTCAGAAGACGCTGTCTGAGATCCTCGGCACGGCGCTCGGCCGCCTCAAGCCGCGCATGTGCAACACGTGCCTGAGCCTTCGCGTCGGACTCGGCTCTTCGAGCTTCGGCCGCGCGGGCATTGACGTCGTTCAGGGCGTCCTCGGCGGAGAGAACCTCCTCCTGTGCCGCAGCCTCCTCTTCGCCCGAGAGCGCAATCGTCTCCTCAAGCTCGTCAGTCTCGGATGCCTGGGCCTCTCTGGCGGAAACAGTCTCGGCAAGGCGCCTTTCCTTGGCCGCCTTTGCCTCTCGGGCTTCGGCTGCGGCTCTTTCCGCTCCGGCCCTGCGTTCGCGCTGCCGTCTTTCCTCGGCTTCGGCTTTGGTGAGCGCACGTTCGGCCTGCCTCAGTCCTGCAGCGGCCTCAAGCTCCTTCGCCTCAGCCTCGCGTGCCGCGGACTCGAGCGCGGGAAGCGACGCCGCTTCACGGGCGGCGTCGGCCTTTCTAACCTCGATCTCGGCCTCGCCGCGCGCAATGTCGGCGGCAATCCCGTCGAGCGTTCTTTTCACGTCCTCATACTGGATCCAGTACCAGAGGGATTCGGCGGCGTTGCGCTCGTCCGTGAGCGCACGCCACTTCCCTGCGAGCTGCGCCTCGCCCTCAAGCCTTGCGGCCTCCTCTTCCTTGACGGCCTGCATGTCGCGCACGCGCTCGAGGTTGCCCCTCGTCTGACTGAGAAGCGACTCCGTCTCCCTGCGTCGCTCGCGGTAGAGCGAGACGCCCGCGGCCTCCTCTAGATAGACGCGCATCTCCTCGGGCTTGGCGCGGATGAAGTTCGAGATCATCCCCTGGGAGATGATGGCGTAGCTGCGAGGCCCGAGCCCCGTGCCGAGGAAGATCTCCTGCACGTCTCGGCGACGCACCTGCTGATGATTGATGTAGTAGGCGGACTGACCTTCGGCCGTCACGACTCGCTTGACGCTGATTTCGCCGAATTCCGACCACGCCCCCTTGAGGCGTCCGTCGTCGTTCGTGAGGATGAGCTCCACGCTCGCGCGCCCGAGAGCGTGGCGCGTGGTCGAGCCCGCGAAGATCAGCTCACGCATCGAGGACGAGCCGCGCAGTTCAGAGACGCGCGCCTCGCCGAGCACCCAGCGAACGGCGTCGATGATGTTCGACTTGCCGCAGCCGTTGGGTCCGACGATCCCGACAACGGGATGCTCGAGCTCGATGAGCGCCGGATCGGCAAAGCTCTTGAAGCCTGCGAGCTTGATCTGACGTAAGCGCAAGAAGGTCTCCTGAAAAGGTGCGGCCGGTTGATGGAAGGCCCGTTGCGCCGCAGACCGGCGGCGCAAACAGGCGTGTCTGCCTATTCTAAATGAGGGCCGCCCGCGGGACATCCCCCTGCACGGACGGTCGCCCCCGCCGACCTTATAATGTCGGGCATCGCCGCAGACGCGCCGTGTCCGATCCTTCGGACCTGCGCATCGCCTGCGCGCCCTCCGTTTTCCGCGTTCCCGCGGGCGCCGCATTCGCCGCGTCCGCCCCTTTACTGGATACCGCCATGTACGAAATTGCTCCGCTGCTTGATGACCCCATTCACAATCTGAAGACCATCCGCGACGTCTTCCGTTGGGCGATCACGGAAATGGAAAACGCCGAAATCTCCTACGGCCACGGCTCTCCCGACAGCTGGGAGGAAGCCTCCTTCCTCATCTGCCGCGGCCTCAAGCTTCCGTTCGACCACTTCGACATGTTCCTTGACGCCGCGCTCACGCACAACGAGCTCTCCCGACTCGTGCACCTCATCGACCGCCGCGTCCACGAAAAGGTTCCGACCGCCTACCTGCTGCGCGAGGCCTGGCTCACCGAGCACCGCTTCTACATCGACGAGCGTGCGCTGATTCCGCGCTCCTACATTGCCGAGCTTCTTGAGGAGGACCTCGCCCCCTGGGTCGAGGATCCGTATGAAGTGGGCAGCGTGCTCGACCTCTGCACGGGTTCGGGCTGCCTCGCGATTCTCGCCCAGGGCACCTTCCCGAACGCCGAAGTGACGGGCTCCGACCTCTCGCCCGACGCGCTCGAGGTCGCCAAAATCAACCGCCGCGACTACGGCATGGAGGAGACGCTCGAGCTCGTTCAGGGCGACCTCTTTGAAAACCTGCTGGGCCGCACGTTCGACATCATCATCTCCAACCCGCCCTACGTCACGCAGGCGAGCATGGACACGCTGCCCTCCGAATACCGTCACGAGCCCGCCATGGCGCTCGGCGCAGGCGACGACGGCATGGACGTCGTGCGCCGCATGCTTCCCGAAGCTGCCGCACATCTCAATGACGGCGGCATGATCATCGTCGAAGTGGGCGACGGCGCCGAAGCGGTCGAGGCGACCTTCCCCGGCCTCGAGATCATCTGGCTCGCCACCTCGGGCGGCGACGACCAGGTCTTCCTCGTCACGAAGGAAGCGCTCCTCAACTACTTCGAACAGTAATCCAGCGTCATGCTCCGACTTCTCAACCTTGCGCTCTCCCGCGGCACCCGCGTCCTCTACCGTCATGCGACGCTCACTGCGGCGCCGGGCGAGCGCATCGGCCTCGTCGGCCCCAACGGCTGCGGCAAGTCCACGCTCTTTGCGGCCATGCTCGGCGACCTCTCTCCCGAAGACGGCGACATCGAGACGCCGCCCCGCGACAGGATTGCCCACGTGGCGCAGTCCTTCGTCGCCGACAACGTCCCCGCCGTCGACTTCGTTCTCGGGGGGCACGCTCCCCTGATCGCCGCCCGCGCGGCACTCGCCGAAGCCGAAAAGGCAGGCGACGACATGCGTCTTGCTCAGGCCCACGCCAATCTTGCCGAGCTCAACGAAGGCGCGATCGTCGCACAGGCCCGTACCATCCTTGCGGGTCTCGGCTTCAGCCAGACCGACGTCGACCGCCCCGTCTACGACTTCTCGGGCGGCTGGCGAAACCGCATCGCGCTCGCACGCGCCCTGATGTGCCCCGCCGACCTGCTTCTCCTTGACGAGCCGACGAACCATCTCGACATCGACTCGCTCATCTGGCTCGAGAACTGGCTGCGCCGCGTCGAGGCGACCGTCGTCATCATCTCGCATGACCGCGAGTTTCTGGACCGCGCCGTCACGACGATCTGGTCCGTCGAGGACGACACCGTCTGCCGCTACGCAGGCAACTACTCCGCCTTCGAGTCCCAGCGCATCGAAAAGCTCAGGCTGCAGGATGCGGCCGCCAAGGCCTACGAGCGCGAGGCGTCCCATCTCTCGAGCTTCATCGAGCGCTTCCGCGCCAAGGCGACGAAGGCCCGTCAGGCCCAGTCCCGCATCAAGATGCTCGAAAAGCTCAAAGCCGTCGAGCCTGTGCGCGCCAAGCGCGAGTGGCGCTTCGAATTTCCGAAGCCCGTGCGCCTGCCCGAGCATCTCGTCGACACGGAGAACCTGCGCCTCGGCTATGACGAGCGCGTCGTGATCGACCGCGTCACGCTCTCGATTCGCTCGGGCGAGCGCATCGGCATCCTCGGTGTCAACGGCGCCGGCAAGTCCACGCTCGTCAAGGGCATCGTCGGAGACCTTGCTCCGATGGCGGGCGAACTTCGTCGCGGCCAGGGTCTCGAGATCGGCTATTTCGCTCAGCATCAGCTCGATCAGTTGCGTCCCGACGAAAGCCCGCTCGAGCACATGCGCCGCATGGCGCCCGACGTGCGCGAGCAGGACCTTCGCGACTACCTCGGCATCTACCGCTTCTCGGGCGACTTTGCGTCTGCCCCCGTCGGCCCGATGTCGGGCGGCGAGAAGGCCCGCCTTGCGCTCGCACTCCTCGCCTGGCGCAAGCCCAACCTTCTGGTGCTCGACGAACCGACGAACCACCTCGACATGGAGACGCGCGAGGCCCTGACCATGGCGCTCTCCACCTATGAGGGCGCAGTGCTGATCGTCTCGCATGACCGCCATCTTCTGCGTGCCACGACCGAGCGCCTCATCCTCGTGCACGACGGGGCCGTCCAGCCCTATGACGGCGACCTTGACGACTACGCCCAGCTCGTGCTTGAACACCGCCGCACCACGGTCGCAGCCGAAAAAGCGGCGAATCAGGCCGAAAGGCTTGAGTCCGGCGAGCGCGAGCCCTCCCAGAACCGCAAGGAGGCCCGCCGTGCCGAGGCTCAGGAGCGCCAGCGCATCGCCGCCCTGCGCAAGCCCCTGCAGAAGGAGCTTTCCAAGGTCGAAAAGGAACTCGCGCAGAAGAACGAGGAGCTCCGGAAGCTCTCCGATCGCCTTGCCGACGGCGACTTCTACACCTCGACTGATCCCGACGAAGTGGCCCGCGTGCTTCGCGAACACGGCGAGCTCAAGCCCGTCGTCGAGGAGCTCGAAATGCGCTGGCTCGAACTCTCCGAGGAAATCGAGGCCGTCTGCTGACGTCCTCCGAGCCGCACCTTTTCTGCAAGGCCGTCCCGCAAATGGGCGGCCTTTCTTCATTCGGCCCCGACCGATGCGAAAGGCATGCGCATCGGCTCCCTCACGCGTCCCGCGCCCTCTTTTGCTGATATGATTCACGCAAATCGGAAAGCCCCGGCGGCCCTCAGGGGCCGTCACGACCAGGGGTCCTTCCTCCCGACAACGCCCTTTCCGCCCGTACGGAGTCCCACATGCGCAGATACAACATTGCAGCGACGCCCGGCACGCTGCACGCCTTCAAGTCCAAACGCGTCGTCGTCGACCTCAACAAGGCCGACCTCACGAGCGTCTCGGCCGTCGTGATGACGGCCGACGAGGCGCTCTCGGGCCAGCTCGAACGCATCGAGGCGACGGCGTTCGGCATTCCCGTCATTCTGCTCAACAACGGCGCCAAGCTCCCGACCGAGCTCTTCGGCAAGGTCGTCTCCGTCATCAACTCCCAGCCCGACAACGTCGGCCTCTACGGCCGCCTGATCGACGCCGCCGCCCAGAAGTACGAGGACCAGATCCTGCCGCCCTTCTTCGGCAAGATGGAGTCCTACGTCCGCAACGGCAACGTACACTTCGACTGTCCGGGCCATCAGGGCGGCGCCTTCTTCCGCCGTCATCCGGCAGGCCGTCAGTTCGCCGACTTCTTCGGCGAAAACGTCTTCCGCTCCGACCTCTGCAACGCCGACGTCGCGATGGGCGACCTACTCATTCACGAAGGCGTGCCCCGCGCCGCCCAGATGGCGGCCGCCAAGATCTACAACGCCGACAAGACGTACTTCGTCCTCAACGGCACCTCCGCCTCCAACAAGGTCGTGCTCAACGCGCTTCTCACGCCGGGCGATCTGGTGCTCTTCGACCGCAACAACCACAAGTCGAACCATCACGGCGCGCTCATTCAGGCGGGCGCGACGCCCGTCTACCTCGAGACCGCCCGCAACAGCTACGGCTTCATCGGCGGCATCGACGACCACTGCTTCGACGAGAAGTACCTGCGCGAGCTCATCCGCGAGGTTGCGCCCGAGCGCGCCGATGAAAAGCGCCCGTTCCGCCTCGCCGTCATCCAGCTCGGCACCTACGACGGCACGATCTACAACGCCCGTCAGGTGGTCGACCGCATCGGCCGCCTGTGCGACTATATCCTCTTCGACTCCGCCTGGGTCGGCTACGAACAGTTCATCCCGATGATGAAGGACTGCTCGCCGCTCCTGCTCGACCTCGGTCCCGAGGATCCCGGCATCTTCGTGACGCAGTCCGTCCACAAGCAGCAGGCCGGCTTCTCGCAGACCTCCCAGATCCACAAGAAGGACCTTCACATCAAGGGCCAGAAGCGCTACTGCACCCACAAGCGCCTCAACAACGCCTTCATGATGCACGCGTCCACCTCGCCCTTCTATCCGCTCTTCGCCGCGCTCGACGTCAACGCGAAGATGCACGAGGGTGAATCCGGCCGCCGCCTCTGGGCCGACTGCGTGCGCGTCGCGATCGATGCGCGCAAGGAAATGCTCGCCTGCTGCCACTACATCAAGCCCTTCATTCCGCCCACGGTCGACGGCAAGGCCTGGGACAGCTATCCGACGGAGCAGATCGCGACCGACATCCGGTTCTTCGCCTTCAATCCCAAGGACAAGTGGCACCACTTCGAAGGCTATGCACCGCAGCAGTACTTCGTCGACCCGTGCAAATTCCTGCTCACCACGCCGGGCATCAACGCCACGACGGGCGAGTACTCCGACTTCGGCATTCCCGCCTCCATTCTCGCGAGCTTCCTTCGCGAGAACGGCGTCGTCCCCGAAAAGAGCGACCTCAACTCGATCCTCTTCCTGATGACGCCCGCCGAGGACCATGCCAAGATGGCGCACCTCATCACGCAGATCGCCCGCTTCGAGAGCTTCGTCGACGATGACGCGCCGCTCTCCGAAGTGCTCCCCGAGCTCTATAACGCCCACAAGGAGCGCTACAAGGGCTACACGATCCGCGAGCTCTGCCAGGAGATGCATGACTTCTACAAGTCCGTCAACGTCAAGGACCTCCAGAAGGCGATGTTCCGCAAGGAGTACTTCCCCAGGCGTGTGCTCAACGCTCAGGAGGCCAACTACGAGTTCATCCGCGACAACGTCGAGCTCGTGCGCCTGAGCGAGGCCGAGGGTCGAGTGGGCGTCGAGGGCGCGCTTCCCTACCCGCCGGGCGTCCTCTGCCTGGTGCCGGGCGAAGTCTGGGGCGGCGCCGTGCTGCAGTACTTCCTCGCCCTTGAGGAGGGCATCAACCTCTTCCCGGGCTTTGCACCCGAGCTGCAGGGCGTCTACATCGAGGAGGACGAGGACGGCCGTCAGGTCGCCTGGGCCAACGTGCTCACGCACGAGCGCGAGACCGAACTCCTCGGCAAAGCCCTCTGACCTCGATTCCGTCGGGAAACGGCCCGGAAGCCGCAAGGCCTCCGGGCCGTTTTTGTCTCCGGTCCCGCAGGCTAAGCACATTCTCCTAGAGACGATTACCTATCAGGCGTTTTCAGTGAAGAAAACTTGAGGTATTACCTTTCACGGATGCACGGCATCCCGCAAAATGAATCCATCGGACGGCCGCATACGCATTCGATTTCCCATACCAACAGGCCGCCCCCAAGGAGTTCATCATGCAAAAGCGCACCTTCATCAAGTCTCTCACCGCCGTCACGGCGCTCAGCGCCATAGTTCTTCTCACGGGCTGCGACGAGGAAAAGGCGGTGGCTGAAAAGCCCTTCCGCGTGGGCGTGACCGCTGGTCCGCACGCCGCCATCGTCACCGAAGCCGCAAAGGTCGCGGCGAAGAACGGCCTCAAGGTCGAGGTGGTCGAGTTCACCGACTACGTGACGCCCGACACGGCCCTCAACGACGGCGCGCTTGACGCCGCGGTCTACCAGCACGAGCCCTTCCTTCTCAACTTCAACAAGCAGAAGGGCACGAAGCTCGCCAACGTGGGCAACGCCGTGGTGCAGCCGATGGGCTTCTACTCCAACAAGGTGAAGTCCGTTGCCGACATTCCCGAAGGGGCGGTCATCTCCGTGCCGAACGATCCGACGAACTGCGGACGCGGTCTTCTCCTCCTGCAGGCCGCGGGCCTCATCAAGCTTCCCGAAGGCATGGGCAGCGAGGCCTCTCTCGCCGACATCGTCGAGAACAAGCGCAACCTGAAGATCAGGGAGCTCGAGGCCGCCCAGCTGCCCCGTAGCCTCGATGATGCGCTCGTCGCCGTCATTCCGATGAACTACGTCATCAGCGCGGACCTCTCCCCGCAGAAGCAGGGCTTCTACTTCGAGTCCCTCGAGGCGCCGTTCGCGCTCATCATCATCGCCGCGCATCAGGACCGCAGGAACGACAAGAGCGTTCAGGACTTCGTCAAGTACTACCGCTCGCCCGAAGTCAAGGCCTTCGTCGAAAAGACCTTCAACGGCACGATCAAGCCGAGCTGGTAATCACCGCCTTCTGCGCATGACCTCCCTCAGGGCCCGCACGGACTGCCTTCCGTCGGGCCCTAGGCGTTTTCCATGACCTCCTCTGTTGAACGGGCATGTGAACTGCTACCATAACGGCGCGCGCCCGCCACTCGCAGTAGCGGATGGACGGGACGCCGTCAGGATGGCGCCATGAATTTCACCTCACTTCTCCAAGGACGGCAGGCCTGACGCGGCCGGCCTGCGTCCTCCCGGGGCTTTCGCCCTCCGGACTCCCGTCGGCACGATCATTCCAACAACACATCCAACCGACAAGGGAGACCGAAAAAAATGCTCGGCATCCTCATTACCGTCGCAGTCATCGCCGTCGTGGCGTACTGCGTGCTCAAGAACTACTACCCGCCCATCGTCCTTCTTCTCGCAGGCCTGCTCATGCTCGTGTGCGCCTGGCTCATGGGCGTCGATCCCGTCGACGCGAAGAAGAGCACGAACTTCGTGGGCTTCGACTTCGTTCAGGCCTTCACGAACCAGATGAAGGGCCGCCTTCCCGGCCTCGGCCTCAACATCATGCTCATCGCGGGCTTCTCCTTCTACATGGACCGCATCGGCGCCTCCAAGGCGCTCGTGAAGCTCTGCGTCAAGCCGCTTTCCGCCGTCCGCTCCCCGTACGTGCTGCTCGCCATCACCTACGTGGTGGGCCAGTTCATGGCGCTCTTCATCAACTCCGCCGTGGGCCTCGGTCTTCTTCTGATGGCCAGCGTCTATCCGCTCCTCGTCGCGCTCGGCGTCTCCCGCGCCTCGGCCGCCGCCGTGATCGGCTCGACCTGCTGCCTTGACCTCGGTCCCTCGTCCTCGAACGCCATGCGTGCCGCCGACCTGATGTCGACCGACGTCGTCACCTACTTCGTCCAGAGCCAGATTCCCGTTGCCGTCTGCGTGATCGCCACGGTCGCCATCGGCCACTTCTTTGTCCAGCGCTGGTTCGACCAGCGCGACGCTGCCCGCGGCGTCGCCGACGGCGCTCCCGTCAAGGCCGACCAGAAGGACCTCGAGAAGGCCTTCGAAGGCGCGGGCCCCGTGCACTACGCGCTTCTGCCGATGCTCCCGCTCGTTCTCCTCATCGTCTTCTCGCCGATGGTCTACGACGGCATCAAGCTTTCCCTGCAGACCGGCATTCTGGTCTCCATCCTGATCGCCTTCTTCGTCGACCTGATCACGCACTTCGACTTCAAGGAATGCTGCAAGCGCACGAGCGCCGTCTTTGAAGGCATGGGCAAGGTCTTCACCTCCACCGTGGCCCTCATCTGCTGCGCCGAACTCTTCGCGCTCGGCATGAACAAGATGGGCGGCATCACCACGATGATTCAGGCCGCAGCTGCCATGGAAAGCGCCGGCGTCTGGGTGATGCTCTTCATCATGCTCGGCATCATGGTCGTCGCCACGATCGTGACGGGCTCTGGCAACGCCGCCTTCTTCGCCTTCTCGCCGTTGCTTCCCGAAGCCGCCGCCAGCGTGGGCATCAACACCGCCGTGCTCGTCGTGCCCGTCCAGCTCTCCGCCGGCATCGCCCGCACGATGTGCCCGATCGCAGGCGTGATCATCGCCGTCGCCGGCATTGCGGGCCTCACGCCCTTCGAAATCATCAGGCGCACGATTCCGGTCATGCTTCTCGCGCTGATCGTCAACGTCGCCGCCTCCGCCGTCTTCCTCTAACCACGGAACACAGCCTTCACCAAAGGAGAAACTGAAATGGCTATTCTCATCAAGAACGCACGCGTCTTCGCGCCCAAGGACCTCGGCGTGGTCGACGTGCTCATGGCCAATGAACGCATCCTCGCCGTCGGCAAGGACCTCGCCCCCAACCTCCCCGACCTGCAGACGGTCGAAGCCGGCGGCATGATCATGACCCCGGGCTTCTTCGACCAGCACATCCACGTCACGGGCGGCGGCGGTGAAGGCGGTCCCGCCACGCGCACGCCCGAGCTCGTGCTCTCCGAACTCGTCGCCTGCGGCACGACCGACGTCGTCGGCGTCTCCGGCACCGACTACACGACGCGCTCCATCCCAAACCTTCTCGCCAAGGTCCGCGCCCTTCAGGCCGAAGGCGTCTCCGCCTGGATGTACACGTCCAACTACCGCTGCCCGCCGACGCTTCTCACCGATTCCATCGGCAACGACCTCTTCTTCATTCCCGAGGTCCTCGGCGTGAAGATCGCCCTCGGCGACCACCGCTCGAGCTTCCCCGACGTCCAGACGGTCCTCTCCATGCTCGCCGACATCCGCGTCGGCGCCATGCTCGCAGGCAAGATCGGCTTCCTCCACATCCACAACGGCAACATTCCCAGCGCCTTCGCGATGTATGAGGAAATCGTCTCGCGCGGCTTCCCGGTCAAGCACATCCGCCCGACCCACTGCGGCCGCATCCGCCACGTCTTCGACTCCGCCGTCCAGTTCGCTCTCAAGGGCGGCTGGATCGACATCACGACGGGCGCCTCCTGCTGCTTCGACCATCCTGCCCAAGCCGTCGTCGAGGCGATCGCCGCGGGCGTCGACCCGACGCACATCACGCTCTCGACCGACGGTCACGGTTCCGTGCCCCGCTTCAACGACAAGGGCGAAATGGTCGGCCTCGGCGTGGGCGGCGTGGACGGAAACCTCAAGGAAACCATCCGTCTCATCCGCGATCACAACATGCCGATCGAACAGGCCCTCACGTTCACGACCTCGAACGTCGCCGGCGCCCTCGGCATCAAGGGCCACGGCGTCATCGAGACGGGCGCCTGCGCCAACGCCTGCCTCTTCACCGAGGACTTCGAGCTCAAGGGCGTCTTCGCCCGCGGCCGCGAAATGATGCGCGACGGTGAAATCCTCGTGAAGGGCACGTTCGAGTACTAACGCCGAAACAGGCCGAAAGGCCCGCGTCCGCACGTTTTCAGGAGCCGGTCCTCCCTCAGGGAGGACGGCTCCTTTTTTTCGACAACTCTTCAACAATCAGGGGCTTTGCCTGACCCATTGAGGAGATTTACAATTCCCTTTGGTGCGTCCGCCCGTGCGGCCGCATGTTGAAAAGAAAAAAGAGGACCACATGGACATTGAACTCGAATGGCTGCAGGCCACCTTGAACGATGCCTCCGAAGCGCTTCAGGACGCGCTCCAGAAGGTTGAAAACGGCGATCAGGAAGACGCGCTCGAAGTGCTCAACCACGACCTCGTGCACGTGTACGCGAAGCTCAACTACGCCGTCAACACGGCCCGCCTCGGCCCCGCGGCTCTCGACGCCATGAGCGAGGACGAACTGATCGGCTGGCCCGCCCGCATGCCCTTCCTCACCTTCGACGAGATCGACACCCTCGGCGAGGACGAAGAGGATGAAGAAGCGGTCGAGGAAGAGGACGTCAAATAAGGTCCTGACTCCCGAACGGACAGACTTCAAAAAGGAAAAGGCGCGGATCTGCTGTCCGTGCCTTTTCCTTTTTCAATGTTCCTGATTTCGACCCTCAGTCGTCTCCGCGTCCGGGACGCAGGTCGGAGAGGCGCCAACCGCAAGCGAACATGACGGCGAAGTAGGCGACGGCTGCGACCGCCACCATGGCGAGCACGCCGCCCGCGCGCATGAGCCACGGCATCGTGGTCCAGGAGACGAAGGTCTGCCCGTACCAGAGACCCGCACCCATGAGGAGAGTGGCGAGCGCGATGCGAAGCACCGCCTTCGCCCACCCGGGAAGCGGCGTGTAGATGCCGCGGCGCATCAGGATGATCAGAAGCGTACCCGCATTGAAGACGCTGCCGACGCCGACCGAAAGGGCAAGCCCCGCATGCGAGAAGAGCGGCACGGAGACCAGGTTGACGAGCTGCACGACCACAAGGCTCCAGAAGGCGGTCTTGACGGGCGTACGGATGTCCTTGCGGGCGTAGAAGGCGGGAGCAACGATCTTGAGCGCAATGAGCCCGATGAGGCCGACCGAATACCCCACGACAGCGAGTGCGGTCTGGCTCACGTCGTCGGGCGTGAAGCTTCTGCCTTGGAAGAGGAAGGAGACGAGTGCCTCGCTCGTGAGCCAGAGGCCGACGGCCGCGGGCACGGCGACGAGGACGACGAGCCTCAGTCCCCTGTCGAGGAGCGAGTTGTAGCGCGACGTGTCGCCCTTCGCATAGGCGCTCGAGAGACCAGGGAGGAGCACGGTGCCGAGCGCAACGCCCAGAAGCGCCGTCGGGAACTCCATCAGGCGGTCGGCGTAGTTGAGCCAGGTGACCGCGCCCTTGCCGAGATGGGAGGCGATGTTCGTGTTGATGAGAATCGAAAGCTGTGCGACGCCCACGCCGAAAAGCGCGGGCACCATGAGCTTGAGGACGCGCCTGACGTCACCGTCGGCCAGACTGTCCCGAAGCCCGCGGGGACGCACCCGGATCCCGAGCCTGCAAAGCGCCAGATACTGGGTGCCGAGCTGCAGTACGCCGCCCAGGATCACCGCCACGGCAAGCGCCCAGATGGGCTCGGCCATGCGAGGCGCGAGAAGCACCGTGCAGCCGATGAAGGAGAGGTTGAGGAGAACGGGCGTCACCGCCGGCACCGCAAAGCGCTTCCAGGTGTTGAGGACGGAAGCGGCAAGCGCCGTGAGCGCCATGAAGGCGATGTAGGGGAACATGAAGCGGGTGAGCGCGCTCGCGAGGTCGAAGGCCTCGGGGGCCGACGCAAGACCGCTCGCGATCGCCCAAACGAGCAGCGGCGCCGCCACGACGCCGAGGATGCTCGCGGCGAAGACCGAAAGCGCGAGCACGGTGAAGACGTGGTCGATGAAGGTGCCCGCCTCGCCCTCGCTTCTCTCCTTCACGTCGGCGAGCATCGGAACGAAGGCCTGCTGGAAGGCTCCCTCCGCAAAGAGGCGGCGCAGCATGTTCGGAAGCCTGAAGGCAACGTAGAACGCGTCGGTCTCGGCCGAGGCGCCGAAGAAGCGCGCGATGAGCATGTCGCGGATCACGCCCGTGACGCGGCTCACCAGAGTCAGGCCTGAAACAGTAAGAGCAGACTTCAAGAGCGACATGTGTCATCCCGTCGGAAATTGGAAAATCGCAAAAAATTCTACTAGAAAACGCGCCCTCGGCTTGGAAATTTGATATAGTTGAGGGCTTTTCGGAGTCACGCAATTCAAAGCCTCCGTTCTGACAGGCCGACTGATGCCCCAACCTCAGACGGACGAAGGACGGAAGTGTTGCGCAAGGCTCTGGAAATTCACGAAATCTTTGGTGTCTCGCGCAACCGCGATGCACTTTCCCCGCCTCAAGCGGAGGTTATGCAGCGGCGTCCGGACAGCGCATGATGCGCACCACGGGAACACCGGGATCAGGCATCCCATCGGGATGCTCTGGACGCCAACTGTTTAATTTACAGGCAAGGAATTTAAAAAAATGGCCAATACCAAGCAAGCTCGCAAGCGCGCCCGCCAGATGGTTGTGCGCAACATGCACCTCTCGGCTCAGCGCAGCCAGTTCCGCACCGCCATCAAGGCCGTGCGCAAGCTCATCGTCGCCGGCGACAAGGCCGCCGCTCAGGAAGCCTTCAAGAAGGCTGAATCCGTGATCGACTCCATGGCTCGCAAGGGCGTTCTCCACACGAACGCCGCTGCTCGCCACAAGAGCCGTCTCTCCGCTTCCATCAAGGCCATGGCCTAATCGGAACGTCGGATCCTGACAAAAAAAACGCACCTCCTCGCGGGGTGCGTTTTTTTCGTCCCTCTCCCTGCGGCTACTCAGGCGGCGCCCGCGGGAAGCACGTAGAAGAGAACCGAGAAGAACTGGAGCGCAGTACCGCCCAGCACGAAGAGATGCCAGATGGCGTGGTTGTACGGGATCCGCTCCCAGAGATAGAAAATGACGCCGAGCGAGTAAACGACGCCGCCTGCTGCCAGAAGCCAGATGCCCGCAGAGGGCAGGGCCGCCATGAGCGGCTCGAAAACCAACACGACGCACCAGCCGAGAAGCAGATAAAGCAGGCAGTTGAGCCACTCGGCCCTCTTCATGAGTACGGGCTGCAGGATGATGCCTGCGAGCGCGATCGACCAGACCGCAATGCAGAGCATCGTGCCCGTCGTCCCCTTGAGCGTGACGAGACAGAACGGAGTGTACGAACCCGCGATCATGACATAGATCGCCGAATGGTCAAGCACCTGCAGAATGCGCTTGACGCGGAGGTTCGGGATGGCATGGTAGAGCGTCGAAGCCGTGTAGAGAAAGATCATCGACGCGCCGAACACTGCGGCGGCCGTGATCGTGGCGGCGCCCGCCGTGACGGGCATCATGCTGAGCATCACGACGAGCCCCGCAATGCTCAGCAGCGCAGCGACGCCGTGCGTCACCGAATTGGCGATCTCCTCGCCTGTCGAATAGCAGCCGACTGCGGCCGCAGGACTGTTGAAAGACATGCCTGCAAATCCTCCTTCAAATCATACATTTTGTATTCATGCGAAATTAAAGGTGGAAACGAAATGTCAGGGTTGTAACCGTGCGCTATTTCACTTCGTACCGAGGAGGCTCCGAACAAAGACAGGAAAGCAAAAGAGCCGCTTGCTGAACGTGTCCGCAGGCGGACCTTTTGCATGATCATTGATCACGAAAAGACTCGGTTCAAGCTTCAGCCCAGACGCACGGGCTCCATCTCGAGCTTCACGCCGAAGAGCTCGAAGACGCGCTTCTGAATCCTTTCAGCGAGCGCCATGACGTCCTCGCCCGTGGCGCCGCCTCGGTTGACGATAATGAGCGCATGGTGCTCGTAGACGCCAGCAGGACCTTCGGCCAAGCCCTTGAAGCCTGCGGCCTCGATGAGCCAGGCGGCGGCGAGCTTCATGCGACCGCCTCCGAGCCTGTAGTAGACGAGGCTCGGATGCTTGGTGAGGAGCTCGTGCCAGTGAACCTTCGTGACGATCGGGTTCGTGAAGAAGGAGCCTGCGTTCCCGATCACTGCGGGATCGGGCAGCTTGCGGGCGCGCACGGCCCGCACGATCTCACTCATGACGGGCGCGGTCACGGTTTCGGCCGTGAGGCCCCGGGCCTCAATCTCGGCCTCGAGGTCCTTGTAGCCCAGCACGGGCGTCCAGACGGCGGGAAGACGCAGCGTTACGGAGAGCACCACGAAGTTGCGGCCCGCCTCGGTCTTCATGATGCTATGGCGGTAGCTGAAGTCGCACTCCTCGACGGTGAGGACGCGCACGACCTTTTCGGCGCGGTCGTAGACCGTGACGGAGGAAAGGCGCTCAGCGAGCTCGACGCCGTAGGCGCCGATGTTCTGCACGACGGCTCCGCCCACCGTGCCCGGAATGGCGGAGAGGTTCTCAAGGCCGCCGATGCCCGCCTTGAGGGTGCGTGCCACGATGTCGTCGAAGACCTCGCCCGCGCCGCACTTGACGAGCACGTCGCCGTTGGGAGCGGCGGACATCTCCACGCCCTTGATCGTGATGCGGATCGTCATGCCCGGCACGCGGCTCATCGCGATCGTATTGGCGCCCGCGCCGAGAAAGTGCACGGGCAGACCGTTGGCGTTCGCTTCAGCAAGATGAGCCTCAAGCTCGTCGAGAGAGCCTGCCTCGGCATAGTGGTCCGCTTCGGAACGCGTCCCGAAGGTGGTGAGGCCGTCGAGCGGCCTGTGGGCTTGGATGCTTGAAATCATGGCGTTTTGACGGCTGTCGCGAGCCGCCCCTTGTTGTTAGTTCTGACTTGATTATAGGCAGGGTCTGCTCCACGCCCACGCAAGATGCACCCGCGCCCGTGGTTTGTCCCATCCCGCCTTGACAGGCGGGGCGGGATGCGGTAGAAACGTCGGATCCCGCAACGGCCGCTCCGCGGCCCACACTTTTGGAGACTCAAATGCCCTCTTTTGACGTTGAAGTCAAGGCCGACGCCGTCGAGCTTCGCAACGCAGTCGATCAGGCCCAGAAGGAAATCGGCACCCGCTACGACTTCCGCGGCACCAAGGCTTCTGTCGAGCAGAAGGACCTCGAACTCTACCTCGTCGCCGAAAGCGACTTCCAGCTCCGTCAGGTCCGCGACGTGCTCATCGGCAAGCTTGCCAAGCGCGGCATCGACGTGCGCTTCCTTGATGAGACGAAGGCCCCCGAAAAGATCGGCGGCGACTGCCTCAAGCAGACCATCGTCGTGAAGGAAGGCGTCACGAAGGAACTCGGCAAGACCATTCAGGGCATCATCAAGAACGCCAAGGCCCTCAAGCTCACGGCCGCCATCCAGGGCGACATCGTGCGCGTCTCGGGCGCCAAGCGCGACGCCCTTCAGGAGGCCATCGCGCTTCTCAAGACCGAAGTGAAGGAAGTTCCGCTCAACTTCACGAACTTCCGCGCGTAACGAAAGGCTGCAGGACGACGTCCTGCGCTTCAAGAACAAAGAGGACGCCCGTTCGGGCGTCCTCTTTGTTCTTCAGCTTTGGAAAGGGCTCAGATGCCAAGCTTTGCAATCCTCTCGGCGACCTTCGACTCGATCGCCTCGGACGTGAGGCCGACGTCCTCAAGAAGCTCGGCCTGCGTGCCCTGTTCGATGAACTCGTCGGGCAGGCCGAAGCGCATCACGGGCCTGACGACTCCGTTGTCGGCAAGCACCTCGAGAACGGCGTTGCAGGCGCCTCCCATGAGCATGCCCTCTTCGGCACAAACGATCATATCGTGCGTACGCGCGGCCTCAAGCACGGCCTCCTCGTCGATCGGCTTGACGAAGCGCATGTCGATGAGCGTGCCGTCGAGCTTTTCGGCAACAGGAGCGAGCACGTTCGTCATGCTGCCGAAGCCGAGGAAGGCCACGCGACTGCCCTTTCGCAGGGTGCGCGAGCGGCCGACGGGAATCGTCCCGCCCCCGGCCGTCACCTCGACGCCTGGGCCGCGGCCGCGCGGATAGCGGACGGAGGCGGGCGTGTTCATCGAGTAGGCCGTGTTGAGCATGAGGCGGCACTCGTTCTCGTCGGAGGGCGTCATCACCGTCATGTTCGGAATCGTGCGAAGAAGCGAAATGTCGAAGAAGCCGTGGTGCGTCGCGCCGTCGGCGCCCACCAGACCGCCTCGGTCGATTGCGAAGACGACGGGCAGGTTCTGGAGCGCCACGTCATGAATGACCTGGTCGATCGCACGCTGCAGGAAAGTCGAGTAGATCGCCACGACGGGCTTGATGCCCTCGCAGGCAAGGCCTGCAGCATAGGTGACCGCATGCTGCTCGGCGATGGCAACGTCGCGATAGCGCTCGGGATAGCGGCGCGCGAACTCGACGAGTCCCGAGCCCTCGCGCATGGCGGGCGTGATGCCGTAGAGGCGCTTGTCGGCGGCGGCCGTGTCGCAGAGCCAGCGCCCGAAGACTTCGGTGTAGGTCGGTCTGCCCGGCTTCTTTTCGGGAAGGCCGAGAAGCGGATCAAAGACGCCCACGCCGTGGTAGGCCGTCGGATCCATTTCAGCAGGCTCGTAGCCCTTGCCCTTCTGGGTCGCGACGTGCAGCACGCACGGGCAGTTGAGCCTGCGCAGGTTCTTGAGCACCTCGACGAGTCCGACGACGTCGTGGCCGTCGACGGGACCGTAGTAGTTGAGGTCGAAGCTCGAGAAGATGCCCGAGGGCGGACTCACGAAGTTGATCGCCTGCTTCTCCATACGCTTGGCGATGTCCCATAGTCCGGGCACGGGCTTGAGGACGCGCTTGGAGATTTCGCGCGCGCACGTGTAGGCGCGCGTCGAGACGATCTTCGCGAGATGATTCGAGAGCGCGCCCGCAGGCGGCGAGATCGAGCAGTCGTTGTCGTTGAGGATGACGAGAAGCCTGACGCCTTCCTTCCAGACGCCCGCATCGTTCAGGGCTTCGAGCGCCATGCCGCCCGTCAGCGCGCCGTCGCCGATCACGGCGATGTGCCAACGGTCGGTCTTGTCCTCAAGGCGGGCCGCAATGGCCATGCCGAGTGCGGCTGAGATCGAGGTGGAGGAGTGCGCGGTGCCGAAGGCGTCGTAGGGAGACTCCGTGCGCTTCGGGAAGCCCGAGAGGCCGTGGTGCTTTCTCAGCGTGGCCATGCCCTCGCGGCGCCCCGTCAGGATCTTGTGGGCGTAGGCCTGATGGCCGACGTCCCAGATGACGCGGTCCTCGGGCGTGTTGAACGCCGTGTGAATCGCGATGGCGAGCTCCGTCGCGCCAAGCGAGCTCGAAAGATGGCCGCCCGTCTTCGAGACGGACTCGACCATGAACGCGCGGAGCTCCTGAGCGAGCTGCGGGAGCTGGTGCACGTCGAGCCTGCGCAGGTCCGCAGGCGAGCTGATGGAGTCGAGAAGCGTTTGCTGAGTCACTTGAGGGCGGCCTATATGTGAAGTTGGGTCATTTTAGTGCGAGCGCGCGATCACGTAGTCGGCGATCTGTGCAAGACGGTCGACCGCGCCTTCGGGGACGGCGGGATCGGCCGAGACGAGCGCAAGCGCGGCATTGGCGCGGTCATGCAGCTCTCGGGCGCGCGTACGTGCACCCTCGAGCCCGAGGAGCGACACCCAGGTGGGCTTGTCGTCCTTCTCATCCTTGCCGGCGGTCTTGCCGAGGGTGGCCGTGTCCTGCGTGCAGTCGAGAATGTCGTCGACCACCTGAAAGGCCACGCCGAGCGCGTCTGCATAGGCCGCAAGGCCTCCTCTGGCGCCGTCGCCGAGCCTGTCCCAGTCGCCCGCCTGAGCGCCGCAGAGGACGGCGGCCTGAATGAGGGCGCCGGTCTTCATCGCCTGCATGCGCAGGAGTTCGGCCTCGCCGGGATGCCCTCCCACCATCGCGAGGTCAAGGGCCTGACCGCCGCACATGCCGCGCACGCCGGCCGCACGGGCGAGCGTGGCGCACAGGCGTGCGGCCGCAGCAGGCGGTTCGACGGCTGCGAGCACCGTGAAGGCTTCCGTCTGAAGCGCGTCGCCCGCGAGCATCGCGGTCGCTTCGCCGTACTGCACGTGCACCGTGGGCTTGCCGCGGCGAAGCGTGTCGTTGTCCATCGAGGGCATGTCGTCGTGCACAAGCGAATAGGCGTGCACGAGCTCAAGCGCAAGCGCCGCGCGGTCAAGCGCCTCGGGGCTCGCGCCCGAAACGGCGCCTGCGGCGTAGGCCAGAAGCGCGCGCACGCGCTTGCCGCCGCCAAGGACCGCATAGCGCATGGCACCGATCAGCCGTCTGGGCTCGCGGCCCGGCTTGGGCAGCGTGCTGTCCGCATACCACTCGAAATGTCTGGCCGTCTCGGTCATCCAGACCTTGAAGTCGTTCTCGGAAGCTTCCGTCATTGAGTTCACCTCTCTTTCTTTTGTCGTGCGCCGCAACCGCAGGGGATCAGAACGGCGCCACCTCGTCGTCGGATTCGGCGCGCAACGTCTCAATTGTCCTGCGTGCCTCCTCGAGCTCTCGCCTGCAGCGCTTCAGAAGCGCCGTGCCGCGGGCATACCCCGCCACGCTTTCCTTGAGCGTCGCTTCGCCGGAGGCCATGCTGCTTGTGAGCTCCTCGAGCTCTTCAAGCGCCTCTTCAAAGGTGAGTTCCTCAACGGGTTTAAGATCTGTCATCGAAGTCATTCTTCCAAAAATGCCATCCGGCCCGAAAAGGCCGAAAGCGCGCCGCCCGCATTGTCCGGGCATATCCTTGCATTGTACCTAAAGCCCGAGCGTTTCTCTGACGGACTCCGCCTGCGCCCCCGCACGCAAGCCGTCCAAACGCCGCAATCGTCCGCCGATCATGATTAAAAGCCTCTGGATGCTCGTCGCATCGCTACTCTTCGCCCTGATGGCCGCCTTCGCACGCATGGGCGCCTCCGACTTCTCCGCGCTTGAACTCGTCTTCTACCGCTCGGCCTTCGGCGCCGCCGTCATCGCACTCTGGGTATGGGCGCAGGGCTTCACGCTGAGGACACCGCTCGTGCGTGCGCATTTCATGCGCAGCTTCCTCGGCACGTTCGCACTCACGATCTGGTTCTACGCAATCTCGAAGCTGCCGCTCGGCACCGCCATGACGCTCAACTACACGAGCCCGCTCTACATGGCCCTCATCGTCATCTTCCTCGCCGTAAAGAACGGCGAGTCTTTCAGCCGCGCAAGCGCCGCAGCCGTCGTGCTGGGTTTCTTCGGCGTCACGCTCGTGCTCAAGCCCGAACTTTCTCCCGGCCAGACCTTCCCCGCGCTCGTCGGTCTCACGTCCGGCTTCTTCGCGGCCCTCGCCTACTTCCAGATCCGCCAGCTCAGCCGCATGCAGGAGCCAGAATGGCGAATCGTCTTCTACTTCACGCTCTTCGGCACGGTCTGGGGACTCTGCGGACACCTGCTGCTTGCGGGCGGCATGACGCCCGTCACCTGGGACAACGCGCCCGCTCTCCTCGGCATGGCGGTCACCGCTACGGGCGCCCAGCTTGCGATGACCCGCTCCTGGGGCAGCGCCAACACGCTTCTCACCGCCGTCTTCCAGTACTCGGCCATCGTCTTCGCCGCAGGCTTCGGACTCTCCTTCTTCGACGAACCCGTCGGTCTCATGAGCGCCGCAGGCATCGCCGTCATTCTGGTTTCGGGCGTCTGGGCCGCCGTCATCGCCAAGAAGAAGTCCTGATGAAAACGAAAGGGCCGCACGCTAGGACTCATGACCCCGCCATACGGCCCCTTCTTGCATTCAGGTCTTTCAGGATCAGTGCCCGTGAGGATCCGCCTGCAGCTGGACGCCGGGCTTCTCATGCTCATGTCCCTCGTGGCCGTGGTCATGCCCAATGCCGAGGATGACGGTGCTCAGCAGCACGCCCGCAATGAAGAGAACGAGCTGCCTGAGGCCGTCTCGCCTTGTCCTGCAGTCCCTGAAGACCTCGGGCAGCAGGGCATGAAGCGTGATGAAGAGAAAGGAGGCGGCGGAGGCGGCAAGCGCAAAGGGCAGCGCCTCACGCGAGAAGCTCACGGCGGCCCACCCCGCGACGCCGCCCGCCAGAGTCGGTAACGCCGCGGCCACGCACCAGAGCACGGCGCGGCGAGCATCGAGTCCGCAGTTCTTCAGAATCACCATGTAGCCCGTCGACTGGGGAATCTCGTGGCAGCAGACGGCAAGCGCCACCAGCCAGCCCGCACGCTCGTCCATGAGGAAGGTGCTGGCGATCAGCACGCCGTCGACGAAGTTGTGCAGTCCCGCTCCCGTCATCACGGCCGTCGCGGCCGCGCGCCCCGGATGAGCCTCGCCGCATCCCTCGTGCCCGTGATGCGTGAAGATCCGCTCCAGAAACAGAAAGAGCAGGACCGTACCGAGCATGACGAGTCCCAGATCATGCGCCTCGACCCCGGGCATCTCAAAGGCCTCGGGAATGAGGTGCGTGAGCGCAACTGCGGCAAGCAGCCCGCAGGCGACCGCGAGGAGCTGCTCGGAGAGGCCCGCAAGCCATCGGCAGGAAAGCAGCGCGGCAACGGAAATCGAAAGGACTCTCGTCAAAATGCCTGCGGCAAGGATGTGTAGAAGAGTATCCATGTTGTTTTCTATTGACTGTCAAAGAGGCGGAGGGCAACCTTGAAACCCTGTTTTCGGGCGTTGGCTATTTTACGACAGAGCGCCGAGCCCCGACCATCATGCACGCTCCCTATAAGAGCACCCATGCCAATAGGTAAATAATCATTGGCTACCTTTTGATCGAAATCAACATCACGCCGCAATCCACGTACATTGGGCGCCCCCTTCGGAAACTCCCGCAAAAGCAAACTGAAGCACGCGCCGACGAATACGCGTTTACCCTAGGTCTTATATATGAGCTAGGTGAATAGAATCGAGTCAAGGCGGGAGCAAACATTCCGTCAGCGTCGTTGCACCCTCTTTCCAACCGTGCGGCGGCTATATAAGAGTAACAACAGCTAGGGGTGGAGATTATGTCCTCCAAAATAAAAATCAGTCTGGCCTGGCAGATGATGATCGGGCTCGCGCTCGGTATCGTAGTCGGCGCGCTCGTTGATTCCTCCTTCGCCCAGACGTGGCTTCAGCCGCTCGGCGACCTCTTCATTCGTCTGATCCGAATGGTGGTCGTTCCTCTCGTTCTGGCAACGATCATTGCCGGCGCCGCCGGCATCTCCGACACGTCCAAGCTCGGTCGTGTCGCCGTCAAGGTGCTTCTCGTCTATGCCGTGACGACCGGCATCGCCGTGGCCTGCGGCCTGCTCTTTGCAGGCATCATCCAGCCGGGCATGGGCCTTGACCTCTCCACCGAAGGCCTTCAGGCCAAGGAAGTCGTGGCGCCCCCGCTCGTCAAGACGCTGCTCGCCATCGTCCCGATCAACCCCATGCAGGCCATGGCCGAAGGCTCCATGCTTCAGATCATCTTCTTCGCGGTGATCTTCGGCTTCGCCCTCTCCGGCCTTGGTGAACGCGGCAAGCCCGTGCTTCACTTCTTCGAAATCGTCGGCGACGTGATGATCCGCGTCACCCACATGGTCATGCTTTACGCCCCGATCGGCGTCTTCGGCCTCATCTCGTTCACGGTCAGCCGTCACGGCCTCGCCGTCCTGCTTCCGCTCGGCGCCCTCATTCTCACGGCCTTCCTCGCGACCGTCGTGTTCGTCGGTATGATCCTGCTGCCGCTCGTGCGCATCGCGACAGGCATACCGATCATGACCTTCCTCAAGGGCATCTTCGAACCGTGGCTCGTCGCCTTCACGACCTGCTCGTCCGCCGCCGCCCTTCCGGCCAACCTGAACGCCGCCCGCAAGCTCGGCTCCACGAAGGCGATCTCCTCCTTCTCGATCCCGCTCGGCAATACGATCAACATGAACGGTACGGCCATCTACATGGGCGTCTGCTCGATCTTCGCGGCTGAAGTCTACGGTCTTCCGCTCACGATGGCCGACCAGCTCACCATCGTTCTGATGGGCGTTCTCGCCGCCGTCGGCACCGCCGGCGTTCCGGGCGCAGGTCTGATCATGACGACGATCATCTTCACGCAGGTCGGCATTCCGCTCGAAGCCGTTGCGCTCATCGCCGGCGTCGACCGTATTCTCGACATGATCCGCACGTCCATCAACGTGGTCGGCGACGTGGCCGCCGCCGTCATCGTCACCAAGATGGAGGGCGACCTCAATTCCGAACCCTATGTCGAGGGAGCGGACTAAGGTTCGCTGAACCGCTCTGACAAACCAGGAAAACGCCCCTGCAGCCTTGACTGCAGGGGCGTTTTCCTTTCGGAATCGGATCGTCGGACTACTTGCCCGAAATCGGCGTCAGAGTCTCGGCCTGAACGCGCAACTCCTCAAAGGGCAGGCGCAGGGCCCTGCCGAAAACCTCGTAACGGACGTCCCTTCTCAGAGTGACGCCCGTGCGGGCCTCGTTCGGAATCTCGACGCGCACGTTGCCCGTGCCGTCTTCGAAGACGTAAACGCCGTCCTCAGGCTCGGCCGTGATGTGGCCCCTGAAGTAGACGAGCTCGTCGGCCCGGGCGTTCTTCTGAGCGGCGGCCACCGTGTCAAAGCTGACGTAGGCGTGGCGCGCCGTGACCTCGGCCTGAGCGCCGCCGAGTGCGAGGGCAAGCGCAAGGCCTGCCAGACAGGACTTGAACATTTCTTCTCCTTTGCAGGCACGCTCCCAGAGGAACGCCTGCGTGGATGCGTGATTGATGAACGAACGGGCGCCGGCGCGGAGGATTCTCCTGAAGCCCCGTGAGGGTTGCCTGCGCCACATTCTCATGGGCCATCATTTTGCGCCTTTGCGGCGTGTGAAGCATGCGCCGATGCTTGCCCTAGGGCAAGAGATGCCGTGAAATCCCGTGAATCACACGCGAATTGAATGACACGCTCTGATACAGATGCAAACGTCGGTTCATATCTCCAATATGGTATGTTTTGCCTGTTGCGGTCAAGTCCCGACCGCATCAAAAAAAAGGAGAAAAACTGCCATGAAGCTGCGCCACGCCGCCGCGATCGTCCCGTGCGCCATCGCACTCACCGCCTGCACCGCCGTCACCAGCCCCCAGAACGCCGACCTCGCGGGCCGCTCCCTAATGTGGGCCGACGGTGCCACCGAGGAATGTGAAGTCCCGCCGTCCATCAAGTTCGGCGCCGACGGCAAGGTCTCCGGCAACGCAGGCTGCAATCTTCTCGTCGGCGGCTGGACACTCCAGGGCGACAAGCTCGACCTCTCTCAGCTCGGCTCCACCCGCCGCATGTGCGGTCCCGAACTCATGAAGATGGAGGACGCCTTCCTCTCCAACCTTGGAAAGACCGTCTACGTCGAGACCGAAGGCGACAAGGTCAGGCTCCTTGACGCCGAGCGCAAGCTCGTCATGACGCTCGTGCCCGAAGCCCCCGGCGTCTGCAAATAAGATCCGGATTCACCATTCCAAAAAGGGAGGCCCGTTTTCACGGCCTCCCTTTTCTTTTGCATCAACTCTCGGGGAAGAGGATCGAAAGCCGTCAGTGCGCGGCCCCCCAGCTGTCCCCCATGCCGACCTCGGCGACGAGCGGAACGGAGAGCGAGGCGACGGCGGCCATCAGTTCGGGCACCTTCCTGCGCACGAGTTCGGCCTCTTCGACAGGCGCCTCGAGAATCAGTTCGTCGTGCACCTGGAGGACGAGCCTGGAGCGAAGACCTTCGGCTCTCAGCCAGGCGTCGACCGCAATCATGGCCTTCTTGATGAGGTCCGCCGCAGTGCCCTGCATGGGCGCATTGATGGCCGCGCGCTCGGCGGCCGCCTGAACGGGCTTGCGCGAGCTCGCGATTTCGGGAATCCAGAGACGGCGGCCGAACGCCGTCTCGACGTAGCCGCGCTCATGCGCCTCTGCGCGCTTGGCGTCCATGTAGACGCGCACGCCGGGATAGCGCGCGAAATACTCGTCGATGTAATGGGCGGCCATGCGGCGCTCGATGCCCAGGTTCTGGGCAAGACCGAAGGCGCTCATGCCGTAGATGAGGCCGAAGTTGATGACCTTGGCCATTCGACGCTCGTCGGCCGTCACCTCCTCGGGCTTGCGACCGAAGACCTCCGCTGCGGTCGCACGGTGAATGTCCTCGCCGCGCGCGAAGGCGTCCAGAAGCCCCTTGTCCTGCGAGAGGTGGGCCATGATGCGAAGCTCGATCTGCGAGTAGTCGGCGGAGATGATCACGTTGCCCGACTCGGCGACGAATGCCTCCCTCACCGCACGGCCCTCGTCGGTTCGCACGGGAATGTTCTGCAGGTTCGGATCCGAACTCGCCAGACGCCCCGTCACGGCGACGGCCTGACCGAAGGTCGTGTGCACGCGGCCGTCCTTCGGGTCGACCATGCGCGGGAGCTTGTCGAGATAGGTGCTCTTGAGCTTCGTGAGACGACGGTGCTCGAGAATGAGCTTCGGCAACGGATAGTCGAGAGCGAGCTCCGTCAGCACCTCCTCGTCCGTCGACGGCGTGCCGGTACCCGTCTTCTTGCTCGAGGGAAGCCCGAGCTCGGTGAAGAGCACCTGCGCGAGCTGCTTGGGACTCGACAGATTGAACTCATGCCCCGCCGCCTTGTAGGCGTCGGCCACAAGGCCGTCGATGCGAACGGTGAGGGCTTCGGACTGTTGCGAGAGCCTGAAGTCGTCGAGCGCAACCCCCGCCTCCTCCATGCGGCCGAGCACGCCGATAAGGGGCTGCTCAAGCGTTTCGTAGATCGCCATCAGCCCATCCTCAAGATCGAGCCTCGTCATCAGCACGGCATGAAGCGCACGGATTGCGGCGGCCTCCTCGCCGAGGAGCTCCACGACGGCCTTCGGATCAGCATCCTTTGCCGCAATGGCCTTCGCGCCCTTGCCTACGACGCTCTCGCGGGTGGGAATCGAACGCGCAAGCGAGCGGGCGGCAAGAAGCGGCAGCTCGTGCTTCAGATGAGCCTCGAGCACATAGCTCATCAGCATCGTGTCGTGCAGCATGCCGCCGAGCCTCACGCCCTGGGCGAGGAAGACATGCGCGAGCGTCTTCGCGTCATGTGCGACCTTGGCAGCGGAACCCTCGAGCCAGGGACGCATCACGTCCATGACGTGCGCGACGGGGAGCTCCTCCGTGAAGCGGATCACGAAGACGTCCTTGATGGAAAGCGCGACGCCGAGCGCGGCAGGCTCTGCATGACGGGCGTCGCCGTCCCAGAGCATCGTAAGCGCGACGGGCATGGCGCGGCTCTCGTCGAGCAGCCTGCCTGCGAACAGCTCGAGCGTCATGCGGTCGGCGATTTCGGTCACGGGCAGCTCGTCGGGACGCTCGGCCAACGCGGGCGAGAAGCTCACCTGCATCACGGGTGCGGCGGGCGCCGCCTTTTTGGCGGGAGCGGGCTTCGGAGCAGGCTTGGCGGCAAGCGCCTCGGCCGCAAAGGCCTCTCTGGAAAAGAGTCCGCCGAGATCGTCGGGCTCGGCCGTCCCTGTCGCCGCAGGCTCGGCGGAGGCGCCGATGCCGGAAGGCGCGGCGCGCTTGAGGGTCGAGAGCGACATCTCCCAGCGACGGCAGAAGGCGGAGACAGCATCGGGATCGGCGGGCTTCACGACGAGGGCCTCAGGCACGCATCCCTCGGGAAGCTTGACCGTACGACAGATCGTGGTGAGGCGGCGTGCGTCGTCAAGGAAGGCAAGCCCCGCGCGCAGATATTCGCCCGCCTTGCCCTTCACTTCACCCGCATGAGCCTTGACGCCCTCAAGGTCACCGTATTCGGCGATCCACTTGGCGGCGGTCTTCGGACCGCACTTCTCGATGCCGGGCACGTTGTCGACCTTGTCGCCCATGAGGGAGAGGTAGTCGACGATGCGCTCAGGCGGAACGCCGTACTTTTCAATGACGCCCTCGCGGTCGTAGAACTTCACGTTCATCGTGTTGATGAGCACGATGTCGTCGTCGACGAGCTGGGCCATGTCCTTGTCGCCCGTGGCGATGATGCTCTTCATGCCCGCGGCGCGCGCCTTTTCGGCGATCGTCGCGATCACGTCGTCGGCCTCGACGCCGGGCACCGAAACGACGGGCCAGCCGAGGTCCTTCAGAATGCCGTGAAGCGGTTCGATCTGCACGCGCAGGTCGTCGGGCATCGGCGGACGGTTGCTCTTGTACTCGGGGAACATCTCGTGGCGGAAGTTCTTCCCCTGCGCGTCGAAGATGATGACGGCGTGATCGGGCTTGGCAAGCGCCCAGACCTTGCCGAGCATGCCCAGAAAGCCCCGGACGGCCCCCGTCGGCTCGCCCGAACTCGTGCGAAGGTCGGGAAGGCCGTGAAAGGCGCGGAAAAGATAGTTGGAGCCGTCGATGAGAAGAATCTTGGACATGTTGGAAGTCGTTGCTGCAAATGTATGAATGGGCCGTAAAAACCGGCTGCCGTAAGAATAGCCGAAAAAGCCGTCCGCCACGGCGAAGCCAGAGACGCATCCATACATGCGGACACACTTCGCCTGTCGCCTCTGAACGCCTCGCCGTGGCACAATTGGACTGACAGGGCCGCGATGCGCCGCAGGAGGTCTCGCAGGCGCATTCCGACCATTCATGGGCCTGACGCCCGCCGGCCCTGCCTCCCTTCACCGCGCCGCCGCTTCCGCGAAGCCCATGACGAGCGGCGCAAAGGATTAGCCATGACAAAAACCAGAAACTGCCTGTCCGCCCTCTGTCTCATCGCCTTTTCGACCGCCGTCTGCGCGGCTCCTTCGGCTCCGAACGACGCGCCGCCCCCGTACGCGGGCGACGTGAAGGTCGAGAAGCCCGCTCCGCAGTCCGGACCCGCAGCCCGCAAGCCGTCCGCCGAGGAGGCCAACCCGCTCCTTCCGAGCAAGGCCGACATGGAGAAGGCCCGCGAGGAGCGCGCCCACGGCCATCTGCCGCCCAAGTTCGACCGCCAGACCAAGATCGAGGAGGTCCGTGACGAAAACAACCGCGTCACCGAATACGTCGTGACGCCGGGCACCACCCAGATCCCCTATCGCATCGAGAACAGGGCCGAACGTCCGATCGACTCCTCGCCTGCGGGCAACTCCAAGAGTACGCTCGGCACGACCAAGTTCATCGAACTCGGCTGGTAACCGCATCCCTTTATGGCACAAGCATTCAATTACGCCGACGGCCTGCGTTGGTTCGGCGAGGGCGTCCGCGCCCTCAGGAACCGGCCGCTCGGGCTCGTCGGCATCGTCGTCTTCTACGTCCTCATAAGCGGCCTGCTCTCGGGCCTGCCCGTCGTGGGCACGATCCTCGCAGGCGTCTGGATGCCGTTCGGAGCCGTGCTCACGGGTTTTGCCGCCCGCGAGGCGCTCGCAGACAGGCTTCCCGGATACGCACCGCTTCTCGCCGCCTTCAGGAAGCAGGGCATGCGCCTGCACCTCATCGCCGTGGGCCTCATCAGCGCCGGCGTGCTTGAGCTCGTCATGCTCGTCTTCCAGCTGCTTTCCGCCGACCAGATCGCGCAATGGAAGATGGTCGAGGGGGCGATCGACCCCGAAAGCGTCGCGGCACACTTCCCGTCCGCAGGCGTTGCGGCGGCGCTCGTCCTCTACACTCCGCTCTTCATGGCGACGCTCTTCGCGCCGCTTCTCATTGCGGACGCGGGCCAGGGCGCGGGCAAGAGCTTCTTCTACTCCTTCTTCGGCATCCTGAGGAACTTCTCGGCCTGCCTCACGACGGCCGTCCTCCTCGTGCTGATGACGAGCGCGGCGGTATTTCTCACCGTCGGTGCGGGCCTTGCCGCCGGGCTCGGCGGCGCCACGACCTACATCACGCCGATCATCGCGATCCTCGTCACGACGATCGCTCAGGCCTGCGTCTGGCCGATGTACCGCGACCTCTTCGGTCCGAAAAACCTCTTCGAGCGTCTCGACTGAGTCCGCCTGAGCTCATTGTCGACCCTGTCGACATCATCAAGGAAGGCCGCGTCACCGCGGCCTTCTTCACATCCTCACGCCTCGAGCCCCTCAAAAAGCGAGGGCTGTCCGTCGTCCCTCTGCGCGGGCGATCCCACGGCAAGCCCCAGCAGCCTGACGCCGCCCTTCGGAATCTCCATGCCCGCCAGAAGCCTGCAGGCATCCTCCGCCAGCCTCGTCATGGCGTTCGCATCATAGGGAACCTCGGCCGCCACCGAGCGCGTGCGCGTCGTGAAGTCGTGGCTTCTCACCTTGAGTGAAAGCGTGCTTCCTGCAAAGTCCGCGCGGCCGAGCCTGAAGGCAAGCTCGGCGGCAAGCTCTCCGATGATCCCCCTCAGGCGCACGGGATCCCTGACGTCCCGCTCAAAGGTCCTCTCGCACCCGACGCTCTTGCGAACGCGGCTCGACCTCACGGGCCTGTCGTCGATCCCGCGCACGAAGCGGTAGAAATCGTAGCCAGACTGTCCGAAGTGGCGCATCAGATCGGAGAGCGGCACGGCTCGGAGTTCAGGCGCCGTTCTGATGCCGAGCGCATGGAGTCTGGCGGCCGTGGCGGGGCCCACGCCCCAGAAGGCCTCTACGGGCAGGCGGTCGATGAAGTCGATCGCCCTTTCGGGATGGATCGTGCAGAGACCGTCGGGCTTTCGCCAGTCGGAAGCGACCTTGGCGAGGAACTTGTTGTAGGAGACGCCGGCGCTCGCCACAAGGCCGAGCTCCTCGCGGATCGCGCGCTTGATGGCGACCGCCACCTCGACGCCGAGGGCGAGCCCCTGCTTGTTGACGGTCACGTCGAGAAAGGCCTCGTCAAGGCTGATGGGCTCGATCACGTCGGTATAGCGCCTGAAGATCTCGTGGATCTGACAGGAGACGGCCTTGTAGTGGCTCATTCGTCCCTCGACGAAGATCAGTTCGGGACAGAGCTCGCGCGCCCTCGAACTCGGCATGGCGCTGTGCACGCCGAAGCGCCTCGCCTCGTAGCTTGCCGTCGCAACGACGCCGCGCCCCTGAGCGTGTCCGACCGCGATCGGGCGTCCCCGAAGCTCGGGGCGGTCACGCTGCTCGACCGAGGCATAGAATGCGTCCATGTCGACGTGCACGATCCTGCGCGAGACGTTGCGCACAAGCGTGAGGCCTTCGGCCCCGTTTCCTGCGGAAACGCATGCGGGAACTGACTGTGAAGCGGGAGGACGTGTTGCCATGGTCGTCATTGTCGGGAAAGGGGGATTTCGAACGACAGGATAAATCAGATCGCAGGGCCTCGAGGCGCCGTCTACCTCCAAATTCCGTCTTTCGGACATGGTCTGCGGGTTGCAAAAGGACTACAATCTCTTTCTTACATTTCGTACCCTCAAATCCAAGGAGATTCCTTCAATGCCTCATGTTGTCTGCGAAGCCTGCATCGGCTGCAAGCGCACCGACTGCGTCGACGTCTGCCCTGTCGACTGCTTCCGCGAAGGCCCGAACTTTCTCGTGATCGACCCCGACGAATGCATCGACTGCGCCGTGTGCATCCCCGAATGCCCGGAAGCAGCCATCTTCGCCGAAGAGGACGTCCCTGAGGATCAGCAGGAATTCATCGCGCTCAACGCCGAGCTCGCCCGCGAATGGCCCTCCATTACGCGCCGCAAGCCCTACCCTAACGACGCCGACCAGTACCACGGCGTCAAGGGCAAGCTGAAGTTCCTCAAGCGCTGACAAGCGCTGGCAATGGCGGCTCTTGCGAAGGGCCGCCATTTTTTTCATCATCTTCCACCCGGAGGCTGCCGCCATGCAGACCGTCAAGCTCACGAGCCGCCGCGAAGTCGCGCCCGCCGTTTACGAACTCCTCTTCACCCGTCCCGAGGGCTGGACCTTCGATGCGGGGCAGTTCGCCCGCATCGGCCTTGCCACCGACGGCGACGAGCCCGTCTTCCGCGCCTACTCGATCGCAGGCTCGCCCAAAGCCGAAGGCCTGCGCTTTCTCGTGAAATCCGTCGAAGGCGGCGCACTCTCACCCCGCCTGTGCGCCCTCAATCCGGGCGACGAAGTCCTGCTCGACGGCGAAGCCCAGGGGAACCTTCTCCCCGCCCGCATTCCGGGCGGCGACACGGTCTGGATGCTCGCGACGGGCTCCGGCCTTGCGCCCTTCATCGCCATGACGGGCGACGAAGGCACGCTTGGCGCCTGGAAAAAGCACATCCTCGTCATTGGTGCTCGCACCCGTGAGGAGGTCGACCGCCTGGCCGCCTACGCCGAGAGCGAGGCTCGGATTCCGCTCACGATCCTCACGGCCGCCTCCCGCGAAGCGGGCGAACTCACGGGGCGCATTCCCGCGCTCATCGAATCGGGTGCCCTTGAAGCGAAGGCCGGTGCCGCTTTCACGCCCGAATCCGCCCGTCTGCTCCTGTGCGGCAACCCCGACTTCATCCGCGAGACCCGCGCCCTCATGAAGGCCCGCGGCATCGTATCGCCGCGTCTGGGCAAGCCGGGCCAGCTTCTCGTGGAATCCCTTTGGTAAGCAACCATTCCCCCCGCCAGACCCATGACTACGCTTGAGGAAATCGACGACCTGCTCCCGCAGACGCAGTGCCGCCAGTGCGGCTGCGACGGGTGCCTCGCATACGCCCGCGCCATTCTTGAGGAAGGCGCGGCCATCAACCGATGCGCGCCCGGCGGTGCGGAGGGCATCGCCCGTCTTGCCGCCGCCACAGACCGCCCCGTCGTGCCGCTCGATCCCGAATACGGACGCGAAGTGCCCTTCGCCGTCGCACGCATCCGCGCGCGTGACTGCATCGGTTGCGCCTGGTGCATCCGCGTCTGTCCGACCGACGCCATTGCAGGCTCTCCCAAGCACCTGCACGGCATCGTGGAGGAGCGTTGCACGGGCTGCGCGCTCTGCCTGCCAGCCTGTCCCATGGACGCGATCGACATGGTCGAAAACGGAAGGACGTGGACGCTGGAGGATGCGCACAGGGCGAGAGAGCACCATCGGAATGCCGCAGCCCGCCGCGAGCGCCTCGAGGCCGAGGACCTCGCCCGACTCGACGCACTCCGAAAACCTGCGGCTGAAAAGGCCGCCGGCGGCCCCTCCGCGCTTATCGCGGACATCATGGCTCGAGCCCGCCGTGCAAACGCCGGCGACAACAGAGGAGGACTGACATGATCAAGGCTGCAGACCGCGGCGCATTCATGGCGGCGCTCGCCGCCGCGCACCCGAATCCCGAGAGCGAACTCAACTGGACGACGCCCTTCGAGCTTCTCGTCGCCGTCGTGCTCTCCGCACAGGCGACCGACAAGGGCGTCAACATCGCGACGGCCAGACTCTTTCCTGTTGCGAACACGGCCGAGCAGATCGCCGCACTCGGCGTCGAGGGCCTCACGCCCTTCATTCAGACGATCGGCCTCTACCGCAACAAGGCCAAGAACGTCGTGAGACTCTCCGAAATCCTTCGCGACGAATACGCGGGAGAGGTGCCCGAGGACTTCGACAAGCTCGTCGCCCTGCCCGGCGTGGGCCGAAAGACGGCCAACGTTGTCCTCAACGTCGCCTTCGGACACCCGACGATCCCCGTCGACACGCACATCTTCCGCGTCTCAAACCGCACGGGACTCGCCAAGGGCAAGACACCCGACGAAATTGAAACCAAGCTCGAGAAAATCATTCCCGACGCCTACAAGCACGAGGCTCACCACTGGCTTCTTCTTCACGGCCGATACTGCTGCAAGGCCCGCTCGCCTGAATGCGAACGCTGCCCCGTCGCGCAGTGGTGCAACGCCCCCGAGAAAAAGAAGCGCCTTGCCGACTTCGGATCCCCCTCGAAGTCAGAGTGATTCCCGTTTTCCAACGCCTATGCAGTTTGTCCTAGCGGCTTTTCCCTAGACGGCATGACATAGACGCAGAGAGGTCGAAATAACCCCTTCGGATGACGCCCGGACGATGTCCGGGCGTTTTTTGTCTGCCTAAAATCACATGAAGGCGACAGGCCCTCGGACGGCCGCCCCCGAACAGAAAACCTCGAATTCAAACATTCAGTTGAAAACAGGAAAAGCATCATGACAAAGAGCTGCACATGCCACCAAACCCCGACGCCCTCCTACAGCCAGATCGGCAAGCCCAAGGAAAGCTCGGTGATCGGCGAGATCCTCGCCCTCGCCGCCCGTCCTGAAGTGATCAGCTTCGCCGGCGGCCTTCCCTCCGCCGAAGGCTTCCCGGTCAAAGCCATCAAGGATGCGGCCGATTGGGTTCTGGAGACGTGTCCGCAGGTGGCTCTGCAGTACTCCGCCGTGGGCGGCATGCCCGCACTTCTCGAAGCCATCGCCAAAATCGAGACCGACCACGGCGTGCCCACGACGCCCGACGAAGTCATGATCGTCTCCGGCTCCCAGCAGGCCCTCGACATGATCGCCCGCGTCTTCACCGACGAGGGTGACAAGGTCCTCGTCGAAACGCCGACCTACATGGGCGCTCTCTATGCATTCGAGCTCTGCAAGCCGAAGTTCGTCAGCCTGCCGACCGACGATGAGGGCCTCAACCCCGACCTGATCGACGACCGCGTCGCGGGCGCCAAGTTTGCCTACGTGATGCCCACCTACCAGAACCCGACCGGCCGCACGATCAGCGAGGAACGCCGCCGCAAGCTCGCCGAAAAGGCCCGTCAGTACGACTTCTGGCTCATCGAGGACAATCCCTACGGCGAGCTCTACTACGCAGAGCGTCCGCCTGTCTCCCTGCGAGCCTTCGCACCCGAGCGCACGCTGCGCCTCGGCACGATGTCCAAGGTGCTCGCCCCCGGCTTCCGCCTCGGCTACATCTGCGGTCCCAAGCACGTCCTCAACGCCCTCAAGCAGATGAAGACCTCCATGGACCTGCACACGAGCACCTACACCCAGCTCATCACCGCCCGCGTGCTCGACCAGGACCTCTTCAGCGAACACCTCCCCGCCGTCCGACGCCTCTACGCCGAAAAGGCCAAGGTCATGCTCGACAGCCTCGAGGAGTTCATGCCCAAACACCCCGAAGTCAGCTGGACGAAGCCCACGGGCGGCATGTTCATCTGGCTCAACCTCCCGAAGAACGTCGACTCCGCCGACCTGATGAAGAAGGTCCTCGCGTCCGACGTGCCCGTCGGCTTCGTGCCCGGCGTAGCCTTCTACACGGACAATCCCGAGGTCAACCACTGCCGACTCTCCTTCGTGACGGTCCCGTCCGAGAAGATCGTGGCGGGCATCAAGTCCGTCGCCGAAGCGCTCAAGACCTTCCTCTGAGATTTTCCCGATCTTTCTCCCCGACACAGGCGGCGCACGCTCAAGACGTGCGCCCGCTCCGCCGCCAAGGGCCTGACAGGCATCGACCGTCAGGCCCTTTCACATACTTCACATCCGCCCTCCGGCCCGCAGGACTCCCTGAGGGCTTTGTTTTTGTCGAGCAGAGACAGAACCGAAAGCGACCCGAAAGGCCATTTTGTCGACAATAGATACACCTTTGAAAGACCTCTGGTTCAATCGAAAAGGCCAAAACTAAGGTCTTTGGAGGAGGTGTTTTCGCATCAAGCAACAAAGGCTCGATTAGTCCGGTCTTCATTGCGAAATCCGCCGTTCAACTCATTACGATTGCACAGCGCACTTCCGGAAAAGCCCCTCGAGGCCCGCCGGAATCCCACTGGCAAGACAAAGGAAAACACCCATGACCACCATCTTCATCGACGGCGAAAGCGGCACGACGGGCCTGAGGCTCCGCGAGCGGATTGCCAACAGGGCCGACCTCAAGCTCATTTCGCTTCCCGCAGACGAGCGCCGCTCCCCCGACGCCCGTCTTGAGGCGATGAAGGCGGCAGACGTGACGGTGCTCTGCCTGCCTGACGACGCCGCACGAGAGGCGGTGAAGCTGGCAGACGAAGCCGGCACCCGCGTGCTTGACGCCTCGAGCGCTCACAGGACCGCTCCCGAGTGGGTCTACGGCATGCCGGAACTCATGAACGGCCGCGCCGCCGAAATCGCGCGCGCATCCAGAGTGTCGGTGCCGGGCTGCCACGCCTCAGGCTTCATCCTGCTTGTGGCTCCGCTTGTTTCCGCAGGCATCATTGCGCCGGACGCCTTCCTTTCGGCCACATCGGTGACGGGTTATTCGGGCGGCGGCAAGAAGATGATCTCCGCCTACGAGACGGCAGGCCGCACGGCCTTCGACAGCCTGGCCATGCCGCTTCCCTACGCCCATTCGCAGACGCACAAGCACCTTCCCGAAATGACGATCGCCGCAGGTCTGGCTCGTCCGCCCGTCTTCCAACCCATCGTGGGGAGTTTCCGCTGCGGCATGCTCGTGACGGTTCCACTCGATCTTGGACTTCTCGGCACGACAAAGGAGACCGTTCAGTCCGTCTGGGCAAAGCACTACGCGGGTTCCCCCGTCGTGCGCCCCGTCGAATTCGAGTCCCTTCTTGAGGACGGCGCCCTGCGCCTCGACGCGATGGCGGGACACGACGGCATGAAGATCGCGGTGTCGGGCGGTCCCCACCGCGTCCTTCTCACCGCGCTTTACGACAACCTCGGCAAAGGCTCCTCCGGAGCCGCGCTCGAATGCCTGAACCTCATGACGGACTCCAATCCCGCCCGAGGGCTCAGCCTTTCCTAACCCGGCTTCTTCCAGCCACTCCGTCGACACGCTCGACTCCAAACGCACCACGACAAGAAGAACACCATGACTGACAGCAACACCGCCGTGACCTTTCTCCCCGATGGCAACATCTGCACTCCGAAGGGCTTCCGGGCCTCGGGCATTCACTGCGGCCTTCGCCGCAACAAGACGAAGAAGGACCTCGCCCTCATCGTCTCCGACGTGCCCGCCGCCGCAGCCGCCGTCTACACGCTCAACGCCGTCAAGGGCGCGCCCATCGCCGTCACCAAGGCCAACATCGCCGACGGACGCGCGCAAGCAATGCTCTGCAACTCCGGCAACGCCAACACCTGCGCCCCTAACGGCGAGGCTATCGCCCGCAAGATGTGCATGCTGCTCGCCGAAGCGTCCGGCCTCAGCGCAGACGACGTCATCATCGCCTCGACAGGCGTCATTGGCCAGCCGCTCCCGATCGAGCCGATCGCCACCGGCATGAAGCCTCTTGTCGACGCACTTTCCTACGAAGGCGGCGAAGACTGCGCAACCGCGATCATGACGACCGACCTCGTGGCCAAGCACTGCGCGGTCACGGTCGACATCGGCGGCAAAACCGTCACCGTCGGCGGCATCGCCAAGGGCTCCGGGATGATTCACCCGAACATGGCCACGATGCTCGTCTTCATCACCACGGACGCAGCGATCTCTTCCGAGATGCTTCAGAAGGCCGTGAGCACCGACGTTCAGAACACCTTCAACATGATCAGCGTCGACGGCGACACGTCGACGAACGACATGCTGAGCGTCATGGCCAACGGCCTTGCGGGCAACGCCGAAATCACCGCGGCAGGCGCAGACTTCGACGCGTTTGCCGCCGCGCTCCACACGGTCACTTCTCACCTGAGCCGCGCCATTGCCAGAGACGGCGAAGGCGCGACCAAGCTCCTCACCTGCACGGTGACGGGCGCGACTGATGATGCGACGGCCCGCGTGCTCGCCAGGAACGTCATCTCCTCGAGCCTCGTGAAGACCGCCATGTTCGGTTCCGACGCCAACTGGGGCCGCGTGCTCTGCGCGCTCGGCTACAGCGGGGCACCGTTCAACCCCGAGGCGGCCGACGTGTCGTTCGCCTCCTCCGCGGGCATCGTCGACGTCTGCAGCGCAGGTCGCGCGCTCGACTTCTCCGAGGCGCTTGCCAAGAAGGTGCTCCTTGAAAAGGAGGTCTCCATCATCGTGACGCTCCACGACGGCGATGCCGATGCAACTGCCTGGGGGTGCGACCTCTCCTATGAATACGTGCGCATCAACGGCGACTACCGCAGCTGAGGTCAAGGCCATGAACGAACTCACCGACTTCGACATCGCGAGACTCCTGAGCGACTCGCTCAAGTACGTCAGGCTCTACCGCAACCACACCGTCGTGGTGAAGTACGGCGGAAACGCCATGAAGAACCCCGAGTTGCAGCAGCAGGTGATGCACGACCTGGTGCTCCTCTCGATGATCGGCATCCGCATCGTACTCGTTCACGGCGGCGGTCCCTCCATCAACAAGTCGCTCGCCGCCCTTGGGATCGAATCGAAGTTCGTGCGCGGACTTCGCGTCACCGACGAGGAGACGATGCGCGTCGTGCAGCGCGTGCTCGCAGGCGAGACGAACAAGGACCTCGTCAAGCTCCTGTGCGCCGAGGGCTCGAAGGCCGTGGGACTGTGCGGACTTGACGCAGGTCTCATCACCGCACGACCCGAAGCGGAGGATCTCGGTCTCGTGGGGCACATCACGGGCGTCAACGTCTCGATTGTCGAGACGCTTCTCGAAAAGGGATGCATTCCCGTCATCGCGTCCGTAGCCGGTGACGGCGAGGGCCGAAGCTACAACGTCAACGCCGACACGGCGGCCGCAGCGATTGCCGGCGCGCTCGGCGCGCGCCGCCTCGTGCTGATGACCGACATCGATGGACTCATGCGCGACGTGAAGGATCCCGATTCGCTCATCTCCGTCCTCACGACGGAGGACATCGGTCCGCTCAAGGAACAGGGCGTCATTTCGGGCGGCATGATCCCGAAAATCGACTGCGCGCTTCACGCCATCGAATCAGGGGTTGAGCGCGTCGCCATGATCAACGGCACGCTTCCCCACAGCATCCTCGTCGAAATGCTCACCAAGGGCGGCATCGGTACCCTCGTCAAGACCGGACCCCGCACTGCTGCGTCCGCCTGAGCGGCCGCACCACGAACAGAATTCTCTGAAGGACATTCATCATGAAGGACATCAAGACCATCGACAGCCTTTATCACGCCTGCACCTACGGGCGCGCGCCCGTCGTCTTCGAGCGCGGCCGCGGAGCCCGTCTCTGGGACGACAAGGGCCGCGACTACATCGACTTCGGCAGCGGCATCGGCGTCATGAGCCTCGGCTATGCCAACCCCGAATGGGTGAAGGCCGTCTCCGAACAGGCCGCAGTTCTTCCGCACACCTCGAACCTCTTCTACAACGAGAAGACCGCCATGCTCGCGGGACGCCTTGCGCTTCGCACGCACTTCGAGCGCGTCTTTCTTTCCAACTCAGGCGCCGAGGCCAACGAGTGCCTGATCAAGACCGCCCGAAAGTGGGCTTCCGACACCAAGGGAGAAGGCGAGCATCCCTTCGTCACGCTCGTCAACAGCTTCCACGGCCGCACGCTCACGACCGTCACCGCCACGGGGCAGGACACGTTCCACAAGTTCTTCGGGCCCTTCACGCCGGGATTCCGCTACGTGCCCGCGAGCGACCTTGCCGCACTCGAAAGGCAGCTTGACGCCGAGGACTGCTCCGCCGTTCTCGTCGAGATCGTTCAGGGCGAAGGCGGCGTGCGCGCGCTCGACGCGGACTACCTGAAGGCCGTAGAGGCGCTCTGCCACGAAAAGAACGTGCTCTTCTGCGTCGACGAAGTGCAGACGGGCAACGGCCGAACGGGCACCTGGTTCGCCTACGAGCAGTTCGGCCTTTCACCCGACCTCGTCTCCACCGCCAAGGGCCTCGGCAACGGTCTTCCCATCGGCGCAACGCTCATGGGCTCGAAGACAGCCGAGGTTCTGACGCCCGGCACGCATGGCTCCACCTTCGGCGGCAACCCCGTCGCCTGTGCAGGCGCACTCAGCGTGCTTGAGCAGATCGACGACGCCTTCCTTGAGGCCGTCAAACAGAAGGGTGCCTGGCTCACCGCCGAACTGGAAAAAATCCCCGGCGTGAAGGACGTCTCCGGGCTCGGTCTCATGCTCGGCTTCTCGGTCGAGGGCTGCAAGTCTGCCGACATCAAGGCAAAGGCCCTCGACAACGGTCTCGTCGTCCTCACCGCCAAGGACCGCGTGCGCCTGCTCCCGCCGCTCGCCATCACCGAGGAGGAGCTTTCTGACGGCCTGCTGAGGCTTGCAGCCGCCATTCGCGAGGTTCAGGAAGCCGCACACTAAGCCGCCTCCGACCTGTCTTGCAACACACCATCGAAAACGGGGAGTCCTGCCGCTGTGCAAGGCTCCCCGTTTTGTGAGGCGTACAGGTGAACAACAAAAAATGAGCGGCGGGTGCGCATTGCACGCATCCGCCGCTCTCTCAGACCCCCAACAGCGCCGGGCGGAGATGTACCCGTCAGGAGAGAACCAAGGAGTCCCTCCATCGCCTGCCTCTCGGACGCCCCCCGTTGTCCTTTGGTGAGAGGCCTGCGTTCGCTGTCGTTGAACGTATCTTGCCGCATTTGAGAATAATTCTCAATACCATTTAAGAGAGTTTGCGGAAAAACGCGTACTCCATTGACATGCGTCAACCTTGAAATCCATCCGTACAAATCCTTAGGCTCCCCTGTCCTGCTGTCGTTTCCATCGAATACCTTGAAGGTGTCGGGACGGACAACCGGCAGGATTCCCGGGCTGCCCGCCTGCCGCCATGCGGGCAGCCGTTCGGAGCTACTGCTGCTCGTGTCTGGCCTCCTCGGAGAGGATGAGCACGACTCGGGTGCCGCCTGCGGGCGAGACGCGCTCGACGTCGACGAAGGCGCCGATGCGGGATGCGCGCTCGGCCATGATCGAGAGGCCCACGTGCTGGCCCTTTCGCTCGGTGACGAGCGCATCATCGATGCCGACGCCGTCGTCGGTGATCGTCACCTTGAGGTCGGCGTCGTTCTCGATGCGGATGTCGACGTTTTCGGCATGAGAATGCTTGCGGACGTTGGAGAGCGCCTCCTGAATGATGAAGATCACCTGAAGCTTCTGGCGCGGCGTAAGCTGCGGGCCACGCCCCGAGACTCGAAGACGCGCGTTCATGCGGGACTGTCCCTCGAAGCGATCAATCACGGTCCGTACGCCCTCGATGAAGCCTTCCTTGTGCAAACGCTCGCGGAAATTGAGAAGGAGTTCGCGCACGTCCTCGTAGCACTCCTGAACGCCCGTGCGAATGGCGGAAAGGGATTCGTCACGCAGCGCAACGTCGTTAGTACGGATGGCGTCCGACAGGAACTGCACCTGCAGGTTGAGGAAGGAGAGCGCCTGAGCGATCGAGTCGTGCAGGCCCTGTGCAAGGAGCTGACGTTCCTGCACCACGGCGAACTGGCGGTCGCGCTCGATGAGGCGGTTGCTCGCCACGGCGACGCCGAAGTGGGTCACGAAGTTCTCGAGCAGGCGGATGACCTGCGTCGTGAGCTGCGGGCTTTCCTTGAAGAAGAGCGTGAAGATGCCGAGGTCGCCCGGCGTCGAACGGATCTGGAAGCTGTAGGCCGTCTTGAAACCCGCGTCGGCAAAGCGTCTGGAAAACTCGTCCTCAAGCTCGGTGAGCTGGAAGCAGACGGGATAGGTCTTCGAGAGCACCGAGGGCACGATGCCCGCGTCGCCAGGCAGATCGTTGACCGCCTTGACGAGGTCGACGGAAAGTCCCTCGGCCGTGAGGAGCTGCATCGAGTCGTCACGGCCCGAGAGCAGCTGGAGCGTACACGCATCGGCCTCGGTCTGGCGCATGATTCGCGAGACGAAGCCGTCGGCAAGGTCGTCAAGGCTGCGACGCTGCGTGAAATAGGAGGTCATCTCGTAGAGCTGCGCGAGATGGCTGTTCTTTTCTTCGACGCTGGCCGTCTTCTCGGCTACCTTCTGCTCGAGATTGTCGTGAGAATCCTTGAGTCTGGCGGCCATCTCGTTGAAGCCTGCGGCGATCTCGCCGATTTCGTCCTCACTCCTCACTTCGGTGCGGGCCGTCAGGTCGCCCGAGGAAAGCCGTCCGATGGCGCCGCCGAGCTGCTCGAGGGGACGGATCACCCAGCGGAGCAGAAGCGCCATGATCGCGAAGAGACTGCCGATCGCAAGCACGATGAGGAGACCCTGCAGATAGCGGAGCTGCCACAGGAAGTGCGCGCGATATTCGTCGATGTCGTTCGTCAGCGCGGCGAGCTTCTCGACATAAAGGTTGACGTCGCCCATCATCGGTTCGCGGGCGCCGCCGCGGGCGGCCGTAAGGTGCGGAAGCACCGACTCTTTCCACTCAGAGTCGATGCTCTGAAGCGACGAACGGATGGCCTGCGTCTCAGGCACGAGAAGCGGACGCCACTGATCACCCTTCTGGAGAAGATCAAGCCCTGCGTTGACCGTACGGACTTCGTTGTCGAAGTCCCTGTTGTCATACTGCGGAAGCACATAAAGCGCGGTGCGGAAGACATGGAACCTGATGTCCCCGATGATATTCGTCGCAGCCGACGAACTCTCAAGCTTCCAGTTGAGCATCATCGTATACCCGATCGTGGTCACGATGAAGCTCACCCAGATGAGCGTGAGAAGCAGAAGCCTCGCCGAGAGGCTCTTGAAAAAGCGGAGCGGATTGAGTTTCACGACGTAGATCCTTCCTGTGTTCCGTTTGCGCGTCAGATGAGGCGCGGATTTTCGTCCTCAAGCTGGATCGTGAGGCCTCCCGCGGAGCCGGCACCCGACGAGCCTTCGCCTTCGTTTTCAGGCTTGACGGGCGTGATAGGGGCGATCGACTCGACCGTCCAGGTGACGCCGATCTGGCGGCCCTTGCGGGCGCGCTGCATGCGGAACTCCTCAAAGGACTTGCGGGTGATCTGCACCTCTCTGGGCTTGCCGCCTCGTCCCGTGCCGGAGGCGGTGAGACCGCGCTCATCGACGAGCGTCATGCCGATCATCCTTTCACCGGACTCAAGCTTCACGAGCGAAACGCCCATGCCGCCGTTGGAGAGTCTGCGGATCTCGTCGTGTGCGAAGATCACGAGACGGCCCTTCTCGGTAAGACAGGCGATCAGCGGCATCTCGGCGCAGCCCTCGGCGGGCGGCATCAGCGTGACGCCGTCGGCCATGCGCACGAAGGTGCGGCCGATGCGCTGCGAGGCCTTGAGGTCGCCGATCGTGCACTTGAGCCCGAGGCCGTCCGACGTGCCGAGCACGACATCCTCCTTCTCACGGCCGGCAAAGACACCGACGAATCGCTTCATGCCCTTGTCAAGATCGAAGAAGGACGTGACGGGCAAGCCGTCGCCCCTACCGCCGGGAATGGCGGAGACCTTGCAGGTGTAGACACGGCCCGTGTCGGTGACAAAGCTGATGTCGTCGACCGTGCGACACTCGACCGCACGCTCGAAGCCGTCGCCCACCTTGTAGCTGAGCAGCGTACAGTCGTGCCCGTGGCCCTGACGGGTTCTCAGGAAGCCCTTCTGCGAGAGCACGACCGTAACGGGTTCGTCGACCACGTGCTGTTCGGCCTGAACGACGCTCGCCTCCTCGATGAGGGTGCGGCGGTCGTCGCCGAAGGTCTTCGCTGCCTGCTCGATCTCCCTGGCCACTGTGCGGCGCAGAACGCCGTCACTGCCGAGAATGCGTTCGAGCGAACTCTTTTCCTTGTTGAGTTCGGCGAGCTCCTTCTCGATCGCAATGGCGGCCAGACGAGCAAGCTGGCGGAGCCTGATTTCAAGAATGTCGTCCGCCTGACGATCAGTGAGACCGAACTCCTTAATCAGAGCGGGTTTCGGCTCATCGCTGTTGCGGATGATCTCGATGACGCGGTCGATGTTGAGAAGGACGAGCGCACGACCCTCAAGCACGTGAATCCTGTCGTTGACCTTGTCGAGCCTTGCCTGAGTGCGGCGGCGAACGGCCAGCAGGCGGAAGGCGATCCACTCGCGGATGATCTCGAGCAGGTTCTTCTGCTTGGGCTTGCCGTCATTGCCGAGCATGACGAGGTTGACGGAGACGTTGGACTCCATCGATGTCTGCGAAAGGAGCGCCGCCACGAACTCCTCGCGGTCGATGCGGCTGCTCTTGGGTTCGAAGACGAGGCGCACGGGCTTTTCCTCAGTCGACTCGTCTCGAACCCTGTCGAGAATGGCAAGCATGGCGCTCTTGGCCTGCTGCTGTTTCGACGAAACCGTCTTCTTGTCCTTTCTGGCCTTCGGGTTCGTGATGGCTTCAATCTGGTTGAGCACGTCCTGCGAGGACGAGGCGGGCGGGAGTTCGTCGATCACGAGCTGCCACTGGCCGCGGGCAAGATCCTCGAAGTGGTAGCGCGCACGCACGGTGAGCTTGCCCCTGCCCGTACGGTATATGTCGCGAATTGTGCTTCTCGGGCTGATGATCTGGCCGCCGCACGGGAAATCAGGCGCAGGCAGAACCTCAAGCACCTCGTCAAGCGTTGCCTCGGGCTTGTCAATCAGCAGCGTGCAGGCGGCCGCGACCTCCCGCAGGTTGTGCGAGGGAATGTCGGTCGCCATGCCGACGGCAATGCCGGACGAGCCGTTGAGCAGCACGAAGGGCAGCTTCGCGGGCAGAACCACGGGCTCCTGGAAGTTGCCGTCATAGTTGGGCGTGAAGTCGATTGCCCCCGTGTCCACCTCTTCAAGAAGCAGACTTGCGATCGGCATGAGGCGCGCTTCGGTGTAACGCATGGCAGCCTGAGAGTCGCCGTCCCTGCTGCCGAAGTTGCCCTCGCCGTCGATGAGCGGATAGCGGAGCGAGAAGCTCTGCGCCATGCGCACGAGCGCATCGTAGACCGACTGGTCGCCGTGGGGATGGTACTTGCCGAGCACGTCGCCCACGACGCGCGCAGACTTGACGGCCTTCGTGCCCGCCTTGACGCCCATGCGCTCCATGTCGATCAGAATGCGGCGCTGCACGGGCTTCTGGCCGTCGGAGACGTCGGGAAGCGCACGGCTCTTGACGACCGACATCGCGTATTCAAGATAGGCCCGGCTTGCATAGCGCGCGAGCGTGAGCTGACCGTCGGATTCGACACCGCCCGTCATCACCTCGTCAACGCGTGCACCAAGAGGCGACGCGCCCTCATCTTCGGAAGCCTCTGCAGCATCCTCCTCAATGCGAGCCTCCTCCGTCACGTCCTCTTCGATCTCGCGAGCGGAGGACTCCTCAGGCGCCGTCTCCTGAACGGGTTCGTCAGCCTGCACCTCGATGCTCTCCTCAACCTCGGGAAGCAGAGGCGTCTGAACGGGTGCTTCGGCAGATGCCTTTGCCACCCTGCCGCTAGCGGATTTTTTCCTTGCCGGCGTTTCTTCCGCCTTCTTCAAATCGTCTTCATAAACGAGCATCTGGTCGCCGAAGAGACCGCCGTCGTCCTGGACCTCGGGATTGAGGCCGCCTTTCTTTCTTGCCATATCGTCTCTCTCCAGCTCAGACGTCCGCCTCGACGCGGTCGCCGTATTCTTCCATCCAGAGCTTGCGGCTGCCCGCGCTCTTCGTCGCCATCAGGAGGTTCATCACCTCACCCGTCACGGCCTCGTCGACGTCGCCCATCCCCACGGGAAGCAGCCTGCGGGTGTCGGGACGAAGCGTAGTCTCAGCGAGCTGCTGAGCCTTCATTTCGCCCAGACCCTTGAATCGGGAGATCGAGATCTTGTCTTCCTCAAATCCCTCCTTCCTGAGGGCCGTCAGGGTGCGGGAGAGCTCTCGGTCATCGAGACAGTAGAACTTGCGCTCGGGCTTGCGGCCCCTCTTCGGCACGTCGACGCGATAGAGGGGCGGCATGGCCACGTACACATGCCCGAGTTCGATAAGCTTCGGGAAGTGACGGTAAAAGAGCGTGAGAAGCAGCACCTGAATGTGACTGCCGTCCACGTCGGCATCGGACAAAATGCAGATCTTGCCGTAGCGCAGTCCCTTGAGGTCGGGGGCTCCGTCCGCAGGGTGCGGATCAACGCCGATCGCCACGGCGATGTCGTGCACGGTGTCGCTGCCGAAGATCTTGTCGGCGTCGACCTCCCACGTGTTGAGGATCTTGCCTCGCAGCGGCAGCACGGCCTGAAACTCCTTGTTGCGACCCGACTTGGCGGAGCCGCCTGCAGAGTCGCCCTCCACGATGAAGAGCTCGTTCATGGAAATGTCGTCGGACTCGCAGTCCGTGAGCTTGCCGGGGAGCACCGCAACGCTCGAGGACTTCTTCTTCTCGTACTTCGTCGACTGGCGCTGGCGCGCCTGTGCCTGAGAGACGATGAGCTCCGCGAGCTTCTTGCCTTCCTCGATGTGGTCGTTGAGCCAGAACTCGAACTGCGGACGCACGAAGCCGCTCACGAGCTTCATCGTCTCGCGACTCGTGAGCTTCTCCTTTGTCTGCCCTTGGAACTGAGGATCAAGCGCCTTCGTGGACAGCACGAAGTTGGCCCGGCTGAAGACGTCCTCGGAGAGGATCTTCACGTTCTTCGCCTGCAGGCCGTGCGCCTGCATGAAGGCGAGCATGGCCTGATACAGGCCGTCCTTGAGCCCCGCCTCATGCGTGCCGCCCTGCGGCGTCGGGATGAGGTTCACATAGCTCTCGCGCTCAAGCCCTCCCTCGGTCGTCCAGATGACGACCCAGGCCGCGCCCTCGCCCACTGCATAGCCGTCACCGGCATCCTCAACGTAACCATGCGCCTCGAAGGGAGCGACAAGCGGTTCAGCTGCAATCTCGGAGAGGAGGTATTCGCGAAGGCCGCCCTCATACTTCCAGCATTCCTCCCTGCCAGTCTTCTCATTCTTGTAGACCACTTCGCAGCCGGGAAGCAGCACGGCCTTAGAGCGAAGCAGGCGAATGAGCGCACCCTCGGGAATCGCGGGGCTGTCGAAGTACTTCGGATCAGGATGAGCAGTCACACGCGTGCCCGTCTGGGACTTCGGACGCGGAGAACGGCGGGACTTGAGGGGGCTGACGACATCGCCGTCGGCAAAGCCGATCGTCGACTCCTCGCCGTCGCGCCAGACGGTGACGTCGAGCGTAGTCGAAAGTGCGTTCGTCACCGAGACGCCGACGCCGTGCAGACCGCCCGCAAAGGAATACGGACCCGAGCCGTCGGACTTGGCGAACTTGCCGCCTGCGTGCAGCCTCGTGAAGACAAGCTCGACAACAGGCACCTTCTCCTCAGGATGAAGCCCCGTCGGGATGCCTCGGCCGTTGTCCTCGACCGTGATGCCCCCGTCGGCATGAAGCGTCACCGATATGCGTGATCCGAAGCCTGCAAGGACCTCGTCCGTCGCATTGTCAACTACTTCCTGAATGATGTGGAGAGGATTGTCCGTAAGCGTGTACATCCCCGGGCGCTGCTTGACGGGTTCAAGCCCCTTGAGCACCTTGATTGAGGAGACGCCGTAGTCCTCCGCTCTGCCGTTTGTCTTCGCCATGATTACTGATTCACCCGACCGATTTTCAACACATCCAACAAAGAGGCGGATCCGTTCTGCATCCGCCTCAAAACTGTGCAAGGATTGTAACCCATGTTTTCAAAAAGGCCGTCCCCTCCCCTCCGTCTGATGAAAAGGCGTCGCAGGCAGGTGGCTTCGCATAAAATTAACCGATCGACCCTTACAAGAAAAGGCCACCCTAATGAGCAAACTTTACATGGGCTTTGACGCAGGCACCCAAAGCGTCAAGGTCGCCGTCTATGACGAGCAGTTCAACTGCCTCACGAGCCACAGCCTGCCCACGCACCTGCACTATCCGCAGCCCGGCTGGGTCGAGATGAGCGCCGACGAGTTCCTCGAGATCACCGTAAAGTCAATGGCCGCCTGTGCTCAGTCCCTCAGGGAAATGGGCAGGGATCCGAAGGACGTCTGCGCCGTCATGGGCGACGGCATCATCTGCGGCATCGTCGGCGTCAACCCCGATGGCGATGCCGTGACGCCCTACATCAACTATCTTGACAGCCGCACAACACCCGACGTCGAGGCCCTCAACGCCCGAGAACTCGAGATCTGGGGCCGCGAGACGGGCAACCCCGTTGCCTCCCCGATGTTCCCCGCGATGTTCGCCCGCTGGTTCCTGAAAAACAATGAGGCCTTCAATCGCGACGGCGTGAAGTTCGTGCACAACGCCCCCTACATTCTCATGCATCTCGCGGGCCTCAAGGGCGAGGACGCCTTCATCGACTGGGGCGCCATGTCCGGCTGGGGCCTGGGCTACGACGTCCAGAAAAAGTGCTGGTCCGACGAACAGCTCGAAATTCTCGGCATCGACAGGAAGTACATGCCCGAAATCGTGAAGCCCTGGGACAAAGTCGGCGGCCTTTCCGAGGCAATGGCCGAACGCACGGGCCTCAGGGCGGGCATTCCCATTCTGGGCGGCGCAGGCGACACGATGCAGTCCATGCTTGGCTCCGGCATCTTCGAGGCAGGCCAGGGCGTCGACGTGGCAGGCACCTGCGCTATGTTCTGCGTCTCGACGAAGGGCATCATCCCCGAGCTCTCCAAACCGGGCACAGGGCTCATCTTCAATTCGGGCACGCTCCCCGACACCTACTTCTACTGGGGCTTCGTCCGCACGGGCGGTCTCGCCCTGCGCTGGTTCAAGGACAACGTCTGCAAGAAGGCGGACGATGCTGCCTACTACGGCCCGATGACGGAAGGCGCGGAGAAAGTGCCCGCAGGTTGCCGTGGCGTGATGTTCCTGCCCTACCTTACGGGCGGTTCGGGCGAAGAGAAGGAAGCGAGCGGATGCTTCCTCAACATGACCATGGACGACGACCAGTTCGTCATGTGGCGTGCCGTGCTTGAAGCCATCGGCTACGACTACATGGGCCTTGCCGACAGCTATCGCGCGGCTGGTGTCGACCTCAACCGCATCACCGTGACGGAAGGCGGTTCGCGCAACGAGCTCTGGAACAGGATCAAGAGCCACATGCTCGGCGCGGACGTCGTGCGCTTTCGCAATGCGGGCGGTGCTGTCCTCACGAACTGCATCGTCGCGGCCCACGCCGTGGGCGACGCGCCCGACGTCAGGAAGGTGCTCTCTGACAACATCGAGCGCGACGCCGAGTATGCACCCGTTCCCGCGCTCACGAGCCGCTACCGCACGCTTTACGACATGCGTCAGAAGCTCGTGCGAGAGGACATGAAGGCCGCCTTCAGCCGCCTCGTCGCCATGCGAACCATCGAATAACAAATAACGCCTCGATCCCGTTCAGCTCGAGAACGGGCGCCCGTTCCGGTCAGGAGGGGCGCCCTCTTCTTTTGAAGAATGGGAAAGGGGCGCCGTCCGTCGGACATGCGCCCCTTTGCGGGATCAGGCAAAGCCGGAATTACTCGGCGTCCTCACCCTTGTTCTCGCCCTTGATGAAGTCGGGGCGGAGGATCTCTTCGCCGAGCTCCTGGCGGAGGGCGGAGAGATAACCGCGGCGATCGGCTTCGCCGTAGATCGTGGCGAACTCGCGCGAGAGGGACTTCAGCTCGTTTTCGGTCGGAGCCTTCACCTTGGCGGCGTTCACGAACGCGACGAAGTAGGCGCCGCCGTCAACCTGCATGCCCGTGTAGGCGGGGAGCTTGTCGGCGGGAAGCGCAACCATGCGGTCAACGAGCTGGGCGGGATGACCGAGCAGATTCTGGCGGGAGACCCAGACGGCCTTGCTGAAGCCGTCAAGAGACTTCGACTGGCGGACCTCGGCGACCTTCTTCTCGCCGGCGGCCTTGGCGAGCTCACCCGCCTTGCGCAGCTTCAGACCGTCCTCGATCTGACCCTTGACCTCGTCAAACGGACGAACGGCCTTCGGGAAGTGCTTCTCGACGCGGGCGGCGACAAGCTGATTGGAGCCCACTTCGACGGCAGCGGAATTGCGCTTTTCCTGCAGGCATTCGGAGCCGTAGAGGTTTTCAAGCACGTGTTCGTTGAAGAACGGAGCCAGTTCGGGATCGGCAGGACCCTGACGCGTAACGTCCTCGGCGGTCATGAGCTTGAGGCCGAACTTCTGGGCGGCGGGCTCGAGGCTGTCGGCCTGCTCGTAGACGATGTTCGTGAACTCTTCTGCCTTTTCGGAGAATTCGCGCAGAGCCATCTGGTCGATGTATTCGGCCTCGATGTCGGCGCGGACTTCGTTGAAGTCACGCACGCGGGCCGGATGGATGTCGGTCACGTAGATGACGTGCCAGCCGAAGTCGCTCTCGACGGGGCCGACGATGTCACCCTTCTTGGCGGAGAAGACGGCGTCCTCAAAGGGCTTGACCATCATGCCGCGGCCGAAGAAGGAGAGATCGCCGCCCTCAACGGCGGAGCCCGTGTCGACGGAATTTTCCTTGGCCAGTTTGGCGAAGGAGGACGGATCGGCCTTGGCCTTGGCGAGGATTTCTTCGGCCTTCTTCTTGGAAGCGGCCTTGTCGTCGCCGAAGCTGATCAGGATGTGGCTGGCACGACGCTCCTCAGCCGTGGCATAGCGCTGCTTGTTCTGTTCGTAATAGCTGCGAACGTCCTCTTCATTGGGCTTGATGGAGGCCTTGAAGCTTTCGGGCGAGAGGACGACGTACTGGGCCGTGACGTGCTCGTCGGCCATGAACTCGGACTGATGGCCGTCGTAGTAGGCCTTGACCTCATCGGGCGTCACCTTCACGTCGCCCATGTACTGGTCGATGTTGAAGATGAGCGTCTGGACTTCACGCTCTTCGGTGATGATCTTGTGCAGATGCTCAACGACGGCGGACGGCACGGGATAGGTGGCGGTCACGCCCGTGAGAAGAGCCTCCTTGGCGAGGTCGCGGCGGACTTCAGCCACAAACTGCTGGTCGCTCTTGCCCTGGCTCTGGAGGAAGCGCTCGTAGAGCGCGGGAGAAAACTGACCGTTCTCCTTGAGCGCATCGGCGTTCTTGATGAGCGCAACGGCTTCCTGCTCGCTCACGCCGACATGCTCTCTGGCAACCGTCTGGGTGACAGCGGCCTCGTCCATCAGATTTCGCACGAGGGCTTCGCGGGCCTCAGGCGTGTCGAGCATGCCTGCACGGAACTGGTCGCCCATCTGCTGGCGAAGGCGCTCGAGCTGCTGGCGCTTAGCCTGGTCGAAGAGTTCCGGCGTAATGGAGCTGTCGCCGACCTTGGCGATGGAGTTGTCAGCCTGGGTCATGCGGTTGTAGCTGTAGATGCCCGTCACGACGAAGCTCGGAATAATCAGCACCATGGCGATGAACATCAGCCAGCGCTTGTGATCGCGAAATGCCTGAAGCATGAACGTTTCCTTGTTGTCTTGGCCAACTGTCGCCCGACGGACGCAGAGAGGCCTCGTTCCCGATGATTTTTTAGAGCAAAAAAAAGGCGAACCGCAAGGTTCGCCTCTTTTCAGAATCTGTTGGCGGAGTGGACGGGACTCGAACCCGCGACCCCCGGCGTGACAGGCCGGTATTCTAACCAACTGAACTACCACTCCGTTTTCAGAGCTTTTGCATCAGCAGAGAAGCGTATTATACAGAACTTTTCCAATCTGTCAAGAAGTTTTTTTTTCCAAAACTCCTCAACTTTTTTGACTGGTGGGTGCTGAGAGGGTCGAACTCCCGACCATCGCCGTGTAAAGGCGGTGCTCTACCAACTGAGCTAAGCACCCCCACGGTAAAAGTCCTGCATGACGCCTCGTTGCGCGCTGCAGAACTCGGATTGTACACGATGCCCTAGGCAAAACCATACCGCAAACACGGTATGCCTTGCTCGCTTCGGCCATTCCTCAAACGTGTTCGGCCCGACCGCTTGCGCGGACGGGCCGAACATCATTTCATGCGAGGAACCTCCTTCTCAAAAGGCCCTCTTCCCGCAAGGTCAGGCATGGACCTCAAGCGTGGGAGTCTTGCCCGCACTGCTGGCCTTGGAGGACTTTTCCTCTGCGGCGGACGCAGCGGCTTCGCCGGTCGCGGCCCCTGCTGCAGCTCCAGCCGTTTCAGCTTCGACCGCGAGAGGCTCGGGCAGGCGGACGAGCGCCTGTGCGATCACCTCATCGATGGTCTTCACGGGGATGACCTCGATCTGAGTCTTGGCGGTCTCGGGCACGTCCTCAAGATCGCGCCTGTTGACGTCGGGGATCAGGATCTTCGTGCAGCCCGCACGGACGGCGGCGAGGAGCTTTTCCTTGAGGCCGCCGATTTCGAGCACTTCGCCGTGAAGCGTGATCTCGCCCGTCATGGCGACGTCGGAGCGTACGGGAATTCCCGTCATGGCCGAGATGATGGCCGTGGTCGTGGCGATGCCTGCCGACGGACCGTCCTTGGGCGTCGCACCCTCAGGATAGTGGACGTGAAGGTCGGTTTCGTAGAAGCGCTTCGTGTCGATGCCGAGGTTGGCCGCACGGGCGCGCACGACGGAGCGGGCCGTCTCGACGCTTTCCTTCATCACGTCGCCGAGACTGCCCGTACGCTGCACGCCCCCCTTGCCGGGGAAGATCTGAGCTTCGATAACGAGCATTTCACCACCTACGGACGTCCAGGCCAGGCCGTTGACGACGCCCACGCGCGGCTCCTTGCTGGCAAGGCCGATCGTGTACTTGGCGGGCCCAAGATAGGTGCTGAGGCTTTCGGGCTTGATCACCACCTTTTCAGGCATGCTGCCGCCCTTCTTGTCGGCGGCGAACACAACCTTGCGGAAGATCTTGCCGATGAGACGCTCAAGTCCGCGCACGCCCGCCTCGCGGGTCCAGTAGCGGATGATGTCGACGATGGCCTCTCGGGGGAGGTCGACCTCTTCAGCCTTGAGCCCCGTGGCGCGAAGCTGCTTGGGAATCAGGTGGTGCTCGGAGATGTGGATCTTCTCCTCCTCGGTATAGCCCGAAAGAGAAATCACCTCCATGCGGTCCAGCAGGGCCGGCGGAATGTCGTAGCTGTTCGAGGTCGCCACAAACATCACGTCGGAGAGATCCACCGGAATCTCCATGTAGTGGTCGGCAAACGCGTTGTTCTGTTCGGGATCAAGCACCTCGAGCATGGCCGAAGCGGGATCCCCGCGATGATCCGTGCCCATCTTGTCGATTTCGTCAAGCAGGAAGAGCGGGTTGCGCACGCCGGCACGAATCATGCTCTTGATGATCTGACCTGGCATCGAGCCCACGTAGGTGCGACGGTGGCCGCGAATCTCGCTTTCGTCATGCACGCCGCCCAGAGCCACGCGCACATACTTGCGGCCCGTGGCTCGGGCGATGGACTCGCCGAGCGAGGTCTTGCCGACGCCGGGCGCACCCACGAAGCAGAGAATCGGAGACTTCACCTTGCCCACGCGCTTCTGAACGGCGAGATACTCGAGAATCCTCTCCTTCACCTTTTCGAGACCGGAGTGATCCTCGTCAAGAATGCGGGCGGCGGCCTCAAGGTCGCGCGAAACGCGGGACTTCTTCGTCCACGGATAGTCCGTGAGCGTTTCGATGTAGCTGCGCACGACGACGGACTCGGAGCTCATCGCCGGCATCTGGCGCAGGCGGCGAAGCTCGTTGCGCACGGTCTCCTCGGCGTACTTGGGCATCTTCGCCGAGGCGATGCGGGCTTCAAGATCGGCGTATTCTTCATCAGCGCCCTCATCCGTGTCGCCGAGCTCCTTGCGGATGGCCTTGAGTTGCTCGTGGAGATAGTAGTCGCGCTGGTTCTTGTCCATCTGGCGCTTGACGCGGCCGTCGATGCGAACATTGAGCTTCTGAAGATCAATCTGGGTCAGCAGGAAGTCAATCCCATGACGGAAGCGCGCCGCAAGGTCGACCTCGGCAAGCATCTCCATCTTGGCGGCAGCAAGGCCGGACATCTGGCCACAGACAAGGTCAAGCAGACGCTCGGGATCAGTCTCCGCGTCGAAACGGCCCGCAGGCTCGCTCTTTCCGGTGCCGAAGGAGCCGTATTTCTTCCACTCACTCATCAACTGGCGGCGCAACGGCTCAAGCGTGCGCTCTGGGGCGTAGACGGTATGGAGGCGGGTGCAGCGAGCCACAAGCGAGCCGTCACGCTCGAAGAGCGAGTCGACGCGATAGCGGGCGAGGCCCTCGACGAGCATCTTCGAGGTGCCGTCAGCCAGGCCGAAGAACTGCATCACGCTTGCGAGCGTGCCGACCCCGTAGCAGTCGTCCTGCTTGGGCGCATCGGTGTCGGGCTCCTTCTGCGTGACCACGAAAACGTACTTATTGTCGGATTGAAAGGCCTTCCTAGCGGCGTTGACGGAAGCCTCGCGCGCCATGAAGACGGGCACCAGCGTCGAGGGGAAGATCACCATGTCCCGCACTGCGACAGCAGGCACTTCAATTTGTTCGGGGTAAATCACTTCCCCGTCGGTCATGTTGTCCAAATCTCTAGTCCTAGTGAATGTTCGGTTCGGTCTTGAATATATGGGGGCCAGAGCCCCCGTTTTCAAGTCGTATGCAGATCAGTTTCGTCAGTCGCGCTCGATGAGCTCAACGGGTGCGCTCTTCTCGACCGTCTCACGCGTAACGCGCGCCCGCGCGATGTTTCCACGCGTCGGAATGTCGAACATGGCATCAAGAAGCACGCCCTCGACGATGGAGCGCAGGCCTCGGGCGCCCGTCTTGCGGGCGATGGCCTTTTCGGCGACCGCCTTGAGCGCGTCGGGTGTGAACTCGAGTTCGACGTCCTCCATGCCGAGCAGGGCCTGATACTGGCGGACGATGGCGTTCTTGGGCTTCGTGAGGATGGCGATGAGCGCCTCCTCGTCGAGCTCCTGAAGCGCAGCGATCACGGGCAGACGGCCGACGAGCTCGGGGATCAGGCCGTACTTCACGAGGTCGGCGGGCTCGACCTGGCTGTACACCTTGGTGAGGCTCTTGTCGCCGTCCTTGCTGAAGACGCGGCCTCCAAAGCCCATCTCCGCCCTTTCGGTGCGGCGGCTGATGATGCTCTGCATGCCGTCGAAGGCGCCGCCGCAGATGAAGAGGATCTGCGAGGTGTCGACCTGAATCATGGCCTTGCCGGGATTCTTGCGGCCGCCCTGGGCGGGCATGCTTGCCACGGTGCCCTCGACGAGCTTGAGCAGCGCCTGCTGCACGCCTTCGCCGGACACGTCGCGCGTGATCGACGGGTTCTCGCTCTTGCGAGCGATCTTGTCGATTTCGTCAAGGTAGATGATGCCTCGCTGGGCGCGCTCGATGTCGCCGTCGGCGGCCTGCACGAGCTTGGCGACGATGTTCTCGACGTCCTCGCCCACGTAGCCCGCCTCGGTGAGCGTCGTCGCGTCGGCAATGGCGAACGGCACGTCGAGCGCACGGGCAAGCGTCTGCGCCAGCAGCGTCTTGCCGGAGCCCGTCGGACCGATCAGAAGAATGTTTGACTTCTGAAGCTCGACGGAGCGCGCAGCGTCCGCCTGGTTCTTCAGTCGCTTGTAGTGGTTGTAGACCGCCACGGATAGCGTGCGCTTGGCGCGCTCCTGACCTACGACGTACTGGTCGAGCAGGTCATAGAGCTCCTTGGGCTTGGGCAGGGGCTTCTCAGCCTCGGGCTTCGCCTCGGGAGCGCTCTCAGGAGTGGGGCCGCTCCTGAGCTCGTCGTTCATCGAGCGGATGCATTCACCGCAGATCAGTTCGCCGCGAATGCCGGAGAAGAGCTCCTTGCACTCGCTCTCGCTGCGGCCGCAGAAGGAACAGGTTCGCATGTCATTCACCTCGATTCCGCTCAAAGCGCCTTTTCAAGCTCGGCGCGCGTCGTGAAGATGCGGTCGACGAGGCCGTAGTTCATGGCCTCCTCGCCCACGAGCCAGTAGTCACGCTCGGTGTCGAGGGAGACTTCGGAAACAGGCTTGCCGCAGTTGTCGGCAAGAATCTGGTTGAGCTCCTGCTTCGTGCGCAGGATCTGGCGGGCGGTAATCTCGATTTCGGTCGCCTGCCCCTGGATGCCGCCGAGCGGCTGATGGATCATGACGCGGGAGTGCGGCAGCGCATAGCGGCGGCCCTTCTCGCCCGAGCTCAGGAGGAGCGCGCCCATCGAGGCGGCAAGGCCCACGCAGATCGTGCAGACCTTCGGACGAATGAACTTCATCGTGTCGTAGATGCCCATGCCGGCGGAAACGGAACCGCCGGGGCTGTTGATGTAGAAGTAGATGTCCTTGTCCGGATTCTCGCTCTCGAGGAAGAGCATCTGTGCAATCACGAGGCTCGCGGACTGATCGTTCACCTCACCCGTAAGGAAGATGATGCGGTCGCGAAGGAGGCGCGAATAGATGTCGTAGCTGCGTTCGCCGCGGCCGGTGTCTTCAATGACATAAGGGACTAGCATTTTTTTATTCGCCTTGTGGAAAAAGGGGTATCTGCCGATTGTAGCGGAGCGAGCGGAAAAGCTCCCGCCTGCGGACCACGGAAAAGAAAAAAGAGGCATCCGGCGTGTTGTCCGTGATGCCTCTCGAGTCGATCAGGGCCGGCGCGGCAGGCCGCGCCCGCAAGTCTGACGTTGTCCCGTTCGTTAGAACTGGCCGGCCATCAGCTTGTCGAATTCAACCGTTTCCTCAACGGTCTTGGCCTTGGCGAGGATCCATTCGGTCACGTTGTTTTCCGTGGCCTGGGCGCGGAGGTTGCCCACGCGGTTCTGGTCCTTCATGATGTACTCGATGACTTCTTCCGGCTTTTCGTAGCTGGAAGCGATATCGGCGGCGATTTCACGAACCTGTTCGTCGGAACCGGAGATATTTTCCTGAGAGATCAGGGCTTCGACGAAGAGGCCGAGGCGCACGCGGCGTTCAGCCTGCGGCTTGAAGGCGTCGACGGGCATGGCGGGCATCTTCTTGACGTCGATGCCGCGGCCGGCGAGGTCGCTTTCCATCTGCTGGCGGAGGGCTTCGCACTGGTCGTTCACGAGAACGGTCGGAAGGGCGAAGTCGCAGGCGTTGGCGGCGGCTTCCATCACTTCAGCCTTGGTCTTCGTTTCGAGGCGGGCCTTGACTTCGCGTTCGAGGTTGGCGCGGATTTCAGCGCGCATGGCTTCAACACCACCCTTGACGCCGAGGCTGGCGGCGAATTCGTCGTCAACTTCCGGGTAGGCGGGTTCGGCGACTTCGACGACTTCAACGTCGAATTCAACGGCCTGACCTTCGAGTTCCTTGATGCCGTAGTCGGCGGGGAAGGTCATCGGGAAGGTCTTCTTTTCACCGGCAGCCATGCCCGTGACGGCGGCTTCGAACTCGGGGAGCATGCGGCCCTGGCCGAGAACGAACACGTAGCCTTCGGCGGAACCGCCCTGGAATTCAACGCCGTCCTTCTTGCCCTTGAAGTTGAGCTTGACGCGGTCGTCGTTGGCGGCGGCGCGTTCCACGACGTTGTACGTGGCGCGCTGGCGGCGCATGACGTCAATCGTCTTTTCGACTTCGGCGTCCGTCACCGGGCAGACGTAGCGCTTGAGTTCGACGGCGGAGAAGTCGGGAACCTGAACGTCAGGGAACACTTCGAACTTGGCCGTGAAGTGCATGTTCTCCTTGTCCTCTTCGTTCTTGGCGGCGTCGATGCGCGGATAGCCGGCAATGCGGAGCTCGCTTTCGGAGGCGGCCTTCTGCCAGGCTTCGCCGACGAGCTGGTTGATGGCTTCGTCATAGGCCTGCATGCCGTACATGCGGCGGACCTGAGCGGCCGGAACGTGACCCTTGCGGAAGCCCGGGAGCTTGGCGTTCTTGCCGTAGTTCTTCAGGGCCTTTTCGGTGAGTTCTTCAGCGGAAGCGTAGGAAACGACCAGATCGAGCGTGCGTTCGAGCGGGTTGACCTTGGCGACCTCTTCGGTCTTGACGGTTTCTTGTTCAGTCATCGCAGTAGTCTTTATAAAAGTCCGCCCGCTTGACGCGCGGCGGAATTTGTGGAAGAGATCCGTCCCTTTGCAGAACGGACCGCGTGAAAAATCCTTTCCAGAGCGAAGCGCACCCGCATGCGGCGGACCGTCGTTCGTTCTCTTCTATAAAAAGAGCATCCGCCGGCTTCTGATGTCGGCGGACCTGAATTTTTTAATTATAGCGGAGAAATTCAGCTGTTGTTTCAACGGGTTCCTGCGGGAAACCCGCTCCCCGCACTGAATTCGGCCTCGATTCAGGCGCCGTCCTCCTCTTGTGCAGGAGACGCCTTCCTCCGCATCCGCACGGCCAATTGCTTACAATTCCTGCGACGAGGCTCTTTCGAGCTTGCTAGAATTTTTCTCCCGTTCAATCCGGCCTGCGCCGGCCCTCATCTTCCTCCTGCCTTCAGAACCATGCGGTCCCGTCTTTCCCTTCTGACCATCTCCTTCGCCATGCTCTCCCTTCTTGCAGGCTGCGCAACTGCGCCCAGGGGGACGAACACTGATGCAGGGACGCAACAGGAAGTCACGAGTACTCGCCGTCACACGACCGCAGAACGCTTTGCAAAGACCACCGACAACGAACTCTACAACGAGAGGATCGCTCAGGTGTCAAGGGACATACGCGCCATCTGCACCTCGCCAGCAAACCGTCCTTACTATGCGAAGACGCCCTGCCTGCCCTCGGGCATGACGGAAGCTCACCTCAAGGACGGCTCGCGCATCACCCCGGAGGCGCGACGCGTCGCTGAGCGCGTCTTTGCAAGCCTGCACAAGCTCAACGAGGACACCCGCAGCCTGATGATCTCCTCGGGAGACGCCCACCTCATCAAGCTTGCGCGCCATTCCCGTGAAATGGTCGATCCAAAAATCTCCGCCCTGCAGTCCTCGCTTCTCAAGGGCGCCATGACCTGGGCCGAGTACAACCGCGCCCGTCTCGAGGTCTACGATGCAAGCAAGACGGGCGCTCCCGCCGAATGACACGCCATCAGGCTCAAGGTCAGGACATCCGCGCCCTGAATTCCTGTAGAATGCGTTGTTCGTGCGGGGATGGCGAAATTGGTAGACGCACCAGGTTTAGGTCCTGACGCCGTTGAGGCGTGTCGGTTCGAGTCCGATTCCCCGCACCACCCATACTATATTTTGGGTTAGTTTGATGTAGTAAACACAAGATATTGTGTGTCATACGTAGTAAGAAGGCGTAGTTTTACAGCAGATTTACAGCGCACTTACAGCGGAGACCACAATGGGAAGCATCACAAAGCGCCCGACAGGCTACCAAGCACAGACTTGCTCAAACGGCATTCGCCGAACAAAAACCTTCAAAAAACTTGCTGACGCTAAACGTTGGATCGCTCAAGTAGAGTCTGATTTTTCCGTCGGTCTGGTCCCAGAAGCTCACAATCATGTGAGCGATCACCTCATCACATATCGAGAAGAAGTCACGATGCGCCGTGTCCACACGAGACACGAAAGCGCAGTGATCGGCTGCTTCCTCGAAGATCCTATCTCATCAATTCCCATTCACTCCGTCACATCAAAAGACGTTGAAGCGTGGATCGAGCGCCGTCGCACGATTCCTTCGAGGCGTACTGGACGACTCGTAGAAGAAAGCACGATCGCCAGGCAGCTTCAGACCTTGTCGGCTTTCTTTTCATGGGCAGTCAAGCACCAACTGATCGCAAAGAACCCGTGCCACGGCATCGAGAGGCCACAAGAGAATGAGCACAGAGAGCGCATTGCTTCTGATGAAGAGATCGAGGCGATCAAGCTTGTAGCCGGATGGGAGGAAGGTACGCCACCAGTAACCAAAACTCAGAGAGTGGCAGCGGCCTTCATTCTGGCCTGCTGCACCGGCATGAGAGCCGGTGAGATGATGCGCATTGAAAGGACTTGGATCCACGGACGTACATTGAAGATTCCCGCAGAAGCGGCTAAAACTCGCACCACGCGAACGATCGCACTCAATGACCGTTCGATGGACATCTTAAAAAGCGTCATGTCTCTCGGCTTTGAGCCGCACATTTTCGACATGTCTGACGGCATTCGAGATGCACTCTGGCGAAAGATCCGAGACAAAGCCGGCTTGCAGGAAGTGCGCGACTCAGAAGGCCGCCTCATAAAACAAGGGTTGAATTTTCACGATGGGAGAGCGACTTTCTGCACGTGGGCGGCATCCCCAGGACCAGACGGTGCGCCGCGACTGGACGTGATGAGTCTCGCTCGACAAACAGGACACAAGAACTTAAAGATGCTAATGCGCTACTACCGACCGTCTGTTGAAAGCTTTGTCGATAGACTCAACAAATAGACGCATACAAAAAAAGGCGCCCCACCTACCGATCAATGGTAAGTGGGGCATTTTCGTGGGCAGGATTTCTCGGCGCTCCTCATGGTCGAGCGCAGGTACTATCGTAGCCCGCATAGGAAACCGCGCGGAGTGAGCCTTTTAATTATGTAGACTTCTACATAATTACCTAGGCTTGCGCGGTGTTGTTCTGATCATTTTACCAGCGTTGGTAACTTGGTCTTCGTCTAAGGGTTCGTCTAACGAAGTTTTTATAGGCGCCATCCTCAAACCGTTGGGGCGGAATGATTACAAGGCAATTTCGACCCATTTTGACGCCACCCCTTCGTCTAAATTTTCGGCTGAGTTCGTCTACAACTTCGTCACTGACTGACGATCTTTACGACCGCATCTTTGTCTATCGCAGTCCGCTCAGAAAGCTCGACGCCTCGCCGAACCAGCTCCGCGCCTCGGACGACAATGCCCGAGCATCTGGCAAGCTGCTCTCTGCAAGACTTGCAGGAATCCGGACCGGCTCCGGACAGTCGACGGCGGGCGGCGTCGGCCTGCTTGCGCACCCGCTCAACGTCGCCAGTAAGGTCATCAGCCCGAGCCAGTGCGGCATCGCGCACCTCCCACGCTTCAACCAGGCTCTGTGCATAGTTCCTCTCCTTCTCACGGTACTTGATCTCAAGAGACTGCGCGCGGGTAGCGTAGTCCTCACGCAAGGCGGCTATGTCCTCGCCGTAGAGCGCGGCTGCGTATTGGTACCCCGCGACGAAGATCCCGACGCCGGCGGCAACCGTGCCGGCAGACTTCAACCAAGAAGCCATCTCACCACCTCGTCATTTCAACGCGTCACGCCACGCCTTGACTGCCTTCGCCATTCCCCACACAATCGCTACGCCACCGAGCGCCAAGAAAACGACGTACATCCCGATTGCCTGCCACGTCAGTTCCTCTTCCATCATCAACTCTCCAAGCCGCAGTGCGGCTATCAAATTTGGTAAAATATCTCCCATAGACACCTTTCGCGTTTTGGGTCTTACGAGCCGTTCAGGATTCCGCCCCTGAGCGGCTTTTCATTTCTGTGGCGTCTAGCTCACAGCTTCCATCCCTTCACGGGATTCAGGTAGATACCGACGTACTGTGCCTTCTTGTCTCGGGATCCCCACAGCTTCCAACCCACGTTGATCCGCACACAGCACGGCCTGCCGAGCAACCTGTAGTGCTTGATGTAGTACAGCTGGAACGCGATGAGCTTCCCATCGCGGCGGCAACGCCTGCGGCACGTGCCCGAGATTCCATTCGTGTCGGAGGCATTCTCATCGCCCACCACCTCCCACTCGTCACTCGAGCGCACATCGACCCCGAGCACATTGATGTCGAAGCCGTAGCATGTATTGCGCCACATCCACGTGACACGGCGCTTGTACGTCGACCAGAGGTCAGTCCCCGGCCAACGCTCCCAGTGACCCTGATCCCCGTCTGCGTCGTTGTCGTCCGTTGCAAACCACGAGAGCCAATCCGGCAGTCGGTGCGTTTCCTTGTCCACGAAGAACGGCAGGATCGGTGCGAGGAGGCGGCCAACGATGGCCATGATGAACGACGCGGGCATGAGCGCCAACCACTTCAGATAGACCATGTTCAGACCTCCGAGAGAAAGAGTTTTGCTTCGGCGCGGCGGCGCTCGGTCAAGCCTGCAAGCACCTTCCCGCCTGCGCGGTTGATGTCGAGGAATTCGTGAGCACACGCCTCCGCATCGCCCGCATTAAGCGCGCGCATGAGGCGCGGACACTGGCGAACAACGTATCCGACGCCGACGTTGAAAGCGAGGCTCACCAATGCCACGAACTGCCCTTCAGTCACGTGAACATTGATGAAAGGCGCAAGGTTATGCTTCACAAGCTCAAGATCGCGCCTCAGAAGATCACGCGACTGCTCATAGGTGATCTCGTCATGCTCCGTCACGTCCTTCGTGTGACCGACGCCGATTGTCCAAATGTCGGCGGGGCACTTGTACGCCTGCAGGCGGCAGCCCTCCCAAGCCTCGATGAAGTCCATCGCGACTTCCGCCGAATACTCGCCAAAATTCTTCACTTCAAATCCTCCTTATCCAGACCAAGGCGCTTCTGCAGAACGACCTCAAGAAGACGGATCACCCGCGTGCCGCCCCACCCAGCCATGCCGCTCAAGGCCCCACACAACTGCGGCGGAAACCCTTCGTAAAAAAGCACCTCGTAGCTGATCAGCCCGCATACAGCACTGATCGCTCCATGAAGCAAAAACTCTCGCCATGTGAAAGCCTTTCCTTCCTGTACCTTCAGCAGGTACGAAAGCCAACCGCAGATCGCCGCAAAACCACTTGCAGCGGCCAGAATCTGCCCGTCACTCAAATCTCTGTATGGCATGCAACCTCCCGCATGCCTTGAGTCTCTAACGAGACTTCAAGCACACGCGCACAAAAAACTCCCCCGAGGGATATCCTTGGGGGAGTTGACGTTGGTTTAGGGACGCGAAGCTCAAAGAAAGAGGACCCCGCAGTTCTCAGAAAAAGGCCGCGCAGACATAGCCGGCGACCGCGCCAACCAAAAAACCAACCGGCCCCCAGAAGAGGCGTGTCTTCCGACGTGTCTCCGCATCAAGCAGAGCCTTCCGGGCCTCCACCTTGGCGATGAGATCGTCCGTCACTTGCTCGACCTTGACCCCGATCTTATCGAGCCACTCCTTCACTTCTTCTTTCGTCATTTCAGTCACCTTTTCCTTGAGCGCATCTTTCATCGCCTTGACAATCAAATCCCACATATGAAAAAACCGCCCGAAGGCGGCATCTCAACTTTTCAATGTTTCCCCTTTCACCGGGCTCGAACAAGAGCAGCCGGAACCTCCGGCCACACCACTTCGTAAGGGAACCCTTCCTGCTGAGGCACATCGCGAAGTGCAGTGCGATACGCCTTGACAGACTCAAGATCTTCACTAGAGACCGGATAGTCATTCATCAGCAAGTAGTCCGTATCCGCGATCAGGCGATCACGCTTAGATCGAACCTCTTCTTCAGTTTCAGCAAGCTTCTCTTCGGGCGTCTTTTCGGGAATCTTCTCGACAGACCAAGAAAGATCTTCGCCGCGCTTTTCGCGATAACCCTCTTCCTGCGCAAACTTCTGGATGAGCGAGCGCATTTCGATGTCGTGCGGCGTCTGGGAATAATGAGAAACCACCACACCGACGAGATCTGCAGCGCACGTCGGCTTCGACTCAGCAATCCACGTCTTGCCGTCGAAACGATAAAACTTCGAGGCATCCATGCCGCCAGTGCTCACGGGAGCAACGAGCGTGCAGGACGGCGGCATGAGTGCATCACCGTCCACAACCTGAACGGAAAGCTCATGTTCGAAGTAACCGGAGGCGTCGTACTTGAACGCCTTCTTGAAGGAAGTAGTAGTCATGCTGACTCCTAAAAAAGTCGCGGCCTTGAAGCCGCGTGAAAAAAGGTATGTCGTGACAGATAGTCACGGGTTGACGCTTCGCGTCTATCCGACTGGCGCGAAAACATGGGTCTTGCGCCTATGCACCCTCGGGCGGGTGACGGATATCAAGCTCGGGAACTTCCCCGAGATGGGACTGAAAGAAGCCCGTCAAATCACCAGACAGAAGAGAAAAGAACGGGGACAAGAGCCGCCGCGAGGCTATGTCTTTGCCGACGCCTTCCGTATCTGGTGCGATCAGAAGCGTGGCCGCATCGTCTCGTATGAGAACGAGCGCAGGATGATCGAGCGTCATCTACTACGCCATATCAAGAACAAACAGATCGATGAGATAACCGCGCCTCTCATCGTTCACATCGTCCAGCCGCTCCTCGAGGCCGACCGAAAGGTGACCCTGAAGCGCGTCATCATGCGATGCCGTGAAATCCTCGACCTTGCGGTAGCCGCAGGCCTCATCAAGCACAATCCCGTCGAAAGACTGAACCGCATCTACTCGCCTGCCGAAGTAACTCCGATGCCTGCGATTGACTGGCAGGAACTTTCCTCTGCCATGAGCGTCATCTCCTACGCTTCGCGCAGGATGCAGGTCATCTTTCTGTGGTCTCTTTGCTCGATGCTCCGTCCAGGTGAAGTTGCCTCGATCAGGTGGGAGTGGATCGAGAACGACGTTCTGACTATCCCAGCTGAGAAGATGAAGAAACGTCGCCAGCACCGTGTGCCGATCATCCCCGCGCTGAGGTATCTGCTCGACGAAGCAAAAGCCGTGTCGAGACACCCGAAGTCCGGCTACATCTTTCCAGGCGCTGGAGGCTCGAGGCCGATGTCATCTCAGACGCTTGCGAAGTACCTGCACTCAACTGAACTGCGAGGAAAACTCGTAGCGCACGGATGCAGGTCTATCGCTCGCTCATGGATGGCCGACCACGAGGTCTCGTATGAAGTCGCTGAAGCCTGTCTTGCCCATCTGACAGGTTCAGCCGTTTCCCGCGCGTATCAGCGTTCTGACTTTCTGGACGCTAGGAAAAATGTCTACGCGCAGTGGTGCTTTTATGTCTTCGACTGTGCCCGTTGTGCCGGCATAAAGGTCGATTCCGACTAGGCCGCAGGCAAAAGTTCAGGCTCGAGGCATCAATCGAGCCTGTGCCGCGCACAGTGCCGAAAAAGGACCGATTTTTCGGGCTTTTCGAAAAACTCCGACAACCTGACATCAGCGGTTGGCTCGACATGGATACCAACAGCACTTCGGCTTGTCTTGCATTTAACGCAAGCGGTGCGTTTACCGATAGGCGAATTGATAATCCAAACGGAAGTTTCGCTCAGTACGATAGTTCTAGAGCCGTCCAGTACCACGGACGCGCAGACTTCGCCGCTTGCAAATCGAACGCCCTGTACAGCAAGGCCCAAACGGTTCAACCGAACGCCTTGCGCCTACTAGCAATCGTCAAATTTTGATGATCGCCAGCAAGCGAAGAGCTGCGGGCTGAACCGTTTCAGACTTGCCGTGAAGTCCGTTGGAGCGAGAAGCGGCAAACCAGATTGGCCTTTCCAATCTCACCCATTTCATTGGCTCGGGGGGTGTTCTTTGTGCGGTCAAAAACGCCCGCCACAGTCCCATCGTCGAAGCTGGCGATAAGCATGGCACATCCGCTGATGTCAGGTAATCCAGCTTCTACCTTCTGAGCCACTTCGCTCGGGGTATTAGTTCCCTCCAAAACGAGATGATGAAGGTCAAGGAGATTGAAAGTCGTCGATCCGTCACCGGCGCCATACTTCGTGCCGATCTTCTTGAAAAGGCGCGCATACGTCGTGCGAGAAACCGCCGCCCCATTGCACTGAAGCCACCCCGTCGGAACTTCGTGCGCAAAGGCCACGGTGCCGACCGGAACTGGCGTCAGCTCGGGCATGATCTTGTCGAGCGCTTCGGAAATTTGAGAGAGATTAGGCAGGGCCATAGTTAAACTCCTGAGAGAGGTTGCGCCTGGTGGCCGAGCGTAGCGACGGCGTTCGTCAGCTTCGCCAGGACCATTTGGATTTCGGTGATTTGGTTCCCGTTCACCAAATGACCGCCTTGCGTGACCCCGTCACCGATGTACAGTTCGTACGTGTCGGTTGCAACGGCAAGTTCACGGTCTTTAAGCGTCACGGTTTTTAGCTCCGAAAGGGCCATGCCTCGAATCAGCAGATGATCCGGGGCGAAGTCAGAGGCCAGCTTGGACGACGGTAAGCTTTTGTCCTTTATCCACTTCAACGATTGAAGGGCCTCGAGGAATTGCTCGGCAGATGCCTTGGGCACCATCGAACATGCCGCGATCACGGTAGACCTCATCTGGTCGATCATGTAGTACCACGGCGCTCGAGGCTTCGTGGCCGGGATGCCCTTGGCCGGATCGCCGGATGTCGGATAACCTTCAGATTGAAGCGTAGAAAGATCGGGCGGCGTATCTACCGCCCCTGAACCCCAAAAACCTTTTTGAGCCATTACGTTCTCCTTCATTGATAAATAAAAACGACGTCGACGTGAGCCGGTGCCAACGCTCTGATCAAGCACTCAAGCAAAGAATTTCCCCACCTGGCCAACGGCTCTTCGACGGACCACTCTGTCGTCAGTTCGTCATACCCAGATGTCGCGTCAATCGTGATGCCAAGCGTGAACACCGGGATCCATCGCGCATCTGTGAGCGGAGCCTCTACGTCGTGCTCTACGTCGTGCTCCGAATAGGTCGTCACCGAGACCTTGTACCCGAGCACGGCCGCAAGCTCTTCGAAATACTTTGCCGTCAAGCCTGAGTTCGACGTGATCTTGGCGATCAGCTCCTGCCTCATCTGTTCAAGGGACGGGTCCGCGATAGCTGCGACGCAGTCGCTGGGAACACCGTGGTCGTCAAACCACCGGCTAAGCTCCTCGATGCTCGTTCTCGGATCGGCCTCTTCGATGACGGCACGAGCGCGGGCATCGACTCTGGCCGCCTCGCTTGACAGCGCAAAGAGAATTGCATCGAGAATCCCGCCTTTCTTTCTGCGCCAAATCGGCCCCCTCGGCAAAAGCGAATTCACCAAGTGCTCATAGTCACTTTCCGTAAACCCCATGCCTCACCTCACACAAAAGTGATCTTGCCGGGCACGAAGATTTCGCCTGTCGAGCACGCAACGTCGTCGCCAGGCACTTGAAGTCGATAACTCGTCAAGTCCGATACGCCTGCTACGGCTCGATTCAGCGACGTGAGCAAAATCGCACCTGAGGGCGCAGCTTCAGCGACAATTGTTTGAGCAATGGCTCCCTCTACCTGCTGCCGAAGGTTTTCCGTGTCCGGCAAGATGTCAATGGTCATATCGAGCTTCTTCGGGATGGGGGCCACCACATGAAGCACCGTAGTAACTGGCATCTCCTCTTCGATGTACGCTGTGACGGTCTTCACCATCGTTTCATTAGGGATTCCGTCTTGTGTCATGCCGTCCGTCATGAAGCGCACCGTGACATGCCCTTGCCCCATCTCCTTCGGGAAGCACCACGCCCGCGTCACACCCGGCACCTCAAGCGCCCACTTCACGTAGTCCTGCTTCGTGCCCGCCTTCGGTGGAGACTTCTGACGGAACAGCAGGCGTTCTCTCAATGCCTCATCATCCTCAGCATCGGCCCCGCCCGTCAGTTCGCCAGCCGTACACGTCGACTGAACACCCTCCACAGGCGAGATGAGCGTGAGTTCCATGCCGGCATCAGCATTCCCGGATGCACCGGCCGCAGAAGCCTTGATCGGTGCCTCCCCATCGGAGCTGTCAGCCGTCGTCACATAGACCGCGCCGTCGCCTGTCTGAAGCAGCGTCCCCTCCGGCACCACACCCAAGCCTACGAACGTCACCACGCCTGTTGCGTACGACGCCGCTTTTCGATAGATCCCGTACTCGGAGGCCCGTCGTTCCAGATAGGCTCCCTCAGCGGTGGAACTGAATATCTGCCGAAGGATGAAGTTGATGTGCCCGTGAAGCGTGTGCGAAACGCCCGCAATCACGCGGCTGAGTACGGGCACGAGCGTCCACCTCATTGCCTTTTGTCCAAGCCTGCTCTCAGCATCCGATTGGACGCGAGCGATCAGCTCTTGGATTGTCGGTCTTTCAAACGCCATTTAAAACATCCTTGAAGACTGCGTCAAAGGCGCGCTCGCCCCGACGCTTGAAACAAACCACCTGAAGATCCAACTGCCCCGCTTCAGCCCCGCGCTTGGCTGTCACAGTAATTTGCTCGACCCGCCCGTCGTCAATCAGCCATTTAAGAGCCTGGTTGGCATAGGCTTCGGCTCGCTGAAGCGTCAGCGGAAGGATCTTCTCCCGTTGCAGAAGCCAAAGCCTCGAGCCGATTCGGTCGCCTTGAACTGCGGCAAACGTATCTCCCCACCAACCCTGCCGCTTCGGTGCTTTGACTCCATCGTCGGCATCTGACTTTCGCCATGAAAAAAGGCTGATCAGCACGGCCTGCGCCAGCTCATCAGCCTGAAAGTCGGAAAGATCGGCCTCTTCCCCATTGATTCGTAACTCCATGCAAGCCTCACTTCGGTGCTGACGTGTCGGCACCATCTCCCTGCTCAGTGTGTACATGGGACATCAAGCTTATTCCGGCCGCAGTCACATCGCCGGTGGTCGTGAGAGAGCCCGTAACGCTCGCGCCGGTGCCTCCGCTCACGGCAAGTCCGCCCAGGACGGTCAGGCTTTTGTCGATCGTCGTCGCGCCTGTGATGTGAAGCGAAGCCGAATCGATCGTCACAGCCGAGGCCTTGAGCGTCACATTGCCGCTCACGGTCGCAGAAACGTCACCTCCTACGGTTTCAGTAACGTTACCGCCGACAATGATCTCCGCATCCTTGTCAACAGTCGCGTGCAGCCAACCAGGCGTGTAGACCTCGAGGCCGTCGCGCGTGAGATGGACCTTCTGTCCTAAGTCGTCGAAGATCGCCACCTCACCAGTCTTGAGCGACTTCAAGCGGTAGCGTCGATCGGCAATCGTGAAAACGATGCCGTGGGATCGATCGCCATCAAAGAAAAGCGCGAACGCTTCGGCTTCCGGATGCGGCTCTGAAGTGAAGCCATAAGGCTCGACGTGCTCGAGGTCGTCACGCACCTCGTCGGCCAGAAGCCTCACCTGCACGGAGCGCATCTTCTTTGCACCATCGGCAAGCGTCATGACGCCACGTGCGAAGAAATCAGACAGTCTGCTCATAAAAGAAAAGCGACCGTATTGCTACGATCGCTCGATTACGTGTTTTGGTCAAATGGTCAGCGCTTGCGCTCCCATGTGTTGTCATCAGTTTGCGCCCATTCTTCAGTGTCGCTAGAGCCATGCCGCCAGACGGTCACCGATCCATCGAGATTCTTATGGACCTTCTCGACCTGACCGACTCGGTTCGCATCAACAGGCAACTCAACCTCTTCGTGCCCGGGCTCATAGTGCCCTCTCAGGCATGGGGCCCACTCGCCATACTTGTTGAAACCTTCCTCGCAAACAAACTTCGAGTGGCACGGCTGAACAACAAATAACGCCACAGCAACGGCAAGCAACGCTTTTCTCATTTGACAACCCCAACCCATGAATTTTCAGAAGACGTCTTATCGTCCGCTTTTGCACCATCTCTTTTGTAGCCCGCAAGCGCTGTACATGAAAGCTCCGCGGTAGCGCCAGAAGAAGACAGTTGGAGCACAACCTTCGTGATCAATAATAACTCACTGATCCCCAGCAGTGCGTCATCCACCCTCACTTGTGAATTGACTTTCCATAAGCTCCCGTTACTCTGCCGCCATCCTTGGACTGTGTACGTAGCAGCCCTGTACTGTGCTTCACGATACCGCCTTTCGAAGTTGGCTCGCTTACCACACGTCATCTTGGTGCTTTGTCCCACGTCCTTGATAACCAGAAGCCTAGGGCGAGTCACCATTGAAGAGTCTTCGATCCCCTTGTCTTCGGAGGCCGCCCGCCCGAAGTCCGTATCGGTCCCGGCATGCTGCCCCAGCACCACGTATCGGCTGTAGAGCTTCGACGCATCAAAGGAAGCAGTTCCTGTAAGGATGTTCTTGCCGAGTTCAAGCGCGTCGACACATTCGCCTGCATCACCAGGCTCGACGATCACGAGGTCGCCCGCCTCGTCATCCATGACGACAAGATTGTCTTTTGTGATCAACCTGTTGATGGATTTGTGGACGGTTTCACCCGGAACGACAGTATGGTCTGCGAGCTTGTTGCCAATTTCAGCCATTGCATGAACCGCAATGCCGTACGGGGCAGCCAGAGAGGCCATGATCTCGGAAGTCTTGATGTTCTTCCAAGAGGTCGTCTTCACGGCCGCCGGAGGAACCTCCTTCTTCGCCCCGTCCTTGCCAACGACAACTCCTTTCCACGCATTCTCGCCGGAGCTATCGGAAGCGCCGTATTTGGCCACAGGGCAGCAGTCGACGAGATCAACGGTTTTTGACTTCCCTTGGACTTCTACGCTGATCTGCTTGCCGTCATATCGGACGTTCACGTGATCAATGTAGCCGGTGCAGACAAGGTCATCTCCAATGAACAGTTGAACCAAATCCCCGTTGCGAAGGCGATGGAAGTCGGTATTGCCGGGGAAGGTATCGGTCACCGTTAGCTTGAAGCCTCTGGCGAGCTGATCCATGCCGATTTCGATGACGACCGATTTCCAGCCGCCGTAGGTTTTGCCGCCTACGCGGATTTCGACTCTGTCACTCATCGTCCATCACCTTCAGTTGATCCGCAGGGCAGAACCCCTCGTGCTCGAGGCCGTTTCGAATCGCGATCTCCTGATCCCGGGTCGCATCATCGTGGAAGTCATACGCGTGCACGAGCGCAGGCAACACCTCTCCAGGCACAACCACCAAAAGATGGCCGCTTTCTTCTGCTCGTTCCGTGAGCGTCTCGAACACGGCCACGCGGGCCTTCTCCAACGTGAGATAGGACTCATCCGACGTCGTCATCAGAAGCTCTTCATCGAGCACGTCAAGCAGATCCTGCCTCAGTTGTACGATGTCGTCGTACGACTTCGTGACCGTTGCCTCGAGCGAGTCGGATGTCTGCACATCATCTTCGGCCGGCAGCACCTGATCAGACTTCGTTCCGACCACCGCGCTCACGCCGACCATCTGCGCGATCAGCGCCTGACGAATGAGCGTTTCTAGCGCCGCCCGGTTCTTGAGAACGGCACGTTGAGTATCCGAGAGCACGGTGCTTTCGGCGTTCGCTTGTGCAAGCGCTTTTGTTCCTTCCCGAAGTTTGTCATGCTTCGTCAGGTTCTTGAGCTGTTTCGCAATGCCGGACCAGGCACGTGCGGACGATGCGAAGCGCGAGAGTCCGAGAGCCCCCATCAACCGAGTGGCAAAGGCCCCGGGGCCGCCGCTGATAAGGCTCACGCCCTTTGAAATCAAAGTGCTGATCTCATCCACCTTGTCGAAGATGGCCGCGATGTCGGCATTGCTGATGATGCCGAGCTTGTCGAGCAAGTCCCCTGACAAGGCAGCGTCACCCCATTCGCTTACCGCCGATAGGTCAATGCTGTCGCAGAACTCTTGGATCGCATACTTTTCGACTTCGTCGGCGGCCTCGAGCACCTTGTTCGTGTTGTCTTCCCCGATGGCAGGGAACTCCAAATCCCCGGATTCGACGGCATTCAAAACCACCGTGGCCGTTCGAGTCGCATCCGTGAAGGTGATTGTCGAAACCTGCTCGAGACAGCACTTCATCTCGCCCAAGTGCGGATGAACAAGCGTGCCGGGGCCTTCGGTTTCGACGGTCTTGATCAGCTTCTCCACCTGCTCGATGTAGTCGTCTCCGACAACAAAGGCCGTGAAGGTCAGCTTTCGCGTCGCACGGCCGATGTCTTCGACGTAGGGCTTGTCTCGCTGAGGGTACTCATGCGTGACGGTGCGACGTCCGACCTTCAAGTCGATTTTCGTGACGTGAAACGGAACGCCGCGGAAGGATGCCTCGTAGAGCACCTTCTCTTCTTTCTGAGTTTCAGCCATTAGAAGCTATCCTCCTCCGCATATCGATCCGAATAGCCAACGTTGCCAGTCAGCTTCATGCCGTCCGCAGACATGTCGGCAAGTTGCGCCGTCGTGCCGGGCGATGCCGCAACGCGAACGACCATCTCGCCGCTCATGCGAGCGGACCTGTCAGGCTCCATTGACACAGGATTGGCGAATCCCGCAGACCGCTCCATTCGTGCGGCCTTGGGGTTTGGGTCGTCATCCTTGTCGACCCCGAAGCCGAAGAAGCTCTTCACGCCGGACGGGATCATGTCATCCATGTTGGGCATGAGTGACTTGAAGTCAAAGTTGGCAAAGAAGTCCTTGATCATTTGCCCGATGCGCGAAACGCTTGCCTTGACGCTCTCGTACCAGGACACGGCCGCTTTCCCCCACGCCCCCGGCAAGAGATTGAAGGATGCGGTCGCCAGATCGTCGAGGCCTCCGAACAGCGTCTTGAAGTCCCCTCGGAAAAGCCCCGTCGCCGTCGTCAGGATCGCCCCTGCCACCGCTCCGAACTTTTCCTTGCAGACGTCGAAAGCGCCTGGCACAAAATCGACGACGCTGCCAACAACTTCCTTTAAGGCCGGACCAATCCGATCCCAGTTCGCGATGATGATGCCGGCCCCGACCGCGAGCGCGCCCAGCACCCACCCGATCGGCCCCATGGACGTCGTGGCCACAATGCCGAACGCCTTCGCTGCCGACGCAACCGCTCCGAAGGACTGGACCAGTCCGATAACGCTGGATCCCAGAGACACCACAGCCATGATGCTCTTGCCGGCGATGAGCGCCCCCATGCCGTAAAGGACCGTATTGAAGCCGCCGATTGCGTTGAACGCCCTAACCGAATAGTCTGCGATTGTCAGAATCGCGGACGCAATGCCCTCGAAGTCGATTTTTCCGATGGCATCCGCAAACGATCCTGCGACCTTTTCAACCTTTTCCCCAAGCGCTCCCTTATTGGCCGCGGCCAGATCGCGGAAGCGGTCCGACATGCTGATGACAATGGGGGACAAGCGGTAGCCGATCTCATGACCGACCGCCGTGACGCTGGCCTTCATGTCATCCATGTGGTCCGTCATCTTGGCCGCGGCCGCGACAGCGTCCTCATTCATGACCAGACCAAGGTCGTGCGCCTGCTTGGCCATGTCGTCAAGCCCTTGCGCGCCGCCCGAGAGCATGGGAATCAGCTTTCGTCCGCTGTCGCCCATAAGGACCATGGCCATCTTTGTACGAAGGGCGGGATCCTCGTTGCGCTGGATCGCATCCGCTACCTCCTCAAAAATATCGGAAGCGGGTCGAATCTTGCCGGAAGCGTCCTTCACGGAGATCCCCAGGGCCGAGAAGAGTTGCGCGGCATCGCCGGTATCGCCTCCGGCCACCTCTGCGATCTTCTCTGACAGATCCTTCAGCGCATCCTCCAGATCCTCTGGGGCTGCGCCCGCGTGCGTTGCAGCGAAGCTCCACTCCTGAAGCTTCACGGCCGAGATCCCGAGGCGTGCGGACATCTTGTCGAGGCCGTCGCCCGCCTGAGCGAATCCCGTCACAGCTGACTGAAGGCTGAAGCCTACAGCTCCGGCCACGGCCGCAAACGGCGCGCCTACGGCCTGCGCAACGCCCTGCGCCTCGCTCGCAAAGTCCTGGACCGATCGCTGAGCGAGCTTGAGCTTTCGGTTGAGGTCGTTGAATTCAGTCGAATCAATCGCCGTTTTGAAGCCCTCCCACTTCTGAGAGGCTACGGCCAAGACGGGCGACATCGTATCGCGCACCGCCAGAACGGCGGTCAGCCTGAAATCCTTATTCGCCATCTTTGAGTTTCTCCTGAATCCTGTTCCACTGATCGATGTGGAGCCTCAGCTCGGAGAGCGGAAGCTCCATCACCTCACTCGGCTTGAGACGCCACCAATAGGCCGTCTCAAACGCGAGATTCATCAGCTCCCCTGCGGTTCTTTGCGAGAGGATGAAAAAAAAGCGACGACAAGATACAGAAGCATCGTGTAGTCGTTGAGCGCCAGCTTTTCCACGACCGAAGTCGGGATGCCCGCAAGTCTGGAGATGTACTTCGTGCAGACGGCCGGCACGGGCTCGGACGTGAGATCGGCATGGAGCCTGTAGGGCAGTCCGAGCGCTCCCACGTCCTTCGGAGTCGGCTCACGAAGCGTCAGCTCCATGAGTTCTTCCGTGCCGTGCTGGACAGGCTGAGACAACGTAAAGGTCTGTTCCATCAGCCGAGCTCCCCGTTGGTGCCTTCCCACTTGATGGAAAGCGTGCCGTCTACCGGCTTGTAGGCAATGACGTCCGTCACGTACGCGTCGGAAAGCGTGTAGACCATGCCGTTTGCGCACTCGACGGTGATCGTCTGAGCCGTGGAATCCTTGATCTCTGCGATCGGGAAGTCTGTCGGCACGATGAAGTCCCCGCTCACGTACGGTGCAACGACCGTTTCCTTGAAGCCCGCAACGCCGGCAGTCGAAAGAAGCGTTTCGCGCTGCACGAGCGTCAGCGGGAACTCCATGTTGCCCTGAAGCTCGAGCTGCTGGCCATTGACCTTCACAAAGCAGGTCCCTGCTAGTTTCTTACCCATGATTTACTCCTCCGCGTACTGAAGGCGGAACTGATTGAGGACGGCGAAGATGCGGAGCTGGTTCACGTAGTCAGGCGGGAACAGGACGTCCAGGCGGTTCGGATTACTCGCGTTGCGCTCGACAATCAGATATTCCTTGAAGAGATCCGCGTTCTCCACAATGCCCTCGAGCTCAAGACGACGGTAAAGAGCAATCAGCTCTCCACGGATCACGGAGGGCGTGACGATGGCCTGCCCTGCTCCGAAACGCGTGCCGTCGTTGGCGAGCTTGTGGCGAGCGTACTTACTCGTGATGATCGACTTCATCTGACGCAGTACGTACGCACTCGTATGAAGCGTCTCGGAGTCCAGATAGGAAGCGTCTGCGTCGCCGAAGGCATTCTTCTGATACGTCGTGATGGCGCGCTCGATCATGACGGAGCCGGACACCGTGTAGAGGGTTGCGATGCCATTCTCGAGAAGCGTCTGACGCTCGTTCTGAACAAAGCGAGAGCCCTCGGGCGACGCCATTACACCCGTCAACACACCCGTCTGCGTCGGGCGAGCAGGGTCGGCCGAGATGAAGACGGACGTTCGGGCGAGATAGGCCGCAAGAACTTCCGCCGAAGCAGTCGGAAGATTCGGCTCGATGCCGACAACGGTCTCATGCTGGTTGTTGCGGGTCTTGCCAAATTCTACGAGGGTGTTCACGGCTCCGCGCTTTGCCGTGTACACGTGCCCAAAGATCATCTGGTAGGGAGACCAGCGGCCGGACGTGTCGTTCATCTTTTCGGAGAGCTTGTCGAGCGTGTCCGCGTCGCAATACGGGCAGCCGATGAAGTCGTACTGCTCGTCGCCCATGGCCGCAAGCGCTTCAGTCAGATCGGGATCAGTTGCGCCCTTCGACATCGTCTCAACCTCGACGCCCAGACCGGTCACGATCTTTTCGCCGTTGATCGCACCGCGCAGATTCACGGCAAGGACGATGTCATTGCCGCAGGTTCCCTTGTTCTTGGCCGTCAGCGTGACCGAGCTTGCAGATGCCTGAGCCGTCACCGGAAGGTCTTTGTTGAGAGTGACAGCGTCGGCAATGGCCTTGGCCGCATTCTCGGCCGTCATCTTGTTGGAGACGGCCACCTGCACGCGGTCGGACCCGATGTAGAGGGAAATCGTCCCTGCCTCGGCGGCTGTGCCGGAGCAGGTTACCTTGCCGGTCGCAGCCGTGCCGGAGGCATCGGCCACGGGGATCACCACAAGTTGGCCAAAGCTGTCGACGCTTCGATAGGCTTCGACCATGCGGGTGATCATGGAACCGCGACCGAAGAGCTCCTTGGCCATTGCCGCAGTCGAAACGTAGACGGGCTTGCCGGCCTCGGCCTTCCCGCCTTCCAACATCTGGCCGATGAGAAGGGAGGCGGTCTGACTCGTCGGCGTTGCGGCCGCAGAGTTGTCCATCTCCGCATAAAAAAGCGGCACTCGAATGCCGCTCGGAATCGTGTTAAAACTCACGCTCATTTGAATTCCACCTTTAAGTGTGCTTCAGGTTTGCCGTCCGGCTTTCCTGTCGCGGAGGGTTCAATTTGATCGACGTCGACGTCCATGCCCTCAAAGTCTGGAAGCTCCTCAAGCTCGACCTTCTGGTACGTGTCGAAGAAGTCAAGGTAGGTCTCGTAGGAGAACTCGAACTGAAAGGCCAGCCGAGCATCGTCCATGTAGAGCAGGGATCCGCCCTGATAGACGATCTCCGAAAACTCATCCTTCGGCTCCTGATGCCATGAGAGCAGGGCCTTGAAGAGCTCAGGCCTAAGGCTGTCGAGTCTTGCCGTCGCCCCTTGGCCGCGGATGTCTGCAGCGTTGTCCACCAGTACGATCACGCCAAAGGTGTTGGTAATCGTCTGGTAATACGAGTTGACGCTTTCGTTGTCGGATGCGTCCTCTCGAAGCGGCACGACATAGGCCGCCGGCATCGGCGGGGCCTCCTCGACCGTCAGACCTGCCCATTCGGCCGCGCCGGCAAAGCGCCTTTGGAACGAAGGACACCTCTGGCGCAAGGCATTTATGATTGGAGTCAGGTTCATTTGATCGCTTCTCCAAGTGCTTCAGTCATTTCCGACTGGAAGGTTTTCGCATACATTTCGGCGGCCTCCGGAACGAAGTTCTTTCGAGGCGCCGCCACCTTCTTGCCGTACCGTTTCTTGTGGGCTCTGGCCTCCTGCTTGGTCTCCGAGTTGGGGCCTCGATGACCGTACACGACGAAGGCGGGGTAGTAGACCGGCATGGCATCCGTCTTCGTCGGAGCAATGCGAACCAAATAGCCATACCTCGACACCTTGACCTTGATTGACTGAGCCATCGTGCCCGTCTGCTTCCCAGGGAATTGCCCGGCTTCAGACACGGCCTGTCTGGAGATCAGCTTGCGAGCCAGCTTTCTGACCTCGTTCCCCGACTTGCGAAGAGGCTTCTTGAGCGCCTTGCCGTCGTAGTCGATCTTCTTAAAGCCAGGATCCACCGATACGCCTACCAGCATGATCAGATACCCCCTTTTCTTCGCAATCGATCACGGTGAAGCGGTCGACTCCGCCAAGATCAGCCACGCGCCTGATGAGATATGAAACCCCATCAATCGTCAGTGTGCTGGCGGTCATCAGATCCTGCGGCCGTGTCTTGCCTGCAATTCGTCGCACCGTCACGCGATGCGTCACAGTGCTTTCGACCTGCTTCGTACCGAAGTAGATGCCCGCTCCGACAACCTCGAGTTGTCCCCAAACCGTTACCTTCTTTTCCACCTGAGCAGTGAAGCCGGCGGAAGCGTCGGGAACGTGAGAGACGACAGAGATCGTGACGCGCCTATTCATCTTTCCAATCTCTGGCCGCTTCATTTCCAAGTCCTAAAAGGATCAAGCAATGCATGAAGTTTCGGCAAAGGCGTTACGGCACCTTCAACCGTGGCTTCACGATGCTCGTAGTAATGAGCGACCTGAATCAGAATCCATTGCCTGATCGCGGCGGGAACGTCGGAAGGTTCAGCGCCATAACCGGCCGTCCCTTCTCGCGAGATCAAGCCGCGCTGTAGCTCGTGCTCAGCCATCTGGGTAGCGGAGAGACACAAAGCCTCGATCAGCGCATCGTCAGCGGAGTGATCGGCGCGGAGATGAAGCTTTACGTCCTCGAGCGTCACAGCTGACTTCGCCGTAGACGTGTCAATCATGACGCCTCCTTACTTAGGCCGTCGGGAGCGTGAGAGAGCCGCCGACGAGGGCCTTGGTACGTTCGACGCCGAAGCCGAGACGGCGTTCAGCACGGATCGTGACCAAGTTCTTCTGAACGTTGTCGCTGTCCTGTTCGAACAGTTCGACGGTCATGCCCTGCCGGTTCCAAAGCGTAGCGGCCTGCGTAAAGTCGCCGACGAGGAACTTGCCAGCGGTAATGGCTGGCGTCGTCCAGACCGGAAGGCCCCAGAGATACTTCGGAGCGACAGAAGCCGGATGACCGAGGTAGTAGTCACCAGAGGCATTCTTTTCCATCTGCATGTTCGTCCAGTCAGCCGGATTCAGAAGAATCACGTTCGGACGGAAGAAAGCCTGTTCGACCTTGGACTTGGCCATGAGGATGAGGTCAAAGGACGTCGGGTTCTTCGGGAGCTGAGCAAGCTTCGTGATGCCGTGATCGGTGAAGTTGCCTGCGGTAAGAATGCCGCTGAGGTTCTGACCCGTGCCGTTGCCAGTCACGAGCTGATCTTCGACGACGAGATCGATACCGTACACAAGACGCTGATTGATGTAGGCCACGAGAGCCGGAGCATCAGCCATCAGCTGCTTGGACACGCGAGCAAGATGAGCGATCGTCTTGATCGTGCCCGTCTTGGTCTCGACGGCGGTAGAACCATAAGGCTTCTGAGCGCCTTCAGCAACGAATGCCGCGCCGTTGACGTTCTCGGCTTCCTTTTCCTGGACGTATTCAAAAGCGTTCGTGGTAATCGGGAGCGTCGGGAAGAGACCTTCAATCGTGAGCGGACGGAAAGCACCAGCGAGGATGCCCGGACGACGGTACGCCTGAACGATGCCACCGGTCGGCGTCGTGATCGGATTGACCGCTTCCTTCTTGTCAAACGTTTCAACGAGTTCGACACGAGCCTTCTGGGCAGAGCCGTCGCGGAAGGCCTTGAAGCCGTCGGCATCGACGACGTTGTCGCCAGCCGTCTTAACTTCGGCTTCCTGCTTGGCAGCCACACCCTTCTGCTGAAGTTCCATCAGCTGACGAGAAAGCTTCGTCTGCTCTTCACCGAGGCGCTTCAGCTCAGCAGCGTTCGACTTGCTGGTCTCGTCCATCTTGCCTTCGACACGGTCGAGGGCTTCCATCACTTGCTTGATTTCATCAGCCATAGTTTCACCTTTTATTTAGGAGAGAGAACGCTCCAGCTTCTTGACTCCCTCGAGCAGTTGAGTTGCCATCTTTTCCTCTTCCTCAGACTCCCTCTGAGAAGCGAAAAGCTTCTTGGCTTTTGCGACGATGGACGTCGCGGTCGACTTAGAGAACCCGCCTGCCTCCCGCAGGAAGTTTTCAAAGTCACGAATGGTTTGAAGTTCGTCGATCTCTTCGGAGCGGATTTCGGAGACGCGAGCGTCGCCGTCCGCCGGGAAGTTCACGATGGAGATCTCATAGAGCTTGGAGACCGACTTGATGATGCGACCGCCGTCCTTCTTGCGCTCGTAGTCGCCTTCGGAAAGACGGAAGCCGATCGATAGCCCGTCAACAGTCCCGTGCTTCATGGCGGCCAGAATGGCGTCAGACTGAGGATTGCCTGGCGTCAGTTCCCCTTCAACCAACAGCCCCTTCTCGTCCTCAACCGCAGAGAGCCACTTACCTACCGGAAGCCCCCAGTCATGAGCGAAAAACATCTTCGGCATGCCGTTGTCGGCCAAGGTCTTCAGATATGCTCCCGGCAAAATCGTGTCGCCGTAACTGTCATTCCCGTTAAACGTCGAGGCATACCCCCTGAACTTACGGGTGTTGCCTTCGAATCTAAGCTCCACGCTTTCAAGTGGAAGACTTTTGAAAATCGTCATCATTGCCTCACTGGTGTTCCGTCTTTTGGAGAAGATCCGACGCGAGTCGCCTCACCCAACTTGTCAAGCGGGACCAGGTTCGATTGTGCTGTGAGCGCGTCACCTCCCTCCACGGGTGGGAGGTTCTCGAGACGGCGGATCTCGTTGCGGCTCATCGCACCGTTCTGTGCCATGGTTGAGTAGAACTGCGCTCGCTCCTGCGGCGTCGTGCGCAGGAAGCCGTCGAGTTTGAACTCGATCGTCATATCAACATCGGTGATGGGAATCAGGCGTCGGCTCAGCGCCTGCTCGAGCTGTTTGCAGAGCGGTCCGATCGTGAACTTGTGGAAACCCTCAACGATCTGGGCGATGCCGCTGCCCCAAGTGGTCTGCGCATTCGAGCCGACCAAGACGCCCGGCACCCCGAACCACCGGCAAATCTCTTCGACGCTGAATTCCCGCGTCTGGAGAAGCTGTGCATCCGCAGGCGTCAGACTCAGCTGTTGATACTTCAAACCACGGTCAACAACGTACAGGCCTGCGCCGCCGCTTCGGGACATGCCCTTGAAGCGTTCAAAGACCGCCTTCAATTGCTCGTCATTCAAAGCCGAGTCAGTCTGCAAAACGCCCGACGGCTTCGAGTAAGAGCCGTAAAGCCGCGAGGCATTGTCCTGTGCGCTGATCGCTTCATCAGCCGTCGCTCGCATGTACTCAAGCTTGCTGAGACCAATGTAGCCGTTGCCGAGGCCCTTCCAGTGAATCATGTTCTCGGGTGCAATGACCGAGACCACGCCATCTTGGTAGTACGTGTAGACCTCGCCGCCGGATGTGATGGAGACCTCCATCTGGTCAGGCGAAAGAGGCACAAGCGCAATCAGATCGCCTTCGCTGTCGCGAATGATCTGAGCGTAGGCGTTGCCTCTCAGCATCCTGTTCACGACCAGAGAGCGTCAGAAATTTTGTGTCCATGGGATAATCGGAGCCCGCCAAACGGGTGCATCCAATGAACACGAACACCA